>ERZ1106915.38-NODE-38-length-189087-cov-16.611918_pt1 | contig 189087 bp, 173 predicted proteins | sample MGYA00403653_ERZ1106915 | MGnify/ENA primary metagenome ERZ1106915 (study PRJEB35170, sample SAMEA104062404) | human gut metagenome | biome: human gut; feature: human-associated habitat; material: faeces | place: Denmark | collected 2012-06-06 ...
AAGCTTTGTCAAGACTTTTCTTTGTGAATTCTTTGCGAATTCGTTTGAACTCTTTCAAAAAGCGTTCATCGTCATCACTTTCTTCACATTCATCGCTCTCGTCAAGCGACTTATATATTTTATCATCTACAGCGACATTTGTCAATAGCTTTTTCATCGTTTCTCTATTTTATACATTTTCTACCCGATAATTTAGATATTTTTCACTATGTTGTTCAGTTTATACTATAATATAAAAGAAAAAGCAGGGCAATGCCCTGCTCTGATGCTCTTAATTATTAGAAGATGTATCAAATCCGCCCCTGTTAAAGAACAATTCTCTTATTGCAAGCGCACAGCCTGACAGGAATCTGTGTTTGTCCTCAATAATAGAAAGCTCGATCTTGCTTGAAACAAGTGCTCCGCCTATCTCTGTCACAGCGTCCTTTAATTTCTGGAACGCCTTTTCATTCTGGAATTTGAACTGATGAAGCACTATCTTCTGCGGATTGGTAGAAAAATACAAGTTGTTAAGAAGCACCGCTAACAGTGTAAGCTCGCCGTTAAGTATCTCTTTTACAGCCTTGTCGTCTTTCTCGTATGCCATCGTTATCATATCCTGATTGACATTCTCAAAGCTTCCCCTTGCCGCCTCATAGAGAAAAGGCGTCTTTTCAGCAGAAAATACTTCCCTAAGCTTTGACATAGTAGCCGATGGAGTGAGTTCACTCTCAACACAGCCCCTTCTTCCGCAAGGACAAGTCCTGTCAGAATAAGGGTTGATTATCATCTTATCCACGAAGTTAGTTCTGTTATCATATGAAACGATCGGATCGTTAAGATTCGTCACAACAAAGTGCATAGTGTTGCCATACTGCAAAAAGGCTATGTTGTGTCTGTTTATATCCTTTGTTTTAAGGAAGTCGATATTTGCCATAGCCGTACCCTTTACAGAGTTGTCAAAAACCAGCGGAAGCTCAGTTTTCTCTCTTATTGCAGCCTTTAGCTTAGCATAATCAGGCTCGCCATCTTCAACACTGATACCAAGTCTTGAATACATAGTCGGGAATATACCGAAACCGATGCCGAGAATAGAGTTCTTGTCAAGGCAGTTGTCGCCCAGTACCTCGTTTATAGACTTCTCAGTGAAATCAAAAATAGTGCTGTAGTCCGTCTTTTCGTTGATAGCCAGATTTCTCTTATCAAGAACTGCACCTGCCAGAGTTGACAGACCAACGCTTACGATATCCTCCTCTACCGTTACGCCTATAACGAACTTGTAGTGGTGATTTATGTCGATAAGTATCTTTTTTCTGCCTCTCGGAGCTTTTTCTGTAACGTGTTTGTATTCGCCTATTTCCTGTATTATCCCCTGCTCGATCATTTCATTTGTTATGATCGTGACAGCGGCTCTTGTAAGCTCTAAAGTTCCCGCAATGTCGATACGGGAAGTAGGGCCTCTCTGCTTGAGTATCTTGAGGACCTGCATACGGTTGCGCCTCTTGAGATCAAGCTTGCTAATGCCATGCTGTTCCATATAACTATAATTCCCTCCGAATATATTATTGCTTGCCCTGTACGTTCAAAGCGTTCCGTGTCCTTTAAATACTGATACGAAACGCCTTTTATGTGCAAGCTTCCGGCGGCAGCCATGCATTAAATAACGCACAACTCCGCCGTTTAACTGTTCTTCTCGGAAATTATAGCAAACATTTTTAAACTCATGATTAACAATTGATTATCATTTAACTGTTTACCGAACATTTACAATTTTTTAAAGAATGTCAGCCTCGTTGATATCGTCCTCTATCTCCTCACCGTTGAGAATAGCCTTGAGAGTTTCCACTTCTTCGTCTGTAAGAGTGATACCCTTGCCCATTCTGCTGTGGTCCGGATTCCATTCTCTCAGGTCATATTTAGGCTCTCTCTCGTTCCAGGAAACCTTGTTAAGCTCCTTTGTCCAGCCCTTAGCGTTTTCAGAAAGTACGCCTATACGCTCTGTGATCTCAAATTTCAATTCTGCCATGATAAAAACCTCCATTGGTGTAATAGGAGCATAGCCCCTTTATCTATAAAACGCAGTATCTCTACCGCTTTTTATATGCCCATTCAATAAGCTTATCCCATATCTGTCTGCGGAATATAAAGCCGAATACAAGTGTCTGCACCGCCGCCGCAAGCACGCCGAACCAAAGTCCTGCCGCCGCACCAAGCAGTATATCAAGTGCCGCAATGCCAATGAAAACATCTGCTGCCCTGCGGTTTTTGATAATAACAGCCACCGCCAGTATCAGAAATGCCACCGCTGCCCATACCATGCCGTGCCTGAAAACTAGACTCAGCGGCATAAGCACCATAAAGATATACATAAGTCTGTTCTTGTTTTTGTATATTGCAAAGACAAAGCCTGCCAGAAGCAAAGCATACACAATAATGCCCCTTGTGAGCAAGTCTATGAGTACAAATACAGCCAAGCCGCCTATAACTGCACAAAGCTTTGCAGTGCTAAGGCTCACAAAATGTGAAGCTATCCTTGCAGGAAGCACCTTGTAGAATATGCTCTCCACAGCCTTTCGGTTGAGTATAAAGACCGCAAAGAAAAGCAGTGCCACGATAGCATACAAAGGCAGGTGGTGCATAAGGTCAGTTTCAAAAAGGCAAATGAACATCATCACAAGGATAACGATGTTGTTCACTATCATCTTTTTCATATCTATCCTGAACGGCACTAGCTTTCTCGAGTCTATGGCTCTAATGATGAAAACCGTCATGTAAGCCGCAACCGTGGATATAGGCGGACCGTAAAGTCCTATCCTTGGTATGAGTATAACATTCAGCCCCACGTTTATCACACCTGAAACAAGGCTCGTAAAAAGTGACCTCTTTGTTTGCTTTGAAGCAAGATAAATAGACCCCATAAAAGTGGTGAAGCATGAATAAATGGTCGCATATATGATGATAGGCGAGTATTTTACGCAGTCACGGAAATCTGCACCTATCCAGAAGTTGGTCACAGGCTGAACGATAAGCAGACAGCCTGCCACAAGAATATACAAAAGGCTCTGATTGAAGTCAAAAACGTTCTCATAGAACGAATCTCTGTCATCAGAATCGTCCTCTGTGATAGCCGACATATTCCAAGCCTGACCGAACATAAGATATACCGTTGACACAAGGTTAGGTATCTTGTAAGCCGCCGACAGCACGCCGTTATAGTCCGAGCCAAGATAGTGGGTAGTCATAAATGAATCCGAGCTGTTTGTTATGAGCCACAAAAGCTGAGCAGGGATAAGAGGCACAGAGTATTGAAGCATTACCTGCAAAAGCTCTCTGTCAATATCCTTGAAGTTTATATATCTCCAAAGCTTTGACTTGAACGTGAGAAATACCACCGAGATAAGGTCAGAAAGAATGGTAGCGAGCAAATACTTCTCAATGCCCGTGCCGTGCCCGAGAAATCCCTCAGGAAGCACCATATAAAACAAAGCCGTCCAAAACAGCGTAAAGAACGTGGTCAGTATGCCGTTAAAAGCAAACAGTTTTACCTGCTCCATTGCACGCACGAAAGTTGAATACAGCGACTTCATGCTTGATGTGAATACATATATATATAGTATCAAGCTGTATCCGCCAATATACTTGTCAGCAATGCCCGTCAGCGACACAATAGGCAGCAAAATACCGAACACCGCCAGACCAAAGAAGCATATAAGATTGCCAAGAGTAAAGACCTTTACCTTGTCATAAGCCTTGTCAAGACCAAATCTGATTATAGCCTCCGTGATAGTCATGGTCACAAGAGGTATTATCCAGTTTGCTATCTGAGTGAGAACGTCCGTAACGCCCAGCTCAGCCGTAGTAAGATAATTGGTGTATATAGGCACAAGCAACAGCACAAGGACTTTTGAGCTGAACGAACCTATAGCGAACACCAGAGTATTTGAAAACAGCTTTTTATAGCTGCTTTGTTTGCCTGTTTCTGCCATTTAAAATTTCCTCATTACATAAAAATATAACACATAGAGATATTATAACACAATGCTTTGATTTTTGCAAATATTTTTATAAAAAGCCGTATTTTTTCACAAACCGCTTGCAATCAGAGTAAGATTATAGTATAATAGACCTAAAGAAAAGGGCTGTAAAAACAGCGTCACAGAATTACAGGAGGAAGATAACATGAGCAAAGCAACAAAAGTATTTCTGATACTTTTCGTATCTGTATTCACAGCAGGAGTAGCTGCAAATATCATCTGTGAGATATTCAAAACAAGACTTCAGAAATATTATTCTGTAGACTAAACACAGCGTTTTTATCAGGACGGCTTCTGCCGTCCTTTTTCTTTACAAAAAACTTTTCACAAAGCTGAAACTTTTTCAGCAAAATTCCCGACTATTAGGGTGAAAGCTCACAGAGCAAAAAGAAAGGGGGAAAAACCATGGGAACAGAACTAAAAGATACATTCGTGCAGGCTTATAATGATACATACGATTATATAGACCGCTATCTTACCTCAAAGCTTCCCACCAGAGAGCTTATAGAAGACGCACTCCAAAGCGTGTATCTTGATTTTTACCGCTCCCTTATCACCACTGAGGGGAAAATAAAAAACGTCAGGCATTACGTCCTGCGTATAGCCAAGCATTATGTTGCAGACCATTACAGACAACAGCCCAAAGCCACATTCGAGGATATCACCGACCTGAATATCCCCGACGAAAAAGCCCTTGCCGACCTTGAAAGCGCCGACTTTTTCGACTATGAGCAGGTGATGAGCTATCTCAAAAGCTCCGACGATACCACCTACCGCATTTTCGTACTGCATTATCAGTACGGCTATACAATAAAGAAAACCGCATCATGCCTAGGCTTGTCCCAGTCCACCGTAAAATCAAGACTATACCGCACCCTTGACAAGCTGAAAAAAACATACTGTGAAAAGGAGGAACAAAGCAATGAAAATGACAGATATAATGAAAAAGTCCCACAGCGAAAGCAAGTCTGAAAATCTTGACGCTATCCTGCAAAAAATAGACAATAAAGCCTTTATCACCAACTCAGCCGACAGCGCACACACAGAAACAAAACCCCAGCCTATAAAGCTTAGAAGAAAATCCGTCGGCATAGCCGCAGCAGCAGCCTGTGCCGCCGTAGCAGTGGGAGCATTCGCATTCAGCGGACTTTTAAAGCCCGATATCGACGCCACCACCCCTGTCCCATCAACAGCCTCCACCGATACCACAACACAGCCGCCCCAGACCCCACAGCCTATCACAGTGCCGGACGTCACCAACAAGACCTATGCCGAAGCCGAACAGCTTATCGCACAGGCAGGCGGCACGCCCGTAAGACGTGATAGATATAACGATGCTGTCGCCGCCGAAACTGTCATGAATACCGAGCCTGCCGCAGGGGAAGAGATACAAGCAGGGCAAGAAGTCAACCTGTTTGTGAGCAAAGGTCCAGTTCCTGAGCAAAGAACGTATATCCACAATGACAGTTCACAGACCGACTCTGACGAACAGACCGATAAACAGCTCACCGAAGACGAGCTTGGCACATATGAAGCGGCAGATATAGAGATACCGACCTTTACCGAACGCCTCACCGACCTTGAAAACACAGACGATCTTGACATAATACTTTCCGCACTAAATTCAAGAACCTCAGACTTCGGCATAATCTCCGCCGAAAACCATGAAACCTACCTCGACGTAACAGTAAACACCGAAAATGACGTCACCTGCACAAAAGCCTACCTCCAAGCATACGGCGTAAACATAGACCTTGTGGACGTCCACACCGCCTACCCAGAGCCGACAGGCGATCTCCCCGTCAGCGATACGCCTATAACAAATCCGTATAAAGTATCAAATCTTTTGTGCGACCTGGAAGAAATGGGTTACCGCCCAACTTTCACCTCCTGCGGCATTTATGACCAAGGCAACAGATGTGAGGTAACAGTGCTTTACGAACACAACATCAATGAAATGGAAGAACTTCTGCAAAGCTGTAACGTTGATATGTCGATAGTCACAATAACCCTCGGCGGAAAAGCAGAAGTCACCCCCGGCTACAGAAGCCCAAGAGAGATACTCGAAGAAGTAAAAGACGTTTTCCATATAAATGATGTAAGAATAGCCATAACAGGCAAGACCTCGTATGTTGACGCCTATGCCATAGACATCTCCGATACCGAAAAGCTCGCCGATATAGCAGGCTACATCTCCCGTAAATTCACCGACGATATCCTCTATTCCATACCAATATCCCTAAACGGCAGCGATTACTTTTTCGTACATAAATAGCACAAAACCGCTCTGCATTTTTGCAGGGCGGCTTTTTTTCACATACAAAACCTATGGCTTCCAATAACCGTCACCGTAGGCTTAGCGTGCATATAAGCGTTTGAAGTCTTAGCAGGATTGTAGTAGTAAACACAGCCGTTTGTGGGATCCCAGCCGTTCAAAGCGTCACGGGCAGCATTGTAAGCTGAAGCGGCAACAGGCTCGTTGAACTGTCCGTCCACTACCGCCGTAAAAGCGCCGTTTTGGTAAATTACCCCCGAAAGTGTGTCAGGAAAAGACGGGTGCTCGATACGGTTGAGTATCACCGCACCCACAGCCACCTGACCCACATAAGGCTCGCCCCTGGCCTCGGCAGAGATTATTCTCGCCAAAAGATTGATGTTCTGTTCCGTAGCCGACGGCACAGAGCCAATAGATATTCCCAGCGCCCGAAGCGTCTGCGGACCTGCCGTTCCCGTCTGACTTATCCCCTGCTGTTTCTGAAATTTTATCACAGCGGCTTTGGTCTTTTCGCCGTAGTATCCCGTCACAGAGTCGTTGAACAAACCACGTTCTTTAAGGCGTTCCTGAATAGCCCTAACCTCACTGCCGCTAGACCCAAGCTGAGAGAGCGCACTGTCCGAACCGCCCCAAAAGGCATTCACCGCAGCCAGCGAAATTCCCACCGCCAGCACCGTCACCACAGCTTTTTTCGCAAGCAGATTTCTCATTGTTCTCATAAGATCACCTCCTGAAAATCTGCATTTATTTTTTACAGCATTTACAGATTTATTCACGCCATGTCAATATGCACAAATTCAGCAGTACAAATTCATGCAAACAAATGATTTATATTTTAATTTGGCAACATTTCTGCAATTGTTGCATTTTTTATGCAACAAAAGTGGTGATTTTCGGGATAAGTAGAAAGCGTTTTGATACTTGCGGGCACGTACAAGCCCTGCGACTTAGTGAATACGATGAGAGATTCTGGAACAGGCTGTAGAGTACTTGTGTCAAAGCGTGGGTGTGCGTTGTGGATTTTGTGTATACACAACCTAGGGCTTAATACCCAATGTCACACCCCGAATGTAACTTGAAAATTGAATATAAATACAGCTAAAACACGAAACCTATGGCAACGCATTTGTAGGGGACGGCGCCCCCGACGTCCCGCCCCTCCGACATTTCGTCTGCAATCTCATTTGTGTTATCCACATAATGTTTTCTACATGAGCTCTTGATAATTCAAACCTCGCTCCTTCGAGCGGGCTGTCGAGGGCGCCAGCCCCTACAATTTTTATTGATAGATTATTCCTCCGCAAAATCGCTCCGCTCTTTGCGTATCTACATTGCGCTTAGGGCTAGAAAGGCGGTGCAGATTTTGTTTCTCCGATATCACTTTCATCTAAAATCTGACTTCTATATGCTATTTTTCATTAAATCTGCACCTTGTCGGCTTGCGCCGAATGAGGCTCTGCCTCATACTCCGCTAGGGGCTTTGCCCCTAGACCCCACAAGCCCTCTAGCGCCGGGCTTGAGCGTGCGCTTTATCTCTTGCTTCGCTCGGTGCTTTATTTTACTTTATGCTTGCAATTTACTTTGGTCTGCTATGCTCATTCCTCATTCCTCACTCCTCATTCCTCATTCCTCATTTCACATTCCTCCCCTCCTCACTAAAAATCCGCCCCCACATCTTGCAATTTACCTCAAAATGTGCTATCATTATCTCTATAGGGGGTCTTATCCATGAAAAAACTCTTTTCCGTAATTTTTATGAACTTTTTCGGCTTCGACATGATAATTTTCTTGGTTGCAGTCGCGACCGCCCTCGTCTTTTATTTCACTAAAAAATCGGCTGATGTTCTCTACAACAAGCTTCATCTTAACATCTTCGTTCCCGACTCAGGTGCTTCCCGCCGTCAGGCTGACAGCGATATTTCGGGCATTCGTGAAACAGATATCGTTTCTATGCGCAACCGCACAGGAAGCCTCTATTCTCTGTTCGTAAATCTCACAGGGATTTTCCCTCTCTTGGGTATCCTCGGCACTGTTATCTCCCTCCTCGGTATGGTGGGCGATATGACAAACGTTCAGGATAATTTCTATGGCGCTTTGACCTCCACTTTTTGGGGACTTGTTTTTGCTATAATCTTCAAATTTCTTGACGGCATAATCTCTGCAAAAATAGAGGATAACGAGAAAAATGTTCAGCTCTATCTTGAAAGAAATAACGCTGAACATTCCCAAAGCGGTGAGCAGCCATGAATGGTTTCAGGAAAAATAAGGGCATAGTCCTTGAGCTGACTTCCCTTCTTGACGTTATCATGATAATGCTTTTCTGGGTCATGACCGATGTTTCCGCATCTGCCGACAGTCAGAAAGAGGACGCAAAAGCTCAGGTGCAGGCTGTCACTCAACAGCTTGAGGAGCAGAAGCAAAAGTCCGCTGACGAGTTAGAAAATCTCCGTAAGAATATGCAAAAGCAGATAGATGAAGCCTATAAAAAGGCTGAGAACATTAACAGCAATGCCGCAAAAAATCAGCAGGCGCTTGACGGCTACACTCAGGGTATGCTTATCTCACTTGATATGCGAAATGAAAACGGCACTGATAAGCTGTATATTTCCCGAAATGATGAGGATATTATGACCGTGACCCCTGATGAAGATATCTCAGGCAGGCTCATATCTCTTTTTGAAGGACTCGGTGCGGCAGACGGTGAAGTAATGCTTGCGGCAGTGGTCTATGACGGTGACGCTGTGCTTTATCGTAACATGAGAATAGTGGAAAACGCTGTGCAGGCTGTGTCAGACAAATACGAAAATGTTTACTTTACATACATAAACACTTCCAAATAGAAAGGACAATAAAAATGAGTATTCAGAACGATGTTGAAAAGCTCTACCGCAGTGACATTGAAAAACAAAGACAAAAGCAGAAAAAGAAAAAGAAGAAAAAGCTTCTTGGTATCATGCTGATCGTCATTATCATTGCGGCGCTTATTCTTATAATGCAGTATCTTGGACTCGGACTAGGCGGTGGAAAAGGCGAAGGCTCAGGGGACGGCAAGGACGTAAGTGCTTCCTCCAATGAAGCTTCCGTTACTACCACAACAACAGCAGCGCCAAAGGAATTTTATGACATCAAGGTTTCAGGAAGCACTTATATAATTGATGAGCGTGTGGTAGATCTTAAAAGTCTTGTTTCCACAGTGAAGCTTATGAGCGACAATGTTATCGTAAGGATAACAGACGACAACGCAACAAAGAACGCCATGGACGAGCTTAAAAAGGCTCTTACCGACGACGGCAGAGAGTTCACAGAAACAGTTCTTGACAATTCAGCTTTGGATAACAGCATGGCAGATACAACATCTGAAGCCGTAAGATAAAAACTGTAGGGGCGAACATCGTTCGCCCGTTTTCTGCATAATTTTAAAGGATACAGATATAAAATAAAATTGGGGACGGTCAAGCCGTCCTCTTTTCAGAAACAGAGGTAATATCATGCTTGGACTTACTTTAGAGGGTGGAGCCAGCAGAACGGTCTATTCCTGCGGAATAATGGACGCTCTGCTTGAGGATAAAATAATAGCCGATTATGTTATAGGCGTTTCGGCAGGAGCAGCTTTCGGCGTTTCTTACTGCTCAGGGCAGATAGGAAGAAATCTCCGCCTTGCCACTGAGTTTATGGGAACAAAGAAATACATGGGTGCAAGACATCTTATCGACCCGAAAAACCGATGCTACTATAACCTTGATTATGCCTACAACGTTGTGCCTAATGTTGAGCTTCCCTTTGATTATGAAGCCTACAGAAACTTCAAGGGCAGATTTTGTGCAGTTGTTACAAACGTAAAAAACGGCAAGGCTGAATACATGGAAGTGCCAAAAGATGACACCCACTGGAATTTGCTTAGAGCCACCTGTGCACTTCCTCTGCTTTTCCCTGAGATAGAGATAAACGGAGAAAAATATATGGACGGCGGTATATCAGATTCAATACCATATATGCAGGCAATAAAAGCAGGCTGTGACAAAAATATCGTTGTGCTGACCCGACCAAAGGGCTATGTTAAGACCCAGGAGCCTGCCACAAAGCTTGCCATGAAATATTATCACAAGCACCCTGAGTTTACCGAAGCCCTTGCCACAAGAGCCGAGAGATACAACAAATGTATCGCAGAGCTTATGGAACTTAAAGCGGAGGGGAAAGTCTTTGTTTTCACACCAAAAACCACCTTCGGTGTAGGCAGGACTGAGGGCGACCCTGCAAAGCTGAGAAGGCTCTACGATTACGGCTACAACCACGCAAAATGGGCAATGGACGATCTGAAAAAATATCTATGCAAGTAGGAATGAGGTAATAAAATGTCATACAAGCTGCCGCTTTTTGCTGCCGCCGCATTTCTGGGCGGTTATATGCTTATTTCAAACAGACAGCTAAGGGTGAACAAATACGAACTGAAGGTATCAAAGCTCCCTGAGAATTTTGTTGGTAAAAAGATACTTCTTCTTGCAGATCTTCACAAGAAGCGTTACGGGGACAATTTCAACAATCTGGTAAATTCCTGTATTGCCGCCGAGCCTGACTTTATTTTCTTTGCAGGTGATCTTTACAGCCGTGATGAAACGGACATGATACCGAAGCTTGCCCTTATGAAAAGGCTAAAACATATTGCACCGACCTATTATATTTTCGGTAACCATGAAACTGACAACATGGACAATGCCGAAGCCCTTGCTTTGAAGCTCACCGAATGTGGAGTACACATTCTGAGAAACAACATGGAGCAGATAAAAATAGGTGAGGATCACATCAATATATACGGCACTCAGCTTCCCCAAAGATTTTACCGCAACGAAGATTTTTCACATCACGACCTGCCGCAGGTTACAAAGGACGAGCTTACAAAGCTTTTAGGCGAGCCTGACAGGAGCGAATGTAACTTTTTGCTTTCGCACACGCCGCTGGCTTTCCGTGCTTATGCGGACTGGGGAGCAGATGTGACGTTTTCGGGTCACTGTCATGGGGGAGTTATAAGATTGCCTTTTATTGGCGGAATACTTTCTCCAGAACGGAAATTCTTTCCACGATACACAAAGGGGATTTACGAACTTAACGCTGAACAGGGATTGGCAAAGCTTGCTGTTACGGCGGGGCTTGGTAAATTCAGACTCAACAATCCCTCGGAAATAATGATTTGCACACTTGAAAGGCAGGAATAAATATGTATCAGAAACAATTTGCAGAATATTTTGACAAGCACATGGAGGAGATCCTACGTGACCTTGACGAGATTATTTCTATTGAGAGCGTAGGCGACATAAACGCCCCTGTTAAGCCATTTGGCGAGGGTTCTCGCAAGGCTCTTGACTGGGGAAAGGCTTATCTTGAAAAGCTCGGCATGACAACAAAGGACTTTGACGGCTATGCTGTTCACGGTGATTTTTACCAAAATGGAGAATGTAAGCTTGCTGTGCTTTCACATCTTGACACTGTTCCTGCAGGCGAGGGCTGGAGCTATCCGCCTTTCAAGCTGACTAAAGCTGACGGAAAGCTTTTCGGCAGAGGAACAATTGACGACAAAGGTCCAAGCGTTGCGGTGCTGTGGGCTGTAAAGGCTATCAAAGAGCTTAACATTCCTATAAAAAAGAACTTCCGTGTTATTTTCGGCGGCAATGAAGAGGGCGGCTGTGAGGACATGGAATATTATGAAAACAAACAGCCTTTCCCTGAAATGGTGTTCACCCCCGACGGCTCTTTTCCTGTGCTCAACTGCGAAAAGGGCATGGTGCATCTTACATTCTCTGCTGAATTTTCAGATGATAAAATAGCTGAGATAAAGGGCGGAAGCGTTATAAATGCTATCCCGGACAAGTGCATTGTGAAGTTTACTGACGGCAGTGAGAAGGTCATCAGAGGAAAATCGTCACACGGGTCAAGACCTGAAAACGGCGACAATGCGGTGACAAAATTTGTGGCAGAATACAAAAATGAAAATGCTCTACTTGGTGGGTTGGCTGAGCTTTTCCCACACGGAGAATGCAACGGAAAGTCCTGCGGTCTTGGTTTTTCAGACGATGTGTCAGGCGAGATGACCTGTGCGCTGACTATCCTTAAAACTGAGGGTGGCAGGCTTCATGGCGGTATCGACATACGCTTCCCTATTGACAAGACGCTTGCTGAGATAAGCGGTATCATAACTTCAGCACTTGAAAGCAAGGGCTTCAAGGTGGACGAGCTTGACGGCATGGAGCCGCATTATGTGGACGAAAACAGTGAGTTCGTTCAGACATTGTTAAGGGTATACGAAAAGGTCAAGGGCGAAAAGGGAAAATGTATCGCAGAGGGCGGAATAACCTACGTTCACAACACAAAGGGCGGTGTTGCGTTCGGTGCGGAATTTCCTGAGGAAAACAACAATATGCACGGAGCTGACGAGCATATTTCCATGGAAACTTTCAAAATAAATCTGAATATGTACGCTAATGCTATTGCAGAGCTTTGCGGTGAATAATTGGGTGTGCATGGCTCTTGACAAAGTGTGATTTTAGTGGTATACTTTATTACATAAAAGCTTAAAAGTGTAAAAGCAAAGGGAGCATGACGGACAATGAAGATTTGTATAGTTGGACTTGGACTTATAGGCGGTTCACTTGCCAAGGCAATAAAAAAGAACACTCATGAAAGCTGTTTCGGTATAGATATTGACAGGGGAACGATAGCAGGGGCGCTGGCTCAGGAGGCTATCGACGGTGAAATGACCATTGACGACCTTGCAGGCTGTGACGTTGTTATTGTGGGACTTCACCCTGAGGCTACCATAAAATTCATCACTGAGAATGCAGGCAAGTTCAAGAAAGGCGGTATCGTTCTTGACACTTGTGGAGTAAAGGGCGAGATAGTCAGAGCTGTAGAGGGCGTTTGCATTGAAAACGGCGTAAACTTCCTCGGCTGTCACCCTATGGCAGGACGTGAATTTTCGGGCTTTGCATACTCGGTGGACAATCTTTTTGAAAAAGCAAGCTTTATAATGACGCCTACTGACAGAACTCCTATGAGGGTTGTGCAGGAGATATCAAGGCTTGCATATAATATCGGTTTTGCAAAGGTCGTTGTATCAAACGTTGAAGAGCATGACAGCGTTATTGCGTTCACTTCTCAGCTTGCTCACGTTGTATCAAGTTCCTATGTAAAAAGCCCTAGTCTTTTAAAGCAGGCAGGTTTTTCAGCAGGTTCTTTCAAAGACCTTACGAGAGTGGCAAAGCTCAACGAAGATATGTGGACGGAGCTTTTCCTTATGAACCGTGGTCCACTGGTGGACGAGATAGAGCATATAATCGCAAGATTAACGGAGTATCGTGATGCTATTGCAAATAATGACGCTCAAAGGTTGCATGACCTGCTTAAAGAGGGTCGAGAGCTTAAGGAATTGTCTAATAATAGCTAAATAAGAAAACAAAGCGGTGTCAGAGTTTCAATTCTCTGCACCGCTTTTTGTTTATTCTTCTGTGTCTGTATCGTCGTCTGTATTATCAGTTTCTTCCTGCTCTTCATTTTCGTCAGGTTCGTCAGGCTCGGACAAATTGGTATCATCGCTTTCGTCTGTATCGTGGATATCTTTATCATTATCCTTGTTGGCTGACTTATTGTCGCCTACTGTTTTGTTTTTCACTATCATAAGATATTCAGCGGCAATAAGAGCTACGCACAAAACGCAGACCACGCCAATAATAATGCCCATTGATGAACCGCTCTTTTCTTCCGACACCGGACTTGCGGCTTTTGAGGTCGCTTCTGCTTCTGAGCTTTCAAGCTTCACGGCTTCAGGTTCTTTTATCACTATTTTAAAATGCCCTACTGAGCCGTCCTTATAAACAATATCTATCTTTGTTTCGCCTGTGCTGAGGGTCTGGAACTTGCCGTCCTCGAATATAAGCACTTCGCCGTTGGCTACTGTTACGCTGTCAACATCTGTAAGTCCTATATCCTCAGGAGCGATAGGGTACTTGGAATAGTCAACGTCTATTTCGATATAATCGCTGTCGTCCTGCTGAACGTCTGCAGCGTCCTGATACTTGACGATACCATTCTCTACCTGATTTGATATGGCATTGAGGTTTTCGTCATCAAGGGAATTTACTGTGAGATAAAGCACTGTTGAGGTGAGCTTTTCGTCTGCGACTTTGAAATGGAGGGTCGCATAATCACCGTCAAAGTCTGTGCCGTCTGCGTTCACATAGTTATATACAAACTTACCTGCAAAGGCATTGTCTACTGCCATGCCACCTGCTTTATCATTGGTTTCGCACTTTTCAAACTCTACAAGGCTATCGTCATAGCCCACGGAGATAGAGGCGTTTGAGATAAGGTGGTCGCACTGGATATTTATTTTCGCTGTGAACTTTTTATCCTTTACCTCGCTGACCACAAGCTTTACAACTGTCGGCGTAGAAGTCGGAGTGTCCGGAACATAGGAATAAGATGTGGTAGTTCCCCATGTGGTGGTTTCCCATGTCTGAGCTGCGGTAGTTGTAGTCGTTTCAGTGTCCTCCCGCTGAGGCTGAGCGGTAGTGGTTGTTTCCGGTACAGGATCTGTGGCTGGCACATCGGTTGTCACAGGCGTTTCGGGATCAGCGAAACACACTGAGGTCATTGCCATGACCGCTGCAAAAAATCCCACTGTTACTTTTTTGAAATCCATTATTTACTCTCCTGATATTTTTTTGACGTAAACAAGGGCTGCCGCCATAAAGACCGCAGCCCATGATTTTCCTTTTTATTAGTCCTCAATAAGAGTTACTTTCTTCATGACCTGATCTACAAGCGGCTTATCGTTGAAATTTACGTCAACTGCTGCGATCTCGTCAACAACGTCCATGCCCTCGACTACCTTGCCGAATGCTGCATACTGTCCGTCAAGATGAGGAGCGTCCTGGTGCATGATAAAGAACTGTGAGCTTGCTGAATTTGGCATTGCTGAACGTGCCATTGAGATAACGCCTCTTGTATGCTTGAGGTCGTTACGAACACCATTAGCAAGGAACTCGCCCTTTATCTTCTCTTTTGCACCGCCCATGCCTGTTCCCATTGGGTCGCCGCCCTGTATCATAAAGCCTGAGATAACTCTATGGAATATCAGTCCGTCATAAAAGCCCTCTTTAACAAGCTTCTCAAAATTTGCAACTGTGATAGGTGCAACATCAGGATAAAGCTCGATCTTGATATTCTTTCCGTTTGCCATTTCTATATTCACCATGTTAATACTCTCCTTATTATCTGTTAATACAAAATTTACTTAGATTTTGGCAGCTCGCCACGTTTATTTTTCTCCATAAGATCATTGAAATACAAGGTGACAGGAGTTGGAACTTTCTTGAAAAGCCCCTTTTTCTCAACCTCGTCACAAACGATATAATCTCTTTCACCGTCATTATTTACACAATAGAGCCTGTCTGTTTTATAGAAGCCACCGTTTCCGTCATCTCTGTTCTTATCAAAACAGCCGAAGATATCCTTTGCCATAAGCTCGCAAAGTCTGAGTATCTTCTCATAGTTGGTATGCTCGCTCCACTTTTCAAGCTCTTCATGGAAGAACTGCTGGACAGGAACGTCATTGACTTCCATTTTTCTTATTATTCTCGCAAGGCATATAGAAGCGTCCTGATCGGTAAGCTTATCAAGTCTTGCATTCTTATAATCAAGTATATACTCATTTAATGTAGCATAAAGCAACTTATCATACTGAAACGGCTTGCCTTTGCCTGAAAACTTTATGATAGGGTTATCGGTATTGATCTTCAATTTTATCTCTCCAATTCAATTTATTCTGGCAATACCCCTAATGACTGCCTTTACCCCGATCATCTGCCATATTTTTCGTTAAATTCTTTCACCTTCTGCGCCAAAAACTCTTCCGATACTGAGCCGATAGCGTCGTCGTCCTCGCTGTGGTCAACAGAGCCAAGACCCTCCACAAGAGCCTCATCGACGGATATTCCCTTTATATCCTTATACTCTGCATAGTCCTCAGGCTTTTTTGCATAAGGAAGCTCAGCCACCTTTGCGGCTGTGGTCTCTGCACTTATGGCTTCGATATTGCCTGTATCACGCTTCTCCTGAGCCACTTTCTCGTCATGTATCCTATATATCTCCTCAAGCTTTGAGTCGATACCCTCAACGGACGCCACGCTTATATCCTCCTTATGAGAAGCTACAAATCTTGCGTGTTCCTCCTCATAAAGCTTTTCGTACTCGCTCTGGGCATCGGTTATCTCAGCCTGTCCTACCGGGTTCACGTCGTAGTCGGCATAGGTCTTTACGGGATCGTTTTTCTTTTCAGCCAGTTCTTTTTCAAGCTGCTCCATCTTGCTGCGGATAGTTTCCGGCTCTATGGTATCGGTTATCTTCTCAGCGTGTACCTTATCGCTGCTGGACTCCTTCACAAAAGCCGTATCTCCGCCTGCTCTCTTCACAGGCGTGTTCCATATATCATCAGCATTTATCTGCTGCTTTTTAGGCTGTGTCGATGTTTTGGGCTCGGAGCTTTTTCTGCTGAACAGACCCATAAGATCTCCCCCTTTTTATTGGCATGATGATCTGATATCGGCTTTTTATGCCTGACATCTTATACTTATTTATTATACAATATTTTCACCAAAATTGCAAACCTTTTGACAGTTACTTTTTGTACGATTTTTTAAACTCTTTTTGTGCATTTTGTTTCGTATTAATATAATATAAATATAAAATTCACGCTTAGTTAATGTAATCTATGCTAATATTTGCTATACTATATTTGTTAAGTTATTTATTTTGTTAATTAAAAACAAAAAACAAATTAGTTTGAGAAAACTATTTTTGGCATAAAAATACACAAAAATACCCGATCGTGAAGAAGATAACACGAATAAGAAGGGTAAAAGCTTAAGTATATATGAAGTAAATTCATGGAGGAGGATCTATTTATGACAAGACCGTCACTTGGGATAACGGCAATGGAACTTTTCGCCTGCAATCCTTTCAGGGTGCTCGGCATAGCCGTTGACACTCCTACTGCTGATGTCACGCTCACATACAAAAAGTTGCTTGATATGGCGGCTAAAGGTGACACGGCTGATTATGAAACGCCTTATGATTTTGATTTTCTGCCGCCTTTCTCCCGTTCTGAAAAGGATCTGAAAACGGCTTATGCAAAGATCGCCAGCAACGGATACAGATGCTTTGCATTCTCTGATCCTATATTTTCGGCTTCCCTGAACATCGATGACGTTATGCTCAACCTCAGAGATATTTCATGCTATGACTGTTTCCTCAGATGTTATATGTGGCTCATCACCAATGACAGAGATTTTGAAGAGCCTGAGCTTTGGATACCACTTTGTCAGTACATAGACAAGATGATCATGTCAAGCCCTGAGCAATGGGATAAGTATTTTGACCATCGTTTCCCTCAGGATATGCTTGACAGCTCAATGTCTGCGCTGAGGTCTTTCTATGCCACATTCTGCGATATAATTCTGCTTCCTATCAAGGAAATGGTAAGAGGCTCTATGAAGTGCAGATCCGCAATGGAGATACTTAAGATCGCAAAGGTGGACGTTGACGAGGTATTCCCTGACATTGACATTCCACAGGCTAACCTGCCTAAGAGGGGCGAGCCTGCGCCGAAGCTCAAGATCGCTGTCAAGGACGGCGAGGAATACTATGATGTTACAACAGGCAAAATGGTAAACTTTGAGGGCGACGAGGATTCGGCTATCGAGAGCAACGATTTCTCTGCGGCTGCAAGCTCCATTTCTGCTGACGCTATCGTTGGCGAGGACGGTCCTGACAGCGAGCCTATACCTGACGAGCCTGAGGAAAATCCTGAGCTTAAGGTAGTTCCGCCTCCAGCTCCCGTTCAGCCTGAGCCTGTAGCAGTACAGCCTGCACCAGAGCCAGAGCCTATACCAGAGCCACAGTCCGCTCCTGCACCGACGCCTGCAGAGGACATCCAGTCTGCTCCTGTATTCAACACAAAGCCGATGGCTCAGAGCGGTATTCCCGGCGAGATAAACGCACCTATAAGAAAGAGAAAGATCTTTATTCCGGGACACGAGGGCATTTCAGGCTCTGCACCTGCAAGCCAGCCTGTTTCTGCTCATGTTCCGCCAGTTTCACAGCCTGCACCTGCTCCAACGCCTGTTCAGACAGTACAGCCTGCACAGCAGACAGTTTCAGCACCTGTGTACAGCCAGCCTGCTCCACAGCCTGCGGCGGAAGCTCCGAAGCCTGCAGCTAAAAAGCCATACAAGAAGGCGAACAAGGGACTTACTTCCCTTATCGATACAGTTGACGAGGCGATAAACGACACCTCGGACATAATCCTTACTGACGAGGCTGAGGAAGAGGAAAACCTATACACTGACACTCTTATCAAGATGCTGAGGGCAAACCGCTCAAACAATCAGCTTATGAAGAGCGTTGACACAAAGCATATTTACGACAACGGCGACAGCCTTGGCAGACCTGAGGAAGCAGAGCTTTCTATGGACGCTATCAACATGAAGAAAATGGACAAGAGCCTGCTCAATTCTTCATATGATAACATCAGCACCAAGGAGACCGACCCTAAGAAGCTTCGTGAGGAAAAATACCGCAACATCAACATCAATGATATGCTCAATCCAACAGTAGGAAGCCAGATGCACAAAGAATACACCCCGGACGCTATCGAGGAATTTGTTAAAGCTAAAAAGCAGGAAAAGTCCGCCATAAAGGGTATTTGGAAGCTTCTTGGCGTTCTGTCGCTTTTGTTGATCATTTATCTTATACTGCTTTACACGGGGCTTATTTGATGACGATATAAAGTGTGGGAGAATATCCGCAACGTGGTGTAACGAAAAAGAATAAGTAAACAAAACGTCGGGCAAGCGGGACGTCGCATTTCTGTGAAGCAGAAATTGAGCCGCTCCCCTACATGGTTTATGAAAACGTCAGCATTTTGCGAGTAACACAAGTTTATTCGGCAATTAATCGGGCGAGGAAGCGGGACGTCGAGGGCGCCGTCCCCTACATTATAATGTGATGCGAAATTTTGTAGGAAAATAAACAGTGTTAGAAATTTAGATAACAGATTTATAAGGGGTGGGAATTCCGCCCCTTTTTTGCAATAAGGAGAAATTTTATGAAAGAATACATACTCTCTTTAGATCAGGGAACAACTTCCTCCAGAGCGGTGCTTTTTAACGCAAAGGGTGAAAAGGTTGCGAGCGTACAGAAAGAATATCCGCAGATATTCCCCGGCAACGGCTGGGTGGAGCATGACCCTATGGACATACTGGAAAGTCAGCTCAGTTCTGCTCGTGAGGTCATTGCAAAGGCTGGGATAACAGCGGAGGACGTGGCGGCTATCGGCATCGCCAACCAGCGTGAAACGACGATACTTTGGGACAAGAACACCGGCAAGCCTGTTTACAACGCTATCGTTTGGCAATGCAGAAGGACTTCTGAAGACTGCGCACGAATGGAAAGTCAGGGCTTGCAGAAGTTTTTCAAGGACAAGACGGGACTTCTTATCGACCCTTATTTCTCTGCCACAAAGATAAAGTGGATACTTGAAAATGTAGAGGGCGTAAGGGAGCGTGCAGAAAAGGGGGAGATACTTTTCGGCACTGTGGATTGCTGGCTCATATGGAATCTGACAGGGGGAAGGGTACACGTTACGGACTACTCCAATGCTTCCAGGACTATGCTTTTCAACATTCACACCCTTGAATGGGACAGGGAGATACTGGGGCTTTTGGGCATACCCAGCTGTATGCTCCCTGAGGTCAAAGAATGTTCGGGTAACTTGGGCGAAACTGAGGAGAACCTTTTTGGAAGCAGGATAAAGATCGCAGGCTGTGCAGGAGATCAGCAGGCGGCACTTTTTGGGCAATGCTGTTTCCGTGAGGGCGATGTGAAAAACACCTACGGCACAGGCGGTTTTCTGCTTATGAACACGGGTGAAAAGCCTGTGGAAAGCCGTCATGGACTGCTCACGACTATTGCCTGGGGCATAGGAGGAAAGGTGAATTATGCTCTGGAGGGGTCGGTATTCGTATCGGGTGCGGCGGTAAAATGGCTTCGTGACGAGCTTTGCATAATACGCACAGCGTCAGAAACCGAGGAGCTTGCAAGAAGCGTTGAGGACGCAGGGGGAGTTTACTTTGTGCCTGCATTCGTGGGGCTTGGCGCACCATACTGGAAGCCCGAAGCCAGGGGCATGATAACAGGGCTTACAAGAGGAACGAACAGATGCCACATAGTCAGGGCGACATTGGAAGCTATGTGCTATCAGACCTATGACGTTCTCAGGGCGATGGAGGAGGACGCAGGGGCTATCGGAAGCATAAAGGCTGACGGCGGTGCGGCGAGCAACGATTTTCTTATGGAATTTCAGGCTGATATATTGGGCCATTCGGTCATAAGGCCTTATAACGTGGAATCCACCGCAACAGGTGCGGCATATCTTGCTGGGCTTGGCTGTGGGCTTTGGGGCAGTACGGAAGAGCTTGTTGGCGTTTCGGATAAGTTCAGGGAGTTTATTCCGTCTATGAGCGAGAGTAAACGCAGTGATCTGATAAGTGGTTGGAAGAAAGCGGTTCAAGCGGCTATTAGGGAATAAAGGCAAAAAAATCGGGCGACCTTGGGTGGGTCGCCCTTTCTGTTATATATCTTTCATTTCATTAAGCACCTGGGCACATAGGAAAAGCGAACCGCATATAAGATTCACTCCGTGAGGATTCTCGTTTATTAGCTGACGTGCCATTTCAAGGGCAGGCTTTGGACTTTGCTCTGCCCTGCCGCCTACGTTGGTTATGATGTCGGCAAGGTCAGAGGCAGTTTCGGCTCTGTCGCTGAAACCGTCAACTGTGTAGAATTTGTCTACATACGGTATGAGTTTCTTTACCGCCTCGGTGATGTTTTTATCCCTGCACATTCCCATAACGGCGTAACATGGGTGTTTTTCACAATGCTCCAATACGCCTGCCAAGGCTGACAAGCCGTCGGGATTGTGTGCTCCGTCCAGTATCAGCAGCGGCTCACGGCTGAGTATCTGCACTCTGCCTTGGAGCTGGGCTTTTTTGATGCCCTCAAAAATTTTATCCTTGGGAATTTTCATGGTATCGTTGATAAGGCGTATTCCGTTTATGACGCTCATGGCATTCAGCACCTGATGTGCGCCGCCCATTGTGACTTCATAGGGCTGTCCTTTGAACTCAAACTTTGAGCCGAAAACGTCACAGCTTATAAGTTTGAGCTGATTGATGTCGGGGATAACCAGCTGAGAAAGATTTTTCACAGCCTGCTCACGGACAGTGCGGATGACCTTCATGTCATTGCCTGCGCTTAGCACACATGGACAGTGTGGTTTTATAATGCCTGCTTTCTGATAGGCTATTTTCTCAAGGGTGTCACCTAAAATGGCGGTATGGTCGAAGTCCACTGAGCCTATGACTGTGAGGATAGGAGTTTTTATAACGTTGGTGCTGTCTAAAAGTCCCCCAAGACCTGTTTCAAGAACGACTATATCGCAGTTTTCCTCGGCAAAATAGAGGAAAGCTATGGCGGTGGTTATTTCAAACTGAGAGAAATTCTCACGGTCGCAGTGCATATCGGTGACGGCTTTCACACGCTTCGCCATTTTCGCAAGGGCAGGTTTTGGGATATCAATGCCGTTTATTTTTATCCTGTCGGTATAGCTTATTATATAAGGCGAGGTGAAAAGACCTGTTTTCAGCCCTGCGCACTGAAAGACCTCGCTGAACATCTGCGCCATTGAACCTTTGCCATTGGTGCCGGCGATATGAACGAATTTAAGGCTGTCCTGCGGGTCGCCAAGATCGGAAAGCAAGGCTTTTATTCTGGACAGGTCTTTCACAGGCTTGCCTGAATGGGAAAAGCTGTTTATAAATTCAAGTTCGTCTATATCTTTGGTATTTTCTATCAATGTTATCCCTACATTTCGTCTATTATTTCTTTAAGCTCTCTTGCGGTGTCTATATTCACACCTGCGGTCTTTGCAAGCTCCTCTACTGTGGCTTTTTTGAGAGCTTCTTTGGTCTTATACTCGGTGATGAGTTTTGCGGCTTTTTTATCGCCTATGCCTTTGACTTTGGTTATCTCAAGTCGGTGGGCATTCTTTTTATGCTTCTGCGCCTGATAGGTTATGGCTACTCTATGGACTTCGTCCTGAATGGCGGTAACAAGATTGAACGCCGCTCTGCACTTTGCAAGGCTTATTTCTCCGCCGCCTGTGGCGACTGCTCTTGTGCGGTGCTTGGAGTCTTTCACAAGTCCGAACAATGGGCAGGTGACGCCCATTCGCTCTAAGACAGGCTCAACGGCATTGACGTGGCCGTTTCCACCATCGAGCAAGATAAGATCGGGCATAATGGAAAAGCCCTCGTCTGTTTTCTCAAAGTAGTTTCTAAAGCGACGTTCTATGACCTCCTGCATACAGGCATAGTCATTTTGCTCTGCAACTGTTTTGATAGAAAACTTTTTATAATACTTCTTGCATGGTCTGCCGTTTTCAAAGACCACCATGCCTGCGACCATATTGGTAGAGGCGAGGTTTGATATATCGTAGCACTCGATATATTTCGGGGTCTTGGGAAGTCCCAATGCTTTGGCAAGCTCCTCAAGGGCGGTTATCTCACGGCTCGTTCTGCCGACTTTTATGGAGAGATACTCGGTGGCATTGCTTTTGGCAAGGGTGGTAAGGCGAAGAAACTGTCCTCTTTTCGGAGTAGAGATATTCACGGCATGGTCATACTTCTGGCGGAGAAATTTCTCTATTATCTCGCCGTTTGTGATATCCTCGTCAAGGAGGATATCTTTCGGTATGCTGTCTTTGGAGGAATAATACTGCATGAGAAAATCTTCACGCATTTTTACGCTGTCGTCTTTTTCGCCAAGGAAATAGGAAGCCTTATCAAAAAGTCTGCCGCCACGATACATTATAACGCTTGCACAAGCCATTTCGCCATTTTGAGCAATGGCGATTATATCAGTGTCACGAATATCGTCATTAATTATCTTCTGACTTTCAGCGGCTTTTTGTATGGCTTGGATACGGTCACGAAGCTTTGCGGCAAGCTCAAAGTCAAGCTCCTCAGCGGCTTTGTTCATTTCCTCGGTGAGTCTTTCAACTGAATCTGACGAGCCGTTTCGGATATAGTCCACCGCCTGACGGACTATAGAATTATACTCCTCTTTGGAGAATTTTCCTGTGCAAACGCCCATACACTGCTTTATGTGCATATTAAGGCAGGGACGCTGTTTTCTGAAATCCTGCGGAAATTTTCGGGTGCAGGTAGGGAGCATAAAGACTTTATTGGCTTCGATAACGGCTTGTTTTACTGCGAATGAGCTTGTATAAGGTCCTATATACTCTGCTCCGTCATCGTATTTTTGCAATACGGCTTGCAGGCGTGGATAGTCCTCATTTGTGACCCTGATATAGCTATAGCCCTTATCGTCTTTCAGCAGGATATTATACTTCGGGGTATACTGCTTTATAAGAGAACACTCCAAGACAAGTGCCTCGAACTCGGAGTCGGTGACGATAAAGTCATAGTCATAGACGTGGGACACCATTTTCCACACCTTTGGCAGGTGATCCTGACACTTTCTGAAATAAGATGTCACACGGTTGCGGAGATTTTTCGCCTTGCCGATATATATTATCTTTTTCATTTTGTCTTTCATTATATAACAGCCCGGTGAGGTGGTGAGCTTTGAAGTTTTATCACGCAGAAATGGCAGGCGTGGGTTGTCTTCATCTGTAATGTACATAAATTCTCCTAACTGAAACTAAAAGCAAAGGCAATACGAGTTGTCCGTATTGCCTTGCTATTATCTCTTACCAATACATAAATACAGGAGTACCCATATCTATTTTTTCATAAACGTATTTTGCTTTATCTAAAGGCATATTTATACAGCCGTGTGAGCCCCATGTGCTTGACTTATAACGGCTGCCGCCAAAGTTGCCGTTCTGCCATGATGCGTCGTGAAGTCCTATGCCGATAGTGGAAACGTTGTTCCAATAGTCAACATAGGAAGCGTAAGACTGTCCGTCTGCTGATCCTCTGAGGGTCTTGCCCTTTTCCTTATACCAAAGCTTATAAACACCGCCAGGGGTATTTCTTGACTTGCTTGGATAGCCTGAAACTATATCAGACTCCATTGTGAGCTTGCCGTCCTTATAATACCACAAATGCTGTGCAGTAAGGTCTACCTCGATATAAGTGTTGCCGTAATCCTTATCGGCTGTACGCCAATCCTTATTGCAGGTATACTCATAGGCTGAGTCAGGGTTTACATAGTAGACAGGCTCAGTTTCAGCAGACTCGCCCTTTTCAACAAGGTCTACGATAAGGTCGCAGGTCTTTTGCTGGTCTATCCACCAGCCGTAACAGCCCTGACCCTCGGAGATAGTTATAGTTCCACGCTTTGTGGTCTTGAACTCTCTGTCCTTGCCAAAGGTATCATACTTATCTGCAAGGTCTTCAACATATGCCATTGCCTTATCTTCATCAACTGTATAGCCGGCTTCGGCGTTATCCTCGTCAAAGGTTATCCAATCCATGATAGTATCACCCGTGAGAGTTTCGGTGGTGTAGATAAAATCGAATGTTATTTCGATATCGTTAAGGTTATTGAGCTTCTTGCAGGGCTCTTCAAGCATATCCGCTGTTATGGCAGGCTTTTTATAGCAATCTGCCTTTGAGATATCAACGTCAAAGCTACCGTCGTCAAGCTGATTTTCCACATAGGAATAAAGCTCGTCTATCTTATTCTCCTCCACAGCGTCGCCCGTGGTTTCTTTTACCACAACATAGCTGTTGTCGTCGCCTTTTTTGATATAGGCGTCCTCAGGATCTTTTGTGCTTTGGGAGTCAAGTACCTTTCTTTTCAGCACCTTTTCAAGCTTAGCCTTATCGTACTTGAACTTAGATTCAAAAGTGAAATCCGTACGCTTCATGGCAGAAGAGAACCATGAATAGTGGTTTTGCTGAGTATAATACTGTGTGATAAGGTTTTGAGTATTATCGTTATAGCCTATTTCGGACAGCTTTATGGAAAATGTTGTGCCGTCTTTCTTTGTAACGGTGATGGCTTTTGGGATAACAGCCTGCTCGCTTACGAGCTTATAGGCTTCCGCCTTGGTCTTTCCGCTGACCTCGATGCCGTTTATATATGTATTTCCAAGAAATCTATCCTTATACGAATTCATGCCCCACAGATAGAAGCCACCTGCGGCGACTATCATAACACCAACAACTGAGCATATTGCTATTGCGACAGTCTTTCCTGACGAGGACTTCTTTTTCTTCTTTTTTCCCTTCTTTGAGCCGCTCTTTGAAGTCTGCTTTGATGCAGGCTTTGCATTTTTACTGCGTGTTTCAGTTGTTTTGGGCTTTTTAGGCTTGATAGTTTCCTCGCCAAAGTCTGAAACTCCTCTTACAGGAGTGATAGGCTCGTCAAAGCCACCGTCCTGCATTGCCATATTTTTAGCGATCATTCTTGCCATATCCTCATGGCTCATAGGGCGGTTCTGCGCCTGCGGCTTTGCGGCTTCATCGCTGTCGAGGGTAAGACCTTTCATATCAAGATCTATACCAAGCTCGTTATCCTTTCTTTCTCTATCGTTCATAATATTACCTTTCCTTATATAACCTTATTATAATATACTCGTTTTACATTTATTTTACCCTATTATACAACACTATCACCTTTTTTTCAAGGAGTATTTCCTACAATATAAAGACAATTTTATGACGATTTCTCAACAGTTTTCATACAGTTGTATAAAAATGCAGTTTTCAAAATGTTATCCTGCATATTTTTCCTATGACAAGGAATTTTTTTTGCAAAACCTCTTGAAAAAGATCACAATAAGTATTATAATATATGTGGTAAAGGTTCGCTTGCCGAGCCGATCATTAATTTAAGAAAGAAGGATCTGTATGTTAGATATCAAGATCGAACGTACCACTACTCCAAAGGAAAAACCAGCTGACGAGACAAAGCTTGGTTTCGGTCACATTTTTACTGACCATATGTTTGTTATGAATTATGACGCAGGTCAGGGTTGGCATGACGCTAGGATCGTGCCTTACGGCGACCTTTCACTCTCCCCTGCTGCTATGTGCCTGCACTACGGTCAGGAGATATTTGAAGGCCTTAAGGCTTATCGTACTGCTGACGGCTCTGTTCAGCTTTTCAGACCTCAGGAGAACTTCAAGAGAATGAACAACTCTGCTGAGAGAATGGTAATTCCTAAGATAAACGAAGAGGATATGCTCTACGCTCTGAAAACTCTTGTTAAAATGGAGCAGGACTGGGTTCCTCACACAGAGGGCGCTTCCCTTTACATCAGACCATTTATCATCGCAGTTGACCCATATGTAGGTGTTAAGCCTGCTGACCACTATCTGTTCATCATTATTCTTTCACCTTCAGGCGCTTACTATTCAACCGGTCTTAACCCTGTTAAGATATACGTTGAGAACAAGTATGTAAGAGCTGTAAGAGGCGGTACAGGTTTTGCTAAGACAGCCGCTAACTACGCTATCTCGCTTGCGGGTCAGGAAGAAGCTCACGAGCAGGATTACGAGCAGGTACTTTGGCTTGATGGTGTTGAGAGAAAGTATGTTGAGGAAGTTGGCTCAATGAACATCTTCTTCGTTATTGACGGCGAAGTTGTTACACCACAGCTGCTTGGTTCTGTTCTCCCTGGTATCACAAGAAAGTCTGCTATCGAGATATGCAAGAAGAAGGGCTACAAGGTAAGCGAGAGAAAGATCTCTATCGAGGAGATAGCTGAGGCTTACGACAACGGCAAGCTTGACGAGGTATTCGGCACAGGTACTGCTGCTGTTATCTCACCTGTTGGTCATCTCAAGTGGGGCGACAAGGTAATGGAGATAAACAACAACAAGATCGGCCCTGTTTCACAGATGCTTTATGATACAATGACAGGCATTCAGTGGGGCAAGATACCAGACGAGTTTGGCTGGATCGTTAAGATCGACTAATATCGTGAATAATCAATGCGGTCTGTGCTTCGGTATAGACCGCATTTTTCATAGGAGTGATAAAAATGGAGCTGCAGCAGATAATAGACAAGTCACACAGGATAGTATTTTTCGGAGGAGCAGGGGTATCAACAGAGAGCGGCATACCTGATTTTCGGTCGGTGGACGGACTTTACAATCAGAAATATGATTATCCCCCTGAGCAGATACTCAGCCACACGTTTTTTATGCGGCACACAAAGGCATTTTATGATTTTTACCGTGACAAAATGCTTTGTCTGACGGCAAAGCCTAACAAGGCGCATTACAAGCTGGCGGAAATGGAGAGGGCAGGCATACTTTCTTCAGTTATCACGCAGAATATTGACGGACTTCACACGGCGGCAGGCAGCAAAAAGGTGCTGGAGCTTCACGGAAGCGTACACCGCAACTACTGCATGGACTGCGGAAAATTCTACACTGCGGAGGATATTTTAAACAGCACAGGCATTCCGAAATGCACCTGCGGCGGAATAATCAAGCCTGATGTTGTGCTTTATGAGGAGGGGCTTGATGATAAAACTGTGACGGAGGCGGTGAGAGAGATATCTCAGTGCGACACGCTTATTATTGCAGGCACTTCTCTGACAGTTTATCCTGCGGCAGGAATGGTGAGATATTTTCAGGGGGATAATCTTGTGCTGATAAATCGGGACAAGACTTCCATGGACGGCTCCTGCGACCTTGTTATCCATGACAAGGTGGGGGAAACGTTGGATAAGATAGTGATAAAGTAATGTTAAACAACGCAATTACAAGGTGAGATAATAAACGGGCGAACACTGTTCGCCCCTACAGATGTGGATAGCCACATTTGCAGGGGGCAGTGTCCGCCCGTGTTTTTATGCTATTTTATTCGTCCATATGCTGTGCGGTATAAAGCTTGTAATACTCGCCTTTCTTTGCGATAAGCTGGTCATGAGTGCCGCACTCGGCAATGCCTTTGTTGTCGATATACATTATCTTATCGCAGTTTTTGATAGTGGAAAGTCTATGTGCGATAATAAATGATGTTCTGCCAACAAGAAGTCTTTGAAGTCCCTGCTGAAGGAGCTTTTCTGTACGTGCGTCTATTGATGAAGTTGCTTCGTCAAGGACAAGTATTTTCGGGTCGGAGAGGAGCGTTCTTGCAAAGGAGATAAGCTGTTTCTGACCGCCTGAGAGCTTTGAGCCACGCTCGTTGACCTCGGTCATATAGCCGTCTTTCATTTCGCTTATGAACTCGTCTGCGCAGACTATCTTTGCGGCTTCTCTTATTTCTTCTTCCGTTGCGTCAAGTCTGCCGTAACGGATATTATCGTAAATAGTGCCGCTGAAAATAAAGCTGTCCTGAAGCATTATGCCCATTTGTGAGCGGAGAGAATGCAAGGTCGCCTGACTTATATCCTTGCCGTCTATGGTTATTTTACCGCTGTCCAGGTCATAAAATCTTGACAGGAGAGAAACTACTGTAGATTTTCCTGCGCCTGTTGGTCCAACGAGGGCAACGCTTTCGCCCGGCTTAACGTCAAAGGAGATATGCTCCAAAACTGTTTTGCCCTGCTCATAGCTGAATGTAACGTCATCAAATTTTACCTCGCCTGTGATATCACCGATATCCTGAGCGTTCGGCTTGTCTGCGATAGTGGCAGGCTCGTCAAGGGTTTCAAAGATACGCTCAAGGTAGGCGATATTGTTGATGAAGTTATTGAAGATGTTTGACAGGTTCATGATAGGCTGCCAGAAGCTTGAAGCATAGCTTGTCATGGCAACGATAGTTCCAAGGCTCACTGCCGCAGGGGTCAGAACCAGCAGACCCACCACGAATATTGCGGCTCTCACAAGAGTAGAAACATTGTCGGTAGCAGGCCAAACAAGGTTAGAATATTTCACGGCGTTTATCCAGCTTTTACGATATTTCTCGGAAAGTCTGTCGAATATCTGGGCGTTTTCTTCCTCACGGGTGAATATCTGGGTCACTCTTGCGCCTGTGATGTTTTCCTGCAAATAGGCGTTAAGGTTAGAGGATTTATTTGAAACGTCCTGCCATGCTTTACGCTGTCTTTTCTTTATCATCATCATTATGACTGCAAATATCGGCAGACCCGAAAGCACCACCAATGACAGCTTCACATTCACAAAGAACATGAAAATCATGATGAAAAGCATATTAAGGCACTCGAGTATAACATTGATGATACCATTTGAGAGCATATCCGACACGGAGTTTACATAGTTTACAACTCTGATGAGGATCTTGCCGTGTGGGCGGTTATCGTAATACTCAAATGGAAGCTCCTGCAAATGCTTGAAAAGGTCGGTACGGATATCGAAGATTATATCCTGACCAACAACTGTCATTATCCTTGAACGTATAGTGGAGAATGTTATGGACACGGCTATAGTGCCGACAAATGCGAGGGTGAGCAGGACGAGCTGTCCCATATTTTTCTGCGGAATGGTGTTATCAAGTGCGTACTGGGTGATGAGCGGTCCGAGAAGTCCTGATATTGCGGCGAACACGCTGAGCACAAGGGCGGTTATCATTTTGCCCTTATATTTTTTGATATACACAAAGGAGCGTTTCAGGTGGGCGAAGTCGAATGGGGTTTCAAGGACTTCGTCAACGTCATAACGGTTTCTTGCCATTTAGACCGCCTCCTTTCCGAAGCCATCGTTCTGCAGCTTGAACACCTCGTAATAGTATCCCTTTTTGGCGATAAGCTCATCATGAGTACCCATTTCGGTTATCTTGCCGTCATCGAGGATTATTATCATATCAGCGTCTTTGGTGGAGGAGATACGCTGGGCTATTATTATCTTTGTGCATGGGAAATCGAGGTTTCTAAGGCTGTCCTGAATATACTTTTCTGTTTCCATATCCACGGCAGAGGTGGTATCGTCAAGGATAAGAATGGCAGGCTTTATGGCTAAGGCTCTTGCAAGGGAAAGTCTTTGCTTTTGTCCGCCTGAAAGACCTACGCCACGCTCGCCCACGATAGTTTCATAGCCATCAGGCATTTTCTCAACGAACTCGTTTGCCGCCGCAAGCTTTGCATAATGCTTAACGTCCTCTTCGGACATATCAGAGTCGCCGTATGCGATATTGCCGTCTATGGTATCAGAGAAAAGCAGGACGTCCTGCGTTGCCATACCTATTTGTGAGCGGAGCTGTGAGAGCTTACGCTTTCTTACATTCACACCGTCAACGAGGACTTCTCCTGAGTTGGCATCATAAAATCTTGGTATGAGATTTATAAGCGAGGTCTTGCCTGAACCTGTTTCGCCCATTATGGCAACTGTCTGACCTGCTTTTATCTTGAAGTTCACGTTGTCAAGGACTATATGCTTGCCAAACTTAAAGGTAACGTCCTTGAACTCGACATCTCCGTGAAGCCTTTCTGTCTGGTCAACTGCATCTTCACGGTCGGTGATGATAGGTCTTGCATAGTATATCTCAATGACCTTCATTGCGGAAGCCATGAACCTTTGCATATCATTCACATAGATACCAAGGTTTCTGACAGGGTTTGCGATGCCCCAGATAAGTCCTGAGATAGCAACATACTCGCCCATTGTTATCTCGCCTTTTATAAGGAAAAATCCACCGCCAAGGAGCATTATAACTGACAAGGCGTTTGCGAAAGATTCCATATAAGGGAAGAATTTAAGCCACAGCAGTGACGCTTTTTTGTTGGCGTCAGAATACTCTTTATTGGCTTTTTGGAACTTTTCTATCTCATAGTCCTCACGGGCGAAAGCTTTTACAACTCTGTTGCCTGAGATGTTCTCCTGAGCGTCGGTATTCATTTGGGATAGCTTCTCACGTAGGTCAACGTAGACCGGCTTTGCCTTTTTATCAAGAAGCACCACCACGCCAAATATAAACGGTGTAACAGCCAACAGAAGAAGTGCCATTTTCCAGCTTACCATAAAGAAATAAACTGATGAGGCTATAAACAGCGAACATGATTCAAGCATACCTTTAAAAACGAATGCCACTGCATGGCGCACCATATCAAGGTCGCCTGTGAGCCTTGTCATAAGGTCGCCTGTGCGGTTGCGGTCATAAAACTCCATATCCTGATTTTCGATACGTCTGAAAAGGTGTGTCCTTATTCTGTATATCATGCCCTGAGATGATAATTCATAGGTCATGTTGCAGGTGTACTGACAGATAGTTCTAAGCAGGGTAAAGCCCACCATGCCTGCAAGCAGCAGCCAGAACAGCTTTCTTTCATGCTCAAGATTAAAAAGTGCGTCCTTGCTTGAAAGAAACTTATCCACAAGCTCTTTGCTGAAATAAGGTGTGGTAAGATACAAGGCGTTGCATACGATAGACAGCACAAGGGCTGTTACATAGAATTTTCGGTAGCCTTTCAGATTGTGCCATATCCATTGAAGCTGGAACATATTCTTTCACTCTCCTTTTATTCTTCTAAACTTCATGCTCTCATAGGCACATATATAAAATATGAAACCCATACTCTTTTTAAACTATGGGATATTATAAGCCCTTTTGAAAGTAAAGTCAAGGGGGTAAAAGCATTTAGTTTACATAAAGCAAGCTAAAAAATCAACGAAAACACGAAGCTTTTGTTGTGCTTTTTCACAAATTATGAATATGTTGTTATCTAATGATAGTCATATTTAGAAGAAAACGTTTTCTTTAACTGTTATATTATATTAAACTAAGGTTTCGCACAATAAAATAACCGCCCTGAAATAACAGAGCGGTTAGAGGATATTTTGGTATGCAATAATATGTGAGCGAAAAAGTCACCCTTACGGGTTTATTTAATCCTGAAAAACGTCGGTGAAGTAACCTGCATTGGAGATAGGTTCATTGCCGCCTGCAAGGTGCTTTGTACAGCCCATGACGTGGCATCTGAAAAAGCCATAGTCGCCCTCACGCTCTTCACAGCCGAGGACTGTCACAGAGGTAGGCTGCATATTGAAGCCATGCCACATATTCATGGTGGAAATGCCCAGAAGGTGTCCTATAATGACCATTGAAACGCCGAAGTGACAGAAGAACACAAGGGTTTCATCGCTGTGCTTTTCAATGCGGAACATACCGTTCTCGTGGATATAACCATGGTCGGCAAGAAGCTTATCAATACCCTCATGCACCCATTTAAGCTGTTCTTCAACATTGCCTGTTTGCATATAATCGGACTTGAACCAATTATTGCGGTCATAGTATATCTCTTTATCCGCCCATTCGGTTGGGTACATATCCCATGGGATACGATGTCCTCCATCAGAGGTGGGTATTATGCCGTTAAATTCTCTCAGCCATGGGAGAGTTTCCGCTGTATCCCCACGAAGTTTCAGGGAATATTCCGCTGTGAGCTGCGCTCTGCCAAGGGGAGAAACATAGAACTTTGAAACGTCCCAATTCTTTACACGCTGTGCAAGAAGCTCTGCTTCACGCTTGCCCTTTTCTGTAAGGGTATCATGAACGTAATCGGGGTCGCCGTGTCTGATAAAAATAAGCCGCATAAAAATACCTCCTATTTAATCTGCCATTGGTTTTATTTCAGCGTTGTAGGCTCTTCTAAGGAAAAACAGCGACGCCAGGATCGAGAATATTTCGGCTATCGGGAACGCCCACCAGATAGCGTCAAGCTTGCCTGTAAGGGAAAGAAGATACGCCACAGGAAGAAGCACAACAAGCTGTCTTGTAAATGAAACGAGCATAGAGGAAAGTCCCCTGCCAAGAGCCTGCAATGATGAAATTATGATTATATCAAAGCCTGCGAAGAAGAAGTGTGTGCTGATTATACGCAGGGCTGTTACGCCTATGCTTAGCATATTATCGCTTGCGTCAAAGAGTTTCAGAAGCTGTGCAGGGAAAATCTGCATTATGATAGTTCCGACTATCATGATAGACACAGAATATATCATGGCGTATTTTATTGCACCGGTGATACGCTTTTTCTTTCTTGCACCATAGTTATAGGCAACGATAGGGATAAGACCGTTATTAAGTCCGAAAACAGGCATGAAAACGAAGCTCTGAAGCTTGAAATACACACCGAAAACTGCGGCGGCGGTGTTTGAGAAGCCGATAAGTATTTTATTCATGCCGTATGTCATGATAGAAGAGATAGACTGCATTATGATGGACGGCAGACCGACAGCGTAGATCTTCTTGATTATTTTCGCCTGCGGTCTATACTTCACAAGGTTTATGGTTATCTCTTTGTTGAACTTCATATTGAAGAAAAGTCCGAAGGCTGCAGCGGTGAACTGACCGATACAGGTAGCCACAGCCGCACCTGTTACGCCCCACTTAGGGAAGAAGCCCACGCCAAAGATAAAGCAAGGGTCGAGGATAATATTTATCACTGCGCCTATTCCCTGAGTATACATTGAATAGATAGTTTTACCTGTTGCCTGCAAAAGCTTTTCCATAGTCATCTGACAGAAAAGACCGATACTTAGCAGGCTGATGACGGTTAGGTACTGGTCGCCGTATTCTATAATTATTTTGCTTGAGGTTTGTGAGCGATAGAAGATCCCGGTGAAAAATGCACCGAAAACCACGAAGATAGCGAAGTTCACAAGGCAGAGGAAAATGCCGTTATTGGCGGCGCTGTTAGCCTGCTTGAAATTCTTTTCACCAAGTGATTTTGACAGCAGTGCATTGATACCGACACCAGTGCCTGCACCGAGGGCTATCATAAGATTTTGCACAGGGAAAGCCAGTGACACGGCAGTGAGTGCGTCCTCGCTTATTTTGGCGACGAATATGCTGTCAACGATATTATAGAGCGCCTGCACGAGCATGGATATCATGATCGGCAGGGACATTTTGAACAGCAGATCGCCTATGGGCTGCGTTCCCATTTTATTTTCTCTTACTTCTTCCATTTTACGATTCCCACCTTAGAGTTACTTTTTCTTAGAATTTATACTTTAACTTTTTTATTATAGCATTTTTATACGAAAGTTGTATGAATTATTTGTTAAATCAGCACAAATCGGGTGGTGTCCTCTATGATTCAGAATTTATGCAAGTTCTGAGCACGGGCGAACGATGTTCGCCCCTACCGATGTTTGTGGGGTTATCAAGGGTTGTGAGATAAACAATAATGCGAAATGTCAAGGGGGTGGGCTGTCGAGGGCGCCAGCCCCTACAGATTGTTAGGGGAAGTTTGTTGTGCCGCAAAATCGCTACGCTCTTTGCGGATTTACATTTGCTCAGGGCGAGGGTGGGCGGTGCAGATTTTGTACTCCGATATGGGGTTTGTTTGATATATGGCTCTCGTGTGCTTTTTACACTTTAATCTGCACCTTGTCGGCTTACGCCGAATGAGGCTCTGCCTCATACTCCGCTCAGGGCTTTGCCCTAAGAACCCACAAGGGACTCTGTCCCTTGACCCTGCAAGCCCTCTAACGCCGGGCTTGAGCCTGCGTTTTATCTCTCGCTACGCTCGGTGCTGTTTTTTTACTTTATGCTTGTTCTTTTCTTTGGTCAGCTTTGCTCATTCCTCATTCCTCACTCCTAACTCCTCACTTTACTCGCTTTACCGCTTGACGAAACCACTGTAAAGTAGTATAATATAAGAAATGCTGCTTATGCAAATTCTTTTACGGAGGTCCTTTATATGGAGAAAAAACCGTTTTATATCACTACCCCGATATATTACCCTTCCGGTAATCCTCATATCGGTCACTGCTACACCACTGTTGCTTGCGATTCCATCGCCAGATACAGACGTATGCAGGGCTATGATGTCATGTTCCTCACAGGCACTGACGAGCATGGTCTGAAAATCGAACAGAAGGCTGCTGAAAAAGGTGTTACACCTAAGGAATATGTTGATGAGGTAGTCAAGACTTTCAAAAAGCTTTGGAGCTACATGAACATCAGCTATGACAGATACATCAGAACTACTGACGATTATCACATTGAAACTGTTCAGAAGATCTTCAAGGCTCTTTATGACAAGGGCTATATTTACAAGGGCGAATACAAGGGCAAATACTGCACGCCTTGCGAAAGCTTCTGGACTGAGTCACAGCTTGACGAGAACGGCTGTTGTCCTGAGTGTCACAGAGAGGTAACAGAGGCTAAGGAGGAGGCTTACTTCTTCAAGATGTCGCCATTTGCTGATAGGATAGAGAAGCTTCTCACTGAGACAGATTATCTCCAGCCAAAGACAAGAGCCACTGAGCTTGTAAACAACTTTATCAAGCCCGGTCTTGAGGATCTTTGTGTATCAAGAACCACTTTCAAGTGGGGTATTCCTGTTACATTTGATGACAAGCACGTCGTTTACGTTTGGATAGACGCACTTTCTAACTATATTTCTGCACTTGGTTTCTGGAACGAGCAGTACAATGATTTTGACAAGTTCTGGCCTGCTGACGTTCACATGGTAGCAAAGGATATCATGAGATTCCACGCTATCATTTGGCCTGCAATGCTTATGGCGCTTGATCTTCCACTGCCTAAGCATCTTGCTGTACATGGCTGGATAACATTCAACGGACAGAAGATGTCCAAGTCTTTGGGCAACGTTGTTGACCCGTTCATTCTTGGTGAGAGATATGGAGCTGACGCTATCAGGTATCACATTCTCCGTGAAATGGCTTTGGGTGCAGACAGCTCATTCTCAAACGAGATAATGATAAACAGAATAAACTCTGACCTTGCAAATGGTCTTGGCAACCTTGTTTCAAGAACTGTAGCTATGGCTGACAAATATTTTGGCGGCACGCTTCCTGCTGACAGAGAGGCTGGCGATTTTGACGCTGAGCTTATCGCTGAGGCTAAGGGACTTGTTGCAAAGGTAGACGAGTTCATGGACAAGACTCAGATAAACAATGCTTTGGCTGAGATATTCAAGGTAGTATCTAGGGCTAACAAGTACATTGACGAGACAGCTCCATGGGTACTTGGCAAGGACGAGAGCAAAAAGGCAAGACTTGCGACAGTTCTTTACAATCTGCTTGAAACTATCAGGATAGTATCAACGCTTCTCAGCAACTTTATGCCTACAACAATGCCAAAGGTATGGGAGCAGATAGGTGCGGCTGAGAGCGACATCACATACGAGAATGCTGGCAAGTTTGGTGTACTTCCTGCTGACGTTACAGTTCACAGGGGTGAGATCATCTTCCCAAGAATTGACGTTGACAAGGAGATAGAGGAGCTTAACAAGATAATAGGCAGCAATGCAGAGCCTGAGGAAAAGGCTGACGATGGATTTGAGCCTGCGCCTATAGCTGACGAGATAACCATAGATGATTTTGCAAAGGTAGATCTGAGAGTTGCTCTTGTTAAGGACTGCGAGAAGGTAAAGAAGTCCAAGAAGCTTCTTTGCTTACAGCTTGACGATGGATTTGGCGGCAGGCAGGTAGTATCGGGCATTGCGGCATGGTACAAGCCTGAAGATCTTATTGGCAAGAAGGTAGTTATTGTAGCCAATCTGAAGCCTGTGAAGCTTTGCGGAGTTGAGTCAAACGGCATGATATGTGCGGCTGACACACCTGACGGTGCGGCAAGCGTTATTTTCCCGGATCAGGACTTGCCATGCGGAGCTAAGCTTAGATAAAAAAATTTATAAAAAAACAAGGAGCGGATTTCCGCTCCTTATATGCGTCTGTAGCTCAGTTGGATAGAGCGCAAGACTCCGACTCTTGAGGTCGCAGGTTCGATTCCTGTCAGGCGCACCAACAGGGGCGAGCCCCTGTACCATATCCGCTATCATTTATGACAGCGGATTTTTTTATTTCCGCCCATAGGCGTGATATGCTGGGAAAGCTATATGTTCGCCGTGACGGGCATTTAAAACTTACCTTGTGCAAGGCGTTTTATTAATTGCATATTTCATTAAGGCACTTTGTCACTCGCCTGCGCAGTTCTTCCCCTCCAAATGGAAAGCCGAACTCTGCGGCGGAGCTTCCCCACTCAGGTGGGTGCTTCTTTGAGCCGTCAAAATAGCGGCTTTTCACCACGCCACGATAGCGTTTTGGCATTTTTGCCGCAAGCTCCTCACATTCTCTCAAGCGAAGCTGCACCTTTGCAAGGTCAAGCCACAAGTCAGTAAGTTTTTTACCTCTGTGGGCTACCCTGCCGCAATGCTCCCCCACTGCGGCAAGCTGTGAGGACATTTCGCAGATATCTTCTTTAAGCTTCCACTCCTGCCACCTTAGTTTGCGATACTGTGAAAGCTTTCGCAGTGCGGCTGTATTAACTCTGCTTCCACCGCTTCTGAAATTATATCGGCTCGCTGAGGGTGCAAGCCTTTTTATGGAATTTACCTCTACGGAATAATCTATATTATCGTACATTTTTCTCCTTTCGCCTTTTTTGTACAGACATTTGGACAGTTAGTATGATATACTGTAAATAAAATAAAGCAATGACATTTCAGATAACCGTTTTCTGTATATCTCTCGGGGCGGAGATGTCAAAAAAGGGGGCGGTTTATCCTCTTGACTTTTACAGGAAAATGTATTATAATTATATCAAAGCCAGATTTTATGCAGATATCTGTACTAACGATACATACAGTATACTACAGGTTTCTGCAAAAGTCAATAGGTATCAGCAAATTCGATACAGACTTCTGTATCTTTTGTGAAATGATCACAATTGGAGGAAGAAAATATGACTGAAATGTACAAAAGGATAAAAGAACTATGCGAAGAGAACAATATGACGGTATCGCAGATGTGCAAGGAGCTGTCTATAACGAGGAGCTGTTTATCTGAGCTGAGCAAAGGCAGGACGGAACGACTTTCCGCAGAGAATTCTACAAAGATAGCGAACAGATTTGGAGTGAGCGTACAATATCTTATATCTGGCAGGGAAGAAGATTTTGACACGAAGCTGAAATATGCATTATTCAACGGCACGCTTGGAGTGACGGACGAAATGTTTGACGAGGTCAAGCAATATGCAGAAATGGTCATGCTCAGAGAGGAAGCAAAGCGCAGAAAGGCTGGTGAAAAGTGAGAGATGACGAACATACAGGAATTGTATGATATTTGCAGTAGAGAGAACATAACTATAGATTTTATTGATTGTCCAAAGTGCGGGGCGATATCGCTTTTTGGCGCAGGTGGCTGTGCGATCGGCATAGACAGCCAGACGCCTGCAAGGCTTTTGAAAGAGCGTACTGCTCACGAGATAGGTCACTGCGTAAAGGGTGCATTTTACAACAGATACGCCACGGCAGACAACATCTCACAGCATGAATACCGTGCAGACAAATGGGCGATCGAAAATCTGATACCGAAAAGCGAGCTTATCAAAGCCATAAAGAAAAATCTGGACAGTATTTATCTGCTTGCGCAACATTTTGATGTGAGCGAGGATTTTATGATAAAGGCTTGCAGGTATTATGGGGTTTATTTTGGGTAGAAAAATGTATATACCGCCCACAGAACCGCAACTGCACTGACTTAAAACCGCACTTTAACGGTTACAAAACCGCGCTCTTGCCACTATTGAACCGCACAATATATCCACGAACTTGTCGCTGACTGCCCACGGGAAGTCAGCGACAAGTTGTGGCAAAACGTCCGTGCAGTTGTGACAGTCGAAGCGATATATACAAATCAAGTGCTAATTGTCTTGTGGCTTTTATCCAAAAACAAATAAATGGTTGCTACCGATGTAATTATTGTTGTGAATATGGCAATGAGCACTGTTATATCCATTTCCTTGTTTTCATAGCTTAATTGCACTGTATAATTACCCTTAGGTATAACTGCTGAAATATAGCCATCTGAGGTTTCTGACAGTTCAGCATCTCCTACTGATCTTCCGTCTTGATATAATGTCAATTTGTAATTATCAACGTAGGTCATTGATACAACTATCTCGGTATCCTTAGCAAAGTCAGCATCAAAATTTAGCGTATCCAAATCTGCTTTTATCGGAATTTCAATATTATCCCCATAGGAACAGATAGGAGAGACTCCGTCTATTTCTATAAGCTCCATACCACGCGTCCAATCACGCACAGTTGATATCGTCAATTTAGGGCATTTTTCAATTACTTGAGTGAATGCTTCAATAGCTTTCGGACTATTTTTATCGACCAGAACATATTTTACTCCGTTTGATATCATCTGATCTTCAAACTTATTTATCCATTCGGGGTCTTTCATATATTGCAGATAACTTAATGGTGATGCTACCATATTGCACATCATACCTTCATCTGTGATACTGCTCATTATCGCATTGCTCTGATCAAAGCCTTTCTTGGAAAATATATTATCATAACCGTTTAAGGAAAACAAGCCATACTCAGTGCTGATATTTTTTGTAAAACCATAAAAACATATTTTAGAACTATATTCAATTGGGTTATTGTAATACGTCACGTTATCTCTATAAATCTTTCCTATCGTAAGAAATCTGTAATTATTGTCTATATGGTTTTTATCAAGCAAGATTTCAACTTCTGACTTAATGTTCTTATAATCCAAATAATCATAGTGCTTATTGTTAATGTATACATGATTGCCAGAGAGCATGAAATAGAGTACAATAACGAATGAAGAAACGGAGCTTATTATTGAAGCAATTATAGCTGTTTTATAATATTTTTTTATGCCATCCAGCTTATACGCCCCCGTCACTATTATGAGCGGTACATAAATAAACGAGCATTTATACAGAAATCGAAATTCACGGATAAAAGGTAGATGACTTAATATATCAGCAATGCCATGCCCACTTCCCTCTGCCATTATAACAAAGAACGCCGCCGCAAAAAGGAAACAGTGCATAAGTTTCTCAGACTCGTTATATTCATTTTGACATTTTCCTTTTATAAAGAAGTAAATATAGTATACTATGACAGCAAGATATAATACAATATCTAGCTTTAGTAAAAGAAACAACAGAATTAAAAACAGCACACAGCTTGTTCTTAATTTAGGCGACGTCAGGTAATGGGTATCAGATCTCTGGTCACGAACTAACAAACACACAACACCGACTGCAGTTAGAACAACAAGTATAGCATCTGCTATTGGCGAGTAATGATATTGCTCAAACAAATAATATACAACTATTCTTAAAGCTGCAAAGTAAAGCAACCCATACAACATCATTTTTGGCTTCTTGCCTATTTGTTCGTGTGATGCCAACTTATTAATGGCTAAATGTATGCCGTATTCTGTCTTTTCGTGCAGCTTTTTTAAGATCGGTGTAGCATACATCAAACAAAACCAAGCAAAAAAGCCCAAACCAATATAGTTCATATAATAATCACGCATTACTATTTTATTATTAAATAGAACTATATAAATAGGTCTAAAAACGCTTGAAATAGATATGCCCTGCGAGAAGAAATCATTGTTGCCATAGCCAGAAAGTATCAGACTTCTGTCGCCTGACACTTTCATAGACCCAATTATTATCCCGCTTGACAAGCCTATGAATATCATCAAATTTGTCATGAGCGGAACTAATTCTTTTAATTTTTTCTTTTGAACAGAAGCGACCACTTGAAAAATACAGTATACCATTACATAATAACAGCTGAATTGAACATGGCCCATTAACAGGGAAAAAGCTAAAACTATGCCAGGAATAAAATAGCGGGTCCTTTTGGAGTTGGTCTGAATAAATGTCCACATTAAAAACGGCATAAAGAAATAATTATTGAAAGTAAAATAATAAAAGCTATGCAGGAAAAAAATTATACTTGTTGAATATGTAAGTATGGCTATTATTATCGTACTACGCTTTAAATTTAATAACTTCAGTATCTTATACATCATAAGATTACCAAGCATATACATAATTATTTCATAAACAATTAGCGTTTCAAGAAAGCCGTTTAAAAGATAATGGCTTATGGCATAGGAAACATACATAAATGGATTCAGCAAGCCATAATAACCGCTGCTGAAAATGTTTATGCCTTTATACTGATAAAAATTCCAATATGGTATGCCCTTACCGCTGAAAATATTATCAAATGCTTTATTTATAACAGGTCCCCACTGAAGAATATTATCATCAACATAAAGGGAACTTCTATTCTTTGACAAAATAACAGTAAAGAACAATATAGAATACAGCACTATTACAAGCACAGGTATCAAATTTCTGGTTTTATTTTTCATTGTGTCACCCTTCAAAAGCGTACTATTTTATATACCGCAGTTTGTGTTTTAAGAGCCGCTTGCAAACCAACATCAGAATCTTCAAATATAATACTTTCGTCAGGCGTGCAATGGAAATAGTTCATGGCATAAAGATACCCGTCAGGAAAAGGTTTTGTCTTATCTGTCATTTCCTGTGTGACCACCAGATCAAAAAAATCATCATAATCGAAAAACTTCAAAAGCGCTGAAGTATTGCTTTTTGACGCGGTTGTTATTATTGCGATCTTTATATCATTTGTCTTAAACAGTTCAGCTATCTTCAGAAGTGAAAAATTAGGACGTATAAAAGAGAAAAAGCTCTTATAATTATCACTTTTCCGTTTATGTATCAATTCTATATTTTCTTTATCCTCCACTCCTAAAAGAGGCAAAAAAGTCTTATAGTTTTTTCCCATACAATGCTCGTAAAAAAAATCCTCGCTTACATCACAAAAGCCGTTGCAGGCTTCTTTATAGGAAAGATAATTTGCCTTGTTCGTATCAAAAAGCGTACCATCTAGGTCAAACATTGCAAGCTTTAATTCCGATCCTTTTGTCAATATTATCAAACTCCTCAAAAATATCATTTACGACCATTACAAGACCTGCATAAAACATTGCTGCACGATCACTGTCATTATTTATTTTATACGGCATCAATCTCAGCCAATGCACTATCTCGTGAAAATATATGCTTTTGACTCTCTTGGCATCAAACGTGTCTTTTAGATACTTATCAAGCCTTTTATACAATACATCATACGATGTAGTTCTTGTTATCTTAAATGATATTTCATTTTTATTAACTTTGACCTTTGCTGTGTGCATAAAGAACTCATAATTTCCATGAAGCGATTGCAGAAGCTTTGAATAGTCAAGGTTAGGCGACGAATGGATATTTCCGCCATTTGGGTCAATAAGATAATACCCTTTGGGATAATTAATATTGCACACAATATTTTCTACTGTCAAATCTCCATGGATATCTGAATAATAGTCATTTTCAAATATTTCTTTCCAAAAGTCAAAGGAGTATAATTTGTCAAGAAACATTGTCAGATTATCATATGTTTCACCGTTGATGACAACCTTTTCATAGTTTGTCAATTCGCTCAAAACGTGTGCATTCATTATTTTATCTATGTTGGACCTGATCTTTTTATCATAATACTGCCTTATTGTATCAGCGTCAGCCTTGGAACTATATTTCTTAGAATAATTGCTTTCAAGATCACTGACCACGCTCTCCATTATTCTCCAAGAACTCTCCAAAGGCATAGAATGTATGTAATCAAACAAACCTATAGAATCACCAAGATACGGCATATCATAGTAACAAACATTATTTTTCTGATACGCATCTAGGATTTCAGTAACATACAGCTGATCTCTATTATTTTGAAGCCACTTTACCTGTTCAAATAATTTTTCACCGTCACTGCCAAAGGCATACTTCCGATACACCATTCTTCCGCTTTTTATACATTGCAAAGTTGTTGCATTTGAACCTGCTGAACAGTTTCTCAATATAATTACATCTTTATTTATTTCAAGAAACCGGTCAATATAGTTTTTATCACGGATATCTGAGAAATATATTTTCAAAAAGTCAAGACAGCTGTTTTCATTTGTATATGGTATAATAAGCTCTCCTTTATTCTCAGAGCTACATTTTTTGAATCTTTCAAAAAATGCGACCACTATTATAGACACACAAGTGAGGAAATTAAACAGCAGGAAAATAAAATAATAGTGAGAAAAACCATGACGTACATAATCAACAAATGGAGAATAAGAATCTATGCTGAACAAATTATTGAAAACATCTACGAAAGACGTGTTTTTTAAGCAATTTGAATACATCAGATATGACAAAATGTAGCAAGACCACATACAAAGTGTTCTCAGAACAAGCTTTGTTTTGTCGATCTTTTTCACTGTATTGCGTATGGTACAGATAAAAGACCACACAAATTCTAAGATGCAAAGCTGGATCTTCGTATTAAATATTGAGGAAAATACAAGCACACACTTTTTAAAACGTTTGCTAAATGTAACCGACAACCCAAGAAAAAACAGTAGCAGTGCTGAAAAACCGGTGAAGAAAATAAAATTCATCAGATTTTTCCCTGAGGCAAAAAAAATCGTCCCATAAATGAACGCTACAACGAAAACATCTAAGATCCTATCTATGATTATCACGGCAAGAGAAAATGCAGCACCATTTTTTAGTTTTTTGCCAATTATCGCTGCTCTGACAATATCGCCCACATGAAATGGCAGAACATTATCCACCAAATAACCTATTCCTGTGCAAAACATCAAGTCTGAATCATGTGAATCTTCATAGACCGATATAAAACTTTTCCAACGCCTAATTCTAAAAAAGTGTCCAAGAGTTATCACAGCCAGCGCAGCTAAAAACATAAGAATGTTCATAACAGCTCTCCAAATTCCAGTCTGTCAACTGCGTCCTGATACTCAGCAGGTGTACCAAACGATATATGATAATCCGTACCCACTACGCCGGATATAAGTTTATTCTTTATCATGCTGTTATACACGCCGCTCATAAAATATTCACTATATTCGCACTCCGACAAATATCTCTTGGCGTTTTCAAGAAAAATGTCCTTATTTCTGAAATAATATGCTCCGCATATTGCATTGTCACTAATAACAACTTTCTCCTGAGTTCTAATAACAACACCATTTTCATCACACAAAGCATAGCTGAACTGCGGCAGATCTGATTTAAACGTGAACAACAAGCCGTCATACTTTGCCGCACTTTTTTTATCCATAAAATTGAACTCAGAGCAACAAAACATGTGATCGCAGTCATTAAACAAGACTGGTCTATCGTCATTGATATTTTCTACACCTGCCATGCAAGTCAGCACTGCACCTGCAAGAACCTCAGGTATTACCTCCACTCTAGCCTGTGGGAAATACGATAATATACGATTTTTTATATCGAACTTCTCTATATGTTCTTTCAGCACAACAAAAGTAACATCACAATCTGGATTATACTTCAGTATTGACATAGTGGACCAATAGAAGAATGGTCTGTCATGTATCTCGATCAATGGTTTAGGGGCTACATACCCGTCATTGAAAAAGCGCTGTCCCTTGCCGCCCATTGGCATTACTAAATGGAAATTTTTCATCGTTCTCCCCCAACAGTATTATCAAAAATGATCTTTCCCTTATATATATCTTTTTTGCAGTAGGAATCTATATACTTCTTTTTGTTAAGCCTATATCGCAAAGCCATGACAAACAAATTATATGACAAATTAAATAATTTTGCATTTGATACCTGATCTTCCTCACGCCATGTGATCGGATAAAACTTGAAATCAACATTATAATATGCTGAGAACAGCAGCATTTCAGCATTGAAATACAATGAATCCGACAGACCAATGTAAAATTTACTTTTGAGCATATTGGTGCTGTACATGTTAAGACCTGAACCCATATCTCTTATAGACTTTCCAGCTGCCAGTGAATAGATAAGATTAAAAACATGGTTTCCAAGTATGCGCTTTTTTGAATAGCCTATCAGGCAAGATCTTGATTCAAATCTACCGCCCAAAACGCAATCAGCCCTTTTATAACTTCTCTTTTTCAGAATTGGCAAAAAGTCTCTGATATCCGCCTGATCGTCGCCATGGAGGACAATAACGTAATCAAAATCATTTTCTAAAGCATAATTAAAAGCAACTTTGTGTGATCCGCCAAGATTAAAATTTGCATTATTATTTATTATCTTACAGGGAAGTTCTCTATGCTTCAATAGGTAATCCCGTGTAACCTTTACTGTATTATCTGTGCTTAAATTGTTTACCACAATGATCTCATCAACATATGTAAGCACATCGTCATTGATTTGTGAAAGCACTCTCGTGATCTGCTTCTCACAATTATAGACAGGTATAAACACCATGATCTTATCTTTCTTCATAACGCTTCTCCTTCATCGATATATGTCATATTACAGCTTGGAAATCGTCCTCATAAAAATATAGTTGCACGAAAGCGTCAGCGGCGTTACCAGGATCTTCGATAACATTTTGCTGTATTTAACTATCAATGATATATCCGTTGATGCTGACAGAAATTTATTTACATAAGAGATCAGCAACGACGCCACCGTTATCATGATAAGCTGATACATTATATACAAAATATATTTGCACATTAATGGGATCTTTGAATTATCATGTATAAATATCTTTCTCGTAGAAACTATGAAAACAAATGTTGCGCCTATTATTGAGCTTGTAAAATTCGCATAAACAACACTGATATTTATTAGCTGCGTCATCATAAAGTAAGATATGAAATCAAGCAAAAAACCTATTCCAGAAGTCAATACAAATTTTATTATCTTGTCAAGGTCAAGCTTTTTCACATTAAAATCTCCATCGTAAAACGTTTTCTGTTTCATGTATTATTTTAACACATCATCAAGGAAAAATCAAGCATTTTCGGATAATTAATCCAAAAACAAACTTTTTGTCATATCGTTTCTAGTATAGCTTTTTTGCGGTCAATTCTTCAAGAGTGCCGATCTTATTGAACAGGTCTTTTGTTACATAGATGGTGATATATTGGTCATAGGTCTCAAATTTATATGGTTTATAGAAATATATTCTCTTGACAGCCACATAATTATCAACATCTATGTCAGGATATGCCTTTGTTATCTCACAACGCTCTATGACTACATCAGGTTCTCCCTGCTCTCGCCACTTGGAAAATTCTTCTTCTGCTTCTTTCTGGGTATTAGCCCGATAGTACTGAAACGTTTTGTCATGTTTATCAATATTGAAATAACAAAATATATTTTTATCAAAATATGGGTTTAATGCAACGGATATGCCCTGTAGATTTGGATAATCATGCCACATATAATCAGCTTCATCAACATTCCAGAAAGCATCATCATCTATTTCACCATTAAGAACCTGCTGCCAATAGCCCATGATCTTATAATCATCAAGGTGGTATTCTTTTATAAAGTCAGCGGCTTCATCAAACCAATATGGATAGCGAATATCAAAATATGATGATGTACAGCTCCATGCAATTGGTATCAGCAATGGTAGAAATGCAATGGCTTTTACAATAACTTTAAGTTTCTTTCCAATCTTAGCCGATATTTTGTTCATGTACTCAGGCAGCAGAACTTTGCCGCTTTCATCAACTATTATCCAAAGAACAAAGATCACAAACGCTGTTATAACGCCTATGTGGTGTGGAGATATATAAACAAAAGAGCCGAATATGGAAAGCACTCCATATGGAAGCAAAAAAGTCAGCAGTTTTTTATTTCTGTATGTTATCGTCACAAATAGTGCCACAAGCAGGATAGAAACAACGATAACAGGGATCTGGCTTGCTATCTCGCTTGGAACGCCAGCATAATTAAAAAACGATGTGATTATCGAGTCAGAAAAGATCACAAAGCAAAACAGAATATTTATACAGCTAAAGTCAAATTTCTTTTCTGTTTCACTTGACATTTTACCGCCAAGGTACACATTTTCATCCGGCACAATAGCAGCCATGACCAACATTGCAAATATCAGCAGACAAAACATCAGCCAACAGCGGCGGTCTTTCAGTATGTCTGCAAGTTTTCCGCTTTTTTTATACTCTGTAAAAATTTCTATTAGCCACACGATACACAGACAGCCCGCAATTATTATGCCATATGAATGCACAGCGCACATGAGCGCAAGGCACAAAAGATATTTTACAGGGTGTTCATTTCTATTCTTATAGCACGCTGCCGCAAGGAAAATCGCAAGCACAAGTATGCAATAAGGTCTGCTTACAACGCCGTACTGATAAAACAGGAAGAAGTTAAACGGCAACAGACAACGTATCAGCTTTGGAAAAGGTGACTTGAAAAGCAAGACCGCCACAGCAAGGGTCATAAAAAAAATATTGACTGCCGCAAGGGACAGCTCATAGGGTGCGCCAAGCTTTGCGAAAGGCGCCAATATCAAATGCCATAGTGGCGGGTGACCCTCATAGTGTGGTATCTCAAAAAGTATCTCCTTTATAGTTCCCGAACGTGCAATCGCCCATGACTGAGCTTCATCAAACCACGGTTCATGAAAAAACGATACAGTGCAAACGCCAAGCAGGTATATTATCAGCGTTATAACATCGCATTTTCCATGCTCTTTGCTGAATGCCCAGCTTTTAAATTTCTCTTTCATTAATATCCTCCAAAAAAATAATTGACATATAAATTATACCATTTATTAAGAAATTAGTCAATGTTTTTGTAAAACTTTTTGCGACAAATATTGACATGATTAGACTTGTACTCAATGTCTGCAATAAAAAGAAATAACCGCCCCACGTCCAATAGGTCGGTTATTTCTTAAAGAAAAAACTATATTGGAGGTAAACCGCTTACAGCAGTATGCCTCTTTTTTGTTATCTTAATTATTCCACGGCAATGACAGATCGTCAATAGTTTCAGAATTTAACGCCCCAACTGAAATTCTCAGGGAGATCGTCAGGTTTGTTCACAGGGTCAGGATACTGCCCTACAATGCCTTTAGACCTTGGCGAACTTGTATCACACCACTGTGCAAGCTTGTATCTGCCGTCCTCCCCTGCTATCCAAAAGGCATAGCCTGCATTGTCACCATTGACGTTAAGTGCGTCATGGACGGCTTTTTCAAGCTTTTTGGATTCGTCAGGCTCTGCGGTGCAATCGACCACAGCCGTACATGACTGGACGTCGATATCTTTGCCCTCACATTGCATATCCGTCACGACCGCATTTACAGTATTGAACACTATCTTTGCATTGCTGTTTGCGCTTTTAAGCTTCGCTTTTCTGATATAACTCATCATAGTTGGCACAAGAATAGCCGCAAGCACGCCAATAATGGCAATAACCACCACAAGCTCCACCAAAGTAAAGCCTTTTTTATTCATGTCTTTCCCTCAATTCTTTCATCAAAATATTGATCCCCATTTAATATTTCGACAAGTACATTATACAAAATTTACCCGATTTTGTCAAGGAAAAGGCAAGCTTTATTACTCAATTTTACCATTTGCACAAAGGCAATCTATTCTCATTGGCTATTTTATATATTTTCAGACAAAAAAAGAACCGCTCAAATGAGCGGTTCTTGAAGATTCAAAGTTAAAGTTAAGATTAACCCCAGCTAGAGATCTTTGTAGAAGAGAATGCCTTGTTAGCCTTATCTGCATCCTTGCAAGGATCAGGATACTGACCAAGAACACCTGTTGAGCCAGAAGCAGACTCAACATCACACCACTGAGCGAAATTAACGCTACCGTCATCATTTACCATGTAGAGGCACCAACCAGCACCGTCGCCGTTATCCTTGAGTGCGTTGTAAACTGCATTAGCAAGCTTTGACTTTGCATCTGTGTTAGTATTCTGCAAGCTCTTAACCTCAACTGCACCGCTCTGTGAAGCAGTGTTTGTTACTGATGTACCCTCAACGAGCATATCAGCAGCTTCGTTGTTTACAGTTGTGAAAACGAGCTTAGCGTTTGAGTTAGCTGTCTTGAGCTTTGACTTCTTTACATAGTTCATCATTGTAGGAACGAGGATAGCTGCAAGGATACCGATGATAGCGATAACAACTACGAGCTCTACAAGGGTGAAACCTTTTCTGTTAGATTTCTTCATAGAAAATCCCTCCATAATAAATTAAATAAATTTGTTTATAAAAGAGCTGCAAGCCGATTTAAGCAGCTACTTTCCAATAATTAAGTGGCTTTCGGAGTTCTTTGTGTTCTCCTTATCACCATGATTAAAGTATACATCATCTTGTCCAAAATGTCAATAGTTTTTCAGATTTTTTCTCAACTTTGTTCAACTTGACGAAAAACTAATTTTCAATCGGTCATTTTGACGATTGGTAACACTATGTTGACATTTTCACATGAAATTATGTCACACACTTTGTCACACACCGTTTTATGATGTATCACCTTACATCGTTCTTAATTATATCTTAAAACAAATAAATTGTCAAGACTTATTTAACAGTTTCGTTATTTTTGTGTACTCTGTACACTTCTCATTCATTTTTGAATACAATTTGCACTATTTGTTTCGCATATTTAACTATTTGTATAATTCCTTCATCTTATTATACAGATTTTCAGAAGCGTTTTCTATCTCCGCCCTGCCATAATAAAGCGACTCGGAGGTGCTTATAAAAAGATCAAGTACCCCCTGATTTTCAAGCTTCGGGGACATTATTTCAAGCTCCTCTGAGTTTGCCATTTTCTCGTTGGCTTTATACTCTATCCCGTCAAGCATATCCCTCGCATCAAGGGCTTCCAATGCCGCCTTTGATGCAGGCACGCCCTTTCCCATGCCCTGCAGGAGAGCCATTTCCTCACCGTTCACAAGATAGTCAAGAAGCTTTGCGGCTTCCTCAGGGGACTTGGTATTTTTCTTTATGGCATAAACGCTAGTGGGCTTTTTATACCAACCACTGCTCACTGCCTGCTTATGCTTTGGATAGTCGCCTATAACGATGTCAAAGCCAAACTTCTGAGCAGGCTCGCAGTAATACTCTGCGTCTGATATCCAGGAAGCCACACCTGCCGTCAGGCACTTTTCAAGATCGTTCCTATCGAAATCCCACGCAGGCTTTGTGACCTTTTTATTTAGCATTTCCTGATAAAAGGCGAGCATGAGCCTTACGTCCTCCGAGTTATACTGAAACTCACCGCTGTCAGATAACATTTTTCTTCCCGTTACCTGCTCCACATACGCCACAGAGCTGAGATAAGCCGCCTTTTTCGTCATTTCAACAGGATACACCTCGTCTGATTTCATGACCTCTGCCGCATTTATAAAGTCAGACCAATTTTCAGGCAGGCTCAGACCATAGCTGTCATACATCGTCTTATTATAGTAGAAGGTTATACAGTTCGTACCGGTAGGCAAGGCATTAAGCTTGCCGTTTATAGTGCCATACGAAAGGCTGTCATCATCAAATGCTGAGAGATTTATGTATTCCGACAGCTCATTAAGGTCATAAAAGTCCTCGCCGTCGGGAGAATATTCATAGAGCCAGCTGTAGTTTAACTGCATGATATCTGCGGTGGTGTCAGAGAAAAATTCCACGTCCATTCGTGTTTTGAAGCCGTCAAAGTCTGCATACTCAGGTCTTACCACAACGTTCTTATTGCTGTTCTGATAGGCTTTAAGCCCGTCGAGAGTATACTCGTTACGCGCGTCCTTGCCCCACCACGAGAAGGACACCTCGGTCTTTACATTATGCTCCATTCTTCTTTCAAACAATGCACAGCCCGTCATGACAGTCACTGTGCAGATCGCTGAAGCGGTCAAAGCCGCACACCTTACAATGCGTGTTCTCAACTGCGGCTCACCTCTTCCTCTTTTTTATCATATATCACCGCTCTTGCGTCCTCACTGTGTTCTGCTTTCTCGCAGGCTTTTTCTGCCATTTCGTAAAGCTCATCATAATCATCGCTTGTTTCAGGGTAGACCGACGCACCCACTGCACATTTTATGTAGCCCCTGTCATCGTCAAGGCAACATTCCTTCAGCTTATCGTTAAGCTCTTTAACATAAGCCCTCACATTACCATAGGCTCTCACAAGGTCAAAGTTCGTGTGGTCTGCAAACAGAGCAAACTCGCCCTCCCTGAAAATTCCGCAGATATCGCCCTCCTTGCGGTTCTCCACCAGTATTTCGGCGACCTTTCGCTCAGCTTCCGCCACTGTCTCCTCGCCATAGTTGAGCCTTATAAGCTCCAGATTTGTTATTTTCACGATAATAAATGCGATAGTCGAGCCTGAGATACAAGTTTCCATTTTATCCATAATGCTGTTTTCGGTATATTCCGCAGTGAAAAGCCCTGTATTTTCGTCCACCTTTGGATATTTTCCAAACTTCGGTCCGTTCTGCGGGTCGTTATCCGCCGCCGCTGCCGCAGATATCATAATAAATATGACTGCGCAGCAAATAAAGATACCAAGGCATTTAAGCCCTGTTTTCACATAGTGACGCAAAGTGTCTGACATATCCACGGTAGTAATGACCACCCAATCGTCACTGCAATCATCAATAGCACAGATAGTAGTCATATCCGAAACGGTGACGCCAGTGCCTCCCTCAAGGAATTTAGAGAGCTTTTCATCGAGCTTTTCGCCGACAACTCTTTTTCCGTCGTTAGCATAGATTATCCTGCCATCGTCATCACACAGCATGGTATTTATCTCGCTGTAATTGTCAGAGGGCAGAAAAACAAGATCAAACTCCGTTGAAAACACAGAGGAGATAAAAATAAGATCGTCATTTATCCTGCCTGCGAAATACACTCGTCTGTAGTTATCGTCCTGTCCCGTGAACCATTTTATCTTGCTGTCACCCATAAGGTCGGAAACTCTCTTGTATATCTCATCGTCAAATATATCCTTTGTACCATCGGTTATCTTTCCTACATTATGTTCATTACTGCTTACAATGCCAAAATCAGTATAGTTGCCCAATGTACTAAGCTCTATAAGCCTCTCAGTGAGAACATTCTCCTCATTAAGCACAGCAAATTCACTCTTTGATGTATCAGTAGGATCATATTTCGCATAGTCCTCATTGCCCATTATAAGCTTGGCAGTGTCCTCCATTTTCTTCATAAAGGCAGCCACATTCTGGTCTGCTTCCGCATTTATGGCAGAGCAAAGCTGAGCCTCTTTCTGAAATGCGTTCACACCGCTGTAATAGCAGGCACACGCATACACAAGCAGACAAGCAACGAACAGCACCAACACGCTTGTTTTCAAAATAGATCTTCTATATTTTTTTATTTTATCATACAGTTCAAAATCAGCAGAATTTTTCAAAAGCTATATCACCTCTCAGGCTAAATTATTACAATCATTATTAATTATAACACATACGCCCATAAAATAAGTGATTTTTTTGTTAATTATTGCTCAATTTGTATTGTACGGTTTATATTTTCTCTGACACGGCACTGTCTGACCTTATTTGCATGGCGTTTCTTTTTGGTTTCCGCTTCAAAAAGCGACAGTGCCGCCCATGCCGCTGTGAACACGATGCCTGCGGCAAACACTGCTCCCATGTTCCTCTCTGCCACCGCAACAAACAGGAAAAACAGCACCATTCTCATTATAGTTTTCATAAGCCACCTGTCGCCGCCTGCACCTGCCGCAACGATAAAAACATTCATCATGATTATCCATATCATTTTTACACACATCCTCATATTTTTCTTTTTCTATTTCGGGGCTGTATGTATGATAACACAACTTGATGAATTTGAGGGGTAATTTTTTGGACAGCAAGTTTTTTGTCGATATGCACAGATAAGAACGTTTGTTTTGATATAAATTCTACAAATCCAAAAGACCCCATGGCAAAAGCCACAGGGTCTTTCAGAGAAGTAAGAAGTATAATATGAAGAAAAAATTATGAATGGGGAATGCTAAAGTTATGTATTTTTCCATGCCATTTCACTTTTGCCGCACTCTGAAAAATCAGAGCACAGCGAGATGAAATGAAAAGAAGAATGAAGGAAAATTATTGGGCAATGCCACGCAAGGATTGTGCGTAAGATGCGTAGTCAGATTTTTCGTCAGATCATCTAAAAGTGACGCAGGCTGGCTGACGCCAGTCAAAGAGCTTTTGGGTGATATGGCGGAAAATCTGCAAGCAGATTGCGTGCAAAGCCGACAGGTGTTCCTTGTGCGGCATTGCCCATGTATGAAAACTCATTATGAGTAATTGGTTGACGGAACTTTCAGCTAGCTCTCAAAGCTTTTGCCTGAGGTCTTTCTCGGTGTTCCTCTGACCTTGTATATATAATACCTGTTCAATATGATAGTTTTATGAAAAGACACTGAAAATAAGCTGATAAGAATGGCAAAGTGGTTTTCATAATAACGTAGGGGCGAACAGCGTCCGCACACAAAACGCAAGTCAATCCGCCGCCTGCATATTCTCTATCCTGATGTGACTACAAGCACATCTCCCTCTTTGAGCCGCAACCTGCCGTTTGGGATAAGTATACGCCCCTGACGTTTTATCATTACTATCAGGCTGTCCTCTGACATTGTTATTTCCGACACTTTCAGACCGCACCACTCGTGGTGCTTATCAAGGTTCATTTCGCTTAGGACAAAATGGCTGTCGTCATAAAAGCCTGCCGCACTCAGCACCACAACGTCCCCTGCAAGTATCTGGGTTTTGCCTGTTGGTATTATCTTCTCTTTGTCACGGAGTATCATCACCACAAGCAGACCTCTCGGAAAAGGTATATCCTTTATCTTCCGCCCTGCCCAATTGCTGTCCGGCTGAACCGAAAGCTTTATAAACTGCACTTCCGTTTCGTCGCTGTAGTCATTGAACGTTTTCATTACGTTCTCCTCATCGTCTATCATATCGAGCTTTTTAGCAAACAGCGGCAGAAGCGTCCCCTGAATACCGATAGACATAAGCACGATACAGAAAACGATATGGAAAACGTCATTTTTCATATATGCGTCATCAACCGTCGCCATGATAGCGAAAACAATGGAGGTCGCTCCTCTTAATCCTGCCCATGAGATAAGGGCTATCTGCTTCCACTTTGCACCGAAAGGCTTCATGATAACAGTAACAGCCGCAGGTCTTGCAACGAATGTAAGGAACAATGCTATCGCCGCCGCAGGAAGTATTATTGACGGCATTTGTGACGGGAATGCCAAAAGTCCAAGGAGGAAAAACAGCAATATCTGTGTGAAGCCCGTTATTCCGTCAAAGAAATGCACAAGGGCTGTTTTGCCTGATATTTTTGTGTTGCCAAGGACAATGCCAACTATATAGCAGCTTAGATAGCCGTTTCCGCCCACCGCCGAGGGTAGAGCATAGGAAAGAATAGCTATGGCAGTAACAAAGATAGCGTCAAAGCCTGCCGCGTCAAATCGCACACGTTTTATGAGATACACTGCGCCCAAAGATATAAGCGCACCGAAGAACACGCCGAAGAACACCTGTGCAAGCAAGCTCATAACAAAGCCTCCTGCCGTCGCACCGCCTTTCATTACTGAAAGTATTATAACCGTGAGCATATAAGCCCAAGGGTCGTTGCTTCCGCTTTCAAGCTCCAGTATTGAAGCCGTACCGTATCGCAGGTTCAGCTTTTTGCTTCTCAGCACCGAGAAAACCGACGCTGCGTCTGTGGAGCTTATAACAGCGCCTATAAGCAGACTTTCCAGCCACTCAAAGCCCAGCACAAGCTTGCAGAATGCTCCTGTTGCAAAGGCTGTGAGCAAAACTCCTGCGGAAGCGAGTATAAGTGACTTGCCTGCCACCTTTTTCGCTTCGCTCCATTTAGTGCCAAAGCCTCCGTAGAAGATTATGAAAACAAGTCCCACCGAGCATATCTCCTCGGCAAATTTATAGTTATCAAACTCTATTTTAAAAAGCCCGTCAGAGCCGAACAACATTCCAAGAAGAATGAACGCCAGCAATGCAGGAAGCCCAAACTTGTCCGATATTTTATTGAAAAACACACAGCACAGCACTATCACAGAAGCTAAAATGAGCATTGTGGTCAAGCTTATCACCCCTTTTTACCTTATTATAAAAATAGCGCTTTGGGTATCTTCTACTCAAAGCGCCTTTGCTTGTGTAAATATTATAACATATTCGCCCCTGTACTGTCAACTTTTTGCCCACATCTTACGGAAATTTTACATTACCCCTTGACAATATCGAACATATGTGCTACAATCAATAGTGATGTAGTATATCCAAATAAAAAACGCCTGCCTTTTGCAGCAGACGTTCGCCTATTTATATCTCGGCTCTTTTATCCTTGTCCAAATTTTTATTTGTAGCAATCGGCAATATCTGAAATAGCGTCCTTTGCCATTTCCACTGCCCTTTCAGGTCCAAGCACCTTTGCCTGTGAGCCGAACTGGAAAAGCCAGCCCCAGAATGTTGGTGCGACCTGTACCTCCTCATTTATATAGAAGGTATTGTCGGAATTTTTGTGACATATGGTTTTCTCACCAAAACGATCCATTACAACATCTATGAGCTTATTGTCAAACTGCAATTGCAACGTCATAAGCTCGCCGCCGTACATTCCGTAGATAGTCTGACGATTTGTGACCTCAGTTTTCTCCTCCTCGGAAAGCTCCCTCCTGGGGATATCTGTAACAGTGACCTGAGTCATTCTGTCAACTCTGTAGCGGCATATCTTTTCATGCTTTTCGCAATAGCACACAAGGTAATAGTTGTCGTTTTCCCAAACCAGAGAATACGGTGAAACCGTATACACCTCGCCGCCGTGGCGAAGCTGTTTGCGCTTTTCAACGGTGTATTCGTAATACTTGAAGCGTATCTCCAAACCGCTGAAAATGCCCTCTTGTATGCTGTTTATAGCATAGTATATCTGCTCATTGAAGGTCTTTGTCCTGTTTGACACATAGACCATTCTGCGCAGATCCTTTGCCTTGTGTTCAGATGTAAGTGATTGTATCTTCTTTAACAGCTCCTTCGATTTCTTCTGTGTAAGAAACCTGCTTGAAGCAACTGCGTCCGCAAGAACATACAACTCCTCGTCCTGAAACAGCCTTTGAGCAAGATAATAAGCGTTGGAGTGACCGTCCTTTGTTATCTCAATATCCATTCCGCTGTCGCAGAGGGTCTTGATATCGTCATAGATAGTCTTACGCTCAGCTTTTATGCCGTAGTCGCCCAGGATCTCGATAAGCCTGTTTCCTGTAATGGTGTGCTTTTCGTCTGTCTTGGTCTCAAAAAGCTTTTTCATGGTCAAAAGCTTCTGTTTCTGTCTGGAAACTCCTGTCACTTTATTTTATCCTCCCCGCTGCGTTTCATATCCGAAACCTTAATTCTTGAGCCGTCCGGCTCAATGATCGTCGTGGCTTCAAGCTGACCTGTCAGGTTAGCTATAACGCTTCTGCGATACTCATTTCTCAAAGCCTCACGCTCAGACTTCTCCTCTGCGGTAAGCTCTCTTTTTCTCGCAATAGCAGTAAGCTCAGACAATCTGTTAAGCTTTACTTTCTCCATAAATTTTTACACTTCTCCTTAAAGCTTCACACTGCCCTGTGTTTTTATTTTTATCCGCAGTATTCAGCTCAAAATAGAACGGGCAGCTTACACAATACCGCCCTTTGCGTTCAAAAGATGTTCATATCGGCTTTTTTCTTTATTTATATTTATAAGTCCAACAAAACACCCTCAAACAAATTTGCAGATACATTATAACACATATTTCTTTAAATTGCAATGGTAAAATGCACAAACAGTCCGTTTAATTTCCCACAAATTAAACAAGAATTTTGAAAATTGTGTTTGTCCAAAAATTTGCCCACAATATATAGTGGGTAAAAAAATGGTCAGAAAACATCGAAAAAAAGATAAAGAAAGGATTTTTATGCAGCACACAAAGGTATCATACGAGCTTACACAAAACTATATCCCAAGTCCTCGTGACACTGAGAAAGATAGTCTAGACCCTGCCTCTGCCATAGAAAACAGGCTCATGCGTGAGATAGTGCGGGAAAATTTGACGAAACGGCAGAAATGTTATATAATAATGTATTATACAAAGGGCATGACAATGCAGGAGATAGCCGACGCAGAGGGTGTTTCAAAATCCACAGTATCCAGGACTATCGGGCTTGCAAGAAAGCGGATATCCTGCGGTATGAAACCTGCCATGCTCAAAAGCGCACTGAAAGGGAGATAGCATTGAACGCACCTGTGAATAAATTCGTTAGAGAATATGCAGCGTCAGGCATAGCGAGGTTTCATATGCCTGGTCACAAAGGGCAGAAATTTCATGGTCTTGAGCCGTGGGATATCACTGAAATAAAGGGTGCGGACTATCTTTTTGAAGCCGAGGGGATCATCGCACAGAGCGAAGCCAAAATGGCGGAAGCCTATGGCAGCAGGCGGACTTTTTACTCTGCAGAGGGGTCGAGCCTTTGCATAAAGGCAATGCTTGGCATAGTATGCCGCAGTGGGCAAGGAAAAAAGATAACTATTGCCGCACCAAGAAACGTCCACAAGGCGTTTATAAATGCCTGCATACTCCTTGACATTGACGTGGAGTGGATATATCCAAAGGGCGAGTTTACATCTATATGCGCAGGAAGCGTTACTCCTGAGGAAGTTGAAAAGGTGCTGGCTGAAACAGAGGTGGACTGCGTTTATGTGACCTCGCCTGACTATCTTGGCGATCTCAGCGACATAAAGGGCATGAGCGAGGTTTGCAGAAAATACGGTGTACCTCTTCTTTGCGACAACGCTCACGGAGCTTATCTGAAGTTTCTCCCTGAGAGCCTGCACCCCATGGACTTGGGGGCTGATATGTGCTGTGACTCTGCTCACAAAACACTTCCATGCTACACAGGGGGAGCAATGCTTCATATTTCAAATCACGCCCCTGCGAATTATGATGATTGCGCCAAAGAGACAATGTCAATGTTCGGCTCAACAAGCCCCTCCTATCTTATAATGGAGAGCCTTGACCTTTGCGCTGACTATGTGAATGGTGATTTTCCTCGTGACCTTGAACGCACTGTGGAAAGGGTGAAAGTCTGCAAAGATAGGATAACAGCTTTCGGCTGGCATACCATAGGCGAAGAGCCTATGAAGATAACCATTGCCGCATACAAAAGCGGTATCACAGGTGACGACCTTGCAGACAGGCTGAGGGAATATGACATCGAGCCTGAATACAGCGACACACAATATGTTGTGCTTATGCCGTCGCCTTTCAACAGCGAGGAGGACTTTTTGAAACTTGAAAAGGCGTTTTCAGAGATAAAACAGCCTAGGATAAGGCTTTTCGGTGACTTGCCCGCTATACCAAAAGGGATAAAACGCATGGGTATAAGGCAGGCGGCTTTTTCGGCTCAGCACACCGTAAACGTGGAGGACGCCTGCGGTCTTATATGCGGAATGACCGTCACAAGCTGTCAGCCCTCTGTGCCTGTGGCAGTGAGCGGTGAGGAGATAACACCGCAGGTAATAAAAATTTTGAAAAACTATGGAATTGAACGCATAAATGTGCTATAATATAAGGTGTAGCTAAAAAAGCTATTATTACATCAAAATAACAGGAGGCAAAATCATGAAACTTGTCTATGCTATCGTAAACAGCGATGATACCTACGCTGTAAATAAAGGACTTCTGAAAGCCGGCATAAGAGCCACAAAGCTTTCTTCAACAGGCGGTTTTCTTATGTCAGGAAACACCACCTTTCTTATCTGCTGCCCTGATGAGCAGGTAGACCTTGTTATAGAGGTCTGCAAAAAGTATTCAAAGAAAAGAAAGCAGTTCGTTCCGTCATCAACTATCATGGAGCCTGACGGTGCGGCTTCATATCCTGTTGAGGTGGCTATCGGCGGCGCAACTATTTTCGTTACTGATATCGAGCGTTTTGAGAAAGTCTAAGGGATAGAAAATTTTCAGAAAGGGGTCTGAGGGCTTGATAATATACGGAAACAGCGAGCCTCGCAGGCTCGTATCTGAGATGATAAAAAAGAAACGAGAGCCGCACTCCATAATGATACACGGAGAAAAGGGGCTTGGTAAAAAGACCCTTGCACGGTGGATAGCGGCGGCACTCTTGTGCGAACGTCAAACAGGCGAACCTTGCGGCATTTGCAGAACTTGCAGAATGATAGCCGACGGAGCTCACCCTGACGTTATGGTGGCAAAGGCAAACAGCAATGGCAACTATATCGTTGACGATTCTATCAGACCTATAGTTGCGGAAGCTCCCGTTGCACCGAACGAGGCGAGAATGAAAGTATACATAATTCCTGACCTTGACTTGTCGGTGAACACTGTTATTCAGGTGCAGAACATTCTGCTTAAAGTCATTGAAGAACCGCCTGAGCATACCGCTATAATACTTACGGCGAGAAGCAAGGAAATTTTTCTGCCTACCATAATCTCACGAGTGCTTTCCCTTGGCATGACCTCTGTCACGGAGGCGGAGAGCATGGCGTGTTTGCAGGAGAAATATCCTGCTGTTGCCCCTGCGCTCATAAGCGAAGCTGTTTCAGCAGGGCGTGGAAATATCGGCAGATGTGTCGAGTATCTTGAACACTCCCAGTTTTTTGACAGCGTGAAGCTTGCAAGAGGTCTGTGCGACGCAATGTGCGGCGGAAACGAATATGACGTTTTGAAAACGCTATTTGTGGCAGACGGCAAAAAAACGTTGCTGAGAGAGGGGCTGAGCCTTTTTCAGGAGATACTCCGTGACAGTACGGCATTCAGGCTCGGGGGAGAAAGCGAAAAGTCTGTGAGCTGTGCGAAAGATGGTGCAAAGACGCTCAGCAGAAGCCTTTCCTCAGATCAGGCGGTCAGGCTTTACGATATAGTTTCTGACTACATAGGCAGGATAGACGCAAACTGCAACATAAGCCTGACTATAAACAGTCTGGCAGGACAGATATATTCTGTCACAGGAAAGTAGCTGACGGCAAAGCCGTGATATATATTTGAAAGGAAAAAGAGATGTTAAAAATAATCGGAGTACGCTTTAAAAGCGTTGGCAAGATATACTACTTCGACCCAAAAGACTATGACGTTAAAATGGGCGACAAAGTTATCGTTGAGACCGCAAGGGGCGTTGAATGTGGTGAAGTTGCGCTTGTGGACAGGGAAATAGACGAAACAAGATTCACAAACCCCGTAAAAGGCATTATAAGGCTTGCCACCCCTAACGATATGAAAACTATCGAAAAAAACAGACAAAAGGAAAAGGACGCTTTCAAGATATGCGAGCAGAAGATAGCCGCTCACAAGCTGAAAATGAATCTTATCGACGTTGAATGTACTTTTGACAACAACAAGCTTCTTTTCTATTTTACCGCCGAGAGCAGAGTTGACTTCCGTGAGCTTGTAAAAGACCTTGCTGCGGTATTCAGAACGAGGATAGAGCTTCGTCAGATAGGCGTTCGTGACGAGGCAAAAATGCTTGGGGGTCTTGGCATCTGCGGACAGCCTTTCTGCTGTTCGAGATTTTTGGGAGAGTTCCAGCCTGTTTCTATTAAAATGGCTAAGGAGCAGGGCTTGTCACTTAACCCTACGAAGATCTCAGGCACTTGCGGAAGACTTATGTGCTGTCTGAAATACGAGCAGGACAGCTATGAGGATCTTCTCAAGCACACACCAAAGGTGGGCGCTATCGTAAAAACTGCTGACGGCAGAGGCGTTGTTGAGGAAGTAAATTTGCTCACAGGCAAGCTGAGAGTGAAAATGGATAAAAACGACAATGTTGTTGTGGTAAAGAAAGACGATATTGAGGTAATAAAGGATTCTGTTATAAGGCTCGACCGTGACGAGATAAAGGCTTTGAAGGGGCTTGAGGGCAAGTAATTTCAGCGCTTTGCACGAGCGATCACCGCAACATAAACGGGCTGTCGGGGGCGCCAGCCCCTACACAAAATCGGCGCAGCATTTTTATATATCAGCAAATCATCAGATAAATATGCAGAAAGGAACGTCCATATGGCAAAGGTGAAAACTTCGTATGTTTGCAGTCAGTGCGGATATGAAACTTCAAAATGGAACGGCAAATGCCCTAACTGCGGCGAATGGAACACCTTTGAGGAGGTCGAGCTTGCGGTCAGAGCAGGCGGTGCAAAGTCTAAGCCCACGACTGTCAGGGATATTTCCGACAAGATAGTTGGCATAGACGACGTTGACGCAAGCTACAACGAGATACGTTATGCAACGGGGCTGAAAGAGCTTGACAGAGTGCTTGGAGGAGGGCTTGTGAAAGGCTCTCTGGTGCTTCTGGGCGGTGAACCGGGCATAGGAAAATCCACAATGCTTTTGCAGATATGTCAGTATTTAGGGCAAGACCACACCATACTTTATGTATCTGGAGAGGAGTCTGTACGGCAGATAAAGCTTCGTGCAAACAGGCTTCATGTTGATTCTGAAAATCTGTATCTTCTTGCAGACAATGACTGCGAGCAGATATGCTCTGTGATAGTAAAAGAAAAGCCTGAGATAGTCATAATCGACTCTATCCAGACCATGAACATAAGCGGGATATCCTCAGCGCAGGGATCTGTGACGCAGGTAAGAGAATGCACGAATATGTTCATGCGCACAGCAAAGTCGGAAGAGATACCAATGTTCATAGTAGGTCACGTCAACAAGGACGGTGCTATCGCAGGACCAAAGGTCATGGAACACATTGTTGACTGCGTGCTGTATTTTGAGGGTCAGCGAAATCTCACCTACAGGATACTGCGAGCCATAAAAAACCGTTTTGGCTCAACGAATGAGATAGGTATGTTTGAAATGGCTGACAGCGGTCTGCTGGAAGTTGAAAATCCCTCTATGATGTTTTTGGAGGGCAGACCGACAGACGCTTCGGGGACTTGCGTTGCCTGCATAATGGAGGGCACAAGGCCTGTTATGGCGGAAGTCCAGGCACTTGTGTGCAAGAGCGTGCTTGCCTCCCCAAGACGTACTGCCACGGGCTTTGACTACTACAGAATGGCGATAATAATAGCTGTGCTTGAAAAGCGGCTTGGCTATTTTTTCGGTGGGCTGGACGTTTACATCAACATTGTAGGCGGATTAAAGCTTGATGACACTGCGGCTGACCTATCGGTGGCGTTGGCGCTCTATTCAGGGCTGACGGACAAGGTAATAAGCGACAAGCTCATTGCACTTGGCGAGATAGGCTTAGGCGGAGAGCTTAGGAGCATCTCCCACTGTGAACAGCGCCTTGCAGAGTGCGAACGAATGGGCTTTGAAACTTGTATCGTTCCTGCACATTCGCTGAAAAGCGTTGACACAGGCAAGTTTTCAATGAAAATAATCGGTGTACGCTCAATAAGAGAGGCGTTCAAAGCTATAGGCTGATAAGCTAATACAGAACAACACAAAACGGACGGAAGACCAAATCTTCCGCCCGTTATTTTTATGTCTTATGTAGAAGCCGCACGCTCTCCCATAATATCGCTTCTGAGAAGCCCATAGATATTGAAGTCTGTATAGATGTTCACAAACTTTGCCTGACGCTTTGTTCCCTCACAGGTAAAGCCACATTTTTCCATTACTCTGTTTGAAGCCACGTTCACCGTCATGACCTCAGCTTCAAGCCTTTGAACGCCTGTTTCCTCAAAGCAAAATCTGATTACACGCCTGAGAGCCTCGGTGACAAATCCCATATTCTGATACGCCGCTGAGATACGATAGCCTATCATTGCCTGTCTGTCATTCTCGATATTGAAGAGATTTACCTCCCCTGCCAACCTATGATTTTTCTTTAGCTCTATCCCCCAGCTTATATGATCCTTTTTGCCGTTGTTAAGAGTGCGTCCAAAAAAAAGCGACGGCTCTCTTTCCTGCCTCGTCATGTTTCTGCCCCAATATTTATAAAGGTTCTCGTCAGCCATATAGGTTTTCATATCCTCTGCGTCAGTTGCGGTCTTCGCCCTGAGTATGAGTCTTTCTGTTTCCAGCACAGGAAAATGAGAAAAATAATAGTCCATATCCTGCAAAATAAACACTCTCCCCTGCTTATATAATAAAAATTCCCAAGTCTACTAAAATTATAACATAAAATCTAGCAAAAATCAAGTGTTTTTAAGCGAAATACACAAAAAAGCAGAAAACGCCCCGAAACAAGTTCGGGACGCTCTCTGTTCTATAATCTGGAGAATTAGAAATCAACTTCTGTATCGTAGTAGCAGCACTTGAGGAGCTTTTCCATTTCTTCCTGTGAAGGCTGACGTGGGTTAGAACCTGTGCAAGCGTCTGCGATAGCGTTCTTAGCGATCTCAGGGAGTCTTTCAAGGAATACGTTCTCAGGAACGAATCCCTGCTCACATGGATAGCTGTCTGTACCATAGTTCTTGATGCAGTGAGGAATGTTGAGCTTGTCATTCATGCCTCTTACATACTCGATGAGGAGCTTTACCTTCTCGTCATCGTTTGAACCGCCCAGGTGCATATAATCAGCGATAACGCCATATCTCTTCTTAGCTGTTTCGTCCTTAGCATTGAATGCGATTACCTTTGGCAGATACATTGCATTAGCTGCACCATGGATAATGTGTGCGCCATAGTCAGCGAAAGCTGCGCCTGTCTTATGAGCCATTGAGTGAACGATACCAAGCAGAGCGTTTGAGAATGCCATACCTGCAAGACACTGAGCGTCGTGCATTCTGTCTCTTGCGCCCATATCGCCGTTGTAAGAATCAACGAGATCCTTCTGGATCATTTCGATAGCGTGGATAGCAAGTGGATCTGTATATGCACAGTTTGCTGTTGAAACATAAGCTTCAATAGCGTGTGTCAAAGCGTCCATACCTGTATGAGCTGTCAGCTTCTGTGGCATTGTTTCAGCAAGGTCAGGGTCAACGATAGCTACATCCGGTGTGATCTCAAAGTCAGCGATAGGATACTTGATACCCTTGTCGTAATCTGTGATGATAGAGAATGCTGTTACCTCAGTAGCTGTACCTGATGTTGAAGAAATTGCGCAGAAGTGTGCTTTCTTTCTCAGCTCAGGGATACCGAATACCTTACACATATCTTCAAATGTGCAGTCAGGATACTCATACTTGATCCACATAGCCTTTGCAGCGTCGATAGGTGAGCCGCCGCCCATTGCTACGATCCAATCAGGCTCAAATTCGAGCATGACCTTTGCACCGTTCATAACTGTTGTTACAGAAGGGTCTGGCTCTACGCCCTCAAGAAGCTTAACTTCCATTCCAGCCTCTTTCAGATAAGCTTCTGCCTTCTGGAGAAAACCGTTTCTCTTCATTGAGCCGCCGCCGACTACGATGATAGCTTTCTTACCTTTCAGTGTTTTCAGGTTCTCCAATGCTCCCTTGCCGTGATAAAGGTCTCTTGGTAATGTAAATCTCATTTCTAATTCCTCCTATATGTAATGTAATAATGTGTTCAAAGAGGTTTGTGTAAATCTCACACAAATTCTCTCTTTGCTTGGTTTTAATTATACAAAATGTCAATGAACTATTCTAACATAATCTATGAATATTCTATTAATTATTAACTTCTACATAGCATATATAAGTATGTGCATATAGCTAAATGTACATATGAATGTGTAAAACAGGTGAAAAAAATATCACAATTACATGAAAAATCACGATTTTGTTTGCACTATATGGAATTTCGCAGTGCTTATTTCGCTTTCTTTTGTTAATAAATTATACATTTGTGAGTGCGAAGATATTCCTGTTTATGAAGATAAAAAAATTCATAAAAAATTTACTTAAGCTATGGAAATATGCGAAAAAATGTGATATAATATACTGGTATTGTATTGTATCCTCCCATGATGGAGGAATAATAACAAGGAGGAAATTTAATATGAAAACAAAGGTCAACACAAAATCATTGGTGATACTGGGATTGATGACAGCTCTCACAATGATCTTCTCGTTCACTCCTATCGGTTCTATACCTATCGGACCGCTGGTAATTACTCTCAACGTAATTCCTATTGCCATAGCGGCTGTAACGGTAGGCCCTGTGGGAAGCGCAGTCATTGGAGGAGTTTTCGGACTGCTCAGCTTTTTGCAGTGCTTCGGAATAGGCGTGCCAAGCGGAATGGGTGCAGCACTTGTTGCGATCGATCCGGTTCTGGCTTTCGTTCAGCGATTTGTGCCAAGACTTCTTGACGGCATTATCGTAGGATTTATTGCAAAAGGCATGAGCAAGGTAACAAACAATTATGTTTCATATGCTGTTACGGGCTTTTTTACTGCGTTTTTGAACACTGCGTTCTTTATGAGTGCGCTTGTTTTGCTTTTCGGCAACACCGATTATGTAAAAGAGCTTATGGGCGGAAAGAATATCATAGTATTCATCTGCACCTTTGTAGGCATAAACGCTCTGGTCGAAATGGCTGTATGTACATTTGTTACAGGTACAGTGGGTGCTGCACTTTATAAGGCAAGGTTCATACCCAGCAAAAACAAAGCGCAGGCATAAATTCACCGAAAGGATAACATACAAATGGTTTTAGCGGTCGATATAGGAAACACTAACATAGTAATGGGCTGTTTTGAAAGCGACAGGATACTTTTTGTTGAAAGACTTTCTACAAATCAGCAGTCCACGGCACTTGAATATGCCATAATGCTCAAGAACATTCTTGAGATACATTCTATAGATATGTCAGATTTCAGGGGCGGCATAATCTCATCCGTCGTGCCGTCTGTTACCCTCACGATGAAAGAGGCAATGGAAAGGCTTATCAAAAAGCGCATCATGGTGGTAGGGCCTGGGATAAAGACTGGACTTAAGATAAATCTCGACAATCCTGCACAGCTTGGAAGCGACAGAGTTGCAGACGCAGTCGCGGCGATAAACCTCTACCCTGTGCCTATCATAATGATAGATATGGGCACTGCTACTACCATATCAGTAATAGACAAGGAAAAGAATTTCATAGGCGGAATGATAATACCGGGACTTAGAACTTCCCTCGACTCGCTTTCGGGCAAGGCTTCACAGCTTCCTTTCATCAGCCTTGTACCGCCTAAAAAGGTCATAGGCACTAATACTATCGACTGTATGAAGAGCGGTATAATCCATAGCAACGCTGCAAGCATTGACGGAGTTATAGAGAGGATAGAAAACGAGCTTGGTGAAAAATGCACTGTGGTTTCCACAGGCGGTGTGGCAAAGATAATAGTTCCTTACTGCAAGCGTGACATCGTCATTGACGATGAGCTTCTGCTCAAAGGGCTTATGATAATCTACAATAAAAACAAACAATAATTTATAATACAATACACAAAGCGTCGGGTAGTTTTATCCGACGCTCTTTTATGTCGCTTTTTATATCCATAATAGACAAACAAACAGGCCTCAAACAGTTGCAAATGCCGAAAATGGAGCGTTTCTATTGCTTCCAGGGCTTTGTTATGGTACAATCATATGTGCAAAGTAAAACGTTTACATAAAACAGAAAGCAGGAAATATATGAACACAAGAAAAATATTATGCCTTATGGCCGCAGTGCTTATGCTGTCAGGCTGTTCAAAGGGTGTGGACGGTTCACAGGCTTCATCAAAGGCGGCTGAAAGCTCCGGCAAAGCGGACAGCAGTGTTTCAGACTATGATAATACCACCACCGAACCTGAAACAGACAAACCTGAGTTTGACCTCAATGACAGCGTGATAGGTTTTTCGCAGGAAAGCGGCTTTTATGACAGCGGTTTCAGCCTTGAGCTTACCGCAAACGAGGGTGAGAAGATATACTACACCACTGACGGCACAGACCCTAGGACCTCTGCCACGAGAGAAGAATACACTGCCCCTATCGAGATAAAAGACAGGAGCAATGACCCAAACGTTGTTTCAGCCGTGCCGACGGAAATGATATCGGGAAATTTCAATGAGTTCAGCTTTGGCGAGGGGGATTTCTGGTGCAACAAAAAAGCACCTTCTGACAAAGCGGTGGACAAATGCACTGTTATAAGAGCGTCAAGCGAAAAAAGCGACGGAAGCGTTTCAAAAAGCTTCTCAGGCAGCTTTTACATAGGAAGCGCAGAGGAGCATATAAAAGGGCTTAAAGAAAGCTGCGAAGCGGCTGGGCATGACCTTGCGGTAATGAACATCACAATGGACTACGCTGACCTTTTCGACAGCAAGATCGGCATTTACGTCAAGGGAGATATTTTCAACAAGGCACTGGAGGACTATAAAGCCAGCGGAGAAAGCATAGAAAACGAAACTGCAAGACAGCTTGACGCAAACTACAAACAGCGTGGCAAGGAATGGGAACGTGATTGTCACATCGAGCTTAACGAGATTTCAGCCGAGGGAAATGTGACGAACGCTTTGTCACAGGATTGCGGCATAAGAATACAGGGAAACTATTCACGCTCCGATCTGCAAAAGGGATTCAGGCTTTACGCCAGAAAGAAATATGGTGAAAAGAAGTTTAACTATGAGGTCTTTGAGGGACTGAAAAACGCATCTAATGAAACTATCGACAGCTTTAAGACGCTTACTCTCCGTGCAGGTGGAAATTGTGCTTTTACGGCAAAATTCAATGACACCTATTGGCAGAGTCTTATGACAGAGCTTGACGGCTCAACAAAGGCTTCACGTCCATGCGTTGTTTATCTGAATGGCGAATACTGGGGACTTTATGTGCTGGAGGAGGACTATTCCGACAATTATTTTGAAAGCCACTATGGTGTGAACAAAGACGATGTGGTGGTTTACAAAGGCGACGCAGAATCCTATCAAAGCGGCTACAAGCTTGACGAGGGCAAGCTTCCGGAGGGAGAAACAGACGAGGGATATTTCTTCAAGGAGCTTACAGATTTCTTCGCTTCTCACAAAGACTTATCCGCACAGGCAGATTATGAGGAGTTCTCAAAGCTTGTTGACACCGACAGTGTGAGAGATTATTTCCTTGCAGAGGTCTGGATAAACAACAAGTGGGATTGGCCGGGCAAAAACTGGTCAATGTGGAAGGTGCAGAACACAGACAGTTCCAACGAATATGCAGACGGCAGGTGGCGTTTCATGTTCTATGACGTTGAGTTCGGCGGAGTGAGCGGCGAGGGCGACGCTTGGACCAACACAATGAAAGAGGATAACTACAAGCCAAAGGGACTGCTTGACACGGACACGAAAAATCCTGCGGTTCTGAGTTTTGCTTATCTTATGTCAAACGAAGATTTCAGGAACGATTTCAATGACAGGCTTTTAAAGATGTCTGAGGGTACGTTTGAAAAAGAAAAGGCACTTGATAGGCTCGCAGAATTTGAGAGCATATATTCCCCTCTTTATGAGCAGTTCTTTGCAAGATACCCGGAAACAGGCTCGGCTGAAGAGGCTCTTCATGGAGGATATGCTTCATCAGACTGCATAAGAGCGTTCATTAACAAGCGTGATAAGTCTATCCAAAGTATTGTGGACTGGACTAATTCGCAGTTCTGATATTTCACAAACCAAAACGGCAGAACAGCATATGCTGAACTGCCGTTTTTATATTGCTTATTTTATGCCGCAGGAGCGTATGTGAATGTTATTTCGAGAGTGTTTATCTTTCCTGCATAGTCAAGTATTGTTGGAGAAGCCTTTGAAAGGTCACCGCCTGCTATCCTTGCGTCCTCAGGCGGTGTGGATACCCACTGGTTCACAAGGTTCACTCTTGTGCAAAGCTGGTCGTCAGAGGTCGTATAGCCCTCCGCTGTGGTTTCAACAGCTTCGCCGTTTATCTTTATCTCGTCAATAGTTGCGATATAGCCCGGATAAAGCTTTTCACCGTTTGCGATACCCAGAGCCGAGAATGCAATGCCGTTGGCGTTGTTTGATGACATATCAAGGCTTACTGTGTATGTTCCCTCGCCGTCTATAACTGCGTTTTCTGCGATCACTCCGTCGCTCTTTGATACCGGGTCATACTCGTCACCAACGCTGTAGCATACGGAAAAATCTGCACTCTGATACATTATCCATGCCACCGCTGTATTCTCGTCAGCCTGCGGTGCGGTATCGTCTGTAAGCTTTTCAGGTGCGGCTGCAAGAGTTTCATCAAGCTTCTTTACAGCAGCGGCTCTTTCCTCCTCCGCTGTCATCGAGGACTGGTTATCACGGCGTCTTTCATCAAATATCTTTGCCACAGTTTCATCACGCATTTTAAGCTCTGAACGCGAGAAGAAATCACTGCAATCCCAAAGGAATGGCGCAAAGCCGTAAGCGTCGCAGTTGTCAAGGAGGTTGTCAATAAACTTGTCAGTGCCTTTCTTTACGTCACCGCCGTTTGTAAGCACTGCATACTCGCCTATTATTATGCCGTAGCCCTGCTCGGAATACTTTGTCATGTTCCTGAAAAGTCTGTTCTGCTCCTCATAGTCTGTCTTTGTTCCCCAATCCGAGCGACCCTTTGTTCCGCAATAATCCCATGGGGTATAATAATGAACAGAAAGCAGGAGCTTATCCTTTGCGGTGTCCGTTGGCATTTGGAACTTGTTTGAGCAGGTCATTGTGATATCGGTATTGTAGCCTGCGATAAGAAGAAAACGCTGTTCGTTGTTTCCGCCTGTTGCACGAACAGTGTCAACAAAGGTCTGATTTATCTTGTTGGCCATTTCATAGCACTCGGCTTTTGAAAGCGAACCTGAGTTTTTGCACACGTCTGTGTCATTGAGTCTGTCACCAAGCTCTTCGTTTGCACCCTCAAATATAAGTCTGTCGGAGTATTTTTTATATCTGTTCGCTATCTGCGTCCACATGGACTTATACATTTCAAACGCCTTGTCAACGTCGCTCTGCTCGGAAGAACCGAACATTCCCCACCAGCTTCCGTCCCAGTGGTCGTTTATGATAACATACATATCATTATCCAAAGCGTAGTTTATTATCTCCTCCACTCTGTCGAGATAGGCTTCATTTATAGTGTAATCGCCTTTTTCATACTCCATTGCGTTTGTCCATGCCACAGGCACACGGAGAGAGTCAAAGCCGCTTGCTTTCATACCTTTTATCATCTCTTCCGTTGTGACAGGCTGACCCCAAAGAGTTTCAAAGCTTTCAGGGTCGGTGTCGGCAGAATAGCTTTTGTGACCGTAGGCTTCCATGGTGTTTCCAAGGTTTGTGCCGTTGCCCAGAAGTCTTGCAAGCTCGGTTGCGGTGAGGTCTTTGTTTATGCTTCCGTCATCAGAGGTCTTTGCGCCCTCCTCTGCCTTTGAAGAGCTGTCACTTCCCTTTCCACAGCCTGCAAGCAGTGCAGTACAGCCCATGACCGCTGCGGTAAGAAGTGGGATAAGCCTAAACTTTTCCATGTCATTCCCTCCTATTTCATAAATACAAATTCTTCAAGTTCAAAAAGCGGCTTGTTTTTGAAATAATCTGCTATCCAATCGGCAAGTTCATCTGAAAAAGCTGTAGGCACAAAGTAGATAGAATGTCTGCCTGTGAGTGACTTGACTACTCCTGTGTAAACTCCGTCACCTGTTCCGATATCAACATAGCCTACTGGCTCGCTGTTCTCATAGTCATCAGCATAGACCGCCACCTTTGCGACAGTTCCCATGCCCCTGACTTTCAGGGCTATCTTCATGGTCTTTGAGGAAAAGTCCTCGCCAAAATCAAAATACTTATAGCCTATAACATTACCCTCGGTGATGTTCACGATACTTCTTGTGAAGATGTCCTTTTCGGTGATAAAACAACCGCCTTTCAGCACGCAGGCTATATCCGCAGGATAAGGCTTGAAAGGGTCAAGGCCGTCTTCAAAGCCAAGCGAGGTCATTTCCACTGTCGGTATCGTTCCGTCAGGGAGAATCTCTATTTTCTCAACGCAAGCACGTCTTGACATTATGGTATTGTTTGTCATTCTGTGATAGAAAATATACCACTGACCGTTTATATCGCACACTGAGCCGTGGTCATTCCCCCCCGGATAATCAACGCCATTGTCTATTATATATCCACGATATTTGAACGGACCTTGTGGCTTATCTGAGGTTGCATAGGCAAGCCTGCTTCCTACACATGGGGAATATATAAGATAGTATGTATCTCCGATTTTCCTTGGGGAGCTTGCCTCGAAGAAGCGCTGTTCCTGCGGTGCGTTGTCGCTGTCATCAATGACCGCTCTTTTGTAGCTTCCCTTTTTAATGGTATACATATCCGCAGGGTCTATCTCGTTGAAGTTGGATTCTGTGAAGCCGTAATAAATATACACTCTGCCGTCATCATCAACAAGCACGCCTGCATCATTATAAATGCCGTCATCGCCTGCGTCCTCAGGGTCATATTTATACTGAGAAAGGAGCTTGAAAGGACCTTCGGGCTTATCGGACACGCCAACAACGCCCTTTGAGCCGACTATATAGGCATAGAGATAATACCTGCCGTCTTTTTCTATAACGTCCGGAGCGAACAGCTTGCGGTCGGTCATTCCTTCGGTATCGGACTTATGGTCACGGTCATCACGGGTATGGAAGCTGTGTCCGTGGCATACCCAATTGTTAAGGTCATCAAGTGGTGCAGACCAGACTTTCAGTTTATAGTCGCAAAAGTCGCTTTGAGCGGCTCTGTCATGTGAGCCATAAAGATAAACTCTGTCGCCGAAAACTCTCGGCTCGCCGTCAGGGATATACTCCCATGCAGGCAAAATGGGGTTTGGCATGAAAATTTCCTCCTATGTTTTTTCATAACTTGTTTTATCGTAAGATAATTATAAATCATACTATTATTATTTTCAATATCCTAACACGCTGTCAGAGGTGAAAATTTGTGCAAAATGTAAAATCGTGCAGACTGTCCAAAGGTGCAAAAAAGCCCGTTTGCGACGGCTTCCGACCTTGACAAAAGAGGGCAAATCGTGTATAATATTAAGTTGATAGTACCCGTATAAAATTATATTGATATAGGAGTGTTTAATTATGGCAGCTATTTCTAAGACTGTTTCAAAAGCAGGTTATGCTAAATTGCAGGAGGAACTTGAATACCTTATTACAGTAAAAAGACGTGAAGTTGCTCAGAAGCTTAAAGAAGCACGTTCTTTCGGAGACCTTTCCGAGAATGCTGAGTACGACGAGGCTAAGAACGAGCAGGCTATCCTTGAATCAAAGATCAATGAGTTAGAGCTTCTCATTTCAAACGCAACTGTCGTTGAGGACGATGATATTTCTGTAAACGAGATAGGCGTAGGCTCTATCATCAAGATAAAGGATATCGAGCTTGACGAGATCGAGGATCTTCAGATAGTAGGTTCAACTGAGTCTGACCCTGACAACGGCAAGATCTCTGACGAGTCACCTATAGGCAAGGCTGCACTCAAGCACAAGGTAGGCGACATTTTCGAGGCTGAAACACCTGCCGGTCTGCTGAAATTCGAGGTCATCGACATTTCAAAGTAACAGACCACTTACAAAACACACGGAAAGGAAAATATAAATGAGCGAGGAAAACCGCACAAACGCTCCTGAGGAAGAGCTTACTCAGGAGGACATAAACAGCTTAAAGAAGATAAGAATGGACAAGCTTGAAGAGCTGAAAGCCAAGGGCAAGAATCCATTTGAGATAACAAAGTATGACGTTACTGCAAGCTGTGCTGACGCAAAAGCACAGTATGAAAAGCTTGAGGCTGAGCTTAAGGAGCAGGCAGGCGAGGACGAAGAAAAGCTCAAGGAGCTTCTCGAGGCAAACCGCATAACAGTAAGCGTTGCAGGCAGAGTAATGTCAAGACGTCTTATGGGCAAGGCAAGCTTTTTCGATCTGAGAGATAAGAGCGACAAGGTTCAGGTCTATCTGAGAATGAACGAGATCGGCAAGGAAGAATTTGACGATTACAAGAAGGGCGATATCGGTGATATCGTTGGCATTGAGGGCTTTGTATTCAGAACAAAAATGGGCGAGATATCAATTCACGCTCAGAAGTTCGTACTGCTTTCAAAGTCGCTTCTGCCGTTGCCTGAGAAGTGGCATGGTCTGAAGGATCAGGACACTAGATACAGACAGAGATACACAGACCTTATATGCAATCCTGAGGTAAAGGATACATTTATAAAGAGGTCGCAGATAATCTCATCTATCAGAAGATATCTTGACGGACAGGGCTTCATGGAAGTTGAAACTCCAATGCTGGTATCTAACGCAGGCGGAGCTGCCGCAAGACCATTTGAGACACACTACAACGCACTTGACGAGGACGTTAAGCTTAGAATTTCTTTGGAGCTTTATCTGAAAAGACTTATTGTCGGCGGACTTGAAAGAGTATACGAGATCGGCAGAGTATTCAGAAACGAAGGTGTTGACGCAAGACACAATCCTGAGTTTACTCTTATGGAGCTTTATCAGGCATACACAGATTACTACGGCATGATGGATCTCACAGAGAATATGTTCAGACACGTTGCTCAGGAGGTATGCGGCACAACTTGCGTACCATACGGTGATGTAATGATCGACCTTGGCAAGCCGTTTGAGAGAATGACAATGATCGACGCAGTTAAGAAGTATTCTGGTGTTGATTTTTCACAGGTAGCCACAACAGAAGAGGCAAAGGCACTTGCAGACGAGCATCACATTGAATACGAGGCAAGGCACAAGAGGGGCGACATACTCAACCTGTTCTTTGAGGAATATGTTGAGGAGCATCTTATTCAGCCTACATTCATAATGGATCACCCTATTGAGATTTCTCCACTTACAAAGAAGAAGCCTGAAAACCCTGATTATGTAGAGAGATTTGAGCTTTTCATCACAGGCAGAGAGATGTGCAACGCATACTCAGAGTTGAACGATCCAATAGATCAGCGTGAGAGATTTGCGGCACAGGAAGAGGCATTGAAGCAGGGCGACGAGGAAGCAAACCACACAGACGAGGACTTCCTGAGAGCTTTGGAGATAGGTATGCCACCTACAGGCGGAATTGGTTACGGCATTGACAGACTTGTTATGCTGCTGACTAACTCACCGGCTATTAGAGATGTGCTGTTGTTCCCTACGATGAAGACGTTGGAGTAAACATAGTAAGATAATTTGTAGAATTAATGGGCAATTCAGAATATGGGTCGCCCATTTTCTAAGCAGAAATATAATTAGGATTCATAGAAAAAATAAACTAAAATTTAAAGGAGAAGCACATGGGAAAGAAACAAGTTCCAACCGCATCTGAATTGCGTGAGTACCTCGCAAAAGAAAGAGCATATCTAGTTGATTGTGTCAAAAACAATAAAACATTTGTAATAACAGGTCCAAAGTTTCCAGGCGAAACAATTTGGAGATCTAAGATCACATTGCCTTTGCTGGAAGCTGCCGAAGAGGTCGGCACATCAAACGAGGAAATATGGGAACTGTGCAGAAAAAGAACTCAAACGACACACGCTCCTGTTACGCTTAAAGAATATCAGCGAATGCTTCCTTTTGCACAGAAAGAAAAAACGGTCGACGCTGTATTAAAACTTTTGGAAACGTATATCCCACCTTTTGATGACAAGTATTGGACGGGTTTTGATATTGCCGGATATTATTATTGCCTTGCTCTTATTTCATTGTCCGATTATAGAAAAGAAGATTGTGAAAAACAGCTATGGACGACCATTGACCAATTCTTTAAATACGATATTGGGCTGGAGAACATCCCAGTTTTGTTAAGAAACATGACTATATTAGGGTCTTCAAGACCTGTACTGAAAAAAATGGGGGCAATCATTGAAGCAGAAATCGAAAAAAGAGCGGTAAACAAGTGACGTTCTTACGAGTTGTTTCACAATAGTGGCTTACATTTTCGTTGAAACCTACCCTTTGAGAGAGGAGAAATCCCTTTCTCAAAGGGTATTTTTATATTGTGCAGTTTGTATGAGGTTTCTTGTGTTTCATATTATCACATAAAAACCGCAAAGACATCACCGCTCTTACTTCTCCTCAAACATCCACTTGACCGCCTTTTCAGCATACTCACTCCAAAAAATCATATCGTGGTTGCCTTTGCTTTCAAAATACTCGTGAGAAACGTTTCTGCTTTCAAGAAATTTGTGAAGATCACGGTTGTTTTCAAGCAGGAAATCTTCTGTACCGCAGCACATAAATATATCTGGGATATTTTTGCCCTCTCGCTGAAGTTTGTCTATAAGGAATTCGGGATTGTTCCTGCTGTTCAGCACCTCAGAGGTTTCGCCGAAACATTCTCTGTAATATTCATAATTCGCTGTGGCATTGCCTTGCCCCTCTGACATTCCTGCGACTTCGTGTACGATAAGAGCCGAAGATAATGCAGCAACCTTGCCAAAGGTTTCCGGATATGCAAATGCTGTATGAAGCGCACCAAATCCGCCCATTGAAAGACCCATAATGTATGTTTCACTGCCGTCTTTCGCAAGTCTGAAAACTCGTCTTACATAGTCCACAAGCTCCTCGCCGACGAATTTGCAGAACTGATGACCAGTCGAGCGTCCGTCCAGCCAAAAAGAATTTTCGCCCGAGGGGATAACTACCGCAAAATTATACTTGTCCGAAAGATATTCAGGCACCCAGTTTTCTGCGTCGCCTGTATAACCGTGCAGCAAGAAAAGCGTTTTGGTGCTGTTTTCCGAGTATTTCGTATCTGTCTGCCCCCAGTCCTGCCTTATGTCACATGGCAGGTACATTTTAAACGTGGTATACCTCCGCAGGCAATTTGAATAAAATCTGATCGTTAAGTTTGACATAGTTTTTCCTCCTGTTTTTTATATAATTATACTACATAAAATCAGGTTTGTCCAAGGGGGCAGCAAAAAAATTTTTCAATTTTCCTCACAAAATCATTTATCCCTATAAAAATAAAAAATCACAACTGTCAAAGCCTCGTCCCAACGTACCTTGCCGCTTTTTCATAATATTTTTTGTCGATCATAATTCTACGCTCCTCCACATTTACAAGGTGTCTATCTACCCCGTCTGCAACTATTTTATTCATTATATCAAAATCAAAGTCGCAAAGTCAAACCAGCAAAAAAAGCTGTCTGACCTTGCGGCTTTTGACCTTTTTAATACAATACTAACCGAAATGTGCCCTACATATCCTCCCTCATCATATCATTCTCACTCTTTATAAACATAAGCACAAAGCATATAAGCAGCAATGCACAAGATATCCATATAAACTCATTGCCTATGTATAATGAATATGCTCCGCCTATTCCTGCACCGCAGGCAAATACGAATATCGTAAGAAAATATTGCAGCGATTTCCTAAGCAGCGACTTGTCCCCTATCCTCATGTATGCACTTATGGATTCCATTGCACTTCTCATATTTCCTATGCACATCGTGCTTGCGTATGGATAACTATTTACTTTCCTGAACGATTGCACCTGCATTGCACAGGCACATGATGAAAGTGCATTCGCAACAAAATCGTATGAACCGCCAAGCGGTATAAACCCCACAATGCAAAGCAGCACCATTTCCGTGAAAACTATTATCTGCCGCCAATGTATAAATCCCACGTCCTTGAAACGTGCGTGCAGACGCTCGGCTATGAAAATCCCCATTGCAAACGCCAGCACAGGTATAAGATAGTGCAACGCCCTGTGCCAGTTGCCTTTTGCGACATATGTGCTCATAAGCACAATGTTTCCCGTCTGTGCATTTGAAAAAACTTCACCTCGCACAAAATACGAATATGCGTCCTGCAAACCCCCTGATATGGTCAGAAGTATCATGAGCATATTGGTTTCAGACATTTGTTTTCTTGATCGTAACATCATTTTATCATATTCCTTCATAAAAAATTAACAAGAAAAATATTTTTATACACTTTAATTTTCTCCTTTTTCCATTATAATTATCTCAGATATATAAGTCAAATATATAATTTATATGCAAGATATAAAATATTGATATAGCAAGAAAGTGATAAAGTGAATATAAATTACGAATATTATAAGATATTTTATTATGCCGCAAAGAACCGCAGCTTTTCAAGAACGGCAAAAGTGCTGCTCACAAATCAGCCTAATATCACAAGGGTAATAAAAATACTCGAAGGAGAACTTGGCTGCACGCTTTTCAATCGAATGAAAAACGGCGTCACGCTTACCCCTGAGGGAGAGATACTTTACGAGCACATCTCAAAGGCGGTGGAACTTATTACAGAGGGCGAAGATGAGATCTCAAAAGCCAACGACCTGCAAAGCGGAACTGTCACCATAAGTGTGACGGAGACCGCACTTCACGGCGTTATGCTGCCACTTCTCAATGAGTTCCATGAAAGATATCCGGGAATAAAAATAAAGCTGCTGAACCATTCAACCCCTCAGGCACTGACTGCTCTCAAAAGCGGCATTGCAAACCTCGCTGTGGTAACAACGCCGATAAGCACAGAGGGCTCGCTGAATTTTCATAAGCTCAGAGAGTTCCGTGAACTTATCATATGCAGCACAAAGCTAAAGGATCTTGCAAAGCGAACGCTCACTCTTGAGGAACTTTGCAGCCACCCTATAATATCACTTAACCGAAACACAAGGACATATGATTTCTATTCCGATTTCTTTTTCCAGCATGGAATAGATTTTCAGCCGGATATAGAGGTCGCAACTGCCGATCAGATAATGCCGCTTGTGAAAAGCAACCTTGGCATAGGTCTTATACCTGAACCAATGGCACAAAGCGGCGATGTTTATATTCTGAAAACTGATGAAGAGTTTCCAAAGAGGAGCATCGTTCTTGCAGAAAATGCAGACAAAAAACTCAATGCCGCCGCTACAGAGATACAAAAAATGATACTGAAAAAGTGTAATATGTTTGCAAATGCTGAGATATGACATACATGAAAGGAGATAATAATATGCCTACAGTTTTGCCAAAAGAAAATGAAGTCGAACAGTTTTTTTCAAGGATAATGGCATCGGAAGGAGCTTGCCAAAGGCTCAGCAACGTGCTTTACGATCACCTTAGCGACGACGATATGCAGACCGATCCTGACCCAGAACATCTTGTGCAGGTGCTTTTGACCGCATATACGAACGGTGATATAAGTGCACTTCTGCTGGAGCTTTGTGGAAGAAGTCTTTTCGATCTGCTGAGAGAGGCATACCTTATACCAAAGCGTTTTCACGGAAAAGCCGGAAAAAATCCTGAACTCCTTACGACCCCTGAAGGCGATGTCATTGAAGAAAAGAAAAAGCTTGTCACAAAGCATGAGTTCGAAAAATTTCGTGATGTGTACAAAAACCACAGCTGTGCACCACGTTCAAAGCTTTATCTTGCGGACGGATATGACCTTATGAGGGTCTATACCGACGGAATGAACATTAAGGAAAAGCGTGTTGACAAAAGACGTGGCGTGCTTATACTTTACGCCCTGCCTGACACTGTAAAGCTTGGACTTTCCGAGGCTCAGACCTATGATGTTATATGGAATACTTTCCACAAGATACAGCAGACTGCCCCAACTGCAATGGTCTATTACGGACAAGAAACAGGCGAAAAGGCTGGAAAATCATTTGATGAGATCGGCGTTTTACTGCCTGTTCATCAGTTTGAAAAGAAAATGCTCATGCACCTCAGCGAGATAGACGGCATTGTGCTTGCCTGCCGTGAGGAAATGATGAAAAAAGCAGGCTCAGACAGCCTTGATCTTTAAAAACGGAAGTGATACTGAATGTCACAAACTATAGTTAAGAAAAATCACATGGATATCCCATGGCACGATTTCACAGACGCCGAAAAGGACGAGCCAGTATCAAAGGCGAGCCTAAAAGAAAAAGCCTCTGTTATAGGCAGGGTGGGAATGATGTTTCTCTCCTGCGGAACGGGAGCGTGGCGTGTGAGAAGTTCCATGAACACCATGTCGGAATGTATGGGACTGACCTGCACAGCAGATATCGGGCTTATGTCCATAAACTACACCTGTTTTGACGGCGAGGCTTGCTTTTCGCAGTCTCTTTGCCTTACTAACACGGGAGTAAACAATTCAAAGCTAACACGTCTTGAAATTTTCATCAACGATTTTGTCAGCCGCTGCGATAGTTTGACTTGCGAACAGGTCCACAATGAACTTGACGATATCGAAAAGATACACGGACTTTACTCGCCGCCTGTTTTGGGCCTTGCGGCGGCACTTGCCTGCGGAGCGTTCACATTCCTGCTTGGCGGTGGACTGACCGAGATGATATGTGCATTTTTCGGTGCAGGCATTGGCAATTATGTGCGGAGCAAATTCACAAAACACCACCTTACCCTTGTGCTTGGAATAGTTGCCTCAGTATCGGCGGCGTGCCTTTCATATGCAGGGTTGTTTGAACTTGCGAAAATACTTTTCAATATAAAAATGCAGCATGAGGCAGGCTACATATGTGCAATGCTTTTTATTATACCTGGTTTTCCGTTCATCACAAGCGGCATAGACCTTTCAAAGCTCGATATGCGTTCGGGCATCGAGCGGCTGACCTACGCCCTCATCATTATAATTGTAGCCACAATGACAGCGTGGTTAATGGCACTTATCCTGCACCTTACGCCAATGGACTTTTTGCCTCTGCACCTTACCTTATGGCAGTTCATACTGTTCAGACTTGCGGCAAGTTTCTGCGGGGTTTTCGGATTTTCCGTTATGTTCAACAGCCCTGTCAAGCTTGCAGCCTCTGCGGCAGTTATAGGTGCACTTGCAAACACTCTGAGATTGGAACTTGTTGACCTTGTTTCATTTCCTCCGGCAGCTGCTGCGTTTGTGGGGGCATTCACCGCAGGCATACTCGCCTCGCTGCTGAAAAAGTATGTGGGCTATCCGAGAATATCCATAACCGTTCCGTCCATAGTCATAATGGTTCCGGGATTATATCTTTACAAGGCTTTCTATAATTTGGGTGTCATGTCCCTTGAAACATCTGCGTCATGGCTTGCGTCTGCCCTGCTGATAATACTAGCTCTGCCTTTGGGGCTTATCTTCGCTAGGATAATTACGGACAGGTCATTTAGGTGTTGTACTTAAAATCTTAGTCATAGCTAAAGCTATACTGAACCCACATAAAAAACTATATTGATATACACTTTCCTATTAAGACTATTCTCCTTTACCTATAACTGGCGTCAGCGGCATTTGTCAGCAAAAGCGAAGTGCTGAGGTGTTTTAAGAACATAACAGGACAGTCGCCGTTTGAATATCTAAAAAAATTATCGTCTGCGCAATGCGGCATATATGATAAAAAACACATCTGACTCGATAAATGCTATCTGTGGGCTTTGCGGCTTTGACGATCACAGCTATTTTTCAAAAGCCTTTAAAGAAGCCTACGGGTACAGTCCCAGAGATTTTAGAAAGTAGAATATACGGGACAATATCTCACAGATTTATCCGTCTGTCGTGTAGACATTACATTCTCCTGTTTATAGGACTACGATAAAACTATTATCAAACAAAAGGCGTTTCATTTTATCCAAATGGAACGTCTTTTGCATTTGTGCTTATTCTTGTATGAAAAACGAGTCAATTATTCTCCTCCCAATAATCCTCTGCATCCTCGTAGTCATAGAAATCATCATAGTGATCTTCATAAAGATCCTCTGGGTCGTCATAATCATGAGCATCATACTCAGCAGATTTACTGGTTGAGGTTTTATTGGTATTCTTATGGGTAGCTCTGGTAGCTGAACTACCTGCTGTAGTGGTTTTCGGACGTGATGTTGTAGCAGTTGTGAATACTGAAGTATAGCTGTTCTTATTATTGTAATACTTAGGGTCATGTATCAAACAGTAGCAGCTGCCTTCTTCAGGAGAATTGCCACAGCCCGAGTGTGCGCATTTGGGGCGCAGGGCATCATAGATCATGGCTATCCCTATGATGATCAACACAGCGACAACGATTCCTTTGAGATTGAACGAACTATGCTGAGAGCTGTTTTCTGTTGCCAGCTTGTAGCCTATATAATCGTCAAGCATTTCCTCGTTTCTGTTGCTTTTTCCAGATTCCATAATCACACCTCCAAACTGTATTTCTGATATTATACCATATTTTTTAAGATTTGTGGTAACAATTTTTGGACAATTGAATATTCTGTCCCTTTTATTATTTTTTAGTGGCAAAGTCGGGTAGTGTGCGGAATATTTTACGGTTACTTTTGCTCAACTCCCCTTAATTTTACCCCCATTATACAGCTTGAAGCGAACTCTATGCCAATGGGTAAAAATTTTTTTCAAACCTCCCCAATTTTACCCCTAAGTATGCTATAATAGAATAGACAAGAAACCCGACCCAAAACCCAGCGAGGTGCTTTTATGACATATGCAATATCTGATATCCACGGCTGTTATGAGGAGTATATTAAGCTTCTCGAAAAAATAGGCTTCTCTGAGGACGATACCCTCTATATCCTAGGTGATATCTGCGACAGGGGCGAAAAGCCTATGGAGATCTATAACGACATCATGACTCGTGATAATGTTATCCCGCTGTTCGGCAACCACGAACACCTTGCCTATATCAATCTCCGCCACCTCATAAAAAATGACGTGAGCAAGCTTACAAAAGACGAACGGCTAGACCTGATAGATTGGCTCACCAGCGGAGGCAAACCCACTTTCAGCGAATTTATCTCCCTCTCCAAAGCCGACCGCATGGACTTCATGGAGTTTCTCAAAAGCTTCTCAATGTATGAGGATATTACCATAAACGGCAAACGTTTTGTCCTCACCCATGCAGGTCTTGGGGGCTTTAGCGAGGATAAGCCCCTTGATGAATATACCCTCCACCAGCTTATCTGGGAGCGTGCCGACTATTCAAAACGCTATTTCAGCGACCCGAATACTTTCCTTGTGACAGGTCACACCCCTACCGCCAATATCCCAAACCACGGCAGACCCGAAGCCTACAAAGCCAACGGACACATAGCCATAGACTGTGGCTGTGCCTCAGGTGGACGTCTGTGCGCCTACTGCTTTGAAACAGACATGGAGTTTTATGTTGACAAAATAAACCAGCCCCTTGAAAATCACTTCAAAATGTGATATACTTGTCCCGTTAAATATCATAACCGACGAGGATAAAACAGTTTGTGTTACATTTGCAGGAGGTCTATTGTATGTTTGAAAAAATATCATTTCCCGAATATGAATATGGATCTATCCAAAATTACTTAAAGAAATTGGGATATTGTTATACCACAAGAGTATATAAAGAACTTGGAAAATATAAAGTCGGGGAATTATATGCTGCCCCTTGGGGAGATGTGTTGATAATAGATGAAGTTAAAATATATTGGAAAGTATCAGACCGACCATTCTATAACGAAATGAATGATGACGAAAAGGCAGAGATACGCAAATATTCCGAAGATATGGGATTGCCATATGAATTTATTAAATTTTCCGTTTATGAGTAATAAATTTCAGTTTACTCCTTTTACTCACACCCACCGATACAGCCCCTCTGTATCGGTATTTTTCTGCCCCAACTCCCCTATCCGCCCCACCTCTATTGACATTTCCCCCTCAATGTGCTATCATAAAAAAGAACAAGTTAGTCGCAACTATCTTAATAACACCACAGGAGGAAGAAAAATGGATATGAATGAAAAACCAAAGCTCTCAGGCGTGCCTGAAACTATGCTGCAAACCGTGTATGCCCGTGCAAAGGAAACCAAAACAAGGGGTGCGATAAAAGATACAAAAGCCGTGGAGATAATAGATAAGATAAACTATGATTTCTCACTTGCCGATAAGGACTCAGCAATGCACAGCGGCGTTGTGGCAAGAACGATAGTCCTCGATAAACTTGCGAACAAGTATCTTGCAAAAAACAAAGACGCAGTGGTGGTGAATATCGCCTGCGGACTTGATACACGCTGTTACAGAATGAACGGCTACACCAATTGGTATAACCTTGACCTGCCCGAAACTATCGCCGTAAGAGAAAAGCTTCTCCCTGAATCAGGCGAGATATCCCAGATAGCAATGTCCGCCATGGACGATTGGAGCGGAGAAATAACCGAGCATGATGCCCCTGCTATCGTCATTATCGAGGGTCTGACTATGTACCTCTCCGAAAAGGACGTAAAGGAGATTTTTGATGTCATAAACAAACGCTTTGAACACGTCACAGTTCTTGTTGAAACAATGAATCCTGCCATGGTAAAGCATATGAAAGAAAAGTCGATCGAGGGCAGCAAAGCCAAATTCACATGGGGCGTCAAGGACGGCAAAGAGCTTGCAAAGCTTATCCCAAACTTCCGCTTTATAGAAGAACATAGCCTTGCCGAGGGAATGGCGGAGTTTATCCCAATATTCAAGCTTCTTAAAAAGATAAAGCCTGTGAGCAATATCTCAAACAAGATAGTAGTAATGGAAAAATAACTTTGACTTCCCACCCCCCACCATGCTATAATCCCAAATTTAGAAGTTCCGCCACGCAAAAAGCCCGTCAAACAGCGTATCACCGCCGCAATTCAGATATAATTTTTTATCTCCAACAATATAAAATTCTTTTTTTGCACGGGTAGCGGCAACAGTCAGTCAATGTCTGCGTTGATGCGGAATTTGATAAATATTTTTCAGTCACTCCAAAATGTTCTCTAAGCATATTCAGAATGTTTGAATTCATTGTGAGTACAGGCTTTATTTGAGTGCGATACTGCAAAAATAGTCAGCACATTTAATCTCCTCAACAAACTTTTGGTCGATTTGTTCATTGGTAAGTGGAAGTTCATTTACGATATTCTGCACTGCACCATTATTGGAGCTTGCAACAACAATATTATTTTCCGTAATGATCTCTGGAAGTACGCCAATAGATGCGTTGTCAAAATATTTTGTCTCTTTTGTTTCCTTGATCGACCTGTCTCTTAGTTTGGCAATATCATAAGCCTGTTTTACAATTTTTCTTATCCATTGCCATTCCCCTATCTTTCGTTCATCACCCAAGCAAACCCCTTAGCTGTCCGCCAAGCAGGCTCTTTAAAATGCCCGCCCTTGTTCCATTCAAGGGCGCATTCGATACCCTGCCCCGTCAGCAAATCATAACTCTCACGGATACAGTTACCCACCTTTGACATGACCGCATTTTTCGTCCTTTCTTCCTTGTCACCAAGGCTGAGATAAACAGCGTCGCATTTTATCTTATTCTCTTTCATATACCCCACAAAATCAGGAAACCACACCGACGGAGAAGCCGCCGCAACGCCTGAAAATTTCTCCGTTTGAAACGCCGCCCACAAGGCAAAAAGCCCTGCCAGAGAATATCCGCCAATGTAATAATTCTTGCTCTTGTCCGAGCAAATCGTTAATATCTCCGCCAGAGTGTCTTCCGCTCCATTGCCGAAGCCCTCATTGCCAAATACCGCAGGGGCTTCCCATGGTGAAAGCTCCCTGTTCCAATCCTCGACCTTCACCGCAATAAGCTGAAAATCCACACTCGTGAGCTTTTTTATCTCTGCCACCTCGTTTTCTATCTCAGGCAGATCATGGTCGCCCACAGGCTGGATAAGAACAATATCAGCATTTTTGTCGCCATAATAATGGTATGTCATTTTGCCGTCACCTCTGTAATGTATCTCACTTCAAGTACCCCTTTACAACGCCAACAAATTCCCCTATATCCGCAAAATAATTAGGATAAGCCTCCCTTAGCCTTGTGAAAGAAGAAACCCTGACAAGCACATTGTCCGTCCTATCGTTGCTGCGGTATTTCGTTTATTGACAGTATATCACATTATCCGCAATATTTCAACATCCCTCAAAGTCAAGCCCTTTTAATCTGTGTAGTACTACAATAATTGTACCACATTGCAAAGTAAAATACTTGAAATGACATACGGAATATGGTATAATAACACTATCTAAAAAACTATCGGAGGAAAATTATATGGGATTATTTGATAAACTTCGTGAACCTGTGGTACTAAAAGAGGACAGCAGTGCGAAAAAACAACTTGAGCAGCTGGACTTTTATTCAAAGCTTGCACCTGAAAGTGTCAAGGAACAAATAGAACAGGACAAAAAACTTGTTTACTATGGCATAAAAGGTGAAGAGGCATTGATGTTTGAGCTGAAAAACAGTCATATGCCTATGTATATTCTTCACGATATTTTCTTTGAAGAAAATGGACTTACAACGCAGATAGACTATATAGTAATCACACGAAAAGTGATACTGATAATTGAGTGCAAAAACCTCTATGGAAATATTACTGTTAATAATCAGGGAGATTTCACTAGAACCATTCAATTTGGAAAACGCTATCATAAAGAAGGTATATATAGCCCTATAACTCAAAATCAGCGTCATTTGGATATGATAAAAGAAAAGCGTCGAAACACTAAAGGCTTACTCACCAAGGCTATTTTTGAACATTATTTTGACGATACATATAAGTCAGTAGTTGTTTTAGCTAATCCAAAAACCATAATTGACATGAAGTATGCACCTAAGGATATAAAATCCAAGATAGTTAAAGTTGACGGACTTAACAGCTATATAAAAAGACTGAATGACGAAAGCCGAAACGAAAATATGTCAGATAAGCAAATGAAAGAATTGGCTGATTTCTTTCTGCAAAGCAGCATTCCAAATACTACTGACTATACTGCCAAATATCAGCTTGAAGTCAATGAGGAAAAAACAGTTACTGTAAAGGAAGAGCCAATTCAAAACACATATTTTGACAGCATTGAAAATTCACCTGTATATAAAGCATTAAAAGACTATCGCTACAAACAAAGTGTTAAGGAAAAAATCAAGCCATATTTCATTTTTAATAATGCTCAGCTTGAAGAGATAATAAAAACTAATCCTCAAACTTTAGAAGAACTAAAATCAATAAAAGGCTTTGGTGATGCCAAATGCCTAAAATACGGTAAAGACATTCTAATGATATTGGGAGATTATTGATATAACAATAACTAACTTCAGATATATCCACCGATACAGCCCCCCTGTATCGGTATTTTTCTGTCAGAGAAACCTACCTCTCCCCTATTTTATTGACATTTCCACCTCAATGTGCTATCAAAAAAAAGAATGAGTTAGTCACAGCTATCTCAATAACACCGCAGGAGGAAGAAGATGAATATGAATGAAAAAACCAAAGCTTCTTAAAAAGATAAAGCCTGTGAGCAATATCTCAAACAAAATAGTAGTAATGGAAAAATAACTTTGACTTCCCACCCCCACCATGCTATAATGATAAAAAAAGAGGTGACCCCACATGACCAATAAAGCATACTACCACCTGCCGGGGCTTTTCGAGTTTTATGACCTTTACGCCGCTTTCCTGCCCATATTCCGTAAACATAGAGATTATTTCTATGACTGGTGCGAAATAGGCTCTGTCTATGGCGCACCTGCCGACTGTATATGGGGCGGCGGACGAGCAGGCTTCGGCGAACATTCTCCACGAGAAGTCCTCGACCTTATGAAAGAATACAACATCTCCTCACGGCTGACCTTCAGCAATTCCCTGCTAAGAGAAGAACACCTTTCAGACAAAAAGTGCAACGACCTTTGTAGGCTGTTTTCCCAAAGCCCGCCTCCACAAAATGGCGTGATAATATGCTCCGACTTGCTTCTTTCATATCTGAAAGAGAATTATCCCAACCTCTATTTTGTGTCCTCTACCACAAAAGTCCTCACCGAGTTTTCTCAGCTTGTAAACGAGCTTGACCGCGACGATTTTTCCTATGTAGTCCCAGACTTTCGCCTGAACAAAGCCCTGGATAAACTCTCCGATCTCACCACTGAGCAGAAAAACAAAGTTGAGTTTCTTTGCAACGAGTGCTGTTATGTAGGCTGTGCAGACCGAAAAAACTGCTATGAAAACGTCAGCCGCAAAAATCTAGGCGAAAACTGTCCCGACCATGTTTGCAAAGCACCCAATGCCTCAGAGGGCTACCGCTTTTCAAAAGCCATGGAAAGCCCCGCCTTTATCGGCATAGAGGATATCCAAAACACCTATCTCCCCATGGGCTTTTCAAACTTCAAAATAGAGGGCAGAAACCTTGGAAGCGCCTTGATACTTGAATTTCTGCTCTACTATATGACAAGACCCGAACATCAGCTAAAGGTCAGAGAGCAAATTTATCTCGACAGTATGCTGGATCTGTTCTGACTATTCTTCACATTGCATATCTCCCATATTGCAAGAAATATGTCACAAAACTCATGTTACCCATGGCTTACTTGGAAACAAAAATCAAAATAAGTGTAAACAATGCCACTTTTTTGTTGAAACAGCCATTATAATATAGTATAATAACACAGTGCTTTGTCACAAAAAAGTTATAGGAGAATTTACATGAAGAAAATTATCGACATATTTCTGCGTTCTTTGCTCACAGGCGTGGCAATAGCCATAGGCGGAACAGTCTATCTGTCCTGCCCTAACAAATATCTGGGAGCATTTCTTTTTGGCATTGGACTGTTTGTAATACTGTCTTTCAGCTTTAATCTCTTCACAGGAAAAGTCGGCTACGCAGTTGAAAACAAGCCCTCTTATCTCGGTGAGCTTGGCATAATATGGCTCGGCAATTTTGCAGGAGCCGTCCTCTCCGCCCTGCTTATTGCCCAAACACGCATATCCACCATAAGCGACAAAGCCACAGAGCTTTGCAATATAAAGCTTGGGGATAATATCACAAGCGTTTTTATCCTATCATTTTTCTGCGGAATACTTATGTTCGTTGCCGCAGACGGCTATAAAACTATCCAAAACCCTGTGGGACAGATACTTGCAATATTTCTCCCCGTTGTGGTCTTTATCCTCAGCGGCTTTGAACACTGCGTCGCTAATATGTATTTCTTTACCATAGCAGACTTATGGAGCATTAAAGCCTTTGGCTACCTTATTATAATGTCCCTTGGAAACTCCATTGGCGGAATACTTATCCCCCTTCTGCGAAAAGGCTTTGTATCAAAAGCATGACGCCTGTTTTTATAGGCTTATATAACATATAAAAAAAGATACCGCAGTTCAAAAAGAACTGCGGTAAAAAAATGACTTCTGCTCTCAGGAACACAGTAAAGGGGGTATTATGAAAAAAACAAATAAAACAAAGGAGTCAATAGTAACCATAAGATAACAAATAAAACACAATTTAAACAACTTAGAAGGAGTGTGCAGAAGTCATAAGGCAATACCGCACAAGGCACGCCTGTCGGCTTTGTACGCAATCTGCTTGCAGATTTTCCGCACAATCCTTGTGCGGTATTGCCTTGATCCGTTCCTGATGTATGTATTATATCACACTAAAAACCATTTGTGGTAACTTTTTTGGGACAGTTGCGACTTTTTTCAAAAAAAATCTGCACTCTGAAAATCCCAAAGCTTTCAAAGTGCAGATTTATCTTTTTCTGTAGAGGCGAACAGCGTTTGCCCATTCTCACGTCTATCTGAATTGTCGCCTGTCTATCAAATAATATCCGCCCTGCGTTTACCTATCTGTGCAAACTCTTTGCGCCGTATGATAAAGTAAGCCACTGTTACCGCAGTGCCTGTTATCACCCAGGAAACAGGGTAAACTATCATGAGCATAAGATAGCTTCTGTGAGCCGCATAAATCGTGTTCACCCACACAAGCCTGAACACGCAGGTGCCAAGCACAGTTATGACTGCAGGTGTCATAGAGTGACCCATTCCCCTAAGACAGCCGCCCGATATCTCGTAAACACCCGTAAGAAGCTCCAGCAGGCAAACTGACCACATTCTTATCATTGCGTAGTGTATAACGTTCTCGTCCGTTGAGAAGATCTGTATAAAAAGGTGTCTGCCAATAAGGAATATCAGACTCAGCCCAAGACAGCTTGCAAGCCCGATAAAGGTGCAAAGCCTGTATATCTTTTTACAGCGTTCCTTATCCTGAGCCGCAAAATTCTGACTTGTAAATGTGGTCGCCGTCTGAGCGAAAGCGTTTATCACAAAATATGCCATGAACTCAAAATTCTGTTCCGCTGTGCTTCCAGCGATACCGTCTGAACCGAAGCTGTTTATCGCCGCCTGTATCACAACGTTTGACAGTGAGAAAACCATGCTCTGCAAACCAGCCGGCAAGCCTATCTTTATGATACCGAGGAGATATTTCCAGCGTATCCTGAGCTTTCTGAAATCAAGTCTTAGCATCTCCTCCTCGTGGGTAAGAAAGTAAAGTATCATGCAGGCACTGAAAAAGTTTGATATAACAGTTGCCGTTGCAACGCCTGCCACACCCATTTTGAACACGATCACGAATACAAGGTTCAGAATAACATTTATAACGCCTGCGGTGATAAGAGCGTAAAGAGGTCTGGTGCTGTCGCCCTTGCTTCTAAGCACTGCCGAACCAAAGTCATATATCTCTATAAAAGGCATTGCAAAGAAGAATATCCTGAGATACAGCGTTGCAAGCTTTAAAACATCGTCAGGCACATTCATCATACCAAGAAGTATCGGTGCAAGTATCTCGCCTACACCCAGTATGATAAATCCGCTTATGACCGCCAAAAGCACCACCGTATGTACAGCCTCGTTTGCCTTATCTTTTCTCCCCTGACCTATAAGCCTGGCCACCACGACGTTTGCGCCGACAGAAAGCCCCAGAAAAAGACTTACAATAAGGTTCACCAATGAAGAATTGCTTCCAACCGCCGCCATGGCTTTGTCGCTGTCAAATCTACCCACCACCGCAAGGTCAGCGGAGTTAAAAAGCTGCTGCAAAATACTTGACAATGCAAGGGGCAGTGCAAAAATAACGATCTTGCCCACAAGCGGACCGTTTAACATATCTATTTTCTTATTTTTCATACCAGATCTTCTCTCATCTTTCAACTAACTATTTCTCATACCTAATATTATATCACACCATCAAAGCTATTTCAATACTCGAATTTGCACATAAGCACACACAGAGATGTGTAAAAATCTAAACATTACGACCATTTGTACAATTTTTTGAACTCTTTGCCTGTTGACAAAGGCACTAAATGGTGTTATAATAATATTCCACGGGAGGTGAGCAGTATGGCGATAGACAAAAAAGGCACAAAGCAGATTGCCGACAACCGAAAGGCACGTCACGATTATTTCGTGCTGGAGCAGATAGAGTGTGGTATCGAGCTTGTGGGAACAGAGGTCAAGTCTATAAGGAATGGCGGCGTCAATCTGAAAGACAGTTGGTGTTCTATCGAGGACGGAGAGATGTGGGTCAAGGGTATGCACATATCCCCTTATGAACACGGCAATATTTTCAACCGTGATCCACGCCGGGAGAGAAAGCTGCTGCTCCACAAACGTGAGATACTGAGGCTGTTCGGAAAGGTACAGCAGGAGGGTCTTACGCTTATCCCGATGTCGCTATATTTCAAAGGCAGCAGAGTCAAGCTTGCACTTGGGCTTTGCAAAGGTAAAAAGCTTTATGACAAGCGTGACGACATGGCAAAGAAAGCCGCACAGCGTGACATAGAGCGTGCCATGAAAGAGCGAAACTAACACGGGGGTGTAAAGGTTTCGACGGGGGTTTTGAAGCACGATAAGCGAGTAGAGGAGCGCACACTCTTTAAACGGCGTACGTTTTAAAATTAGACGACAACGATAATTTTGAATTAGCTGCTGCTTAAGTCAGCGCTCGTCTTGCCTTAGAGTACCACGGCTTTGGTAAAGGCGTCGATCAGTGGTGAACGTTACAAAGCGACGGCTGTAGCCTTGTGATGTATCACAGCCTACCAAACACACAGGCGTGTCTGTTTGCCTTTGTGCAAGGGAACGGGAGTTTTCCGCAATAACAGAATACACTCGTAGAAGTTCGTGGGGATAGGCTTTCGGACAGGAGTTCGATTCTCCTCACCTCCACCAGCAGGGGCGTGCCCCTGCACCCAATCCGCTTTACTTTATGTAGAGCGGTTTTTTATTGCCGCCCATCAATTTTATCTAAAACCCAACCATTGTTTCGCCGTGGCGGACATTTCCCGTCAAGGTTTTTTGTAAACACACAAAGTCACCGCTGTGATAATTTGTGTGTCACTTTTACAAATTCAGGGGCGTGCCCCTGCACCCAATCCGCTTTACTTTATGTAAGGCGGTTTTTTATTGCCGCTCATGGATCATTATTTATAAACCCAACTTTGTTATTTCACCATGGCAGACGCTGACATAATAAAAAAGAGTGCATTACCACCTCAGATAATGCACTCTTATATTTTACCCTATTTCTCCTCCAGCCCGCTGAGCGAAAGCCTGCTCTCCATTTTCTGAACAGTCTTGCTCTCCTGCTTTGCGATCTTTGCTTCAAACCAGAAGGTCGAGCCTTTGCCCTCCTCCGATTGAACGCCGTATGCAAAGCCGTGGGCTTTGAGTATCTCCTGACAAATGGAAAGTCCAAGTCCTGTGCCTACCACGTCACGCTTTACCTTTGCGTCACGGTAGTATCTGTCAAATATCTTAGGCAGAAGCTCCTTAGAAATGCCCTTTCCGTTGTCTGTTACTTCAATACGAACCACATCAGCCTTGTTTATCTGCTTGATACGAATGACCTTGTTGTCACCCGTGTAGTTTATAGCGTTGTTTATAAAGTTGTAAATGACCTGATCCAGCTTTGCAATATCCGCCGTTATCACTCTGTCCTCGTCTGGGATATACTTGATATCATAACCATTTTGCTCTATGAGTATCTGATATCGAGTCATGCAGTCATTGAGCTTGTCAACTATAGAGAAGTCCGTGAGTTTAAGCTCCGCATTGCCCGACTCCAGCTTTGAAAGCTCCAGTAGATTATTTACCAGACTTGAAAGCCTGTCAGCCTCGTCGATAATAACTTGGATATGCTCCTGCCTCTTCACAGGATTATCCCCCGACAAGTCCCTTATCATTTCCGCATAAGCCTTTACCATAGTGAGCGGTGTTCTCAGGTCGTGAGATATGTTCGCAATAAGGTCTTTCCTAAGCTCCGATACCTTTTGTATCTCGTCCTTGGCATTGTTAAGCACCGTGGAAAGCTCCTCTATCTCACAATAGCCATGGCCATTGAACTCCACCGTATAATCCCCTTCACCGAATTTCTTCGCCGTATTCGTAATGTCAACGATAGGCTTTGAAAGTCGCTTTGAGATATACATAGTTACAATAAAAGCAAGCTCAAAAAGTATGATAGTGATATAAATGAGCTGTTCTCTTATAATGCTTACAGTAGAATCTATCGGCTCTATTGAGCTTTCAATGAAAAGATACGCCTGCTTATCCGAATCATCAGTGTAGATAGACGTGCAGTAAAATATCTCCTTGCTCTTGAAATTCTCATTCTGAGCAATTTTCGTGATGTAGTTATCGTCCGACTGCTTTAGCTTAGATATCATCTTGAAAAGTCCGATGCCATAGCCCTTGTTTATGATCTTGTTAAGATGCGAATATGCTCCCATGTTGTTTTCCATCACAATAGGATTGCCCATTTCGTCCGTTATAACAATGCAAAGGCTGTTGTCAAAAGCCAGCGAGCGGTTCGTTACCTCCTGCTGGTCAGTGCCATATGCTTGGATTATCTGATTTGCAGCGTCTGTAATATCTCTTATCTTCGCCGACTGATAATATCTTTCCAAGAAAAAATACTGAAAAAGCCAAATAAGAATAAGAATAAAAGCCGTGAAGAAGATAAAATACATCCACACATATGACCGCAGACTTCTTTTCGCCTTTATCTCCGCCGTCTTATTGCTGACTTTTTCCTTGACTTCTGCAAGCTTACTGGATCTTTTCAAACTTATATCCCATTCCTCTCAGAGTAACAATAAGATTGCGGTATTTTCCAAGGCTGTTTCTCAGCATTTTTATGTGAGTGTCCACAGTTCTGTCGTCACCGTAAAAATCAAAGCCCCATACCTCTTCAAGAAGCTTCTCTCTTGAAAGCGCAATGTTCATGTTCTTCACCAGATAGAAAAGCAGGTCATACTCTTTCGGAGTCATGGAAACCTTCTCCCCGTCTATCTTTACCTCACGGGCTGTAAAGTTTATCTCTAATCCCTCGTATTTTATAACATCCTCAGTGCGCTGAGAAGCTGACGCACGGTTAAGCACCGCCCTTATCCTTGCCATAAGCTCCTTTGGCGAGAACGGTTTTACTACATAATCGTCAACGCCTATCTCAAAGCCGAAAAGCTTGTCATACTCCTCGCCCCTTGCGGAAAGCATTATAACAGGTATCTGCTTTATTTTTCTTATCTCCTTGCAAGCTGAATAGCCGTCAAGCTTCGGCATCATAACGTCCATTATGATGATATCGAAATCCTGATTTTTCACCATTTCCACAGCCTGCATACCGTCCTCAGCCTGAGCTACTTCATATCCCTCAAACTCGGCATACTCTTTGATTATCTCTCTTATTTTTATCTCATCGTCTACAACAAGAATTTTTGCCATAGTTATTCCCTCCTATTCAGGCAGCACCGCACAAGGAACGCTAGTCGGCTTTGCACGCAATCCTTTTGTATTGCTGCCTTAATTCATATTCTTTGCTTATATAATAACCTATTATTGTGTAAAATTTGTGACGGTTTATAGAATATTCTAAGCCATACCGCACCAATTCACCAGAAAACTACTGCCCGCCAACCAAAATGGTATGACGGGCAGTAGTTTATATAGGAATTTGTTATGGGAATGTCAGAAAATCAGCAATGTCCCATCATAATGAGAGCCATAAGACAAAAACCTGTTACGATACAACTCATTGCGCCCATGATGTTGTCTATTTTTTCTGCTGTAAGCTTTTTCATAGTGATTACCTCCTTGGGGTCTAAAATAAACTATTCTGTTCTCAGTGCGATAACAGGGTCTTTCTTTGCCGCCACTCTTGACGGGAACAGACCTGCGATAAGCGTCAGGCAAACGCTTATTGCAATGAGTACAACTGCCGCACTGACAGGTATTGAAGCTCTTATCGGCACGTCCGTAAGATGTGCGATTATCATGTTTATCGGTATTGTGAGCAGATAGGAGATAATTATTCCCAATGCACCTGCCACAAATCCCACGATAACTGTTTCGGCATTGAACACTCTTGATATATCCCTCTTTGAAGCACCTATACTTCTCAGAATACCTATCTCCTTTGTTCTTTCCAAAACTGAGATGTAGGTTATAATGCCTATCATGATAGATGATACCACAAGTGAAATTGCAACAAATGCAATAAGAACGTAGCCGATAGCGTTTATGATAGAGGTGATAGAACTCATCATAAGACCAACATAATCGGTGTATTCTATCTTGTCCTCTTCGCCGACACTGTCGTTGTAATCGTCGATAATATCTATTATCTTTTCCTTTGAAGCAAAGTCCACAGGATAGATATTTATGCTGTCAGGGTCTTCAACAACTGAATAACCAAGAGTTTTCATGTTGTTGTCATAGTTTGAAGTGGAATATTTTCCGCTGTTTGCAAGCTGATCCGCATTTGTGTCGGACTGTTCTTTGAGCATTTGCTTCATAAGCTCCAGTTGCTCGTCAGAAAGTGAAGCTATATACTTCTTCTGAGTTTCGGTAAGCGATGACATATCACCGCCCTGAATTGCTGACATATCCATTGAACCCATGGCATTCATGCCCATATCTGCAAGCTCGCCTGTATCGGAAGCACCACTCTGCTCCATAAGAGCCTTATACTGCTCCTCGGTCATTCCCTCAGGTATCTCCATTGAGCTGTCGCCTGCCACCAAACCAGCCTTCTTATCTGTGTCGGAGCTGTCTGCTGTTTTGTCAGCCTTGCTTTCTGTATCGGCTGTACTGTCGGAAACGGTTTCTGAACTGCTGTCTGTATCTGCCGCATTCTCGTCCGTTTTGAACTTAAGTCCTGTGAAAACATCTATGTCAGGATTTGCTATCTGCTCTTTTACTATCTCGCTGTTATCTACTTCGTCGATAAGATATGTCATAAGGTCATGACGATAGCCTATCGCACCGCTTATGGAAGCAGAGGAAGCGTCCTCGTCAGGTCGCAGGATACCGACTACACTTATTTCTGTGCCGTTTGCAACAGCCTTTTTCATGTAGCTCTCATCGCCTGTCATATCTTCCCACACACCGTCTTTTTTCTTATAGAAATCAGGTGTAGGAACGACCTTGAATTTCAGGTCAAGAAGCTCATCATAGGTGTAAACGTGCTGTTCGCTGTCAACGGATATATCCTCTCCTGCCATGGCACGTCTTACTATGCCGTTAAGTGAGCTTGGGTCGAGAAGTCCGAGAGAATAAAGCACATAGTCGTTTATCTCGTTGTTCTTATCAACTACAAGCACAACTTCGTTATACTTTTCAGGCAAACGTCCTGCGATAACGTCATACTGCTTGTCGATAAGCTCCTCATTATCTATCATTTCGCTCCATACGTCAGTACCCATGCCCATCATGCCACCCATTGAGCCACTCCTGGACATTGCTTCCATCTGAGTTGAGGACATATATCCCATATCTTCAAGAAGCGTTGACGGATTGACCTGCATTACACCTCTGTCGCTCTCCGTGAAAACGTTAAGTGTAGTGGCGTATGTGTACTGAACGTCGCTTGTAAGGTCTTTCAGGTCGCTGTTATCGTCAAGATATTTCTTGAACTTCTCCAGATTGTTGACCTTTGTTTCTTCCATGAGAGTGTTTATCATCTCGCCCATGGCATTCTGAGAATAGACCTTGTCCATGTCATGCTTTCCCGACCCCTCATGGTTTTTCGCCATGGTGTTCATTATCTCGCCTATACTTGCGGTGGTCTTTGTTATCTGAAGCGGATAGCTTGAAAGAGTATCAGACTGCACCTGATCTATATAAAGCTGAACACCGTTTGAGATAGAAAGAATAAGTGCGATACCGATTATACCAATAGAGCCTGCAAAAGAGGTAAGAAGCGTTCTTGCCTTTTTTGTCATAAGATTGTTTCGGCTCAAAGACAGCGCAGTGAGAAAGCTCATGGAAGTTTTAAGCTTTTTGCGCTCTTTCTTCGCCGCCTTTTTGTCAGCCTTTGTAGGCTCTTTTTCAGGCTTTTTGATAGGCTCCACAACATTCTTGTCAAGAGGGTCGGAATCGTCTATGACCTTTCCGTCAAGAAGTTTGATTATCCTTGAAGAATATTTCATTGCAAGCTCAGGATTGTGCGTTACCATTATAATAAGCTTGTCCTTTGAAATGCTCTTCAAAAGCTCCATTATCTGCACGCTTGTTTCAGTATCAAGCGCACCTGTAGGCTCGTCTGCAAGCAGAATGTCAGGTTCATTCACAAGCGCTCTTGCAATGGCAACTCTCTGCATCTGACCGCCTGACATCTGATTAGGCTTTTTGTGGAGCTGGTCGCCAAGACCCACCTGCTCGAGAGCCTTGACGGCTCTTTCACGTCTTTCTGACTTTGAAACACCTGATAGGGTCAAAGCAAGCTCAACGTTTGAAAGCACTGTCTGGTGCGGTATAAGGTTATAGCTCTGGAACACGAAGCCTATGGAATGGTTTCTGTAGGAATCCCAGTCGCAATCCTTGAAATCCTTGGTAGATTTGCCGTTAATGTTAAGGTCACCGCTGGTATATCTGTCAAGGCCGCCGATAATGTTCAAAAGAGTGGTTTTACCGCAGCCTGACGGGCCAAGGATAGAAACGAACTCATTCTCACGAAAATCAATGCTGACGCCTTTAAGGGCAGAAACGGTGGAATCACCAACGACATAATCTTTTTTTATGTCCTTTAAACTAAGCATATATTTTCTCCTATTTTTGTTATTGTAAAGATATTATAATAGGGTTTTATAAACTCAGTTTAAACATAACACAGTTTTGGGTAAAAAAATTGTCGGAGGGGAGATTTAAGTGAGGAGTGAGGAGTGAGGAATTAGGAATTAGGAATGAGGAATGAGCATAGCAGACCAAAGTAAATTGCAAGCATAAAGTAAAATAAAGCACCGAGCGAAGCGAGAGATAAAGCGCACGCTCAAGCCCGGCGCTAGAGGGCTTGTGGGGTCTAGGGGCAAAGCCCCTAGCGGAGTATGAGGCAGAGCCTCATTCGGCGCAAGCCGACAAGGTGCAGATTGTAGTATCAAAAGCATATAGAAGTCAAATATCAGATAAAAGTGATATCGGAGTATAAAATCTGCACCGCCTTTCTAACCCTAAGCGCAATGTAGATACGCAAAGAGCGAAGCGATTTTGCGGAGAAATAAACTATCCCGAATATCTGTAGGGGCGAACAGCGTTCGCCTGTGTTCAGAATTTGTTATAATTTCAGAATTGTAGGGGAACGGTACAATTTCTGCTTTGCAGAAATTCGACGTCCCGACCCCTCGACAGCCTTTATCCCCCTGCATGGCTTGTGGAAAAAATACAAACCTCGCTCCTTCGAGCGGGCTGTCGCATTTCTGTGAGCTTGCGAACAGAAATTTCGCCAAGCCCCTACAAGCATGATAGGATAGTTTTTTGTTCTGTCCTACAATGGTTGTAATCGTGAACTTGTTTCTTCGACGGGCGAACGCTGTTCGCCCCTACAGATTTGTTGCCGTAATTTTGTGGTTTTGTACGATTTTTATTCAGTTTTCAAGCTTCAAACAAGGTGCAGGAAGTGCTTTTCTGTGCGATCAGAACCTCTCATCGTGTTCACCTAACTCACGTTGACAAAATGTTTCCTCATACACTGCTACCTTGCAGGATATTCAATTTGGGATAATACCCCTATACTTATCCCGAAAAGCACCACTTTTGTTGCATAAAAAATGCAACAATTGCAGAAATGTTGCCAAATTAAAATATAAATCATTTGTTTGCACAGGGCAATACCCCTGAAATTGTGCAGGATCAACATGGAATTTTGAACTAAATGTGTCTTGACATCGTTAATATCACGTTAATAAAACCGTGATATAATAAAAAAATGCAAAGTGAACGGAGGGGTAAAAAATGTTTCACATACTTGTGGTGGAGGACGATACTAACACTCGCAAACTGACCTGTGATGTGCTTAGCGACAACGGCTACACACCTATCGAGGCTCGTGACGGTATAGAGGCTCTCGAAATAATGGACGAAAAACACGTTGACCTTATTATAATGGACGTTATGATGCCTCGTATGGACGGCTTGGAGCTCTGCGAAACTATCCGCAAGGCTGGGTTTCAGACGCCTATATTAATGGTGACGGCTAAGGAAACGGCTTTTGACAAAAAGCAGGGCTTTATAAAAGGTACGGACGATTACATGGTGAAGCCTGTGGACGAGGAGGAAATGCTTCTGCGTATTCAGGCACTTTTGCGACGTTCCCAGATAGTGAGCGACCACAAGATAACTGTGGGCGACACCACTCTCGACTATGACGCACTGACTATCAAGACCCCTGAGGGCATAAGGGAGCTTCCGCCGAAAGAGTTCATGCTTCTTTACAAGCTTCTTTCCTATCCCGACAAGATATTCACCCGCCGTCAGCTTATGGACGAGCTTTGGGATATGACCTCAGACACTGACGAGCGCACTGTGGACGTACACATAAACCGCATAAGAGAGCATTTGAAGAATAACCACGATTTTGAGATAATGACAGTGAGAGGGCTTGGCTACAAGGCGGTCAAGCTGAAAGGATAGGCTCATGAAAAAACATCTTATCTCTGCTCTTCGCTCAGAGCGCAGGCGAAATTACACCATGAACGCCAGCATAGTTTCGGCGGTATTTATGATAATGATATGGGCAGGGCTTCTTACGGGATTTATAATGATAGGCATAAAAAGATGCCTGCATTTTCTATCCCCTTTGCAAATGCCTTTTGTTTTCCTTATTGTGGGACTTGTGGTATCTGTAATAATCGGCACTTGCATTTCTGCCGCTGTAGCAAGCAAGATAGTAAGACCTGTGCGTGAGGTAAAAAAGGCAATGCACAGGGTAGAAAAGGGAGATTTCTCTCAAAGGTTAGAGGTAACAGGCTTTAACGGCGAGATAGACGAGCTTATAGAAAGCTACAACAAAATGGCGCAGGAGCTTGGGGGCATCGAGATGTTCAGGGAGAATTTTATCAACAGCTTCTCCCACGAGTTCAAAACGCCTATCGTTTCTATCCAAGGCTTTGCGAAACAGCTAAAAAAAGAAAATCTGTCAGAAGAGAAAAAGCAGGAATACATTGACATTATCATCAGCGAATCAAAGCGTTTGACCAATCTTTCATCGAACATTCTTATGCTTTCAAAGCTTGAAAATCAGCAGATCATCACTGACAAGACAAGCTTTTCCCTTGACGAGCAGATAAGAAACTGCATACTTCTTCTGGAAAAGCAATGGACGGCTAAGGACATAAGCTTTGACATTGATATGCAGGAGATACAATACACCACCAATGCGGAAATGCTTTCGCAGGTGTGGGTGAACATAATAGGCAACGCCATAAAATTCTCACCAGAGGGAAGCTCTATCAGAGTAAAGCTTTTTAAAGAGGGTGATGTGATAACGGCTGAGATAACTGACCGTGGCATCGGAATGGATCAGCAGACCATATCACACATTTTCGAGCGTTTTTATCAAGGGGACAGGGCGCACGCTTCAGAGGGAAACGGACTTGGTTTGCCCCTTGTTAAGCGTATCGTGGAGCTGTGCAACGGCAATATCCGTGTAGAATCACAATACGGAAAGGGTACAAATTTTATTGTTACGCTCCCGCAAAACGACAAATGACATTAGTATCATAAAAAAAGGCGGACACTTCCAAAGAAATGTCCGCCTTTTTCTATTTTATCAGATAGCCGCAAAGCCCTGCTTAAGATCGTCTATGATATCCTCGACATTTTCAAGACCTACGGAAAGTCTTATCATTCCGCCGTTTATGCCTGCGGCAACGAGCTGTTCGTCTGAAAGCTGTCTGTGTGTTGCGGAGGCTGGGTGGAGGATACAAGTACGGATATCGGCAACGTGAACTTCGTTGGAAGCAAGCTTAAGGCTGTCCATGAACTTTGCCGCTGTATCTCTTCCGCCCTTGATAACGAACGAGATAACACCTGCTGTGCCAAGAGGGAGATACTTTTCAGCAAGCTTATGGTACTTATCGCTTTCAAGTCCAGGATATGCAACGGACTCTACCTTGTCATTGCTTTCGAGGAATTTTGCCACTGTGAGCGCATTCTCGCAATACTGCTTCATTCTTACAGGGAGAGTTTCAAGTCCCAGATTGAGCAGGAACGAGGAATTTGCAGCAGGATAGCAGCCGAAATCTCTCATAAGCTGCATTCTTGCTTTTACTATGTAAGGTGCAAAAGAATATTTCTCAGTGTAGATAGTGCCGTGATAGCTTTCGTCAGGCTCGGTCATGCAAGGGAACTTTCCGCCCGTCCAATCGAACTTGCCGCTGTCAACGATAACGCCGCCAACCTGAACTGCGTGGCCGTCCATATACTTTGATGTAGAATGGATAACGATATCTGCGCCCCACTCGATAGGTCTGCAAAGGTATGGAGTAGCGAAAGTATTATCAACGATAAGAGGAACGCCATTCTTATGGGCGATATTTGCAAAACGCTCGATATCGAAAACTGTCAGCGCAGGGTTTGCGATAGTTTCACCGAAAACAAGCTTTGTATTATCCTTGAATGCCGCCTGTATCTCTTCATCTGTAGCGTCGGGGTCAACATAGATACACTCTATGCCAAGTCTTTTCATTGTTATGCTGAAAAGGTTTATGGTGCCGCCATAGATAGAAGTGGAAGCTATAAAGCTGTCCCCTGCCTGACAGATGTTCAGGATAGAGCAAAGTGTGGCAGCCTGTCCGCTTGATGTACACATTGCGGCTGCACCGCCCTCGAGAGCGGCTATCTTCTTCTCAACTGCGTCTGTGGTAGGGTTTTCAAAGCGTGAGTAGATAAGGCTCTTGGTAGGGTCGTCAAAGACCTCGGCTATCTCTCTTGAGGAGTCATAGACATAGGTTGTACTTTGTACGATAGGCACTACTCTCGGCTCTCCGTTTTTAGGCGTATAACCCTCGTGTAAACATTGTGTTTCGATCTTCAATCAAATCAAATCCTTTCAATGCGGTGATACCGCTAAATTTTTACCAATATAAAAAGCTTTTCAAAAAGCGTTTAAAACAGCAGTTCCCTCAGACCGCCCAAACATTATAAATGCGTTTATTCTGCATAGCGAAAACTCATAGCTGAATCGAAAATATCTTCTCCCATTGAAACATACTTTAGTGGTATCACCACATTATATTGTATATATTCGCTGTCAGAAAACTCATATATGCCCTGAACGTTCACACTTTGATCCTCACCCAGAGCCGCAATAACACAGCCACGCTTGCCATTGCCAAGGTCAAGTCCCCGATAATCAAGCCAAACATTATCATCAGAGCTGATATCAGCCGACTTTGCATACATATCTAGCATATCATCGACCGTGATCTTGTCAAGCCGCTGATAATAAGACAATGACAGATTTAACCCGTCATATTTTTCGTCCACTTTGCCGTCAATAAGATTTGCATAGACAATCTTCACATCTCTCGTGCCGTCAAAATCATCTGTAGTTATCTCATGCTTTTCCAACTTTGCGGCAGAAAATCCACCTATCTCAGGCAACTCTAAAGCGGCAGAAAAATCCGAAAGTTCTATGGTCAAACCGTTTTCAATATCATAACGGTCTATATCCACCGACTCTCCGTTAAACATATCATAAACATAGCTGTCTATGACCATGTAAACGCCACCCGTGGTGATATTCGCAGAAATGCCATTTTCGTCAACGAAACTTTCAAGTTTCGTGAACGTGCTATCCTCGTCAAACTGCATTATAACTGCACTGGCTTTCTGCTCGTCGCTTATTTTGTCGCTAAACTCAAAACGAATGACCCCACCCCCGAAATCAGCGTCAGTATACTTGACAGGTATACTAAGGAGCGGCTCGTCAGAATTTATCATTGCGTTTATACCATAATAATCAGAAAGCATTGCCTCTGCACCAAAATTGCCCCCTACGGTGCATTTGGCTGTATATGGTATTTCGCTAAGGTCACAAACAAGCTCAGGGTCACGAATTATTTCCACCTGCGAACTGTCATCCGTCTGCGAACTTTCCTCCACACTGTCGGGCGTATCTGACACCGCTTCCGCAGTAGTATCTTTCGTTTCTGAAACGCTGTCTGCGGCTTCCTCAACAGGTCCGCAGGCGCAAAGTGACACTGACAGCAATACCGCCAGCAGTACGGCTTTTTTTCTGCTATTTTTCATATTAAGTTTCTCCCTATTTTTTTATTTTGTTTACCTTACAAGTCCTTGAAGTCCACCCTTGCCCCTGTCAAGGCGCTTTCCATTATTATTCTTGCGCACTCTGAAAGTGAAACTGCGCTTTTGCAGGTCATCATGGCTTTTTGTATGCAAAGTCCGAAAACTATGTGAAGCTCTCCCCTGCCTGCTGACTTCTGTACTATAGGCAGAAGCGGTTGCCAAAGAAGCTTTATATAGCTTTGGACAGTTTCGCCTGTGGTACAATTTCTTATTTTGCCAAAGCTTGCGCCCCCTGCGTTTGCCGCAGTGTAGCGGAGCATTTCCCCAACGTCCGTAAAAGGCTCGTTATATTTTTGAAGCACTCCTGCGGTAAAAGACCACACTGAGTAGTTATTGCCCACAAGCTTTTCGTCAATGATATCGCCGTAGAAATACTTTCTGCCCGACTTATCAGTGAACACTGTGAAAACGTCCTCCTCTTTAACACCCTCTGTCATGAAAAGCTTTCTCACGTCCTGCTGACAGGAATAGCCTGCAAGAGAGCCTATACAGCACAAAAGGGATTGAGGATGAACGTAGCCCTCAGGGCTTCTCATGGCTCTGAGAAGTCTGTCAAAAATCTCAAAGGCACTGCTTTTATATTGTTCAAGTTCCATTTTTATCACCGTTTCTCACATTTTCTCCCCTTTTTGGCTTTTCTTCATGATGTTTATCAGATAAAATTCAGGGGCTTGACGATCTGAAAAGACCTATCAGCCCGCTGAAAAATATTTTTTATCCTTTGATATTATACGTTTATTTCTGCAACATCGTCAGACACGCCGTTTGCTTCGACAACAGGCTTTACGCAATTTTCGATAAACTCGTCCACCTGCTGTGGGCATCTGCCGATAAAGTTTTCAGGCTTCATTATCTTATCCATTTCTTCCTTTGTTATCATGAACATAGGGTCGTTAAGGATAAGCTCGCAGAGGTTATTGTCAAGTCCCTCTTTCTTAACTCTTGCGCCTGCTACCATTGAATATTCTCTTATTCTTTCGTGAAGTTCCTGTCTGTTTCCGCCCTTTTCTACAGCGTCCATCATAATATTCTCGGTAGCCATGAAAGGAAGCTCTGCCATAACTCTTCTTCTGATGATCTTGTCATATACTACCAAGCCGTTGTCAGGATCTGTAACATTGAGCATTATATTGAGTATAGCATCAACACCCAGGAAAGCTTCGGCAACGGAAATTCTCTTGTTTGCAGAGTCGTCGAGAGTTCTCTCAAACCACTGTGTACCTGCTGTGAATGCAGGGTTGAGAACGTCGCAGATAACGTATCTGGCAAGTGATGTTATTCTCTCATCTCTCATTGGATTTCTCTTATATGCCATAGCGGAAGAGCCTATCTGATTTTTCTCGAACGGCTCTTCGATCTCCTTGAATGACTGCAAAATTCTTATGTCATTAGAGAACTTCATAGCAGACTGAGCGATACCGGCGAGAACTGAGCATACCTGATAATCCATTTTTCTTGAATAGGTCTGACCTGAAACAGGAACGACAGCGTCAAAGCCCATTTCCTCGGCTATCATTTTTTCAAGCTCTTTTACCTTATCAGTATCACCATGGAAAAGCTCCATAAATGAAGCCTGAGTGCCTGTAGTACCCTTTGAACCGAGGAGCTTGAGGTTAGCAAGTCTGAAATCCAGATCTTCAAGATCCATAAGAAGCTCGTTGCACCAAAGAGTAGCTCTTTTGCCCACTGTTGTGAGCTGTGCAGGCTGGAGGTGAGTATAAGCAAGGCAAGGCATAGCCTTATACTTATCGGCAAACTTTGCAAGCTGGTCGATAACCTTGACAAGCTTTCTCTTTACGACCTTAAGTGCATCTCTCATGATGATAACGTCTGTGTTATCGCCTACATAGCATGAAGTTGCGCCAAGGTGAATGATACCTGCTGCCTTTGGACAAACAAGGCCATAAGCATAAACGTGTGACATAACGTCATGACGAACAAGCTTTTCACGCTCAGCGGCAGCGGCATAATCTATATTATCAATGTTAGCTTCAAGCTCGTCTACCTGCTCCTGAGTAACATTAAGACCGAGCTTCATTTCAGCACGGGCAAGGGCTACCCACAGCTTTCTCCAAGTAGTAAACTTCTTGTCAGCAGAGAAAATAAACTGCATTTCCTTGCTTGCATATCTGGTACAAAACGGGCTTTCATAAGAATTTGTCATTGTTCTTCGACCTCTTTCGTAATATTATATAATGTATACACATTTATTATAGCATATTTTTTGCGGGTTTACAATAGGTTTAAGGAGAAATGTTTACAGCGGGACGTCATTGGATAGGAAAGGAATTTTTAAAAGTTAAATTTCTGTAAATTTTCAAGCAGAAACAGAGCTGTGCTTGACTTTTTGGGGCGGATATGTTATGATATTAAAGCCGCATATTCACGGTCATAAGTGTTTGTATTTGCAGACCACCGTGCGTAGCGAGTTTATTTAAAGGTAGGTGCATTCGTAATGTACGCAGTAATTGAAACAGGCGGAAAGCAGTATCAGGTTAAGCCTGGTGATGAGGTTTTCGTAGAAAAGCTGGACGTAAACGCTGAGGACGCTGTTACTTTCGATAAGGTAATGGTAGTTGGCGCTGACGACGGTATCAAGGTTGGCGCTCCATATGTTGACGGCGCTTCCGTAACAGCTAAGGTCATCAAGAACGGCAAGTCCAAGAAGGTGACTGTATTCACTTACAAGCCAAAGAAGGGCGAAAAGACCAAGATCGGTCACAGACAGCCTTACACTAAGGTTATGATCGAAGCTATCAACGCATAATGATCTGTGCTGATTTTTTCAGAAATGAGCATGACAGGCTTGTGGGATTTCGTATAACGGGTCACGCAGGTTATGCAGATTATGGCGAGGACGTATGCTGTGCAAGCGTATCGTCTGCTGTAATGTTGACGGCTAACACTGTCACTGAGGCTTTTAAGATAAAGGCCGATGTCGCAGTGGAAGAAAACGAAATAATATTAAGGCTTGAAAATGACAGCTCAGAGGAGGGGGACAAGCTACTTTTAGGGCTTCTCACTCATTTATATTTTCTAGCTGAGGAATTTTCAGGCAGGATCAAAGTCACGGTCAGAGATAACTGATCGGACGGATTACATTTTATGGAGGTGTAATTTAGATGATTAAGATTTCAATGCAGTTTTTCGCTCATAAAAAGGGAATGGGTTCTACAAAGAACGGACGTGATTCTGAGTCAAAGAGACTTGGCGTAAAGAGAGCTGACGGTCAGTTCGTACTGGCTGGTAACATCCTCGTTCGTCAGAGAGGTACTCACATTCACCCAGGCGAGAACGTTAAGAAGGGTTCTGACGATACTCTGTTCGCAACAAGCGATGGTGTTGTAAGATTTGAAAGACTCGGTAGAGACCGCAAGAAGGTTTCGGTTTATCCCAAGGCTTAATTTTGTAACATATGACCCTGAGCCTTAGGCTTGGGGTCTTTTGTTGGTTAATGACAACTAAATTTACGCATAATATCATTTATAAGGAGGTTTGATCATGTTTGTCGATCAGGCGAAGATCTATATAAAAGCCGGTGACGGCGGTGACGGTGCAGTTTCATTCCACCGTGAGAAATACGTTGCGGCAGGCGGTCCGGACGGCGGTGACGGCGGTAAGGGCGGAGATATTGTTTTCGTTGTTGACGACAATATCTCAAACCTTATAGATTTCAGATATAAGAGAAAATATGTTGCCGAAAAGGGACAGAACGGCGGCGGCAAAAACTGCTCAGGCAGAAATGCTCCCGACCTTGTTGTCAAAGTTCCTAGAGGCACTGTTGTTAAAGAGATAAAAAGCGGCAGGATACTTGCCGACCTTTCTACTGATGAGCCTGCTATTATCGCTCACGGAGGCAAGGGTGGGCGTGGAAACGCTCATTTTGCCACTTCCACAAGGCAGATACCGAAGTTTGCAAAGCCTGGTTTCCGTGGTGACGAATATGAGGTAATGCTTGAACTCAAGCTTATTGCAGACGTAGGACTTGTGGGCTTTCCAAACGTTGGTAAATCCACACTTATCTCTGTTGTTTCAGCGGCAAAGCCAAAGATAGCCAACTACCACTTCACTACCCTGACGCCTGTGCTTGGCGTTGTTAAGATAGAAGAGGGAAAATCTTTTGTTATGGCAGATATCCCAGGTCTTATCGAGGGTGCGAGCGAGGGCGTCGGTCTTGGTCACGAATTTCTCAGGCACGTTGAGAGGTGCAGACTTATCGTTCACGTTATCGACGTTTCAGGCAGCGAGGGCAGAGATCCTATCGAGGATTTCAAGGCGATAAATCACGAGCTTGAAAACTTCTCAATGGAGCTTGCGGAAGCTCCGCAGATAGTTGCCGCAAACAAGAGCGATATGGCTACCCCTGAGCAGGTGGAAAGACTAAGAAACTATGTTGAGGATCAGGGACTTCTCTTCTATGAGATCTCTGCCGCTACCACAAAGGGAACAAAAGAGCTTATGTATGGCGTATGGGAGCGACTTTCTGTTCTTCCGCCTGTTAAGCAGTTTGAAGCTCAGCCGCTCACTCAGGAGGAGCTTGACGATAAGCTCATCTCAAAAAAAGACTTCCGTGTTACTGTGGAGGACGGCGTTTATTTCGTGGAAGCAGATTGGCTTCTTGACATACTCAGGACGGCTAATATGGACGACTACTCTTCCCTCCAGTATTTTCAGAACGTACTCAGGACCAGCGGCATAATCGACAAGCTGGAGGAAATGGGTATCGAAGAGGGCGACACTGTTTCTATATTCGACTTTGAGTTTGAATATCTCAGATAGGAGGGAGCGTCACGGGAAGGCTTTCTGATATGGACGCTATGCAATACTCCCCTCTGGCACTGGCTTTTATCGGGGACGGCGTTTACGAGATAAGGGTAAGAGAAAAGCTTATCCTTGAAGCTAATATGCCTGCGGACAAGCTGCACAAGCTCACTGTTGAGAGGGTGTGTGCGGAATATCAGGCAAAGGCTGTTCGCAAGTGGCTTGACGAGGGGCTGCTTAACGAGCAGGAAATGGATATTTTCAAAAGGGGCAGAAATGCAAAGGGCATAAATGCTCCGAAACATTCCACTGTGGGGGAATACCGCATGGCGACAGGTTTGGAATGTCTTTTCGGTTTTTTATATCTCACGGGGCGTGAGGAACGTATAGGTGAACTGTTCGAGGCAGCATGGTCTGTGGGCAGCATCAATGAATAATATTACATCAAGGAGTGAATCAAATGTCAGGTCATTCAAAATGGGAAAACATTAAAAGAAAAAAGGGTGCAACAGACGCTGCAAGAGCTAAGATATTTACAAAGATAGGCAGAGAGATCGCTGTTGTAGTTAAGCAGGGCGGTGCTGATCCTGCAGGTAACGCAAAGCTGAGAGATCTTATCGCAAAGGCTAAGTCAAACAACGTGCCTAACGATAATATCGATAGAATTATCAAAAAGGCAGCAGGCGATGGCGACAAGAACAGCTACGAGTCAATGGTATACGAGGGCTACGGTCCAAGCGGTGTTGCTGTTATCGTTGAGTGCCTTACAGACAACAAGAACAGAACAGCAGGCGATATCCGTCACTTCTTCGACAAGTTCGGTGGAAACATGGGTACATCAGGCTGTGTATCTTTCATGTTCTCTGACGTTGGTACTGTTGTTATGGATAACAACGGTGCTGACGAGGACAAGATAATGGAGGACTGCTTTGAGGCAGGCGCTGACGATTTCAACGTTGATGACGATGTTATCGAGATATCATGCGACCCTAATCAGGTTTCTTCTGTAAGAGAAGCTCTTGAGGAAATGGGTTACAAGGTACTTTCTGCTGAGGCTGAGAAAGTTCCTTCAAACTACACAACTATCGAAGACGAGGACGCTATCAAGAAGATGGGTCTGCTTCTCGAGCATCTTGAGGACGATGACGACGTTCAGAACGTTTACCACAACTGGGAGAATATGCCGGTTGAAGAGGAAGAATAATCAGGAAGATTTCTGACACTTTACTATTGACATTTACATATAATGTGGTATAATAGAATTAGAAAGATTTATTCTTTTAATAGGGGTTGCGAATCCGTCTAAAATCGCTTTAATAGAGGTCACAGAGCCTTCAAAAATACTGTTTTAATAGGGGTTGCGAATCCGTCTAAAATCGCTTTAATAGGTATTTAAAGGGTCAATTTGTTTTGACCCTTTATTTTTTGTATGGAGATGTATGTGTGCGCATAATTGGACAGAGAAGCTCATAAAATAATCATGCAGATATGGGGGACTGACGCTTGCAGGGCGACAGTCCCTTTTAAGCTTTAAACGACGATTTTTCGGGGATTTTCGTGTTAAAATCGCTGAAAATCCTTGCAGCTTTGCGGTGCTGTTTGTAAGTTGTGCTATTGACATAAAAGGGGTTATAGTATATAATAATCGTATGTGTAGATATTGCCCTAAAAGATAAAAAAATACAGATAATGGGTGATAAGGAAGAAGCAGAGAATGATAGGAGGAAACTTATGAACAAGATCTTTTGTTCTGCTCTGACAGCCGTTGTTGCAGGCACTATGCTCACAGGCTGTGCCATGCCTTGGGAAAAGGGAGCTGATGACGACGTTGCCCCCGGCGGTTATTCCTATACGGCTGACTCAAATTCAGAACAGAAACAAGCTTATCGCTGGCTCATAGAGCCGACTATAAACGCCGATAATATCATTTCTTTTGACGGAAGTCAGGTCGACCCTAACAACGAAAAGAACACAGCTTATGCCAACTATTCTGTTATCAGACAGAGCGGCAAGTATGGCATTATAGACTACAGCGGAAACATGGTAGTGCCTGCGAAATATGACGATTACTACACCTGCTGGTGCGGAGAGGTCACGCTTTTCAATATTATAAATGAAAAGAATGATGAGTATGAGTATTGCAGTATCGACAGCTCAAATCAGGTAGTATACTATGCGGCGGAACATCATGACAGCTCACCGAAATATTACTGGAACAGCAATGAGGAAAAGATCTATGTAAAGGACGCTGACGAAGAACAAGGCGAAGAATACACTGGCAAAAAGGCTGTTGTGGTATGTGAAGCTGACGTGAAGAAGTCTGACAATGGTTTTTATGACATTTCTCCTGTGAGCGAACCGCTTTACGGGCTTGCTAAAAAGGACAAGCTTATACTTGATATGCAGTACACTGATTTCTATGCCCCTGCATACAAAGGCGCAGGACTTACCTGCATCGCCTTTGAGAACGACGAAGGCAAGTGGGGATATGTTGGTTCTGACGGCAAAACTATAATCGACTTTAAGTGCGACGGTGACATGAGTGCCTATTGCGGAAGGGTGATAGATGACGAGATGGCTGTTCATCCTTATCTTTTCACTGACGATTATCTGCCGGTATCCATAGATTCATCATATGGTTATTATGACATAGACGGCAACTGTATCGTAAAGCCAGGCGAGTTCGATCAGGCAAGACCTGCTCACAACGGCAAGGCATGGGTAATGAAGTCTGGAAAATGGGGCGTTATAGCATTCGGTGACGCACCTGTGGAGGAGGACTCATCAGAGGAAGAGACCACCACAACTACGACCACCACAAGCTACATCACCACGACCACAACTTCAAAGACCACCACAACAACTTCGGCTTCAACAGAAACGAAAAAAGCAACTGAAACTACTCCATCTTTGACACAGCCAAGTGAAACCACTGAGGTGTCAACGAACACGGAAACTGCTACAGAAACAGTAACGGAGCCTGTTACGGAAACTGATCCGCCTGCTCCTGAGCCTGAGCCTGAGCCGACACCTGAACAATAATACAAATATAGAAAGCCCTGCATTAGCGGGGCTTTTTTGTATAACAAAAAATTATATTAAAAACGCACAAACCATGCAGGGGACGGCGCACCTATATTTTTGCACATAAAAAGCCCTGCCGAAGCAGAGCTTTTATTTTTACTGGTTATATATCTCTTTCTTGAGAAGTGCTTTGCAGGCTTCAAAATCCACTTCGAGAATTGATTGACCGTCAGATGATGTGCCATATGAATAGGAATCATCATCAGGTATTCTCATGGACTTTATCTCGTAATTCATGGAGAATATCGCCTTATAGGTAAGAGCAAAAAGCTGTGTCTGGGACATATTGGTTGTAAGATGTGACATTGATGCTTTTGCGAACTTGTCTATAGTCAGCGGATCTGAGCCTTTCGCCTTTTCGATTATCTTTGTGATAACTGTTCTCTGGCGTTCTGTTCGCTGGAAATCTGCGTTGCCAACATATCTAAGTCTTGCATAGGCAAGTGCCTGATTGCCGTTTACATGGAGCTTCTTTCCGCCCTTATCAAGATAGTCTGTACCCTTTTTATTGCCAAGAAGCTTGTTTTGCTCTGCCATTGGAGGCTTCATGCCCTCGGCCTCTTCGTCGGAAATGTCAAGATCGATACCGCCAACTGCGTCAACGATATCAACGAATGACAGAAAGTCGATATAAACATAATCGTCAACGGCAATATCAAAATTATACTCTATGGTATCCATAAGAAGCTCTGCACCGCCGTAAACATACGCTGCATTGAGCTTTGACCATGTGTCTATATCATTTCCGTCAGCGTCAATGCCCTTGATATTCACATACATATCACGCATGAAAGAGGTCATTGTTATCTCTTTTGTAGTGCTGTTAATGGAGAGAAGTATCATAGAGTCTGTTCTGCCACGCTCGTCAGCGTTTCTTGTATCAGAGCCTATAAGCAGGATATTTCGTACATCAGAGCTGTTCATGGAAGCATCTGTGTTCATTCGCTGACCTCTTTCCACCTTGTTCACCATGCCTATGTATCGCCATATAAGCACGTTCGCCAATATGAAAACCACCAAAAGTATGATGATAAGCACCTTGAAAAAGGTTTTTATAGGGTGTCTTTTTTTATTTTCCACTTTGTTTTTACCTTTTTTGTTCGTCTGACCGTTACGGCTTTTATTGTTTTTGCCAAATTGCAGGTCATTATTTCGTCTTTGGGCTGAGGTCTTGTTGCTTTTTGCTGACTTGCCTGAACCTCTCTGCTTGCTCTGTCTGTTCTGTGGACGTGACGTTTGTCTGCTCTGTGTCTGCCGTCTTGGAGTGCTTTCTCTGTATGAGCCTGCGTGATCTGATGATGAACGGCTTTCCTGCCCGTATGGCTGAGCTGTACCCTGTGTATTATCATCAGGGTAGCCAGCGTCATAGTAATCGTCAAAGTCGTTCACGCCCTCGTCTATTTGCTGAACACGCTGTCCGCCCGCACCGCTTATGCGGTTGAACTCGTCAAGCTGTCGCTGATATTCCTGTTCATAGTAGTCCTGAGGCTTATTATCGTTTGTGTAGTTTTGTTGTCTGTCTTTATTAGCCACCTGACTGCACCTCCGTTCATTTTTACAATACCAATATTATAGTACATATCAGGCTTATTGTCAATGACAGAAAAAAAGGCGGAGCTTTTTCCAGCCTCCGCCTTGTTATTTTTACGTTGTTGTGGATAAGCGGGCGAACACTGTTCGCCCCTACAAGCAAATGCCGTATTTATGCGCATTTGCAGGTCTAAACATAGTTTTATTTTATTCTGCTGCTTCTTAGGGCGTTGAGGATAGCTATTACGGCTACGCCAACGTCTGCGAAAACCGCAAGCCACATTCCTGCAAGTCCCAATGCACCGAATATAAGCACAAGGGCTTTTACTCCAAGGGCAAAAATTATATTCTCTCTTACTATTGTCATAGTCTTTCGGGATATCTTTACTGCGTCTGCTATGCTTGACGGATCGTCATTCATAAGCACAACGTCTGCGGCTTCAATGGCGATATCTGAGCCTAAGCCACCCATTGCGATACCGATATCGGCTCTTGCAATAACAGGTGCGTCATTTATTCCGTCCCCTGCGAATGCAACAAGTCTGCGGTCGGGGTCTTTTATAAGCTGTTCGACCTTTTCAACCTTGTTTTCAGGGAGAAGCTCACTGAAGAATGTTTTTATGCCCACTTTCTTTGCCACCTTTTCGGCGGTATCTTTCTTATCCCCTGTGAGGAGGACAGTTTCAACGCCAAGCTCTCTAAGTCTTGAAACGGCTGTGGCAGAAGTTTCTTTTATCTCGTCGCCAAGGAGTATCTCGCCTATGAACTTGCCGTCAAGGGCAACATAAACTGCCGTTGCGGAGTCTTCTGAGCTTTGTGCTGCAATGCCGTTTGTTTCAAGAAGTGCTTTCTTTCCGCAAAGTATCTCCTTGCCGTCAAGCTTTGCTCTTACACCGTTTCCTGCTATCTCTTCAATATCAGAAAGTCTTGCACCGTCTATTTCCTTGCCGTATCTCTGCACTATGGAGATACCGATAGGGTGAGTTGACATACTTTCTGCATATGCGGCGGCTTCAAGGAGGATATCCTGTGAAACGCCCTGTGGGTTTACGCTGAGGACAGTGAACTTGCCCTTTGTGAGCGTACCTGTTTTATCCACTGCGAGAGTTTTGCACTTCGCCATTGTTTCGAGATTCTTTGCACCCTTTATAAGTATTCCCTTTTTAGATGCTCCGCCTATTCCTGCGAAGAACGAGAGAGGAACTGAGATAACAAGTGCACATGGGCAGGATATTACAAGGAACAGAAGTCCTCTATAGAGCCATTTTGAGAACTGGTCAAAGCCCAGAATGAAGCTTGGTATAAACACGAGTGCAAGTGCAGCAATTACTACCGCAGGGGTATAAACTCTTGCAAAACGTGTGATGAACTTTTCGGTCTTGGCTTTTCTTTCGCTGGAGTTTTGCACCATATCGAGAATTTTCGACACTGCAGACTCGTGGAAGGTATTTGTGACCCGAACTTTGAGAAGTCCTCTCAGATTTGTTGAGCCACTGAGGACGCTGTCCCCTGCTTTGACCTCGACCGGAAGAAACTCACCAGTAAGTGCTGATGTATCAAGCTCTGATTCTCCTTCTGTTACGATACCGTCAAGAGGTATTCTCTCGCCTGTTTTTACTGCGATCATCTCGTCCTTGAGGATATCCTCAGGAGGAAGCTCGTATGTTTTGCCGTTTCTTACAACTGTTACAGACTCAGGCTTAAGCTCCATAAGCTTTGTGATAGATTTTCTTGACTTCTCTACTGCGATAGTCTGGAAAAGCTCGCCCACCTGGAAGAACAGCATAACGGCTGCACCCTCACGGAAGTCTTTAAGTGCAAATGCGCCAACTGTTGCGATAGTCATGAGCAGAGATTCGTCAAAAGCCTCGCCTTTAACAAGGTTTCTTACAGCGGCGATAACAACGTCAAGACCTGCGATAAGGTAAGCAACTATTGCAAGGCCTGCACTGAGATACTCACATACAGTGCCGCTTCCAAGCTTATCCAAGAGCATTGATACGATAAAGAACACGATAGCCACTGAAAGCTTGACTATCTCGCCCTTATGGTCATTCACAGGCTCTTCCTCTGCTGTCTGAGCACCATAATCCTTAACAGTAACGTCAGGCTCAAGCTGATGGACGGTATCTTCTATCATGATACGCAGGTCAGGATTAGAGCCGTCTGTTTTGACAGTAAGTTTTTTGCTGATAAAATCGACGTTTGATGAAACAACGCCTGCAAGCTCACCCACACGGTTCGCTATCTTTTCACCGCAGTTAGGGCAATCGAGATCCTCCAGCTTCAGATAGAGAGTTTTCTCAGCGCAATCGCCAAGCTCTTTCACGCTAACGTCAGGTTCAAGCTTATGGACGACATTTTCTATCTCGGTAAAGAGGGCGTTTTTATCGCCGTCAAAATCAACTGTGAGCTTTTTATTGATAAAGTCAAGGCTAGAGCTTTTAACGCCTGAAAGCTCGCCCACACGTTTCTCGATCTTTTCCGCACAATGAGGACAATCGAGTTCCTTAAGAAGCAAAGTCATTTTACTCATTTCACATTCTCCTATACTACAAAGATCAGATCACTTTCTTTACTCGCTGATATGCTCGATACCCATATTGAGTATGATAGCGACGTGTTCATCGGAAACTGAATAATAGACTGTTTTTCCCTCACGTCTATACTTCACAAGTCTGGCCTGCTTAAGCACTCTGAGCTGATGCGAGATAGCGGACTGTGACATTTCCAACAGCTCTGCGATATCGCACACGCACATTTCGTCCTTTATAAGGGTAAAGAGTATTTTCACTCTTGTTTGGTCGCCAAGGACTTTGAAAAGCTCTGCCACGTCATATATCTCCTCCTCAACGGGCATTGTTTTCCCTATTTCCTCCATTTTCTCTATATTCTTTCCTCCGCACTGTTTATGCTCATGCTTTACTGTATTCTCGCTCATTTATTTTCGCTCTCCTTTTCTTATTATTGTTTTAGTATATTCGATATGGGTCATTTCAATTCATCATATGAATAACTGTTCATATGTTTATTATATCATATATTCATGTTTTGTCAAGGGGGGGTTGAAAATTTTTTGATTTAAGTTATTGGGGGTATTTTGTTTACATGGTACTGGTTGCATACCATGCGGGCGAACGATGTTCGCCCCTACGGATTATTCGGGCGAGTTTGCTGTGCCGCAAACTCGCTTCGCTCTTTGCGGATTTACATTTGCTTGGGGAGAGGGGAGGCGGTGCAGGTTTTTGTGCTCCGATACAACTTTCATATAAAGCACCTCTTTTGCGTGCTTTCTTTACTTTAATCTGCACCTTGTCGGCTTACGCCGAATGAGGCTCTGCCTCATACTCCGCTTAGGGCTTTGCCCTAAGAACCCACAAGCCCTCTAACGCCGGGCTTGAGCCTGCGTTTTATCTCTCGCTACGCTCCGTGTTGGGGCACAACTCTGGTCAGCTTTGCCCATTCCTAATTCCTCATTCCTCATTCCTAATTCCTCATTCCTCACTCCTCACTTTTTACACCTGTACTTAAACTTGACAAGTGTCTAAAAAAATGTTACTATACTATAGTAATAAAACTTATATGCAAATTCTCGGTCCTATCGGAAAGGAAATGATACTATGTCAAAATCTGTTGAGATCCAATCTCAGGATCTAACCAAAAGATATACCCTCGGCGAGGAGATCTTCAACTCCGTTTCACATGGTGCAGGCGGCCTGCTATCCATTGCCGGCACTGCCGTCCTTATCGTTCTCGCTGCCATTTACTCCAACGCTTGGGGCGTTGTAAGCTCCGCTATTTTCGGAGCTTCTCTTATCATACTTTACACCATGTCAACCCTTTATCACGCTATCACCAATCCAAAAGCCAAAAAGTTTTTCAGGATAATGGATCACAACACCATTTTCTTTCTCATCGCAGGCACCTACACCCCTATCACCCTTGTGCCTTTGAGAGGTGCGTTTGGCTGGGTTCTTTTCGGAATCGTTTGGGGTGCGGCTATTCTTGGCATTGTGCTGAACTCCATTGACCTTGAAAAGTTCCGCAAGCCTTCTGTTGTATGCTATATCGCAATGGGCTGGGTAGTTATAATCGCTGTCAAGCCTATGATAGAAAAGGTTTATCCTCTGTCCTTGTGGTTTATTCTTATAGGCGGACTTTTCTACACTGTGGGCGTTATTTTCTATGTTAAAAAGAACAAGAAATATTTTCACTCAATATGGCATTTGTTCACCATTGCGGGAAGTGTTTTCCACTACTTTGCGGTGCTTATGATGATAACACATGACTAAAAGATCATCCCGAGGGTTTGCGTCCTCGGGATTTTTCTGTTTAGAGAAAATATTTCTAAAATGAAATATATGGCGGTTTTTCTATTGCAAAAATGGCCGAAAAGTAGTATAATCATAATGATGTATTATATGTGACTGCACTGAATTTTTCACATGGGTGCGGTTTTGACATGAAAGGAGCATTTTATGCGTAGATCGGGTATTTTAATGCACATATCCTCTCTGCCTAACGATTATGGTATCGGAAAGCTTGGCAAGGAGGCTTATGCTTTTGTGGATTTTCTTGAAAAGGCTCATCAGAAATGTTGGCAGATACTGCCTATATCTCCTACAAGCTATGGTGATTCGCCATATCAGAGCTTTTCTGTTCACGCAGGAAATCCATACTTTATAGACCTTGAAGCTCTGGAAAAAGAGGGTTATCTGAAACCTGCGGAATACAAGGATATTGAGTGGGGCGATGACAAAGGGTCTGTTGACTACGGCAAGATATACGAGGTCATTTTCAAGGTGCTTAGGACGGCACACAAGCGTTTTCGCAAGAAGCCTGAAAAGGCATACTCAAAATTCGTGGTGGAAAACAAAGACTGGATATACGATTACGCTTTGTTTATGTCACTGAAATTTGCCAACAAGGGCAAGGCTTGGTATGAATGGGACGAACCGCTGAAAATGTACAAGCCTAAGGCGATAAAAAGTGCTAGAAAAGAATATGCAAATGATATAGACTTCTGGTGCTTTGTGCAGTATAAATACTTCCAGCAGTGGAAAAAGTTAAAAGCTTATGCCAACGAAAAGGGCATCGAGATAATAGGCGATATCCCCATATATGTGGCATATGACAGTGTTGAGGTGTGGAGTACACCGCAGTATTTCAGCCTTGACAAGGAGAAAAAGCCTGTTGAGGTGGCAGGATGTCCACCTGACGCATTCACGGCAGACGGTCAGCTTTGGGGCAACCCTCTTTACAACTGGGAATACATAGCAAGAGATAAATTCCGCTGGTGGGTAGAGCGTATAAAGGCGGCTTCTGACACCTATGATGTGGTGAGAATAGACCATTTCAGGGGCTTTGAAAGCTATTACTGCATACCATACGGTGCAAAGAACGCCAAAAAGGGCAAGTGGAGAAAAGGTCCTGACATGAGGCTTTTCAAAGAAGTGAGAAAACAGCTTGGGGACGTGAAGATAATCGCAGAGGACTTGGGCTTTCTTACAAAGCACGTTGTAAAAATGCTCAACGCAAGCGGATATCCTGGCATGAAGGTGCTGGAGTTCGGCTTTGATTCTGATAATACAAACGGCTATCTGCCCCACAATTTTAAGACCACCAACAGCATTTGCTATACAGGTACGCACGATAACGAAACCATACTTGGCTGGATAAAGAGCTGTGACGAAAAGACCAGAAGCTACTGCAAGGACTATCTTGGAGTTACAAAAGACGAGTTCGTGCCTTGGGCAATGGTAAGACTTTGTTGGTCTAGCGTGTGTGATACAGCTATCGCACAAATGCAGGATATACTTTGCCTTGACGATAAAGCCAGAATGAATACACCGTCAACAGTGGGAGCAAATTGGAAGTGGAGATTGGAAAGCTTTGATAAGCTTGATGATACTTTGGCGGAGAGATTGGCGAAGATAACAGCGGTGTATGGCAGATAGAGCAGGGATAAATGAGGAATGAGGAATGAGGAGTGAGGAATGTGCATAGCTTATCAGAGTTGTGCACAAGCACCGAGCGTAGCGAGCAATAAAGCGCAGGCTCAAGCCCGACGCTAGAGGGCTTGTGGGGTCAAGGGGCAAAGCCCCTGCGGAGTTTGAGGCAGAGCCTCAATAGGCGTAAGCCTACTAAGCGGTGCAGAATAAAACCAAAAAGCACATGAAAGTTTGATACCAGATAAAAGTAATATCGGAGAATTAAATCTGCACCGCTTTTCTATCCCTTAGCGCAACGTAGATCCGCAAAGAGCGACAGCGATTTTGCGGAAGAAGAACTTGCCTGAATAAGATGTAGGGGAATAGTTTGTTGCGTTTGCCTAACAATGTGTAAATCCAATGTGGTGGCAGGCGGAAAATTTGAGAGGCAAGATAAATGCGTGCGAACAATGTTCGCCCCTGCGCATACAATATACGGATAAATAAAAAAAGCACAATAGAATACATAAAACACCAGAAAGGATAAAAAAACCAATGAACAAAGAACTGTTTTACAGCGAACTTAGTAAAGACCTGAAAAAGAAGTTTGGCACGAGCGTTGAAAAAGCTCTGCCTTGGCAGCTCCACGAAAGCCTGTCGGCTACTGTTATGGAGCTTATTGACAGCGATTGGGAGAACAGCAGAAAGGCTCACCTTGACAGCCGCAGAGCCTGCTATCTCTCTATGGAGTTCCTTATGGGCAGAGCCGTTTATAACAATCTCCTTTGCCTTGGTATCACTGACGAGGTGGACGAGCTTTTGAAGGCTCACGGCAGAAGTCTTAATGACCTTGAAGAAATAGAGGACGCTGCCCTCGGCAACGGTGGTCTTGGCAGACTTGCCGCTTGCTTCCTCGATTCCGCCGCCGCTCATGACCTGCCTTTGGACGGCTACGGAATAAGATACAAGTATGGTCTTTTCAAGCAGAAGATAGTTGACGGTTTCCAAAAGGAAGAGGCTGACAACTGGACTAAGTACGGCGACCCTTGGTCTAAGAGATGCGAAAATGACAAGGTAGTCGTTAAATATGGCGACCAGACTGTTTATGCTGTGCCTTATGATATGCCTGTTATCGGCTTTGGCACTAAGAACGTTGGCACACTCAGACTTTGGCAGGCTGAGAGCGTGGAGGATTTCGACTTCGCTCAGTTTGACTGCGGTAACTATGATGGTGCTGTAAAGGCTAAAAATGACGCTGAGAACATCTCAAAGGTGCTTTACCCTAACGATAACTGTGAAGAGGGCAAGATACTCAGACTTAAACAGGAATATTTCTTCTCCTCCGCTTCTGTGACGGATATTCTCAAAAAGCATTTGGCTAAGTTCGGCACTCTTGACAACCTTGGCGACTATATTACTATCCAGCTTAACGATACTCACCCTGTTATCGCTGTGCCTGAGCTTATAAGACAGCTTTGTGCTGAGCATAGCTATGACTTTGACAAGGCTTTTGAGATCGCCCACAAGGTCTTTAACTACACAAACCACACTATCATGGCTGAGGCTCTTGAAAAGTGGGATTGCAGACTTGTGGAAAAGGTAGTGCCTGAGGTCTACACATATATCCTTATGATAAACGAGCGTTTTATAAAGGATATGTACGCTCTCAAAAAGGACAGAGAGTATATCTCTAAGCTTTCTCCTGTTGGCGACGGCATGGTGAAAATGGCGTTTATGGCTATCTATGTTTCAAGCTATATAAACGGCGTTGCGGCTATCCACACTGAGATACTGAAAAAGGACGCTCTTAAGGATTGGTATGAGCTTTATCCTGAGAGATTTCAGAACAAGACCAATGGTATCACACAAAGACGTTGGCTTGCACTTTGCAACCCTGAGCTTTCCGCACTTATCACAAAGCTTCTTGGCAATGCAGATTGGGTGAAGGACTTGGACGAGCTTAAAAAGCTTGAAAAATATGCTGATGATGAAGCTGTTCTTAACGAGTTCATGGCTGTTAAGGAGGCTCAGAAGAACCGCCTTGCCGCTTTTGTAAAGGAGCATGACGGTGTTGACATCGACCCGAACACTATTTTTGACATTCAGATCAAGCGTCTGCACGAATACAAGAGGCAGTTCCTTAACGCTTTGTCTATACTTTACATTTACTATGGCATCAAGGACGGCTCTATAAAGGACTTCACACCGACAACATTTATTTTTGGTGCTAAGTCTGCACCGGGATATCGCAGAGCAAAGGCTATCATCAAGCTTATTGGCGAGATAAGCAAGCTTGTAAACGCTGACCCTGACACAAAGGATCTTATCAAGGTGGTTTTCGTACAGAACTACAACGTTTCCTATGCGGAAAAGCTTGTTACTGCGGCTGATGTTTCCGAGCAGATATCTACGGCAGGCACTGAGGCGAGCGGCACAGGCAACATGAAGCTTATGCTCAACGGTGCTGTCACACTGGGAACTTATGACGGAGCTAACGTTGAGATAGTTCAGGAGGCAGGCGAGGAGAACAACTACATCTTCGGCGCAAGAGTAGAGGAGCTGGCTGAGATAATGCCAAAGTATGACCCTAGGGAGATACTTTTCTCAAACGACAAGATAAAGCGTGTTCTTGACAAGCTTATTGACGGCAGTCTTTCAGACGGCGGCGTTCCGTCCAACGAGGAGGGCAGCTTCAAGGAGCTTTACAAGGCGCTCACTGACGGTGCAAGCTGGCACGTTCCTGACCACTACTATGTTCTTGGCGACCTTGAAAGCTATGTTCAGGCAAAGCTCAAGGTCAACGCAGACTACAAAGACAAGCTTGCATTCGCTAAGAAGTGCTGGCTGAACATTGCCAATGCAGGAAAGTTCTCATCTGACAGAACTATCAAGGACTATGCAGAAAACATCTGGAAGATAGAGCCTGTTAAGCTGTAATTGGAAATCAAATTTCTATGCAAATTGAATTTGTTAAGGGTATCACACATGATTTTAAGCTTTTTATACACGAAAATGAACTTATCATAATATTAATTTGCGAAAATATGAACTAAAGCATTAATACACAAAGGACAGGCTCGTTTTTTGACGGGCTTGTCAGTTTTGATGTAAATATATTCAAGGGATAGATTTACATAAATGGCAGGAGGATAAATGTTAGACACCTTACTTAAACTAGACGGCGACATACTGTTATGGATACAAGACAACCTGCGTGCAGGGTGGCTCGACCCCATAATGAAGTTCATAACATATCTTGCAAACGGAGGTGCATTATGGATAGGCATATGCGTTTTACTTCTCATACTGAAAAAGACTAGAACAACAGGCATCGTGTGTTCATGCTCCCTTGCGGTGACTTTTCTTATAAACAACATCATTCTCAAAAACATTATTGCCAGAACAAGACCTTACGAGGTGGTCGAGGGGCTCAACAGGATAATAGGGGCACAATCGGACTTCTCCTTTCCCTCGGGACATTCGGGAGCTTCCTTTGCAGTGGCGGTGGTAATGTTCATGGAGATGCCGAAAAAATATGGCGTGCCTGCACTTATAGTGGCAACACTCATTGCGTTCTCACGGCTGTATGTTGGTGTACACTATCCATTCGACGTTATCGCAGGCGTTCTAACGGGAACGATATATGCTGTTATCACAGTGGCAATATACAGAAAATTCTTCAAGGACAAGAAACATTCTGAAAAATAAAAGACATTTGACGGGCGGTTTTTGACCGCTCGTTTTTTGTTGCTTTATCATCAAATTCTATTGAAAATCAAGTGGAAATATGCTATCATAGAGATAATAAATATGAAGGAGAAAATCTTATGAAAAAGGTGCTTAAGACTATTCTTATGGGTGCTGTGGCTTTCAGCCTTGCTATGGGCGTAGGCTGCGGTGCTGAAAATGACAGTTCGGAGAAAGAAAGCTCATCAAAAGCTGAGGACAGCAGTTCACAGAATAAGCGCAGACAGCTTCGTGACAAGTCTGACTACGGAAAAGTGATAGCCCTCACTTTTGATGACGGCCCTAACACTGACACAACTCCCCTTGTTCTTGACAAGCTTGAAGAACACGGCATTGTGGCTTCGTTTTTCGTTATCGGAAACAACATCACAGACGAGAGTGCAGAGGTCATGAAGCGTGCTTACAACATGGGCTGTGACATTGAAAACCACTCTCAGAGCCACCCTGACATGACAAAAATGACCGCAGAGGAGATAAAGGCCGAGATAGACTTTACCTCTGACAAGGTGGAAGAGGCTGTTGGCGAACGTCCACAGTTTTTCCGTCCGCCATATATTGCGGTGAACCAGACAATGTTTGACGTTATAGATATGCCGTTTATATGCGGATACGGCGCAGAGGACTATAACAATGCCATAGGCGTTGAGGAGCGTGTTGAAAAGGTGCTTGCACAGGCTAGGGACGGGGGAATTATCCTGCTTCACGATATGAACGGAAACGTTCAGACAGTTGAAGCCCTTGATAAGATAATCCCTGCCCTCAAAGAACAGGGCTACGAGTTCGTCACCATAACAGAGCTTTTCCACGCAAAGGGAGTTGCCATTGACCCTGACTCCGAGATAATCTACAGCTACGCTGAGCAGACAGAGATGTACGGCTAAAAATGACAAACAAAACCGCCTGAGAGAAATAGCTTCTCAGGCGGTGACTTTTTTATCAAGTAAATCGTGCCCAGGCTGATCCTCTGGTGGGATAGGCGCTCCGCAATGAGGACATTCTGTACAAGTGTCTACGACATAGGTATAGCCGCAATATTCGCAGGCTTTTTCCTGAGCTGCGTCAGAACACGGCTTTGCTTTGGCATATTTTCTCGCCTTTGGATTTATGCCTATCATAAGGCAGGCGTGCAGACACACAAATGCCAGAATGGCGATCGAAGTAAATAGCATAGTCCAATTTACTTTACTCTTCATTACTGTAGGCGTCAGGTCGTCAAATGATGTGCTGATAGCTGAAGACACTGTATAGCGTGTTCTCGCTGTGAGATTTTTCTGAAGCTCGTCATTGAAGCTGTTCGTTACTGATTTTGTCAGAACATCATCTGTATCATTGCCCTGCATACCCTCCCAATACCAATCCTCAAAGCCGTCAGAGGAAGAATAGCCGTCAGGAGTAGAGTAAACTATGAGCCAATGGCTCTCGTCCGCAAAGTGGTTCACATACAGATCATAGGCATAATTTTCAAGATCTGAATAAACTCCCTGCCAATCTGAATTTTCCACTGTTATGACCGCAGGTGAGATACCGGTGCGGTTATAAAATGCCACCAGCGAGTTTCTAAGCTCTGCGGTGTTGCCAAGGACGTTTGCTTTATCCTCCACAACTATTTTATAATCATAGTTTTGGGGAAGCTTATGAGGGTGATGATAAGCCTCGGCAAACATAGAAAATGTGAATAAAATAAACGGCAGATAGAAAAGCAGCATAAGAAATCTCAAAGGACTTCTTTTTTCGGTTATGTCATAATCTGCATAGACATAGACAGGTTTGTGATGATTATAATATACAAATCTTCTTGCGTCCGGAAAATAGGTGCTTCTTACGTGGCGTGAGCTTCTTCCTGAGCCTCCGTGCGAATGGCTGCTGTGATGCGAGCCTCCGTGTGATCCTCCTCCGTGAGAGCCGCCTCCCGATGAATGTGGCATTTATTATTTACCCCCTTCTTATTTTTTTTCAGCATCTGCGACAGGCTGTTCTGTTTCCACGTTATGTGGTCTGAGCGGTGCTCCGCAGTGTGGGCACTCATGACAAGTGCCGATAACATAGACATTTCCGCAGTATTCGCAGGTGTCCTCTTTTGCATCATTTGCACATTTCACTGCGCTTCGGTAAGCCTTTTTATTCGTGATAAGCGTCTGATATATCTCATAAGCCCCGATACCTGACAAGAGAAGTCCCCATATCACGAACAGCCACTCTACATGACCGTCCATAACGTTTGGCGTAGTTTCATCAAAAGCCGCTGCTATAGCAGAGCTGACATCATAACGGCTGTTGGCGGTAAGATATTTCTGCATAAGATCTTTGAAATCGTCTGCTACATCTACAGTTATGATATTGTCGGTATCATCGCCCTGCATACCCTCCCAGTACCAATCGTTAAAATCAGGGTCGGGAGATGTAGGTTCAGAATAAACCACCAGCCAATGCTCCTCGTCGTCAAATTCCGTCACATACATATCATAGGCAAAGTCCTCTAGCTTTGAATAGCTTCCCTGCCAATCCTCGTTGTTCACTGTCATTACCTCAACAGGTATACCCGTTTCGTCATAGAAATCATCTATTGCGCTTTGCACCATATCGGCATCGTCAATTACCCCTGCACAGTCCACTATCTCACAGCTATAAGAAGGACTTGTATCCATTTTTTGTGGCTTATCATAGCACATGGCAAGAAGCATGATACCAAAGAGCAGGCTGACAGCACTGCCAAGTATACTGAAAAACTTACCTGAAGCGGTCCCCTTGCGAATATCATAGTCAGCATAGACATAGACAGGACGATAGTTCTCATAGTAGACGTATCTTCTTGCCCCAGGAAAGCTTGTGTGCTTTATGTGTTTAGCACTCGACCCTCCCGAGCTTGATGAAGAGCTGGAAAAGCCTGAGCCGCTGTGTGACCCTCCGCTGTGAGAGCCTCCCCCTGATGAATGTGGCATTTATTTTTTACCCCTTTCCCCTATACAAATCTATAAATCCATCAATACTGCACACGCTCGGCTGTGTAGCCGTCTTTTTCAAGCAGGTCGATTATTCCTCCCTCGCCTGCATAATGTGCCGCACCAACAACATAGAACACGTTCTTGCCCTGAGACATAAGATCCTCGGCAGCTTTTGCCATGTTCTTGTTTCTGTCATAGAGCATTTGGTTATTATAATCCTCGGCGATCTTTTTGTCCTCCTCGGTATAGCCTGCAAGCTCCTCCTCGTTATCTTCCTCAAGGAAGGTTTCGATATCCCCCGACTTCCATGCGGTATAAAGGTCTTCAAGAGCCTGCTTTTGGCTCTCCTTGGTTTCACCCTTGTAGCTTCTGAACATAAGGTCATAGATATCGTCAGAGAAGTTTATGAGCAGATTCATCTGGAAATCCACCGACTCAACTTCGTATATCTCCTTGCCGTCTGCGTGGGCAGTGGTAAGAAGGTAGTTGTCAAGACCCTTTTCCGAGTCAAAGCCGGAATCCTGAATAAGCAGGGTATCAAGAGTGCTTGAAACAGCCCATGGTCTGTAGACCTCAAGGACGGAGATATCCATGCCCCAATAGCCGAGATATGTTTTCAGGGCAGAATATGCTTCCTCGGAAATGTGCTGGCTGAGCTTTGTGTTATCATTATAAAGCATTTGCTTCATAAGATTTTTCATATACTCGCCGTCCTCGCTTGTGGAGGTTATATCGCACTCCACCGCAAGTATATCAGCATTGTTATACGCATTTGTTACTGCCTCAGGGAGCGGATAGCACTCGTCTTTCAGTGCATGGAAAGAGCCGAGCATCACCATTGTGTTGCCCTCAGGCGAAGTCACTTTCCACATGGCAGGTGTGATGCCGTTCGTCTTCGTATCGTCCGTTACCGCTGATGAGCTGTCTGAAACACTGCTGTCAGGTGCAGAAGTGGCAGAAGCTGTGCTGCTCGCCTCCCCTGTGGTGGTTGTATCAGCCGTTGTGTCGGCTGTTGTAGTTGTGGCTGCCTTTGAGCTGCTGTCGGTCTGTGAGCTGTCAGACACCGCTCCGCATGAGCAGAGAAGTGCGGTGCACATTGCAGCGACTGTAAAAAGGCTCAATGTTCTATGTATCTTTTTCATGGTTTTATCTCCTGTCTTCATAGTTGTATGTTTCAGTATATCACACATCAAAGAAATTTTCAAGTATGGTTACAATTTTGTAATAGTCAAGTGTTATTCTCTCTTATACGCTTTTCTATCGTTTCCATATCTATGCCGTATTGTTTAAGGATAGTCTGAGCGAAGCTGTTGTCACGGGGCATTCCACGGACTATCTTATACTTTCGCTCTCCTGTTTCATCATCTGCGTCGGCGACAATGCTTGCAAGCTTTGTTCTGAGCGTGCTGTCTTTATTAAGCTCCACGGTCTTGTATGCGATATCCACAAGATGTGTTGCAAAAACTCCTCTTACGCCCATTTTGCAGAATATCCTCAAAAGCTCGCAGGCGACCTCAACGCACTCCCTGGGGGTTGTGCTTTGGATAGACTCGTTCATAAGAAGCAGGCTGTTTGCTGTGATAGTGTCGCTTATTTCACGGAACTCTTTTATCTCTGTGGTGAAACGGCTGGTGTCGATACCTGTTTTTTCCTCTTGTGGAAATTGAGTGTAGATATAGTCCACAAGGGATATTTCACAGTATGAAGCAGGCACATAAAGTCCTGTCTGCGCCATTATCTGACACAGACCGACCGCACGGAGAAATGTGGTCTTTCCGCCATTGTTTGCGCCCGTAAGCACATAAAAGCCCTCGCTGTCACCGCCCATGGTGATATCGTTTGTGACAACGGATTTTTTCTCCTTGTGGTCAAGATTATATATCCTGGCTTCACGGAAATAAACAGGGTCAAAGATATCCTTTATGACGGCTTTTCTCTCACCTGCAGGAAGAATTTTCGGACGGCACATTTTAAGCCCCTGATCTTCGCAGGCTTCTATCACAGCCACTGCGCCCATGTAGTATTCAAGCTGATAGTCTATATAGCGCATATCGGCAATGCCTGCTTTCTGATACTCCGCAAGCACCTTATCTATCATTTTCACAAAAGTATCAGTAAGATCGCTAAGCTCGTCAAAAAGGGTCTTATCCACAGTGTTGATAAGCTTATCGTCAGACACCTCGCTGTCATTATACTTTTTCCTGAGATTTTTCACAACAGCCTTATCGTTGAACTTTGCCCCATGGTAAAGTATCCTGTCAACAAGGGACGGCTTTATATCGTAACGCTCTTTTGAAAGCTCTATAATGCCTGCCGAAACAGGAACTAGCCTTTCATCGACGTTTATAGCGACTGTAACACTTCGTATGCGGTCATAGAGTGCCTTTTTAAGCTTCTCTATCTCACCCTTCAGGGATATATAATGCTTGTCACCGTAATGCTCCTCAAAGAACGCAAAAAGCTTTTTTACGCCCTCTGAGCGTATCTTATCTTTCATTTTTCCATAAAAATCGTGCATTATCTCCATGCACTGTATGTAAGCGTCAAAACCGCTTATGGCATCATCAAGCTGTGAAAAGCTGTCGGGAGTAGTAAGATTATAGATGTTCTTTCTGTCATTTTCCACCATGACGTTTATCACCTTGCGTATGGTGGCAGACAATGACGGAAGCCTTATGAAATCATCAAGGATATCAAGGCGGTAGTTTATTACCTCCTCATCGTCGCAAACCTCACAAAAAAGCCTCATTACACGATACTGGTAATGGGGCGTGATAAAATCAGCCACCTTTTCAAGCTCAAGATTGTTAACAAACGCTCTGGGGAGCTTTTCAAGGGCGGCAGCTCTTTTTTTCATTGCGTTGTGCTTTTCCACAGAGGGATAAAGCAGGTCAGCCACAGGGGCTTTCATATCAAATTCGTCAAGTTTTGAAGCCATTTTCGTTTCCTCACTGGTCTTTGGCAAGGGCTTTCAGGTCTATTATTATGCCCACCTTTGCAAGAGCCTTTGACATAAGCTCTGCACTTAGGGGGTAGATATCAGTTTTTCCACACTCGTGGTCATACTCGTATCTGAAAAACTGCACATAGTTCTCCTGATAGTCCTCAGACGTATAAACTTTTCCCATAATATATTTATTTTTTATGGCATAATAGTTCACAGGCTTGAGCCTGAGAATAGCTTTCGGGTCGGCAGACATTTCCGAAGCGAGGGTATCAAAGTCCTCGTCAACGTAGTTTATTTTTCTGCACTTCATATCCTTTATTTTCTTTTTCAGCGGAGGCTCGCTCTGAGCCTGCTTCTTTTTGAACAGTGAAAACATTTTTACACACCAAGCCTCTCAAAAAGCTGTTTGCGGCAATCCTCTTCAAGCTTATCGTTTATAGGTGCAGGGATATACTTTTCGCCAAGCTTACGGCTCATGCAGTATGAAATAACATAGTCGCTGACCTTTGGATTTTTAGACAGGAGCGGTCCATGGAGATAGGTTGCGATAACGCTTTTTTCCATATAGCCCTCTGTACTGCTTTCAAACTCGTTGCCGTTGCCTGAAAGGACTTTTCCGAAGGGTGACTTGACGTTGGTGGTCTGTCCGCCGTGGTTTTCAAAGCCTATGACCTTGTATTTTTCTCCGTCAAGCTGAGCTTCTATAACGATATTACCGATACATCTGCATCTTTTATCGGTAGAGGCGACGGTATAGTAATCAAAAAGCCCCAGTCCAGGCACTTTTTCACCGTTTGAGTCCTTATAATACTGACCCATGAGTTGATAGCCGCCGCATATCATCAGGAAAAACGTTCCTGCCTTATAAGCTTCCATGATACTGTCCTTGCAGGAAACGAGGTCATCTGCAAGTATCTGCTGTTCAAAGTCAGCGCCGCCGCCAAGATAGATGATATCATACTGGGTGAAATCAGTTTCCTTGTCACCAATAAGATGCTTTGAAACTTCCAGCTCTATGCCACGCATCTTACAGCGGTAAGAAAGCACTTCAACGTTGCCGCTGTCACCGTAGAGGTCAAGCATATTAGGATACATATGAAGAATTTTCAGCTTTTCCATTTTACTTTTCCTCCCCATTTTCTTTCAGGCTCTTGTATCTTTTTATTGCGGCTCTTGTTGGCTGGATAGCGGTATAATTTGCTATGGCGAACTTATCACCCTTTGTGGAGAAGAGGGCCGCTGTTGCTTCGTCAAGATCAGGATAAACGAATATCTTGTCAGGGTCATAGCCTGAGCATTTTATTCTTATGGCGATATCATATGCTCTCGTACCAGAAGTCACAACTCTGTCAACATTATTGAACACGGAGAAATTTATATCCCATATCCATGAAACGTCATGGCCGTCTGCAAGGTTATCGTTAAGGACAAAAAGCAGTTCCTTTGAGCCGGCCTGCTCGTTCATCACACGCAGGGTCATATTTGCGCCAACAGGGTTTTTGGCAAGGTTCACAAGAAGGCTTGAGCCGTCAACCTCAAAGCGTTCAAGTCTGCCGTTATTCACCTCGAAATGCTCAAAAGTGTCATGCAATATAGCCTTATCAAAGTTATAAAGCTTTGCGGCGGTATAGACAGCCGCCATGTTATACATATAATAGATACTGTTATGAGCGGTCTTATATGTTTCCCCGTCTGCTTCAAAGGACGGAACAGTCAGGTCAACGTTCTTTATCTCCACCTCAGGCTCGATATTGCCAAAACCACACTTTGGACAATGGAACTTGCCGATATGTGAATACTGATAATAGTCATAGACAAGCTCAGTATCGCAGAAAGGACAGAACTTGCCCTCGCCCACCTCATAAGGCTTATCCGTTGCGCCCTGATATCTGTCAACGCTGAAATAGTGGATATTCTTATTATTGGGGTTAGCAAGTCCAAGTCTTGCCACGTTTGGGTCATCGGCATTGAGAACAACGTTGCCCTCAAATGTTTCAAGGAACTTTTTCACCTTGAGAATGAGTGTTTCCACCTCGCCGTTTCTGTCAAGCTGGTCACGGAAGAAATTCAGCAGAACAAGGGTCTGCAAATTGAGCTTTGAATAGACCACAGGAACGTGGGACTCGTCAGTTTCAAGCACAAGATAATCGGCATGGACTCTTCCCCTCATATCGCAGTGATTGAGCAGGAGTGAGCATATGCCCGTATCAAGGTTATTTCCCTCCGGGTTTGTGATTATCTTCTTTCCACCGCTTGCAAAAATGTGGCTGAGATAGTTTGTAACAGAGGTCTTGCCGTTGGTGCCTGTGACGGCGACGATAGGGCAATCCACCTTGAAAGCCTTAAGGCAGTCTTTATTTATAGTCCACAGCACAAGCCCAGGAAAGTTACCTGCGTCCCTGCCCAGCAGGTGCAGAGTTTTAACCATAAGCTTGCCGAAAATAATGGTGAAAGCGTTTTTTAAACTCATTTATGTATCTCCTATTAAAATAAAGTCGTATAAAATAATAATAGACCATAACGCCCATAATGTCAAGCATTTTAGACCTTTGCAAACAAAAAAAACACCGCACAAAGACGATAGGCTTCCATTGTGCGGTGTTGACTTCTATATGATTTTTGAGAGAAAATCTTTCAAACGCTGATTTTCAGGGTGTGCAAAGAACTCTGACGGCTTGTTCTGCTCGAGTATTTTTCCGTCTGCCATAAACAGAACTCTCGAAGCAACTTCCCTTGCAAAGCCCATTTCGTGGGTAACGACAACCATTGTCATTCCGTCGGTTGCAAGCTGTTTCATAAGCTCCAGCACCTCGCCCACCATTTCAGGGTCAAGTGCAGAAGTAGGCTCGTCAAAAAGCATTACTTCAGGGTTCATCGCCAGTGAACGTGCGATGGCTATTCTCTGCTTCTGACCGCCTGAGAGCCTTGAAGGATACTCGTCAGCCTTATCAGGCAGACCAACTCTTTCCAAAAGCTCCTCCGCCTTTTTGTCGGCTTCATCGGCTGTCATAAGGCCAAGCTTCACAGGGGCGAGAGTGATATTCTTTTTTATTGTAAGATGTGGGAAGAGGTTGAAATGCTGAAAAACCATGCCCATTCTCTGTCTGAGCTTGTTCATTTCATGCTCGTTCGCCTGAGTGATGTTCTCGCCCTCGAAGAAAATATCTCCTGAGGTCGGCTTTTCCATAAGGTTAAGACAGCGGAGAAAGGTGGATTTTCCTGAGCCTGACGGACCAACGATAACGACCTTTTCGCCCTTGTCGATAGTTTCGTTTATATCTTTCAGCACTTCAACCTCGCCGAAAGACTTGCTGAGATGTTTAACGTCTATCACTTTGCGACAGCCTCCTTTCAAGCTTTCCTACCAGATGAGTAAGCACAACTACCATTATAAGGTAAATAAGTGCAACTGTTATAAGCGGCATGAATGCCGAGAACGTCTGAGAACGGATTATATCTCCGCCCTTTGTAAGGTCCTGAATTGCGATATATCCTGCAACAGAGGTTTCTTTAAGCAAAACTATGCACTCGTTTGCAAGGGCAGGCAGAACAGTTTTGAAAGCCTGCGGAAGAACTATTGATATCATTGTCTGACGATAGCTAAGGCCAAGGCTTCTTCCTGCTTCAAACTGACCGTTGTCAACTGACATGATACCTGAACGGACTATCTCAGCCACATATGCGCCTGAGTTCACGCCGAATGCAAGCACAGCCACAAGAGTCTTGTCTATGTTCACACTTCCAAAAATAACAAAATATGTTATAAGGAGCTGAACTACCATAGGAGTTCCTCTTATCACTGTAAGATACACTCTGCAAAGGGCGTTGAGTATCTTCATTTTGCCTGTCTTATCATGAGTAGAGCGGACTATAGCCACAAGAAATCCCAACACAAAGCCAAGTATGACCGCAAAGAAGGTTATGATAAGTGTTGTTTTAAGACCATTGGTAAGATAATGCCAACGGCTCTCGTCCAAAAAATTTTGCTGGAAATCGTCGATCAATTTGTTCAATTCAGCACTTCCTGTTCTTTATCAAAATAATTTCGGCTGCCGCTCTACGACAGCCGAAGTGTGAAAAATTATTTCTTTCTTACGATTATTACCTGACTTGATGATGTGTAAGTGTCAGAGAAAAGAACGTTTTTCTCTCTGTCAGGTGTAACTGTCATACCTGCAACGCCAACGTCTGCCTTGCCTGACTGAACGGCTGAGATGATAGAATCAAATGCCATATCGTCTATCTTAAGCTCGTAACCAAGCTTGTCGCAAACTGCCTGCATCATATCAGCGTCGATACCAACGACCTTATCGTTCTCCTTGCTCTCGTATGGAGGGAACTCAGCGTTTGTTGCCATTACAAGCGTACCCTTATCTCTGCTAACATTATCAGGAGACTTGTATGGGTTCTTGCCAGCGTTCTCGCCAACGTAGTTTGCCTTGATAGCGTCAAGTGTTCCGTCAGCCTTAAGCTCCTTGAGAGCACCGTTGACAGCTGTCTGAAGCTCAGTGTTGTCAAGCTTCATAGCGATAGCGTATTCTTCCTCAGCAAAAGGCTCGTCAAGTATTTCAAGGTCGTCGTTCTTCTCAACGAATACCTTAGCAGGCTCAGCGTCGATTATAACAGCGTCTATCTTGCCCTGCTTCAGAGCCTGAACAGCGTCAGCGCCCTTGTTGTATTTTTCTACCTTAGCGTCCTTAACGTCCTCGGCATAGATGTCGCCTGTTGTTCCAAGCTGAACACCGATAGTCTTGCCCTCCAGATCGTCAACGCTGTGAACTGTATTAGCAGGCACTCCGCAGCCTGCAAGCATTGTAACGCTCATTGCCACTGCAATAAGTCCTGCTGCAAATTTCTTCATAACATACATTCCTTTCAAAAATTGATAGCGACAGCCCTACGATACCGACTGTGCATAAACCTATATCATATATTATAACTGAACACACAGCTTTTTGCAATAGCTTTTATCAGTGATTTGATATATAAATTATGAATTTTTTGTTTTGCCAAACCATTTTAGTAAACAAAAAGAGGCATCCGTCAAATGGGGACACCTCTTTGTGAAAATCAGCTTAGAAATCCATTGTGAACTGAACTCTGTGGTTGCCGTCTGCGTCATCATCTATCATTTCAGCCTTTACGATAGTGATAGGCGTAACAGGCTTTGACTGTGCGTTGTCTGAACCTGTTGTTCTCTCAACTTTAAGAAAGTCATCAACAACGTCCATGCCCTCTGTTACCATGCCGAAAGCCGCATACTGTCCGTCAAGGAAGGTATCCTTATCACTGTAGCAGATAAAGAACTGGCTTGAGGCACTGTCCATATCGTTGGCTCTTGCCATTGAAACAACGCCTCTTGTATGGCTCAGCTTGTTTTCAACGCCGTTTGCCGAGAACTCGCCCTTGATAGTTTCCTTGCTTCCGCCTGTGCCGTCACCGTTAGGGTCACCGCCCTGTGCCATAAAGCCGTCAACAACTCTATGGAAAGTAAGTCCGTCATAGAATTTTTCCTTTACGAGCTTCTCGAAATTCTCGCAGGTGATAGGTGCGTCATTGGCGTAAAGCGTGATAACGAACTTCTTGTCAGTGTCAGCCGCAGAGGTCTGTGATGAGCTGTCACCCTTATCTCCGCAAGCGGTAAGAACTGCGCAGGCAAGCACGCCTGCTGTGCAAAGAGCCAATGCTCTGAATAGCTTTTTAAGTTTCATTTTTTATCGTCCTTTCGATCATCATTATGGCATTTCTGCCTTTTCACTAGCCTATTATAGCACCTCCCTGCAAAAAAATCAACATCAGACCATGTTTTTCACATAATTTTCATCATACGAAGCCTAAAGTTGGCTTATTTAATATTGATTTTTGTCTCTTAATGGAGTATAATTATAATGTTTTTTTAAAGAAAAATATAAAAACTATGTTATGTATGGAGGACTGAACAAAATGGATAAGTTGAAAAAAGCTCTGCCTTTTATCATACCGCCTCTGGCTGTATTGCTCATAATGGGATTTGCTTTTTATCGGCATGGGCTTTACCCTTTTGGTGACGGCACTGTATCATGGTGTGATATGTCACAGCAGGTGATACCTCTGCTCACCGACTTCAAGGATATTTTCACAGGCAAGGACGGAATGTTCCTTAACTTCCACAACGCAGGAGGAATGGACCTGTGGGGCGTTTTCTTCTTCTTTATCGCAAGCCCCTACACTTTGCTTGTGCTTTTTGTTGACAAGGCTGACATAATCTACCTTGTGAACATTCTCACAGTGCTTAAAATGATGACAGCGGCTGTAACGGCGCAGATATATTTCCGCTCCTGTCAAAAAAAGCTCGATCCTTACATTGGCGCTGTACTCAGCGTCATATACGCATTCTGCGGCTATGGAATGCTCTATTATCAGAACAACATATGGCTTGACATGATGTATCTTTTTCCTCTTCTTATGGTGGCATTCAGGGAGCTTTTTGAGAAAAAGCGCATTATCCCATACACTGTCATGCTCACACTTATGATGATAGTGAACTACTACATCAGTTACATGATAGTTGTATTCATACTGCTTTTCATGGCTCTTTGCTGCTGGCGTTACCGCAAGGAGGAAAAATACAAGGACGTTCCATGCAGATTTGTTATAGGCTCGCTTCTTGGCGCATTGCTTTCAGCGGTGGTATGGATACCATGCTTCCTGCAATTCTTGTCAAGCGGACGTTCTAAATCAGTTATCCAACAGCTCGAAACCGCCTCATTCATCACAAACTACAACACCACATTCTGCCTGCTGTTGTCAACGGCTTCGGTGATAGTGATAGTTGCGGTGTTTCTTCTTGACGGCAAAAAGAGAAGCAAGCGTCTTAACACCGACCTTATAATGCTCTTTTTGATGCTCGTACCTATTTTAATAGAGCCTGCGAACCTTATGTGGCACACGGGAAGCTATATGTCGTTCCCATGCAGATACGCTTTCATCACCATATTCTTTGCACTTATCTGCGCAGGATATTTTCTTTCATCGGAAAACTCAGTGGCAAAAGGAAAGAAACACTGCGACCACTTTGTTATTTTCCTGATACTTGCGGCACTTATCTACGGCTTTTACAACTTCTCTGAGGGATTTGTTGAGAACAATCGTGACGGAATGTCAAAATACACTAAAAGCCTTTGGCAGGACAGCACCGCCTTTGAACTTTGCCTTGAATTTTTCATTGTGGCGGCGGCTTTCTATACTGTTATCGTTCTGCTGCACAAAAAGGGCTGGATATCAAAGAAGATATTTGCTGTCTTCCTCGCTCTGTTTGTTGCGGCTGAGTCATACGCAAACGTGAACATTTATATGGTATCCCCAAGCATGAACAATACTCTCCGTGCGGCTAATCATCAGAAGATAATGGATCTTTCAGACAGACTTGACGAAACAGAGGACTTTTACAGAGTAAAGACCGCAAGCAAGCTTTTCGAGGTCAATCTGGTCGGCTCAATGGGCTACAATTCCCTGAGCCACTACACCTCCCTCACAAGCCGTGATTATATGTACATGATGAAGCAGCTTGGTTACTCCTCCTACTGGATGGAGGTAGGCTCATATGGCGGAACGGAGCTTACTGACGCTTTGCTGTCAGTAAAATATCTTATTGAAAAAAGTACAGGCTCGGCTGACGCTGTATATTCAAACGATACCTACCAGATAGTGCCGACAGAATACTATCTCCCCCTTGGCATTGTGACCGACGCTGACCTGAGCGGCAATGAGGAGCTTTCCACAGGCACAAGAAGCAACGTTCAGAAGAAGCTTTTTGAACAGCTTTTCGGCGGCAAGGGTGACGAGCTTATCACAGACTACGAATACTCCACGATCTATGGTGTGCAGGACGACAGTAACTTTAAACCGAACTACACCCTCACTACTACTAGCGATGTAGCCTACATGGACTACAGCATAGATGTGACAGACAAGCAGACACTTTATTTTGACTGCTTCGACAAGCTTTCAAACAGCCTCAGCGAGGATATAAACGGAAGCTTCATGGTAACAGTGAACGGTCAGGTAAAGCAGATGGATTATCCGTCACAATCGAGCAATGGGCTTTTGAAGCTTGGAGAATTTGAAAATGAACACGTCAACGTGCGTGTGAACTTGAAGAAAAACATCACAAGCTGCCGTTCCTATGGCGTTTTCGGGCTTCACCACAATGTTCTTGAAAAGGCACTTGAGCAGGCACAGACCGCCGGTCTTACAGACAGTGACGGCAAGCTTTCAGGAAGCGTGAACGCAAAGGCAGGACAGAAATGTGTGCTTCAGATACCATATCAGGAGGGTCTGAAAATAAAGGTCAACGGCAAGGCTGTTTCATATGACAAGGTTTTCGGTGACCTTGTAAGCTTCGACTTGCAGGAGGGCGAGAACACAATAACTGTAACAAGCGTGCCAAAGGGCTTTTATGCAGGTCTTGCACTGACTATCGCAGGCATTGCGCTGACAGTAGGATATATCCTTATAAGAAAGAAACTGAAATTCGGAGAAACTATGGAAGCCGCTGCACTTGTGGCTGTTATCGGTGCGGGAGCTATAGTGATCATAGTGGTTTATGTTGCACCTTGCATACTGAATATTTATAGCTGATAAATAGTACAGAACAATAATTCGGGACGTCTCATTTCTGTGAAATAGAAATTGAGCCGTTCCCCTACATAACAAAACTGCGGATAGCATTTTGCCGTCCGCAGTTTTTATTTTATCCGAATTTACTTATGCTCCTCCAGATACTTTTCAGTATCCATTGGATAGCATTTCAGGTTTGGAAGCTCGTCAAGGGTGAGAACTCTTTCGCTGTTGTAGATCTTGTTCCACTCGTCAAATGTGGTGTACTGATCTGAAAGCTGTTTATCCTTGATACAAAACTCGCCGTTCCATGTACTGAACCACGCCCAGCGTGTGCCGTCGTTGAATGCTCCGTCAGGGTCGAACATAGAACCGTTCTCTGTCATTGCGATTATCTTTTTTGTGGATGTGCTTGACTTCACAAGGTCATAATACCACTTCTGTGAAGAGCTGTCCCGCTCGGCAGGATAGCAGTCATAGCCCATGATGTCAACATACTCATCTCCCGGATACCAGTCAGGATTCTGTGCGTTCCATACCCAGATGAGGTTGTTAAGACCATACTCATTTGTGAACTTATCATACATGAGCTGCCAAAGCTGAATGTATGCGTCCTTTCCTGCTGAACCCCACCAGAACCATGCGTTGCCGGGATACTTAGGGTCGCCTGCCGCCTCGTGGAGAGGTCGCCAAAGTATAGGCACGTTTGCGTCTGCAAGCTCTTTAAGCACCCCTGCCATATGGTCAAGGTCTGCTATGATAGAATCATAGCCCTCTTTATCCTCGCCACTGAGAGCCTTTGCAAGGTCGAAGTCTGTGTATTCAGAATAGAAGCCCTGCCACCATGCTCCGCCGTTCTTTTCCAGGTTTTTATCAGGGGCATACCAATGCCAGCAAAGTGAAACTATACCGTTTTCATTGTTGTACCAATCCATAGCCTGCAAAGGTACCATATCTCCGCCGCCTGCGCCATGTGAAAGTGCGCTGTTTGAAAGGTTTGAAACGTCAAGACCAAGTATAGCAGGCGTCTTGCCTGTGTGCTTCTTTATCTCCTTGAACTCACGGCAGTCCTTGCCCTCGTTATCTCCTGAAAACTGACCTGAGATAGTATACTTGCCATAAACGTCTGTAAGGAAGTTATAAAGTCTTTTTGCCTCGTCAGAAGCGTTAGGGTTTGAAAGCTGATTTGATACCTCATACTGTGAAAGGTCGATAGCAGGAGCTGGGGTTATCTTTATCCTGTCGATATAGATATGACCATTGTCGCCCTTTATGCCTATCTTATGAGTACCCTCGTCGATAAGTACGTTTTCAGCCACAGTGTCGCCAAATTCTGTTGTGGTTGATGTGAAGTTCGTGAGTGCCGCACCGTCGACAGTGATAAGATTCGACTGACCCTCGCCGTCTGCTGCCATTGTGAGAGTAATATTATAGCTTCCCTTTGCAGGAAAATCTATCTCGAACTCCGCCATATCTCCTGATGAGCCTATAGAAACGAAGCCATCGCCGGAAAACTTACCAAGAAAATTCTTATCAAGCACTGCCGCACCTCCCGAAAGAGTTCCCTCCTCCGCCTCGGATTCGTAGCTGAAATCCTCAGGAACGTCATACTCTGTTGTTACGTCTGAAAGGTCGATGTTGCCCATATCCTCAACGACAGGGGCTGTTGTGGTGGTAGTTTCGCCTGCTGACGAACTGCCTGAGCTGCTGTTTCCTGTGCTGCTGCAGCCTGCCGCCGCACAAGCGATAAGCACTGCCATAACGGCAGCAACTGTTCTTTTCATTATTTCACGCATAATGTTCTCCTTATCATTAATAATTAAAATATTCAAATTTTTATAAAGCCAAGTTTTGCGAAGCTCTCGCCTTTAGGCTTTATATTCCATACTTTTAAATATATCATATAAAAAACCATTGTCAATAGCCATTTTCAATGTTTAACATCATGTTCAAAATTGATAACGTTTACTTTGATTTGAGCTAAAAAAATATGAACCCAAATGGCATCGGGTTCATATTTTCATATAGAAATATATTATTTTCTGAGAAACGTTCTATATACCCAGCGGGTGAATTTTCTGGGAAATATAAACAAGCCAAACTGTAAAGCGCATGGCATGAAAAAGTCACGGAAGCCCATATACCCTGAGCGGTGTATTATCCACCTCACACGAATGAAAGCCTTTGTATGCTCCCAGCTTTTGCGTGTATCCACAGTATTTTCATCTATGCGGTAGCGCACAAGCACCTCGGGTATATTCTGCCCCTTTGCACCATGCTGTAACATTCGTGCGATAAACTCATAGTCCTCGCACATTTTAAGGTCACTGTAACCGCCTATCTTTTCCGCAAAGGACTTGCGAAAAGCCACAGACTGCCTGTTGAAAGGGTTGCGTCGTTTGGAATATGAAGCGATATCCTTATGCATGACAGGCACTTTTTTCACCGAAACTACCTCGTCAGTGTCAGTGTCGAACTCCTCCACATATGTGCCGATGATATCAAGCTTAGGCTTCACCGCAAAAAGGGTCATCTGCTTCAAGCAGCGGTTAGGGAGAGATATATCGTCGCTGTCCATTTTCACGATATAATCGCATTTACACGCCTTTATGCCCTCGTTGTAAGCCTTTCCAACGCCCACGTTCTCGTCTATCTGAACGATATGGAAAATATGCTTGAACTCGTCCTGAAAAGACTTCACGATGATATTAAGCTCGCAGGTGAGCTTGCCATCGCACACAAGCACGAAGTCAGAGGGAGGATATGACTGCATGAGCATAGACTCAAGACTCTCGTTAAGGTTCTCAGGAAGCTCACGGTCATACACCGACATAAGCACACTGTATTCAGGCAGCGTATATTTCCCAACTCGATACGTCATAAAATCCCTCCCCTGCATTATTATCAACTCAATTATACTATAACAGCTCCAAAAAGTCAACTACGACCAACAAAGTATACTATTTATATAGTACAGACCAACACACAAAAAAGACCGCCCCATTCGGAACGGTCTTGTAAGCTACTTTGAAAAATTAGCCAAGCTTCTTAGCAAGCTGTGATACCTTTCTTGCAGCAGCATTCTTATGCATAATGCCCTTTGTGCAAGCCATATCTACCTTCTTGATAGCAGCTCTTACTACTTCTTCCTTGTTTTCTGCATTCTCAGCTACAGCAGCGTCAGCCTTCTTGAGTGCAGTTTTAAGATCAGACTTTACAGCCTTGTTTCTCATTGTCTTAGTGTTGATAACCTTGACTCTCTTCTTAGCGGATTTAATGTTTGGCATACCGACACCTCCCTCATTCTGTATAAATTTGCACTTATTTGCACAAGCTATCCGCAGACTGAGAGGAAATGCGGAAAGCCCTTTAAACAAGCCTTGTAAAATATTTTACCACATTTCAAAAGAAATTGCAAGGGGGTTTACTGAAAAAAATATAGAAATTTTGCGGTCTAAATTGTAGGAACACACAAAAACTTACACGATATCACAGAAAGGTGAATAAAATGAGCATTAGAACGGATATGGCGGCGGAGAGCTTTTCTCAGGCAGGCGGTGCGGAAAAGCTTCATGGAGTGAAAGTCAAAAACAAGGTTATTGAAGACGCTAGGCTTGAGGTAACGGACATCACCATAGAAACACAGGAAGCCGCCGAAAAGCTTGGCAGACCTGTCGGCAGATACATCACCCTTACCGCCACAGATTCAACATTCGATATGTACAGCGACAGTTTTCGTGAGCGTGCAGAAGTCATAGCAAAAGCCATAGGGGAGCTTTGCGGTGGTTGTGAACGTTTTTTGGCAGTAGGACTTGGGAACTATGCCCTGACTTCTGACGCTGTTGGTCCTCTTACCGCTGAAAAGATCTTCGCTACCCGTCATATAAAAAGCCTTGCAAAAGAGATTGATACTGACGATCTGGGCGAGGTCACAGTGATACAGACAGGAGTGCTTGGAAACACGGGAATAGAATCCTCAGAGCAGGTAAAAGCAATTGCGGAGCGTGTAACACCGCAGGCTATCATTGCCGTTGACGCACTGGCTTGCAGCGAGCTTTCAAATCTTGGCAGGACAATACAGCTTTGCAACACTGGCATTTCTCCGGGAAGCGGAGTCGAAAACGCACGAAAAGAGCTTTCGCTTTCGACCCTCGGGGTAAAGTGCATTGCCATAGGCGTGCCAACTGTCATAGACCTTTGCACTGCCGCACAGCACATTTTTGGTCAGACAGCACCTGAAAGCTCTGAAAACATCATGGTCGCTCCGAAAACTGCCGACAAACTTTCGGAAAACTGCGCAAAGCTCATTGCAATGGGCATAAACCGTGCCGTTCACCCTGCCCTGTCGCAAGAGGACATTCAAACTCTCACCTGCTGACAAAAGACAGGTGGTACAGTAATGTAAAGCCTGTATACAACAATTGTAAACTTTTTATTAATATGTACGAGTGAAATTGCGAAAACGTTTTCTGAAAACGAATACTCACACAAATTCAACACACCTTTGTCATAATCAACAAAAACGCTTGAGCTTTATATTGCAAAATGCTGATTGACTAAATTTAAACTTTTTGTTATCATTAGTAAGGACGAAAAATAAGCGTTATGGCAAGCGTTGTCGGGTAACAGTGCTTGTCGATCGTAACAGATGAACGTTTTGGGTAAGGAACATTCGTCTATTATCAAGGAGGTTACTATAATGAAAATGGCAAAGAGAATTTTCGCTGCTGCTTGTGCGCTTTCACTGGCTTGCAGCATGGCTGCTTGCGGCAGCTCATCAAGTGACAGCTCATCTTCCAAGAAGGAAGCTAAGGCTATGACAGATGATCAGAAGGAGCAGGTAAATGCACTTCAGGATAAGCTCCCTGACATCGAGCTTTCAAACAAGACTATCAAGTGGATGGCTCACTATAACATCAACCCTAGTGATGGTAAGTCAGAATCACCTGCTATCTCACTTTTCCAGACTAAGTACGGTGGAAAGATCGAGTACGTTCAGACAACTTGGGATAACAGATATACTGATCTTGCTAAGGCAGTTATGGCTAACGACTCACCTGACTTCTTCCCTGCTGACGACATGGACGCATTCCCTAAGGGTGCTATCAAGGCCATGTTCGAGCCTATCGACGATGTAGTTGATTTCAGCTCAGACATCTGGTCATCATCACAGACACTTAATGATTCATTCGTATTCAACGGCAAGCACTATGTAGCTGCTATCGACGTAAAACCACAGTATGTTTGTACATACAACACAAAGACAATATCAGACTTTGGCTATGACGATCCTGCTGAGCTTTACGCTAATGACGAGTGGACATGGAGCAAGTTCACAGAGATGTGCCTTGACTTTGCAGACTCTGAAGCTGACAGATATGCTCTTGATGGTTACTGGTACGGCAAGGCTCTTAACGATACTTGCGGTTATCCACTTATCGGTCTTGAGGACGGCAAGCTTGTAAACAACATGGGCAAGGCTGAAGTTGGCACAGTTCAGGATCTTATGTACAACCTTGAGAAGAACAACGTTGTATTCGACAGATCAAGCAACAACTGGAAGACAAGAGGTGACGGAGCTAACGGTGAAGGTCTTGGTTCACAGCTCACACTGTTCATTCCTATCGGCACATGGGCTCTCGAGGATACTCCTGAAAAGACTAAGACATTCGGAAGCGTCAAGGACGGCGAGGTTATGTTCGTTCCAATGCCAAGAATGGACGATTCTGACAAGTACTATGTATCTACAGGTGTAAACGGCTATCTCCTCTGCAAGAACGCTCCAAACCCAGACGGCTTCAATGCGTACGTAAACTGCTGCAAGGTTGCAAACTCTGAGGTACAGAACATTACAGAAGAACAGCTCAAGAACGACTACGGCTGGACAGACGATATGATCGAGATGCGTAAGACAATTTACGATCTGGCTAGACAGAATCCTGTATTTGACTTCCAGGACGGCGTATCTGCTGAGCTTTCAACACTTATGCAGACAGTAAACCAGGCTACAATGATAACAGGCGGCGAAGCTACTACATGGACAGAGTGCGTTGCTGAGAACCAGAAGGCTGTTGATTACATCATCAAGGAAGCAAACGCTAACGTTGCTGAATAATTCAGTATTTTCAAGCGGGACGTTCATTCGTCCCGCTTTTTTATTGCCTTTGTATTTGTCACGAATTTGTTAAATATATTTGTACGCAAAATGCACAATATAAAATACATAAATTTGTGCAAGAATTTTACGGATTTTTATGTACAAATCACAAAAAATATGCTATAATAAATACACGTTAAAAAGAATATATCAAAGAAGGGAGATATGTTTTATGAGATCGATTATTACTATCAGCCGTGAATTTGGCAGCGGAGGACGTGAAATAGGCAAAAAGCTTGCTGATGATCTGGGCATACCTTTCTATGATAAAGAGCTTTTGGAAATGGCTTCAAAAGAGAGCGGTATATGTCAGGAGCTTTTTGTTAAGAACGACGAGTCCTATACTAACAGCTTTCTTTTCTCACTGGTCATGGGTAATTACCCTGTAAGTGCAGACGGCAGGATCAATCCTGATATGCCACTGAATCACAAGATATTCTTGGCTCAGTTTGAAACTATCAAGAACATTGCAAAGAAGGGTCCTTGTGTTATTGTAGGACGTTGTGCTGACTATGTTCTGAAAAATGAGCCTAATATTATCGACTTCTTCATTTCCAGCAACACTGCCGAAAAGAAAAAGCGTATCCTTGAGAGATACGATATTGAAAAAAACAAAGCTGAGGACTTTATCCGCAAGACTGATAAGCGGAGAGCTTCATACTATAATTATTACACCGACATGAAGTGGGGCGAAGCAAAGAACTATGACCTTTGTATCAACTCGTCCAAAACAGGCGTTGACGGTGCTATCAAGCTTATGAAGGCTTATATCGAAATAAAAGAAGCCAACGCTGATAAATAGGAATTTTTCGTTTTAATTCATTTTACTTTCCTTACTACGAAAGAGGGCTGACCATAGGGTCGGTCCTTTTCCGTTTTATGAAAAGTTTTATTACTCCAGCTTAAACAAAGTGTAACCAATATGTTATTGACAATAACAAGCAAATATATTATACTGTATAAAAGGGCAGAAGTCCGTTAAAAAAATAAAAAATACTGCAAAAGGAGAAACAGAAAATGGCTGAAATAAAAGTTATCACTATCGGCAGACATTATTGCGCAGGCGGTTCGACTATCGGTAAGCTTGTGGCTGAAAAGCTTGGTATCCCATGCTATGACAGAGAGATAATCGACATGGCGGCACAAAAAAGCGGCATTGCAATGAGCGAAATACAAAAATACGAGGAAGCCGCTCTGAGCATTCTCAAAACACCTATAAATCTGTTTTCAAAGGAGAAAGAGTATCCTATAACAGAGAAGATATTCGCCGCTGAAACAGAGGTAATAATGGAGCTTGTTTCAAAGGGAAACTGCGTTATCGTGGGCAGATGTGCAGATTTTATACTGAAAAACAAAGTCAAGACGCTGAATGTCTTCATTAATGCAAGCTTTGAGAAGCGTCAGGAGTGCGCAATTGAGAAGCACAACATCTCCGAGGACGAGGTGGAAGCAAGGCTCAAAAAGTATGACAAAAAACGTGCCGACTATTACAACTCCAACACCAACAAAAAGTGGGGAGATATTTCAAGCTATGATATGTGCCTTGACAGCGGCAAGCTTGGCTACGAAATGTGCGCCGAGATAATTGCTGACACTGTGAAGCTTTCAAGGGAGAAATAGGGGCAATATTTTATTGGGAGCGATAAAAATGTCAAAGGATAAGGAAGTCAAGACCAACGCCATGCGTATTCTTGACAGAAATAAGGTAAAATACAAGGTCAACACATACGAGTGCGACGAGTTTATCGACGGCATACACATTGCAGATATGCTCGGTCAGCCATATGAAAGCTCTTTCAAGACCCTTGTGACAGTGGGGAAAAGCGGAAATTACTATGTTTTCGCTATCCCTATCGCAGAGGAGCTTGACATGAAAAAGGCGGCAAAGTCTGTGGGCGAAAAGTCGGTCGAGATGCTCCATGTGAAGGATATAAACTCCGTTACGGGCTACATTCGTGGTGGCTGTACACCCCTTGGCATGAAAAAGCAGTACATGACGGTAGTTGACAGCTCTGCGGAGCAGTTTGAGGAGATAATCATAAGCGGCGGACGTATCGGGTCGCAGATAATGCTTTCTCCGAAAGACCTTATCAAGGTCACAAGGGGTAAATTTGAGAGCATAACAATGAGTGAATAGACAAAAAAAGAGAGCCGCTTTGGCTCTCTTTTATTTTGCATTGATGTTGATATATTCGGGCTTTGTCTTTGAGTACATTATTTTCTGGCTGGAATAAAGTCCGTAATAGCCCGAAAGCATATAGCTTACTCCGCAGGCAACCGCAAAAAGCACAAGCCCACTTCCACCGAAAAGCTCATAGCTGAGAAGTATGGAAGCCACAGGGCAGTTCACAACGCCACAGAAAAGTGCCACAAGACCTATAGCCGCACCGAATGATGGGTCAAGCCCCAAAAAACCTGCGGCTGTACAGCCGAAAGTTGCTCCGATAAAGAAGGTCGGAACTATCTCACCGCCCTTGAAGCCTGTATTTATAGTTATGGCGGTGAAAAGCATTTTCAGGGCAAAGGCTTCTGGGTGCGCCTTACCTTTCTCTAAAGCCGCCACGATAACGTCTACGCCTGCTCCGTTGTAATCCCTTGTACCTACAAGCAAAGTCAATGCAATGATCACAACGCCACCTACAGCTATCCTGAGATAGGTGTTAGGCAGATACATCTGAAATCTTGAATGTGAAAACTCCATTACCATGCAAAGGAGTATGGATATCACCGCACAAAGAGCCGCAAGCGCCGCTATCTGGGTCACAGACATAAGGGAAAGCCTTGGTATGCCTGTTATGTTGAACTTTGTTGGCGCAAGCCCTGCCAACAGTGATATTTTATATGCGATAAGAGAGGAAGCTATGCAAGGCACAAGACCCACATAGTATATAACGCCCACGCTTATTACTTCCATAGCGAAAAAAGTCGCAGTCAAAGGCGTGCCGAAAAGTGCGGCAAACACTGCGCTCATTCCGCACATTATCACAAGGCTGGAGTCTTTTTCGTCAAGCTTTAAAAGCTCGCCTGCCTTTGCGCCAATGCTTCCGCCAAGCTGCAAAGCCGCACCCTCACGTCCTGCCGAACCGCCCGTAAGGTGGGTGAGTACGGTGCCTAGAAAGATAAGAGGCGCCATAAGCAGCGGCACTTTGATGTTTCCACGAACAGAGCTTATGATAAGATTTGTACCGGTCTCCTCGTTCACCTTGCAGACACGATAGCTGAAAATGATAAACAGACCTGCCAACGGCATAAGATACAATGTCCAGCTATGACACTCACGGAAGCCTGTGGCAAAGTTTACCGCCATATGGAACAGCGAGCCGATTATTCCACCTATTACACCCACTGCGCAGGCGATAAAGACCCACTTTGCAAAGGCTATGGAGAATTTTTTCACCGTCCGCATTTTGCTTTTTATAAACTCACTGCTTATTTTCCTCACCCCTTTTTACAGAAAAACAACGGGCGACATATGCCGCCCGAAATACTTGAAATACAGCTCCACAATAATGGGACGTCGCATTTCTGTGAAACAGAAATTCAGCCGTTCCACTACAAGATGATATGCTAAATTATACCTCAGCGATTACCTCTACCTCAACGAGAACGTCCTTTGGAAGTTCTTTTGCGGCAACGCATGAACGTGCAGGCTTTGATGTGAAATACTCGCCGTAAACTCCGTTAAATGCACCGAAATCTGACATATTCTTAAGGAAGCATACTGTCTTTACAGCCTTGCCGATAGATGTTCCTGCGGCTTCAAGAACGTTTGTGAGGTTCTTGCAAACCTGATGTGTCTGCTCCTCGATAGTTGTTGCCTCAACGTTGCCTGTTGCTGGGTCAATTGCTATCTGACCTGATGTGAAAACAAGGTTTCCTACCTTCATTGCCTGTGAATATGGACCGATTGCGTCCGGTGCGTTCTCTGTGTAAACAACTTCTGCCATTTTTATCTACTCCTGTCTTAAAATTACTTATTGACTATCTTAAAGCCTGCGGCTGTAAGAGCCTGTCTTATCTCTCTGATATGATCGAAGTTTCTTGTTTCAAGAACAAGTCTAAGCAGGCAATCTGTGATATCGCTGTCCTCGCTTGCTCTCTCGTGGTGAACAGAAACAACGTTTCCGCCAAGCTTTGAGATTATCTCTGAAACATCTCTCAGCTGACCAGGTCTGTCCTCAAGCTGGATAGTAAGGGTATCAGATCTGCCAGACTTGAGCAGACCTCTCTTGATAACTCTTGAAAGGATAGTTACGTCTATATTTCCGCCTGATACAAGGCAAACTACCTTTTTGCCCTTGATGTCAGGTATCTTATTAAACATTACTGCGGCAACAGGTGTTGCGCCTGCGCCCTCTGAAACGAGCTTTTGCTTCTCGATAAGGTGGAGGATAGCTGATGATATCTCGTCGTCTGAAACTGTAACAACGCCGTCAACATACTTGCTGCAATACTCAAAGGTATGCTCGCCAGGCTCTTTTACCTTGATTCCGTCTGCGATAGTGTGAACGCTTTCAAGGCACTCTATCTTGCCATCTTTAAGTGAATTTACCATTGAAGGTGCGCCTTCAGCCTGAACGCCGTATACTCTAACGCTTGGCTTGAGCTGTTTTACAGTGAATGCAACGCCTGAGATAAGTCCGCCGCCGCCAACAGGAACAACGATAACGTCTGCGTCAGCCACCTGACTTAGTATCTCCAGACCGATAGTTCCCTGACCTGCGATAACATTCTCGTCATCAAATGGGTGAATAAATGTATAGCCGTTAGCGTCACGAAGCTCGATAGCCTTTGCATAAGCGTCATCATAAACGCCAGGCACAAGACATACCTCAGCGCCATAGCCCTTGGTTGCCTCTACCTTTGAGATAGGTGCGCCGTCAGGAAGACAGATGATAGACTTTATACCGTTCTTTGTTGCGGCAAGAGCAACGCCCTGTGCGTGGTTTCCTGCTGAGCAGGCGATAACGCCGTGCGACTTTTCCTCGTCTGAAAGCTGTGATATCTTATAATAAGCTCCTCTTACCTTGAAAGAACCTGTTACCTGAAGGTTTTCTGTTTTCAGATAAACGTCACAATCAGGGTTTACCTTTGGCGCATGGATACACGCTGTTGGTCTGATGACCTCTTTAAGCACGTTTGAAGCGTCAAAAACCTTATCCAATGTAAGCATAAAAAACAACCTCTTTTTTCTATGTAATAAAAAAAGCCCTCGCCTGACTAGAGGCGAAGACATAATACCTCCGTGTTACCACTCTGATTGCAGACCATAAGCCCGCCACTCATATCTCTTTCTAACGGTGAGAAACCGTATCCGCTTAACACATCTGCTTAGGCGGATCAGCTCAGAGATGATCCTGACGGCGTTATCCCTGCGGACTTTCACCAAACGTCCGCTCTCTGCGAAGTATTCGCACCGTCACCTTTCTCGTCACAGCCTTTACGATATTCAATACAATCATTATATCACCATAAATATGAATTGTCAACAGCAATAAAATGAATTTTTCTCTAAGACATTATACAAAAAATAAAAACCCACACGAGAGTGCAGGTTTTTATTCATTAAGGAAGTATAGAAAAAATATATGAAGAAAACAATCATGAAGTCTTTTTAACTGTCGGTCTTTCCTTTCCGACTGTAATAATATTACCACTGCAATGTGATAGAATTATGTGCAAAGAGAGTGCATTTGCAAAAATATCACCTTTTGTTTGCGTAATGCACAACGATATGACGAAGCTTCCCTGTGGTCATATCCCTGCCCTTTATATCCGCTCCGTTGTGGCTCATAAGCTCAGCGCAGACTATGCCGTCGGTACTGCACCTGAAAACCTCGTGTCCGTCACACACCACCACAAGCTTTTCACTATCAACAGATATTCCGCCTGTTCTTCCGATAACATTTTCCTCTGCGCCCTCACGCTCCACCACATAGGAAACTCGCTTTCCGTGATAGCGTTCAAGCTCTTTTAACGGAGTGCCTTTATTTTTTCTGAAAAGTCCCATTTTACGCTCCTGTATCAATTATCTGCTATATTATTATCATTTCCTGCACAAAGCTGCCTTGCGGAGGCGATAACGTCAAGCGACTCGCCCACCGACTGCAAAAAGGCTGACAGCAGCCCAAGCTGGTCAACGCTCAAACCCTCGCCAAGATAATTTGCAAATGCCGCAGCCATTATATTAAGCTGCTGACCGCAGCACGATCCCCTGTTTTCCACTGATACCGCCCTTTCCTGCTCACAACGTTTCTCTGTCATAATATGCGTCAGAAGAATAATACGTTCGCATATGCAGATAATAAGGGCATATTCTGAAAGGGGTCAAACACCTATGAACATCACTCACACCATACTTGCCACAGTCGGCTCTATAATCGTTATGTTTGCCATATCAAAGCTTCTTGGCAACAAGCAGATATCACAGCTCACGCTTTTTGACTACATCAACGGAATCACCATAGGCTCTATCGCCTCTGAAATGGCTGTTTCGCAGGAAATGGACGAGCTTATCGTGCCTGTTATCGCAATGGTGCTTTACGGACTGACAGGCTTTCTGTTGTCTGTGCTTACGATGAAGTCTATCCACTGCCGACATTTTCTTTCGGGCAAACCTATCCTGCTTATTGAAAAAGGCAAAATATATCCCGAAAACCTTAAGACCGCCAAGCTTGATGTGAACGATCTGCTTTCAAGAGCAAGAACATCAGGCTATTTCGACATCTCAAAGATATACTACGCTATTCTGGAAACCAACGGCAATATCTCTTTCATGGAACGTGCCACAGAAGCACCTCTCACTCCAAAAGACTTAGGATATGAGAAGCAGGACGAAAAGCTTTGCACCGACCTTATCCTTGACGGCGTTATTATGGAGGACAACCTGAAATACGCAGGCAAGGAGATAAAATGGCTCACCAACGAAATAAGAAAGCAAGGCTGTTCATCAACTGACAAGGTCTTTCTCTGCATAGTTGACGGAAACGACAAGGTGACAGTGTTCCCGAAAACTCAGGAGAGCAACAAGAAGATCTACTTCGACTGAACCTTCTTCAAAAAATCGTGCAGCTCCTCTGCAAGCCTGCTCACAGGCAAACCAACAACGTTATAAAAGTCCCCGTCTATCTTTTCCACAAGAAGTGCTCCAAGCCCTTGTATGCCGTAAGCCCCCGCCTTATCCATAGGCTCGCCGCTTTTCACATAGGCTTTTATCTCCTGGTCGGAAAGCTCTCTGAAAGTCACTGCAGTATCAACAGAAAAGCTACTGTAACGACAGCCTCTGCCAAGGGTAACACCTGTTACAACATGATGAGTCTTGCCTGACAGCATTTTTAACATTCTTATGGCATCAGCTTCGTCCACAGGCTTACCGAGAACTTCCCCATCGCATATTACAACAGTGTCACAGCCGATAACAACGCTCAGGTCATAGACAGAAGCGATACATCTGCATTTTATCCCTGAAAGATACTCAGGGGCAAGCTCCGGTGTAACGTCCTCCGGTATTTTTTCGTCACAATCAGAGGGGATAACCCTGAAATTCTCACACATCAACGACAGCAGTTCTTTTCTTCTTGGCGACGCTGAAGCAAGTATAACATCATAATCCATAAGCTCGCTTGAAATATTCACTGACATAAAGATCTTCCTTTACTTCTTTTACTTCTTACTCAAAAAGGCAACGCACTTATTATCCTGCGCTGCCTTAGTTTTTTTATTACAACTTCATTCCGCACTCTGAGCAGAACTTAACGCCTGCCGGCTCTTTGTGGCCGCACTGAGAGCAGAACACAAAACTGCTGTTTGCAGGCTCTTGCACCGGAGCTTCTGCTATCACTGGAGCAGGCTGTGGCATTAGTGCAGGCTGAGGTGCTGTTTCAGGCTGTGGGATAGGTGCAGCAGTCTGTGCCACAGCAGGCTCAGGGATAGGAGCGGCTGTCTGAACATTCTGCTGAGCAGGATTGCCATAAACAAGATTAGCCTGTGGCTGAGTATAAGCAGGTGAAACAGGGTGATTATGATAGCCCTGACTGTTTTGTATAACAGGCTGTGCGCCCATTGGAACTGCACCGCCCTGAGCAGGCTGCTGATAAACAGGCTGAGCCATTTCAGGCTGTTTTGTTCCGCAGTTAGGGCAGAACGCCATATTCACTGGTATCTCGTGGCCACAGCCGGAACAAAGTTTCATTCCTCTGATGGTAAGAAGCTGTTCATTAAGATTTTTCAGTTCTTCAAGAGTTGCGTCTATCTGAGCAATAAGGTTTTTCACCTCCGGCTCTTCTATCTTGTCAGCCATTCTGAGCTTGACATATCTGCCTATCTCGGTATACTTATCGTTTATAAAGGCAAGCTTTGCGTCTATCTGTGCCTTTACTGCATTTTCAGGTGTATTCTTAGGTGAAAAAAATCCCATTTTTATTCTCCCTTTCGGTTATAATATTTCTTCTGTATTTTGCTCTGTGGCGGTATTATCCTCAGGCTGAACGTCGAACGAAGCTGTTGTAGTATCAGGTGCTTCTGTAGCAGGAGCGGTGGTAACAGTGCCGTTCTCGGTCGGCTGAGTCTGTGCAGGCTCACTGTCCTCTTTGCTGTCCCCTGAAGCGTTTCCGCCCTCGTCAACTATCTCTGAATCCTTTATCTCCTTATCTATCTCGTCCTGCGACATCTGACCTCTCTTTACAGCTTTGTCATTTACAGCCGACAGACCAAGATAGCAATTCACATAATAGTGAGTAAGTATCTGATCATATGTATATCCAGCCTCGGCATAATAGCAAGCGCCCCACTGCGACATTCCAACGCCGTGACCCCAGCCATAGGACTTGAAAGTGAACACACCGTCCTTATAGCTTATCTCCATGGCGTTCGATTTCACATCAAAGAGGTTGCAGAGCGTGATACCTGTTATTCTAGCTTCACTGCCATCATAGGTACAGCTCGTATGACCGTCGATAGTCACTCCGCTTATATACTTTCCGCTGAAAGCAGAGTCTATTTTAAACCAGTTCTTCACGTCGTCGGAAAGCTTTATATCAGTTTGGCTCTCGATACGCTCCTTGACCTCGTCTTTTGTATATGTAGCTTCAATGCCCCAGTTAGGATCTTTATCGTCAAACTCGCTCTTTACACGCTTGAGATACGGGTAAGAAACGCCCCATATATCCTCGCTGGTTGTAGAATAACCTGCTGTTGAAGCAGAATAAACTGCATTTATGATATTGCCGTTATACATAACGGTCTGACCCTCAACGGCATTTACACATCTTTCTATCTTTGAAGAATATCCGCTTTTAAGCCCCACCGTAGGTATAGCACCGATAGAATCGTTAAATCTGACCCATGTATAAGCCGCCACGGCCTGCGCCTTTATGGCTTCCTCGCCCCACTCACCGCCTATCTCGCTGTTGACTATCTGACAGAGCAGTTCATGGCCATTAAGAGTGACGATATTTCCTGAGATTATATCGTTGACAGTATAATACTCATCAGCGACGCTTCTTGTATCTGTAAAGTTAGCAGGGTCGTTCTTTATATCGTAATACTCGCCCTTATCCTCAGGCATTTCCACAGTAAACTCACTGGCTGAAGCCTTTTTCTTTGTGGTCTTTGCCTGCTTTTTCTGCTGAACATAAGACATATCATACTTATCCACAGAGGACTTTTTGAACTTCACAAAGTCATAGACCTCAGTAGCGGCAGTGGTTTTAACGCTTTGAGCTTCAACGTTTTTGACCTGCACCGCAGGGGCTTTTTCTGCGCCCACGCTTTTATTATCCAGCAGCAGCTCACCGCATATACCAACGGCAGTTATGCTCATTACTGCTGCGCAGACATTTGCACATATCTTTTTTGTCATCAAATTCATCGTCAAGACACTGTCCTTACCTTCAAGCGGTCACACCGCAAAACATTCCCAATGGCAGCAAAATACTCACTGCATACCTAAATAATAGTTTATCAAATACTGAAAAAAAGTCAAGACAAAGCTAAGTTTCGTCCTGACTTTTCAGCATAATATACAATTTTACATCTACAATATCGGCACTTTAGCCAAGAACTTCAAATATTACTTGAAGTATCTCTGACCATCAAGCTCCATGCAGAATGTGAGTGATTCAAACCAAGACGCTGTGCTTCCACCGCAATACTTTGGAGCGTAGTAATAAACTGCACCGTTTGAATTATCCTCGCCGTTAAGCGCTCTCTTTGCACAATCAATAGTGTTCTGAGTTGGCTTGTTTCTGCCACTGTAATAGCCGTTTATTGCAGTGAACTGATTTGGCGCTGTAAGAACGTCGCTTATAGAGCTTCCAAATCTGCCTGTTTTCACTCTGTTGATAATAACATTTGCAACAGCGATCTTGCTCTGCTCTGAGCAGTTTCCTACCTCGCCCTGAAGAACGTAGCAAAGCATATCAAATTCTTCATCTGTATAGCTTATAACAGAACTGTTCGAGCTTGATGTTGTTGCTTTCTTTGTTTCTGTCTTTTTTGTTTCAGACTTTGTTGTCTTAGCCTTTGTTGTCGTAGTCTTTTTTGTTTCAGACTTCTTAGCTGCTGTTGTAGTTTCGGACTTCGCAGCGGAAGTTGTTGTTACTTCTGCCTTTTTAAGATAGTCCTTCATTACATATCCGCTGTAGTCGCCGTATGTAACCTTATACCAACCGTCGCTTGTTTCAGCCGTAACGATAACTTCCTCGTCTGTTGCAACGATAGCTTCTATCTCTGAGTTCTTGTCAGCCTTTTCTCTGACGTTCACGATCTCAGTTGCAACCATTGTTACGTTATTGACCTTTGTTTCTTTTGCTGCATTTTTAGTAGTTTCTGTCTTTTTTGTTGTAGTGGCTTTGGCGGAAGTTGTTGTCTCAGACTCTGCCTGTGCCATTTTATACTCGCTGATACCCGCTTTTCTCCATGTGACGGTGTTCATTGAAGTATAGGTCTCATCTCTCTCAGTTTCTGCTTCTGTCACAGAAGTGGTCTTAGTGTTGGTTATTGCAGCTTTTGTGTCCTTCTGAGCCTCGTTGTTGCCGCTTGTAAGTGCAAAGATACTTACTGTACCTATCATCAGCACTGCCAGCGCACCGCTGCCCAGCATTGTTCCTACTTTCCTGACCGACGGCTTAGCTGTTCGCTTTATGCTGTCTTCAGTTTTTTTCTGCTTCATTTTAATCACATTACCCTTTCCGACCGTCTGCACGCAAACCGTCTTCACTGCCGTCCGTGAGCTTGACGTCAGCTAAAATTTATTTTACACCGATTTGGTGTAATAAACATCAATAATCCCAGCCGAAATACTTCTTATTGTTTCCGTATACGTTTCTCCAGCATTTAGGGAAATAAATATCCTTATTTGCCTTGTCCTTATAGGAATCTATTATAAGATCCAGGTTATCGTCAGCTGTCATTTTCTTTGCCACGATCACCCACCTGAGATTTGAAGTTTCGTTTGTACAAGTTGAGAGCGATATATACTTATCGTCTGCTGTACACTCGATATCGTTTGAATACCACGAACGCTTTCTCACTTCTGAGATCCAATCGTCAAACTTATAGTCAGCGTCGTCAAAATATCTGGTAGTCCAGTATTTGAAGAGCTTTCCGTCGTCCTGATTTTCAAGTATTCCCGTCACGAACGCACCCACGATAACATACTTACAGTTGCTGTCATAGATAGTATTGAACTCGATAACAGGATATTTCTTAAGAAAATCCACTCCCTTTTTATACTCAGTAAGGTGAGTAAAAGAAGTTCCCACATATCTCATGTTATGACCATATATCGTGATATTGTCAGACTGCCCGTCCTTATTTATGGTAGACCAAGCGTCTGCATAAATGCTTCCCGATTCGTAATACTGCTTGTCTATATTCTTGTAAAGATAATATTCATTATCCTTGCCTTTAAGAACAGGGAAGTTTATATATTCATCACCTGCGGAATTTTTAAAGCCGGGGATCTTTATCCAGCCTACGACGTCCTTGTTCCTTTTCAGAAGCTTCTTAGCCCAACCCTGAACTTCTCTGTCCTTCGTTGAAGCCTCAGGGTCAGAAACGTCAATATCGTCTGAGCCGTTATTCTTGCTCAGGTCAACGTCATCGCTAAAGTCAGGCTCGTAATTTACGATCTCCTGCATATAGTTCTGATCCTGCTCGTCGGCTTTCAGAAAATCAGAAAGCTCATTAAGAGAAACACAGAAAAGCACGATAGAGAACATGAACACTATCTTTCTGAACACTTCTCCTGCTCCGTCGCCCTTCCACGGGATAAAATATCTTACTACTCTTACAAAAAAGTTTGTATCGTCCTTTTCGGACAGATTCATTGTTTCATTAGCCATTGACATTTATTTCAAGCCTCCGCCTTTTGTTCATACAGCTCAAGCACCATTCTCAGTGCTGTTTCTGTTGTAAGCATACGGATCTTTCTTCTGTCCAAATTCTCATATTCTTTATAAAGCTCAAGCCGTCTGACTATTTCTTTATGACGACTTCTCACTGAAACATATACAGTTCCCACAGGCTTTTCCTGAGAGCCGCCGCTTGGTCCTGCTATACCAGTAACAGCCACTGCACAATCTGCACCGAAAAGCTTCAGCGCACCCTCGCTCATCTCACTGGCTGTCTGCTCAGAATAAACAGTATACTGCTCCAGCGTTTCCTTTTTCACGTTCAGAAGCTTCATCTTTATTTCCTCCGTATAGGTGCAAGCACCTCCGAGGAACATTTCCGACGCTCCCGAAACGGAAGTGATCGTCTGGCTTATCATTCCGCCTGTACAGCTTTCCGCAGTACACAGCTTCCGACCGCTCTTTATCATATATTTTACTACACTTTTTGTAACTATGTCAATACTATCTGTAACCACTTTGTCACCTTCAGCAAATTTCATAGTAATAATCACCCCTTTTAGTTATATATTGCACATAAAAAATCGGCTCTTTTTGTCCATTTTGTTAATTCGACGTTTTTTAAAAACCAATGTTAATAGCAAATTCTGCAAGCAGATGTTACACTTTTGTTACCAAATTACTGATTTTTCATTATTATCAAGCCCGTTCAACACCCTTTTGGACGCAAAGAAAAGCCCTGAAAATTCGGGGCTTTTCGGCATTTTTCACCATGGAAAGACACAATATTCGGGTACAAAAAAGCGTACAATTAAGCTACAAGCTGTTACAGTTTTAACCCGTTTGTAACCTTTTCACAGACACCATGCAACGGGTGTACGCCATGAAAATACGCTATGCGTTTTTGATAAGATAAGGCTTTGTTCCCTCGATAGCTTTCTGGATATAAGGCTCCCAATCGAAAGCGTTCTGAGCGGCTTCAACGTCTGCAAGATTTGGTCTTGTCTTAGGGTGCTTTGGCGTGAAAACCGTACAGCAATCCTCATAAGGGAGGATAGAGGTATCAAAAGTATCTATCTTTCTTGCTATCTCCACTATCTCAGATTTGTCCATACCAACGCATGGTCTGAATACAGGCATACGGCAAGCGGCGTCTGTGCAGACCATTGCATACATAGTCTGGCTCGCTACCTGACCAAGGCTCTCTCCTGTGACAAGGGCTTGGATATCCTCTTTCTCGCATATCCTCTGTGCTATCTCCATCATAAGTCTTCTCATCAGGATAGTGAAAAGCTCCTCAGGGCAATTATCTCTCAGAAGCTCCTGGATCTCCGTAAAAGGCACGCAGAAGAAGTTGATATCACCGCAGTAAGCAGTGATTATCTTGGCAAGCTTTTCAACTTTCATCTTCGCTCTGTCAGAAGTATACGGCGGAGCTTCAAAGTGGATAGCAGATATTATCGCACCACGCTTTGCCATCATATAGCCTGCAACAGGCGAATCTATACCGCCTGAGAGAAGAAGCATTGCCTTTCCGCTTGAACCGACAGGTATTCCGCCAGCGCCCTCGATAGAGCCTGCGTGAACATAGGCGTTGGTTTCTCTTATCTCCACTGTTACTACAACGTCAGGATCGTGAACGTCAACTTTAAGGTGTGGAAATCTTTCAAGTATCTTTCCGCCCATTTCTATACATATTTCAGGGGACTTGAATGGGAACTTCTTATCTGAACGCTTTGCGTCAACCTTGAAAGTTCTTGCAGTTTCCATTTCGTCCTCGATATAGTCAAGTGACTTTGTGAGTATCTCGTCCATATCCTTTTCCAGAACGCAGCAGCGACAGAGCTTAACGATACCGAAAATTTTCGACAGCTTTTCCACCGCCATGTCAACATCGCTGTCATCATTAAGTGGCTCAACATACAAAGTAGATTGTGCTTTTGATACGCTGAACTGTCCACAGCTTTTAAGTCTTCTTTTTACGCTCTTTGTCATCATGCTCTCGAAGCTTGATTTGTTAAGACCTTTCAGAGCTATCTCGCCATATTTGCAGAGAATGATTTCTTTCATAAATTTTATCCTTTCTTTACGAAAACTGCACAAAAAAAGTCCTCGTCAAAAACCTGTCAAAAGCGACCTTTTTCGCCGTTCCCCTTTATAAATAGTACAAAACATTTGTTTGCGTGTTTTACCTTACCTTGCACAGGTCGTTCTGCGCAGACTTTATGCCCTCCATAAGAGCGTCGATATCGGCCTTTGTGGTGTCGATGCTAAAGCTTATCCTGATAGTGGAGTCAAGGCTCTGCTCGGGATATCTGAACTCTTTTAGCACAGAGCTTTTCTTGCCCTTTGAGCAGGCTGAGCCGCTTGAAACATATATCTCACGCTTTTCAAGATAGTGGAGAAGTACTTCGGACTTTAATCCATTGACGGCAATGCTTGTGACATAAGGCGAGCCGCCTTTTCGTGAATTTACGAAAACATCGCCGTTTTCGTTACACTTTTCTATGAGATAGGCTTGGATATCAGCCGCCTTTTCAAAGTTCGCAGAAACATTCGGCGCAAGCTTTTTCACCGCCGCACCGAAACCGCATATGAGCGGCACTGACTCAGTACCCGAACGAAAGCCTTTTTCCTGTCCTCCCCCAAGCATAAAAGGCGGTATATGAACGCCCTTTTTTACATACAGCACACCGATGCCCTTTGGAGCATATATTTTATGACCGCTGAGGGATATCATATCGGCATTCAGCTTTTTGGCTTTCACAGGAATTTTCATAAAGCCCTGAACGCAGTCGCAATGAGTAATCACCTGAGGATATTTTTTCTTTATCATAGAAAAAGCTTTTTCCACAGGGAGTATGTAGCCGTTTTCGTTGTTCACAAGCATACAACTAACAAGGAAAGTGTCCTCGTTCACAGCGGCAAAGATATCACGGGCGTTTATCTCGCCGTTCTCATCAGGTGATATTTTTATGACTTCACAGCCCATATCTTCAAGCTCCTGGGCAGGATTTTTCACAGCAGGGTGTTCTACAGAGGATATGACAACACGCTTTTTACGTTTTCCGTGAGCCTTGTAAGCCCCGAAAATAGCGGTATTGTTGCTTTCAGTAGCGCCTGAAGTGAAATAGACCTCATCAGGGGTAACACCGAGAGCGTCGGCAATGATCTCACGAGCGTCAGAAACAAGAAGTTCAGCGTCAAGACCTGCTCTGTGCAGAGAAGAGGGGTTTCCGAAGACCTCCAAGCCTTTCATTACAGCCGCTTTAGCTTCATCACAAGGTTTTGTGGTGGCGGCATTATCAAGATATATCAATTATCACAAGTCCTTTCATGTTTTATCGCAATTATTTTTATTATAACATATAATTGTGAATAATGCAAACAAATCGGGAAAGTGAGGAATGAGGAGTGAGGAATTATGGTATCGCCTGCGGCGATGTATTTTTACATAGCACAATGCGGCACGGCATTTTCAGCCGCACCGCACAGAGCACTATTTATCACAGTTACAATTACTTCCCCATGACGCCATTGAAAGCCTGATATAATATCCCTGCGCTTCTCCGCAAACAGGACACCTCTCAGGGGCTTGTGTGCCCTCCACGATATAACCGCAGTTCAAGCATACCCACGTTTCAGACTGGGAGGAAGAGAACAGCTTTCCCTCTTTCATAAGCTTGCCAAATGCCGCAAAACGCTTGCCGTGAACATTCTCTATCTTGGCGATATTCGTAAAGTCCTGAGCTATCTTTCCATAGCCCTCCTGCCTTGCAATATCCGCAAATGCAGGATAAACGTCGTCTGATTCCTGACGCTCGTTGTGGTCCGCCATACCAAGCAAGGTACACATATCCTCCGAAATATCCACAGGATAACCGCCGTCAACAAACACGCTCTCCCCTGACAGCTCTTTGAGATGCTCGTAGAATATCTTTGCGTGAACTTTCTCCTGATCGGCTGTGAATTTGAATAGGTCGGCAAGCACATAAAGCTTCTGCTGTCTTGCCTTTTCCTCCGCCATTGTGTAGCGGTTTCGTGCCTGACTTTCCCCTGCAAAGGCTCTCATAAGGTTATCTTTTGTCTTTGAATTTCTGAAATCTGACATTTTTTTATCCTCCTACTTTATACAGTCAGTGTTCCTGACTTGCTTTCCACAAGAATGAGTATCTGCTCCTCCTCAGCGGTCTGTGCATTTATATATACAAGCACGTTCCTGCCGTTTTCCGCCCTGCACCTGAACTCATAACACAGCTTCTCCTCCAAACCGTCGGTAGGGATAAGTGCAAGCCTGCCGGATACTATTTCAAGGCGTGGGGACACGCTCTCTTTCGCTCGGCTTTGGGATATATCCGCTTCGGGAATATCTCTGTCATAATGGTTCACCAAAAAGCCCTTTGCGTCAAAGCCTAATATCTCACCGTCGTCCATTGCTACTGATACCTTTATAAGGTCGGTGTAACAGCACACGTCAAGGTCGTTGTAGGCGAAATTCACTGTGAGAACGTTGTCGATATTCTCATAGTAGGTGGTTTTCATGGACAGTATGCCGAGGTCATCGAGAAAATCCTCTGCTGCCTTTACTCCCTGCTCGTTTGTAAGCTCTGTGCTTTCGCTGATACGGCTTTTGAGGAAATATGAGATATATCCACCCTGCTTTGTCACCTCGCAAGCCACCGTCTTATCCTCGTTTGAAAATCTCCAGCATGGCATTTTGCCCTCTACCTCTGAGATATCTGTGAACACTGTGGAGTTCATGTTAAGCCCCAGGGAACAGCGTTCAAGGGCTTTGGTCTGTGAAACGTTCTCTGCCTCAGATGTCATGCGTGGGGTACGCTCCATGATATTGTCTGAGAATGGGCCGTCATAAATAAGGCTTGGATAGCTTTCAAAGCTTCCCTCAAAGTCTGAGAAGCCCTCTGTCACTGTGGGCGGATCGCTCTGCTGTGAGCCTGTTTGGGTGAGTGCTATCTCACCGCTGTTCACTGAGCTTTCAAGCTCCCACATATCCTCGGAAAGTTCTTTGGAAAAGTCATAGAGCGAGGATATGTTCTCATACTCCTCGTCTGTTATCTCCTCGCCGTTCATGAGCCTCTCGCTCACTGCCATGGAGTAGTTTCCTACCTGTGAGAGAAATTTGTAGGTGTTTTCAAGCTGCAGCTCTTCTATGGGAAGCTGTGACAGAGCCGCCTTTGCCGAGGACGCTTCTCTGTAAAGCTTCACCGCAAGTGACTGGTGCATTTTCCCTGAGCCTGCATAAAGTTCCTTTTCAAGAGTGTCGCTCACGTTCTCTACTGCGTCGCACAGGTCGCCCATGGCTCTTGAATAGGTGTAGCTCACACTACGCAACGCCCTTTTTTCGCTGCTCATAAGTTGTATATTTCTCACCGCAAGCACACCCACGACAGCCACTGTGAAAGACACTATCCTAACTGCGTTTCGCTTTGATATATCCATTTTTTATGCTCTCCTTTTCTTTTTTCTCCATTATTATGCCAGCTAAAATGCTGATTATTCTCATTAACTGTGCCTTGCAGTGCCATTTAAGGCATATCATGATACACAAAATTTCTTTCCTAATCTTGTGTATCATGAACATCTTTACTTACTTATTATTACATAAATCTCAAAATAAGTGTAATGATTTAACTTTAAAATTACTGAATTGTATTTATTTGTATAAATGCGAATTTGACAACGTGCTGAAAAAGGGCTATAATAAAGGGTGTGTAAAAATTATCGTGTAAAATGGCAGGAAAAATGTTAACTCTGCCTACAATTCTACGGGAGGAAATTATGAAATTTATTCCAAAGCTGACTGGTGTGGTTTTGTCAGCGGCAATAATGGCTCAGTCTGTTCCATTCGTGTATGCGGCAGAGAAAAGCATTGCGTCAAGTGAGCTTTCAAATGATATCCAGATATCAAAGCCTGAATATGCTACAGGCAATATGGAGGCTGATGGTCTTTTAGAGCCTGTCACTGAGGACGACCCTGAGTATCATAAATATCTTGAAAACAACGATCCATACGGCATTATGACAATGTCTGCTCTGTGGGGGGCTGACAGCCTTACTCATCAAAACAGATTCAGCGGTGTTTCAAAGGTCTATGGCATTGACGTTTCCTATTATCAAGGCAACATAGATTGGAAAAAGGTCAAAAACAGCGGTGTGGAATTTGTTATCATAAGAGTAGGCTACCGTGGCTATGGCAGTGCAGGAACGCTTGTGGAAGACCCTAAGTTCAAGACCTATCTTGACGGAGCTACCAAGGCAGGGCTTAAAGTTGGCGTATACTTCTACACGCAGGCGATAACCACAGCCGAGGCTAAGGCAGAGGCTAAGTTCGTTCTTGACAGGATAAAGGGATATTCTCTGCAAATGCCTGTTTATTACGATATCGAGTCTGTTGACTATGACACTGGCAGACTTGACAGCGCAGGGCTTTCCAAGGCTCAAAAGACCGCTCTTTGCACAGCTTTTTGCGACACTATCATAAAGTCTGGCTACAGCGCAGGTGTTTATGCAAACTACACATGGCTAAACTACTACATTGACGGAGCAGGGCTTGGCAAGAAATATCCTATATGGCTGGCTCACTACACAAGCAACACCAATTATGACCAACGCATGGATATGTGGCAATATTCAGGAAGCGGTACTGTTTCAGGCATTTCAGCCTACACTGACGTGAACGTATGGTATTCGGGCAAGCTTCCACTTTATGTGTCCGACCTTATCTCAGTGGCAAACACCTCCACCTCCAACAAATTTGCCTGGAACGGCGCTCCTGACGCAACAGGATATGAGGTATATCAGGGAACAAGCCCTAGCGACCCTCACAAGAAAAAAATAGGGGATACAAAAAATACATATTTTACAAACTCCAATAAGTCCACAGGCACTATGTACAAATACATGGTGAGAGCCTACAGTGACGCTTCAGGCAAGCGTGTTTACGGCGATTACTCTGATGTTTTCACCACCTGCACGCTTCCTGCGAACATCTCAAAGATATCCGCTTCTGCAAGGGGAACTTCTGTTACCATTAGTTGGGACAAAGTTTCAAAGGCGACCGACTACATCGTGGAGCATTATGTGAACGGTGCATGGAAGCAGGTCGGCACAACTTCAAGCCTTTCATACAAGGTGAATGGTATCACACAGAACGGTGTTAATAAGTTCAGGGTAAAAGCAAGAAGAAATTACAGTGGCGTATACTACAATGGTGGCTACACATATGTAAACGCTGAGGTCACTGACATACCAAGTGCAGTAACAGGCGTAAGAAGCACTTCAAACACTTCTACATCAAACACCATAACATGGAACGCTTCCAAAAAAGCGGAAGGCTATGAGATCTATCAGTGGATAGGTACTAACGACAGCTACAAGCTCATAGGCACGACCACGTCCACAAAGTTCACAAACTCAAAGAAAAGCTCAGGCACGATGTACAGATACAAGGTAAGGGCATTCAACACTGTTGACGGACAGCGTATCGAGGGTGCATATTCCTCTGAGCTTACCACCTGCACTCTTCCTGCAAACGTATCATTCTCCCTTTGCTCCACTGACGTTGATTCCATAACACTCAACTGGAACAAGGTATCAAAGGCTACAGGCTATCAGGTAGAGATGTACACAAACGGAACATGGAAAACTCTCTCCACCCTTTCGGGAACGAGCTACACTGCAAGCGATCTTTCACAGAAAACAGCTTATCGCTTCAGAGTGAGAGCCATAAGAAATTATAACTACATAAACTACTACGGTGACTACACTGAAAAGGACATCACCATTCGTCCTGCAAACACACCAAAGGGGCTTTCCTCATCAGTGAACACATCAAGTTCCAACACTATCACATGGGAAAGCGTGAATGGAGTATCCGGCTACAGCGTTTATCAGTGGATAGGAACGTCAGACAGCTACAAAGAGCTTGGTGACACTGCTTATCCATACTACACCAACTCAGGCAAGTCATCAGGCACTATGTACACATACAGAGTAAAGGCATATTATGTAAGCGACAATGTTATGCAATACAGCAAGCCTGCACAACTTGTCACCTGCACACTTCCTGCAAACGTCACTGTCAAAACGGCAAAGCGTTCGGGAAGCAACATCTCACTTGCATGGAACAAGGTATCAAAAGCCACAGGTTATGAGATATATGTTAAGTCAGGACGCAGTTGGAAGAAGCTCACCACAACATCAGGCAAAAGCTACACTGCAAAAAAACTGTCAGGCACTAAAACATTCAGAATAAGGGCATACAGAAAATACAATGGTGTGAACTATTATGGCGCTTATACTGAAAAGACGGTAAAATAAAACAAAGGCTATGTGTGAAAAAAACACATAGCCTTTTGTTATTTATGGATATAATGCAACTGTAGGGGCTGGCGCCCTCGACAGCCCGTCCCCTCGACGTTTCGTCTGCAATCTCATTTGTATTATCCGCACAATGTTGCTCTACACAAATTCTGGATAATCCAAACCATATCGCCCCGAGTGGGACGTCGTATTTCTGCAAAGCAGAAATTGCGCCGCTCCCCTACATAGTTTGTGCGTTAAATCACAATATTTTGCTTCCATTTGCTGTAAGCTTGAACTTTGCTCCCAGAACACCTGCCGCACCTCTGCACATAAGCATACGCTGCAGGAAAATGTCAAAATAGTCATACATGGTGCAGATACTTTCGTCTATCTGCAAATTAAGGGATATGACCTTTTTATCAGCATTTATCTTTAAGCTCGCTTCTGTTACCGCATAGTTCACCCTGTCATGGATATCAAAAGAGGACTTATCCTTATTTGACACACGATTTCTTCGCACGTCTGTTTTATCACCTATTATCACTGCGGCTGACACCGGGTCTGTTGCGCCCCCTGTTGATTCGTCATGGCTTCCAATGCAGGAAACTATCGTCACCCTATCTTCCAAGGGCATATCAGTGTCTTTGAGAATATCGTTTGCAAGTATAGCTCCGTATTCAGCATGGTGAGTACGATTGACAGCGTTGCCTATATCGTGCATATACCCTGCTATCTTTGCAAGCTCTATTGTATGCTCGTCATAGCCGAACTCTTTAAGTATTGCGGCGGCTCTGTCTGCCACAAGAGTGGTATGCACCTCTGAATGGTCTGTAAAACCCAGAGATGTAAGATTTATCCCTGCCCTTTTTATAAATGCTTTTATTTCCTTGTTTTTTCTTATCTCTTTGTATGTCATTGATTTCTCCTGTTGGTTTATGATTATATTTATCTACGCAAGGCTTTTTACGTCCACATAATGTATTGTAGGGGCGAACAGTGTTCGCCCGCATTTGCTCGCCTGCATGAATTTGCGATTATACAAACCATGTCGCTCTCCGAACGGGACGTCGTATTTCTGCAAAGCAGAAATTGCGCCGCTCCCCTACAGTCACTCGCCGTGACGGGCATTTTACGCCATACATTGCAGCATGAGATACACTTGCACCGATCTTTAAAATGTGTAATTATAACCTGCAATTATCATATCACTATCCAAGCTTATATACAATACATTCCGCATTTATTTTACAATATTTTGACACTATACAGGCACAAAATAGCCGTCGATATGCTCTTTGTCAAGCCCCTCGCCAATGACGATAAACACCGCCTGACCTCGCTCTATAGGCTTAACAGTGATGTTCTTGTGGGTGGCATTAAGCTCAAGCCACTTGCCCTCAGCGTTTTGCATAAAGCCTTTTACACGGAATATCTTTCCACACTTGCTGTCGCTCATAAGCCTGCTTACAGCATCTTCCATAGCATTGTCAGGAAGCTTCATATTCATAAAATACAAAGAGGTATAAGCTTTATCTTGGTCGAACCACAGCTTTTCGTGGGAATCAGGCTCATAGCCGCTGTTGGCTATCCTTTCCATATCCTCGTCTGTAAGCTCCGACCAATCTTTCATTATTATCTCAGGCTTAGTCATTCTGTGGCAATGGAACTTTTTCTGCACGGCTTCAAGGTGTTTTAGAGTATCCTCAAGCTCCTGCTTTGTGGCTTCCTGACATTTGCTCATGAGAACTATGCCTGCTTCCGAAAGCTGAGAAGCAAGAAGATAATCAGAAGCTTCCGACAAGTTGGTATCAAGGCAGGCATCTGCAATAGTTATAACGCTTCCTATCTCATACCAATTATCAAGAGGTTCTTCTCTAAGCACGTCAAAGAACTCGTCAGCTTCATAGATGCCTGACGGCTCCACAATGACCCTGTCAAGGCCACGCATACCCATAGCAATAAGCTTAGTCTTAAAGCGCCGTCTGTGGCAATCCTTATCAGCCGCCGAGACCATTTCAAGGTCGCAATTCTCGTCCAAAAGCTCCTGCAAAAGAAGCATATCCACATTCACTGCACCGAAATCATTCTCCAACACGCCAATTTTACAGCCTTTATCCAAAAGATAACGGGCATATTTTTTTATAAAAGTGGTCTTCCCTGCTCCAAGAAACCCCGTCACAAGGTCTACCTTGGTTTTCTTTTTCTCTGTTTTCATAGTTAATGCCTCCTAATGGTCATATTATACCACATTGACAGTACTTTGGCAATGACAGAAATAAAAAAACACGCCTTACAAATTGTAAGACGTGCTATGCCAGTCACTACAAGTGACCTGGTGCGCCAGAAGGGACTTGAACCCCCGACCTACTGGTTCGTAGTTAAAATTCTAACATTTCACAGCATTGCATAACGTGACGTAAAGCTCGATTTTAAGCCGTTTGCAGTGTATTGTAATTTTATAACATTTCATATCATTTCGCCAAAGTTCAACAAATTATTGAACTATTGCTGAACTATTTGCTGTACAAAAGATCACACAGTTACATTTTTTACATCACGCTGAACCTCATTATTTTGCAACTATCATTTATTTGGTTTTTGGCATTAGTGCCCTCGTGTTTGCCTGCCAACGTCAAACGGCTTATGCTCAATTCTAACCTTGTTGTCGAGCGTGTAACATATTTCCACCACAAAACGCACAGAACGCCATACAGCACACGCTAGGGGCATTGTAGAACGTTTTAACAGTCGTGCATACAAAATAATAGCAGGCTTTGCACCCTATCGACAGTTTATCGACAGTTCAAAGGTGTAACGCCTGCTTGATTTATTCTCTTGATAATTGTTCTTCCCAATTATCGGGAAAGCCAATGCAGTTTATATCAATATAGTTGCTATATTCTTCTATAAGTGCGGCAAGCTCTGTAACAACGCCGTTCCAGCTTTCAGGGGACGGGTACAACACTTTCATAATGTATAAATATGGGTAAAGATAAATAAAATTGCGTCCACGAGCATACGCCTTGTATTCTTCCTCGTAAGGCAAAGACGGAAACCATTTAAACCTTGAATAATAAATTCTTCCAAAGTGAGCACATTTATTTCTAAGTGTGGTAAGACACCGCAGACAGCTTTCAAGCTGCGAATATGTACATTCTGTTTTGTTTGTGTTATGTACGAAATAGACCTTGCTATAACTTTTTTATCTGCTGTTTTCATTTGCGAGTAAAACTGTGATGTATTGCCCAAAGTAAATAATTCAACAGCTACCCACAACGGAAATTTGCCGTCATAATTGTCTATATGATGTTTCACGAAAGGTAATTCTTTGTTGCGTTTTACCTCAGTGTTGAAATTATCAATAAGCTTTTTATGTTTTTCTATCATTTTATCGGCAACGTTGGAATGATCTAAATAACCTAAAGCACCATATTTGTTTGAATGATAGTAAGCTATCTGTGTTTTTACAAAAACCTCTATCTTTTGGATTATCCCATAAAGAAACGCACTTAGCTTTCTGTCAAATTCATATATCTTATAAACTTGCAAAAGCGTTGTGCCCTGCTTATAATTTCCGTCATTATCTCTAAACGGCAAAAAGTAAGCTGATAATTTATAATAATTGATTTTGTTAAGTATCATTATGGCTTGCTCATAGTCGGTTATTTCACAGCCGTGCTCTATAAGCTTATTTACCTGTCTGCAAAATAACTCAGGCTCTTTTGTATTCATACCATAATCACCACCTAAAAAAAAGCCCTCACTGGGACACATTGTTAAGAGGTGCGTGAGGTTCTGTTACTGTTATTATACTCAAAATTGAGTAAAAATGCCATTCGCAATATGCACAAACTTTGCTTTTCTTTTTGTTCAATATTATGCAGTATCATTTAATGAGCATTAGTGATGTAGAGTATAATAACACCTGCTGTTTTGTTATTCGGTTTTATCTCTGCTCATAGTTTCGTGGATAGCCCTATTGATAAAGCCGTTGAGACTTTCACCTTTACTCTGGGCGTGGTCTTTTATCTTGTCCTTTTCGCCCTTTTTGACCTGCAATGCTATTCTATCATAAGCCTTTGCATTGTATTTATTTTTGGCTATGGTAGCAGGCTTTGTCATATATATCACCCTCTTTCGTTTTATTATAGCACAATGGCAATAGGTGAGCAAGTATATAAAATAGATAAATTCAGATATACAAATTTGTTTATAATGCCGCTTGATATAGGTGTGTACCTATGCTATAATGTAATTACGATAAGAAATTAATAACCTAAAACAAAATCGGAGGTAAAAAATCATGGAACTTAATAAGAAACAGCTGGAGCTTGTAGAAAACATCTTCAAAAACTATAACCATTGTGAATTAGGTCAAGCTTTGGAGCAGTACGAAAGTGATTACATAATGGAGATGAATGAGGACACAAAGAGATTTTTTGACAAGTTGAAGTCTGAGTATAATGCAAAGCTTGCGTTTGAATTTGATACGATTTGCGGCAATTCGCAGGGAGCAAGCTATCATGACGGCTTTATCAAAGGCTTTATTTATGCAATGGCTTTGGCAGACAAAATGTAAATATCCAGCCGTGAATATTATTGGAGAGTGAGCGTTAAAGGCTTGCTCTCTTTTATTTTTCCCAAACGTTATACTCAGCACAAAGCTGTTCAAAGCGTGTCATTGCTTGATACTCTGCGTTGTCCTCTGCAAGCTGTTCTATCTCGCAGTCATATATTATAGCCTGCCGCTGTCCGTAACTGAGATACGAGCCACGCTTTATTATCTCTGAGATACGCTGTTGAGCTTTGAAGTAAGCCCTTGTGTTGGTGCGGCTGTCAAAATGCAGGCGGCTTTCAATGTTCTGCTCTTCCCACAGTATTCTCAGTTCAGCCATACAACGGAGCTTTCTTAAAGCCTTTGCCTTGCGTTGTCTTATACACTCACCGCTCACGCCCTCACGCTTTGCTATCTGCTCTTGTGGCATATCCTCAAAGTAATAAAGCACTATCACATCACGCAGGGGCTTGTCTAAGCGGTCAAGAGCCTTGTGCAATACCTCTCTTGTGTGTTCGTCTGCAATGGTCTGTAAAGCCTGTTCAAAGCCCTCTTGTGAGTTGCTGTCGGGGATAATATCAGCTAAACACAGCTCTTTGCTGTCGCCTGTATCAAGGGGCTTATCAAGGCTTGTGCAGTTGTCAAGAGGCTTGTTATTCTCTCGGTCAGCGTTGCGTATGCCCAACAGCTCCGCACCTGCATTGCGTATGTGATATTCAAGATAGCTTGTGAAAGCATAGCCCTTTTCGGGGCTGTACGCTTCAATAGCCTTTATAAAAGCAGGATAGCACTCTTGCCGAAAGTCTGCAAGCTCAGCCCCACAAGACTTGAAACGCTCCTCATAGCTGCTGTAATATTGCCCTGCAAGCTTGAACATCAAGTGCTTTACCCTGTCCCACAAAGCAGGCTTTAGATCGTCCGCACCGCCTTGCTTGATGGCGACCGCTAATTCTTCATTAGTCATTGCAACACCTCTCTATGCTTGTATATATCTGACAATAATTTGCAATACCCCTCTATACGATTTTATGAGCCGTAAAAAATGACCTCTGCCCACTCGGTACTCCTTACGGAAAGAGGGCTTGAAAGTGAGGGGGAGGGGCAAAATTCGACCCACCCCCTAAATTTTCAAAATGGCGGCATATCATGTGGCTCAGAAGCGTCAAAGCCGTCTTTGAAACAGCTGTAAACCCTCGTACATTCCATGTTGTTGCAGCCAATGCGTTTGCTTGCCTGGCTGAAGAGCACCTTAATACTGTTCATCAGCTTGCCTGTAAGGCGGTTTTTAACAACGGCGATCTTGCTTTGATATACATCTTTGTCGCTGTCCATGTTTTTGCCATAAGTCAAGACAAGGTCAACTCGGTTTGTAATGTCACCCGAACCGCTGACACTGTCGGCGTTAAGTTCTGTGCCGTCAGCTGATTTTCTCGGGTGAGCAATAAGTAACACAGCCACATTGTACTTTACTGCTATACGCTTGACTGCATTCACAAAGTCGGATTGCGCCCTATACAAGTCATGAGATAAATCAACGTCTAGTGCTGTCATTAGGTTGTCGATCAGCACCAATTTAACATTAAAGCGGCATACGGCCTGTTCTATAGTGCCAAGCAAGGAAATTATATCAGTTCTCGCGGCTTTATCTCCCTCAACGCTCAATTCAGCGGTCACAGCAGTGTTGTCGAAAATATATGCCCTATCATCATACCACAAGTTTACCTTATCGACCACGTTGTCTGAGAGGTCATAAGTGTAATCTCCATAAATATTGATAGCCTCATCAATATGCTCTCTGCCTGCGATTTGCAGGTCGAGCCAGCGCTTGAAGTGATAGTCTGGTAGCTCTCCAGAATAGATAAAGACAGAATAAGGGTCGCCGTCAGGGTCTTTCTGATCTAACGCATTTGCGATCATTTGCGACGCCAATGTTGATTTGCCGTCGCCACGTTTGCCTGTGATGACAGTGACTTGCCCCATATAAAGGCCGCCAATTATCTTATCCAAGCCATAAATACCTGTTGCAATATGTTCAAGACGTTCCAGATTAACTGATTTAACGTCAGACAGCTTCTTGACAGCCTTGAGCGGTATTTCGGTGGCATTATTTATGCAGTCATGTATTGCAGTTGCGCCATACTTGCAATAAATAGCATTTGCGTCCTTTTCTCCAAGGTAATCTTCGGAACGTACCACTTTGATTTTTTTAGCGGGAAAAGAAGCGGTGATCTGATCGACCAAAGTAACGTGTCCGTTTTCATGATCGCCAAAGACTATGATCTCATCAAAGCCATTTACAAAATCGTAGCAGTGCTGTACCCATGTTCTGCCGCCTTGTCCTGTGGGAACGGACACTGTATTTTCTATCTGACAATCTGCAACAGATAAGCTGTCAATTTGCCCCTCGGTGATGATAAGCCGCCCATGATTTTTCGTGCATTGAGCTATGCCGAAAAGTATCGGCTTTGTATCTTTTTCAAACCATTCCTTGCAAGTGTCCTTGTCTGGTGAATAATCTGTCTTGCGGTATTTGACACAAGTCAAAACGCCATGCTCATCAAAGAATGGAAAGACCAAAACATTATTACGATCTTTTCGTGTAGTGACCTTATACTTGCGTGTGGTCGCTTCGGATATGCCCCTCGACTTCATATAGGCAACCGCATTGTCACGCACCTCAATAGCTGTCTGAGGGAGTTTGCGATATCGTTTTGGCCTATCGTCCTCAAACTCGAGCTTATAGCCAAAATCTCTAGCAAGTTGCACAAAATGTCCGCTTTTGTCACAGCTGGATCTAAAGCACTTAAAAGCACCTGAATTGAGGTTGATTGAGAATGTATCTTTATCATGGCCGTCACCGCCGCAATAAGGGCAAAACTTAAAGAATAGTTCGTCACCCTTGCGGTGAGTTTCTGCGCCTATTGAGTTGGCAAAGCCATAGATATCATTTGTTTGCAGTTTGTAGCTCATAAATTCTCCTTTAAAAATTGGTGTATCCTTGTCTGTCCGTGCGCACAACGTTTACTTGTGTCGCTGCGGGAGCAGCTAATTTGTTCTCATTGTTAATCTTGTCTATGTTATTGTTTATGTCCCTCACTTGTCCGTCAGTGGTTCTGCAGTGGTTCACTGCTGGTTCTTCGCTGGTTCCTTTGCCATTTGTAGGGGCTTGAAATTTGGCGTAGTTGCGTACAATAATGGTGGTTTGCTGGTGGTTCACGATTGTGTCAATCATTTGGTCTGATTGCAGCGCTTTAAGAAATAAACTCACCTTATGTCTGCTCCAGTGCCACTTGTCAGCAAGCTTGTGTTGAGAGGTAACAAAACTGCCTCGTTTTACTAAGAGCGGCTTGCCGTCAAACATGATTTTTCTATCTTCGTGATTGGCTGAAAGTAACAAATCTATCCATGCTTGACCCCGTGAAAACTGTTCGCCATTATCCCAGACCCAATTGTCAACAATGCTCCTGGACAAGCTTATCCAGCCCTTTTCCTTGCCCAAGTCTTATGCCCCCTGCCCATTAAGAAACGCAAACAAGCTGTCAAGGTTTATGAGGGTCTTGACACCGACCTGAACGCAAACCACCTTGTGTTCACGCACCAATGAGCGCAGATAACGTTCTGAAAGCTGTAGATCGGGGAACTCTTTCTTCACCTGCGGAATTGTTCTCATTCTGGGAACAGGTCTTGTAATATCTATGTTTTTCAAAATAAACTCCAATTCTCCACGCATAGGTCTTGCTTTTCCACTCCATTGCGTGGTATAATAGGAGCGGAAACGTGTGTGTTTTCATATGCAGGAATTAAAGCCTGCTTCGCCGTTCGGGTGCTGGTATCACTCGGACGGCTTTTCTTTTTGGGCTGAAAGCTGTTTGATAATAGTCTTGAGCTTCTTGACCTCACTATCATTGAACGGCTTACGAAGTCTGCGGCTGAAATTGCCGTCATTCACTCCCCACAGCTCAGCAACTTGCCAGCACTTTAAGCCTGCCGACACTATGAGCTGTTTTGCCTCTGCTCCTGTCATTTCGTTTCACCTCGTTTCGTTGTTGCTGATTTAAGTATATAACCATATTTTAGTAAAGTCAATATAAATTTTCTTTTATTAGAATTGCTTTTGCAATACAATAAGCCTTGAAACAAAAGTCAAGATATCTTTACCATACAATGTGTATTGTATCATAGAACTGTTATTGACAAGATATCTTGAACGTGGTATAATAAAAGCAACAACAATAAAAGAGAGGTCAGCATTTTATGAATGATTATCAACTCAACGTCAAGGATATGGGTAATAAAATAAAGCTCGCACGAGCTAAAGCAGGCTTAACACAACAGCAACTTGCAGATAAAGCAGAAACGACAAAAACGACAATTGTCGATATAGAAAAAGGTGAAAAACAAAACGGTGGAAACATTGCATTAATAGCAGGGGTAGCAAGGGCATTAAATCTTTCTCTTGATGAAATATGTGGTATAAATGCACGTCCAGCGGAAAGCAATGAACAAGATATCAAAAACAAAATTTTAAATGCAATTAAGACGTTGTTAGACCTTGATAAATCACAAATTAGACTATCAAAGCGAAATGCCTCTTTTGATGATGATATAGTTAACTTGAACATCACGATAAGCGACACAGGTCTTGCTTATTTTGCACAGGAATATAACAATGCACTCTCAACGATTGAGGTAAATCGAAGCACAGAATATTACGAAGATATCAAAACCACTATAATGAACGCTTTTGAGTGCCGCTTTATTGATATGAAACTTGACCGCCAAAACTATTATTCTTTTGATAGAGAAAAAGGTTTTTTTGAAATAATCGGAGATAATGACAATGTGACGATAACGCTTGATGATTTTGTTGAAATCATGGCAGACAACGGCGTACCATTTTAATACACTATCAGAAAGGACTTGATACAATGGCATACATTCAGCCGAGAAAGGACAAGGACGGCAATATTATTTCGTATTCCGTGAGAGTATTCAAGGGCTATGCTCCAGACGGCTCACAGCTTAAACCCTATACCGCTTCATTCAAGCCCGACCCCAATAAGACCGACAGACAGAACGAGAAAGCTCTGAATAAGTTTGCCGTTGACTTTGAGGAGAAGTGCAGGAGCGGACTTGTAGCTGACAGCCGTCAGACCTTTGCAGAATACGCTGAGTATGTTATCGGCTTGAAAGAGCGTGCAGGCGCAAAGCATAAGACGATACTGAGCTATCGTTCGTTTATGCCTCTTACTGTGGAGAGTATCGGGCATTTAAAGCTTGCAGAAATACGCCCTCAGCACCTTAATAACTTCTATGAAACGCTTTCTAAAAACGGCATAAGGCGTACACAGGGCAGAGCAACAGCCAAGCGTGATATAAAAGCTATGCTCAAACAGCGTGGCTTGACTATAAAGAAAGCCGCTGAGCTTGCAGGTGTAGGCAATAACACGCTCTCAACAGTATGCAATGGCGGAAATATAGCCGAAAGCAAAGCGCAGACAATAGCAAATCTGCTTGAAATGCCAATGTCAAAGCTTTTCAATATAAAGCGTGATAACACACCGCTGTCAAATAAGACGATACTTGAATATCATCATTTTATCTCCGTTGTATTGGAGCAGGCAGACAAAGAAATGCTCATACCTTTTAACCCTGCACGGAAAGCCACTCCGCCAAAGCAAAAGCCACATACCGCAAATTATTTTCAGATAGAGGACGTTGAGCGCATTCGTGATTGTCTGGAGCTTGAGCCACTGAAATGGCGCACTTTCGTTCATCTTCTGCTTATCTCAGGTGCAAGGCGTGGAGAGATAGCAGGGCTAAAGTGGGACGTGATAGACTGGAGAAACAGCCGTATACATATACAAAACAACTTGCTTTATGCTCCCGATCGTGGCATTTACGAGGAGGCCACCAAAACAGAGGAAAGCGACCGCTTTGTAACATTGCCAGCAGAAACAATGGAGCTTTTGAAAGAGTACCGCAAATGGTATCTTGTTCAGGCAAGCAATTATGGCGACCAATGGCACAACACAAATTATCTTTTCTTCCAAGAGAAAACAGGCAATGCAGGCAAGCCAATGCACCCCGACACAATAAACGGCTATCTTGACAGATTTTCGGAGCGTTACCACTTGCCACACATAAACCCACACGCATTCCGCCACACAATGGCAAGCGTGCTGTATTTCAACAAAGTGGATAGTATCAGCATAAGCAAAAGATTAGGACACAGCAAAGTAAGCACAACAACAGATATTTACAGCCACATCATGAAAGAGGCTGACAAGCAATCGGCTGAGTGCATTGCGAATGTTATTTTAAGACCGAAAACAGACCCATGTGAGAAAAAGCAGAATAAAACAAAAGCAGGCTTTGACCGAAATCAAGCCTGCTGATTTTTTTATTTTTTCAGAATAGTTGAACTATTATTGAATTATTCGGGCAAAATGGGCAACAAAAAACGCACCCTGCAAGCTCGCAAAGTGCGTAAATACGCTGGTGCGCCAGAAGGGACTCGAACCCCCGACCTACTGGTTCGTAGCCAGTCACTCTATCCAAAAATAAAACCACAAATTTTCTTTCAGTTAAATAAAATATCATGAAAATTGCTGCTAAGACTTCTTTGGCAGCTTTTTTGATGATATTTACACATATCATCAAGCATAGACAGGGTAGCTCCCTGAGCGGCAGGACGTTCTCCCCTGCCGCTTTTTCTGTGCTTAATACGGAGAACTTAAACATTTTAGAAAGGGTGTTTTTAATGGAGAACACAAAAACAAAGATCGTATCCGTGGCAAATCAGAAAGGCGGAGTTGCCAAAACAACATCGGCATTCAATATTGCCGCTATTCTTGCACAGCGAGAGAAAAGAGTCCTTATGATAGACCTTGACCCTCAGAGCAGCTTGTCAGTATCGTGCATGAAGTACGAATATGACCCTGACGATATCACTATCACTGAGCTTATGTCATCTATCATAAATAAGAAAACCGTTGATTTCAAGACGGCTGTACACCACAACGAGCCGAACAACATTGACTATATTCCTGCGACTATAACGCTTTCGGGAATTGAAGTTGACCTGTGCAGAACACGCTGCTGCGAAATGGTTCTGAAGCGTGTCATTAGTAATTACATCGGCTGCTATGACTACATCATCATAGATTGCCCTCCGTCACTAAGCAATTTGCTCTACAATGCGCTTTCCGCCGCAGATATGGTCTTGATACCTGTGCTTGCTCAGGAAATGGCATTGAGCGGAATACCGCTTCTTCTTGACAGCATTGACGATATCCATGAGTATGCTAACCCTGACCTTGAAATACTCGGAGTATTCGCAACATGGGCAGAGAAAAACAACACAATGTCAGCTGAAGTAATTGAGTCAATAAAAGCCGCATTCAATGATAAATACCTTGGCAGCATAAGCAAGTCAAAAGCAGCTCAGGACAGCAGCCGTGAGGGCATCGCCCTTTGCAACTATAAAATCAGCAGCACAAATAAATACAAGAATATGCTCGCAGACGAGTATCGTGTTATAGCTGACAAAATAGAGTGTGTCACGGTGACACACTAAGGAGGTTTCAGTATGATAGATATAAAACGCTCCGCAAATCGTCCAAGAGCTAACTTCTCAAATAACTTTGAGGAGCTTCTCATGGATAAGCAAAAGGTGGTTTCACTGCCTATGTCAAAAATTGAGCCATTCAGCTTTAATGGTGATCCACAGCCCTTTGCAATAGATGAAAATGAGATATCTGCACTTGCCGACTCTATTTCAAAGTGTGGAATTATCACACCGATAATCGTTCGTAGCATTAGTAGCAACAGCTATCAGATACTCAGCGGTCATAAAAGATACGCCGCCTGCAAAAAGCTTATGTACCTTGACATTGACGCCGTTGTTATCGAAGTCACTGATGATAACGTGGCTTTCGATATAGTCTGCCAGGCAAACATTCAGCGAAAAGAGCCACGTCCAAGCGAGCTTTCAAAAATGTTCAATACATACTTAAGTCTGAGGAAAAATGTTTCAGCAGACCTGACAGTAAATGAGATAAGCAATATGTTCGGTATATCCAGAAAAACCATTTACCGCTATGCAAATATCTCAAATCTTGATAATGGGTTAGCAGAGCTTATAGACAGCAAATCTATTCAGATAAAGTTCATTGAGCCGCTTGCAAAGCTCAGTTCTGAGCAACAGAAAGCCATAGCAGACTATTACAATTATGACGAACGGCTCAGTTCAAAAGAGCTGACATTGGTTATAGAGCAAATGACAGACAACGGAAGCAGTGATATCTATGATATCATAAAAGCTATAAGAAATCTGTCTGAAAAGAAAAAAGAGCCATACAAGAACAGCTTATACAATGAGATGTATATCAAAAAGCCGTTATGTATGCAGAACATGACCGAGAGTGAGCTTGACAAGATAATGTATGAGCTGCTTGATAAATATCTTGAAAACAATTTCAAGAGTACAAAAAAAGTTACCACAAACGAAAAATAATATGATATAATCATAGCACAGGAGGAAAAGTAATGAACATGACGTTCAAAATAGACATAGACCGCAGAAAAGTTGAAGCTATCCGCTGCTATATGCCAGACGGAAACATCGAAGAGTTGCTCAATGAGGAGATAACCAAAGCCGCAGAAAATGTTGTGAACAGGCTTTACAGCAAGACCGTGCCGAAAAAGGTTCAGGAATATCTCAGAAAATCAGCGGAGATTAAAACTGATAGCAAGAAAAAGACGGAGCAAGTCAATGAGTAGCGGTGTCATAAAAACATTTGGCAGCAATCATCAAACCGCTTTATATATGGCTAAAGACAAACGGCTGTATGAGATAGTATCAATAGACAATGATTGTGCTGTGATGGCGGCATTTAATGATACGTTTGCGGTGGCTGCGAAGCCGTTTCTTGATGAAGTAAACAATGTAATAGACTATTCGAGCATTGAATACTTTGACCGCATATCACAGGCAAAAAGCTACAGTGATAGACTTCACAAGTGCTTTGACAGCTGCTCCAAAGCAGAAGAAAACATCAAAGAACAATGTGTCACGGTGACACACTCAGATAACATCACTCAAAAACATAAAAGTTTGTAATTGAAAGAGGAGGACCATTATGAACGAAAACAGGAATTTTAACGAAGATTTTGAAATCGAGCAGGCAGGACCAGAAGATGTTGGCTGCGATCTTTTTGAGTATGAGCTTACTCCAGAGGGTACATACGTCCCGAAGATAGCATACACAAGTGACCCCGAAGAAGAAAAGCTGCTTAAGAAGCCTATCCGCAGATGGGGACGTGCATGGATGAAATGGATGGAAGCAGAATACCCAGCAGACGTTGACATTCTCGTGTGCGAATGCCGTTGGCAGATCATTCCGAGAGAAATAGATATCGAAGCCGAGGAGAGGTTTAACGAGCTTGACGAGATCTACAGAAAAGATCACCCACGTCCTACAGAGTTCAATGCTATACGCAAATGGGAAAAGGAAAGGCTCATGACGCTCGAACATCAGGTAATGGAGGAGATCGTATACAAGCGCAGAGAATAAAAAATTTCTCCAGTGTGTCACCGTGACACAAAAGTATATAAAAAAGATATACACTTTATTGACATTGGCTCAAAAATCTGATAAAATAAAGGTGAAAAGAGAATGATAATAACTGATGAAAAGCTAAAAGGGTCCATTGAGGATAAAATGGCTATCGCTGACAGCTTTAACCTTATGGACGATGACTTCTTTGCCGTGGTAATGCGTGACAAAGCTGCATGTTCATATACACTAAGCAGACTTCTTGACAAAAAGCTCAATGTCATTAAAGTTGATACGCAATATGCCATAAGAAATTACAACGGACATTCGGTAGTGCTTGACGCACTTGCCGAGGACGAGGAGCATAAGCTATATAACATAGAAGTTCAGGTCAAAAACAAAGATTATCACCCAAAAAGGGTAAGATACTATCAGGCAAGTCTTGATACTCTGTTTCTTGAGAAAAATCAGAATTACAAAGAGCTGCCTGAGTTGTATCTAATATTTATTTCGGCTACTGACTGGCTGAAAGGCGGCAAGTGTAAATACACGGTTCGCCGAATGGTCGATGAAACGCAGCAGGAAATTGACAACGGCGTACACGAATATTACTTTAATGCAGCAGTTGATGACGGCAGCTCTCTTGCCAAGTTGCTGCAATATCTAAAGAACAGCAGTGCTGACAACAGCTCGTTCGGAGAGCTGTCAAAGGCAGTATACAACCACAAAAGAACAGCGAAAGGAGCGGATAGTATGTGTGAGGCTGTTGAAAACTATGGATATAGGAAAGAGGCTGAGGGCAGAGTTGAAGGCAGAGCCTACGAAATAATCGCTCTTATGTTGGAAACTGGAGCAGACGATGAAGCGATAATTGCAAGGTTGATGTCACGGCTTGAGATTTCCAAAGAAAGAGCTATAGAATACTATAACGCTTACAAGAAGCAAGAGGGTAAAGCTGAAAAGTAATTTTGTCCGTGGACAAAGCAGAACAGAATATGATTATAAGGACACTTGAATTTCAGGTGTCCTTTTTTGTTGACAAATGTCACTTTAAATGATAAAATGGGAGAATGAGGAATGATTTGGTATACTATATTTATAATCATATTTCTGTTTGGAATATTGTACATTTCAAATAACAAGAAGAACAGCAGCGAATTAGTAACATCTATTATTGATAAGTTTTGCTTACTAGCATTATATGTTATATCAACAAAACTTACTAAGCGGCTTATTCCCCAACTGACGGTTACCTTATTAATGGATATATATATTGTTCTGAGGGAAAAATACTGCAGTCCTTTATCTAAGACACAGAAAATAATTTTATTGAGTATAACCAATTTTCTTTTAATTTTTCTATGTTGGAAGTGGATTTATGAACTTACTTAAAACTACATTCGAATACAAACGTAAGGACACTTGAATTTCAGGTGTCCTTTTTTGTTGACAAGATAAAGCGAAAATGATAGAATAAAGGTGAACAACATTGGATCTTTACACAGAACTCTTACACGAATGCAACGCTTGCATATGTTCAGGTATTCTGTCTGAACAAAAAAAGTTTTGTCGAAGACTCATGATCGTTGATATGCAATGTCTTACCAAGTCACAGTACGAATATCTTCTCATGAAAGTTGAAAATTGTATATCCGATTACTATAATAATTTATCAAATGCAAATTTTTATTCGGCACTTAACAATAACGAACGCATTGATAGAACGGTAATAGATCGTACAATGTTGTATCTCAAAAATATAAACAATGACAGAAATAAGGGTATGCTGCTCAAAGCTATGCTCAAAACTCTCAATCATAATAAAACAAAATTTGATACGATTGAGTATAACAGGCTGCTTGCAGAAATAATTACTTCTGCATTTAGAATATAGGTGTACACATGATCATAAAGAATTATAAAATCATACCAAATTTTGAATACAACTCTCTTGTTAAAAGCAGAGAGCAGCTTGCAAAGCTACAACATACCATGTCAAAACTATCAGACAGAGCAGATTTCCTCAATACAATAATGGATCATATAGGTGATCATCAAGAAACACTACTTGACATGTACGATGTTAATGGCTCACTATTTGGACTATTTGTATCACCTATATTAAATCGCAATAGACCAATATATGTTACAACACGATGTGCAGCTTATTGCAATCCAATATCTATGTCATCAAGTGATATTGTGGATGATGTAATGGAAATTGTTTCTGTTGATACAAAAGAACTGCACAGAGAAGGTCATGGCAGCAGAAATATTCAAGCAATGATAGCCATTGCAAGAATAATGAAGTTAAAAAAAATATGGGGGAGTATCTGGGTAGATACACCGATCGGTTTTGATAATCTTTGCTGTTTTTATCAAAAAAACGGGTTTGAAATAAAAGGCAAAAGATTTTACATGAATTTAGAGTAATAAACACAAACATAAGGACACTTGAAGTTTCAGGTGTCCTTTTTTTACAAAAAGGAGTGATTGGACAATGGAAAAAATATTTTATGGTTCACTGGGAATAGCTCTTTGTATAACAGGAATTTGGACTATTATAAGCGCATTTATTCCTGATAAATTCAGAATTTTCAAGAAAGGCAGGAAAGAAAAATGATTTTTTATGATGACGAACACGAGGAAATGTTCAATAAGCTGTGTGGCAAAATGCCCTATTTAGACGGCTATCACTTGTCACTTGCTTATCTCCTCACGATGGACGCTGTTTTGCGTTATCATATTGGCGCACTGTATGACGTTAAAAAAGACGTGATTATTTTCGAGGGCTTGAGCAAGCCGTTTCAGACGCATACGAGCTTGAAAACAACACGCCTTGCATTTAATCTTTGGAACGGCACGGTTTATGACTCAGATCCACCTGAAACTTATATCGACAAAAATGGAGAGAAAGAATATGTACCAAGCAAATACTATGCGCCCGACAGAATTTTCCACTGCACGTATACGCCATACTATATGGAAGCGCTCAAGATGAGGTTCGAAATTTTTATGTAAGTAATGAAATGAAGGTAATGATATGAAAGCTAAAAATTATTGTCCCGAATATGAAAAATACAAAACCATACGTCAGTGGGCGCTCTTAGGACAGCTACCGAAAAAGGACGCTAAAGGCGTTGAGCTTTGGGCAAATAGGAATTGTCAAGCTTCATATGTGTACTACAGCCCTGACGAGGTAGTGCCTGCAACAGAAAAAGAGTTGCAGGATTTTTTTCAGCCTGAGAGGGACAGAAAAAATAAGCTGGCAAGACTTAACCGCAAGTGGCGTAAAGAAGCCGAGGAAAAGAAACGCCAAGAGGAGCAGAAAAAGATTTTTGACGAAGCAGTTGAAGCTGCCTTATTGCCTTATAGAAAGTTGATATGGAGATTAACCGAGAAAACAAAAGAGCTTTATCCGAAAAAAGGGTATCCACAGGCAATTGTTATAGACACCGAAACCACAGGACTTGACCCTTTTCATGATGAGCTATTGCAGGTGTCTATCATTGACGAGGAAGGAAACGTTCTTTTTGACAGCTACTTCAAGCCGATCAGGCACAAAGAATGGTCAAAAGCAGAAAGTGTTAATCATATCTCGCCAAAAATGGTAGCTGACGCACCATATATAAACGAGAAAGCCGCTGAACTATATGCGATATTATCACAGGCACACTGGATAATCGGCTATAACGTTGATTTTGATTTGAATTTTCTTGTGGGAAGCGATATCATAACATCTGAGGAGTGCAACGCCTTTCGTACTGAAGATGTGATGATACAATTCGCTGAAATTTACGGTGAATACAGTGTATATCATGAAGATTATAAGTGGCAGAAACTCACAACAGCGGCAGCGTACTATGATTATGATTGGGCTGAGCATGAGGAAGCACATAACAGCTTGGGTGATTGCTTTGCAACGCTTTTTGTGTATCATAAAATACTTAGCGAAGAATAGCAGATAATTGACACATGATGAATAATATGGTAGAATGGAGTGTGTGCGATGTTACTCAATACATCTCAGTTAAAAGAGCTGTATAACAGATATGACAAGAAAAATAGTTCACTCATATCGATACCATTCTCAGCAATATCTGATGAGCCGTTAAAATTTTATAAATGGTATGCAGCTCTATTTCAAATCGAACTTAACGTCAAGGCGTTTGCTGACGTTGACAGCAAACAGATCATAATATATAAAGGAACGAAAATGAAATACTATGCTACCATTTTAATACCCTACGAAAATCGAGAAGCCTACATTGACGCAGTGTCTGAAATAAACCAAGTCGTATCTTCCAACGGCTGTATCGTTTTATTTGTATGTAATATTCCATATAACCTTGTTTCTTACCTTTCAATTGAAGCGAAACAAAATGAGGGACAGCTCATTGAAAACATTATCAAGAAATATGATTTGAGAAAAGAACCTTCACTGGGGCTTCACGAACTGATCATTGAATTTTGCAACAGAAAATTCAATATGGCGACTATACCACCTAGTTGCAGCAAAGAAGATATAACGCAAATGTTCAGTGACGCTTATTTCTTCTGTTCAAAATCAGATCTCACCAAGAAGGGATACAACTTTAATACTCATATCAGGAGGAAAAAAGTATTTATATCATACTGCCACGCTAACAAGGAATTGGTCTATGAAATAACAGAAGCCCTTGAATACAGCGGCATTGATCTTTGGATAGACAAAAAAGACATAAGCGTAGGTTCTCACCTGCTGGAATCAATCCTTGCAGGTATAGAAGAAAGTGATTTTGCCATTCTCTTTCTTAGTCATGCAACACTGTCATCAAATTACGGACAGTTGGAACTTAAAACAATAATGTCAGCGCTAACAAACAAGAAAAAAGGCTGGTACATAGTTAAAATAGACGATGTAGATGTAAATAACATCATGCCGTCATTAGGCGATTATAAATACTATGACCTAAGCAATGGAAATAAAACAGAGCTCATCAAGGATATCATCAATGCGATAAACGCTCAAAATCAAACAGCAATATTTGACATCACAAATCAATTGTGATATAATCTAGTTTGGAAAAGGTAAACTTAAACGGTAGGCGGTGTCCTCCCACACGGAATGGTCTGAATATTGTCAGCCGAAAGGCTCAGGCAAAATAGGATATTCGGGAGGTGATAGAATGGACTTAGCTTTCTTTGTCTTGACTATCGTGCTGATTGTCGCTCTCAACGAGCTGATAAAAAGCATAAAAAAATAACCGCCCTCGACCAAAAGTTGCGGTTATTTTTTACATAATCAAAAACTGAGGACAACCGTCTATACGGTTTACCTTTTCTATATATAAGTATACACCACTTTAAGATATATGTCAAGTCTAAAAAAGGAGGAAAACCATATGAAGAACACAATGAAAGCCATAGCCGCCCTGCTCATCAGTGCGACAATGATAAGCATAACCGCCTGTGGCAACACAGACAACACATCATCAGCCCCTCCAAAGGCAACTACAACGGCTTCAAGCACGGGAGCTTCGGCAACTACCACAACGGAAGCCACACTGACCTCTCAGAGTGAGGAAACAACTTCCCTTTCGGCAACCACAACGGGAACGTCTGCAAGCACAAAAAGCACAAGCAGTTCTAAATCATCGACTGCTCCAAAGAACACTGCAAAGACGAACAGCTCTAAGGCTAGTAATGGTGGTACAGCGAATAATAATCAGAACTACAGCCACAGCACTTCAAACAACGGCTCAGGCAACAACAGCTACAGCAATGACAATAACAACAGCTATCAGCCACAGCAGACGGAACGTCAGACAGAAAGACAGACAGAGCGTCAGACAACGACTAAAAGGCAGACCACAACAACGGCAAAGAAAACGCAAGCCCCGAAGCCAAAGCCGACTACAACTACAACGGCTAAGCCAAAGGTAAACCTTACTCAGAGTGATATAGACAGACTTCAGAAAGAATTGCAGGCATACAGCAATGAATTGGCAAGACCAAGAGTCGAGAAGATATACACAAATGGAGGTTATTCCTCGGCTGATGAGTATATGGCAGACCTTGCAGATGTAAACCTTAATACTGCTTCATGGACTTCTGGAGATAACATATACGCTCACGAAAAATACAATGATGTTCTCCAAAGTCTGAAAGAGGAGATTCAAGATGAATACAATTTTTATAGTGAAGAATATCTACACCAAAGTGTAATAATCATTCAAGCAGGAACAGATTATTATGGTCACTCCTGTTGGAACACATATTTGCTGAGAGCATAAAAACTGAATAAAGCGTTTAAGACGATTGATAAAAATTTCAATCGTCTTTTTTTATGCAAAAAAATAATATCCGCAAGGATTTGACATAGAGAAATAAATTGAAAGGGCGAGATAAAAATGAAGAAAAGTATCGTAAAAAGGATAGGCTCTTTACTCACAGTGCTTCTCCTTACAGCCTCAATCTTTTCAAATGGACTGGTTGCCTTTGCGGCTGACACAAAGCATACGCAGAGCAAGGTTCTTGATTGGAGCTATAACTTTGAGGGTTCAGGGCTAAAAAACGCCTATGACCCATTGACAGGTGGAAACACCAATGACGCATTCCGCTACAAGTGGGCGCAGGAGTTCTATTTCTGGAATGACGAAAGCGGAAACAATTGCTATTGTGTTCAGCTTGGTACTGAGCATGATAACAGCATTGAAATGAGTTCTGTATCATTTAATGATGATAAGATGAAACAATATTACAAGGACGGAAATCAGCGAAACTATTTAAAATCTGCTACAATATACGCTTACAAAGGTAAAACTAAGTATGGCTACAATGCAGATACCGAAAGAGTAGCTTCTCAAGCTATGATATGGACAGTATCAGGCGGTTTCTTTGACAGCTCATCAGAAAATCTTTCTTCGGACGAAAATACGATTTTGAACCGCATATATGCTCCTTCATCAGCAGACCATAAAAACCTTGTGGATTGCTACAAGAAAATGAAAGGTGATATACTTAGCCACTATAAAACACCAAAGGGAACAGATATCTCTGTGAAAAACGCCCCTACATACGAATTGAAGTATAACACTTCAACAAAGAAATATGAGGGTACGATCAAGGCTGACAGCAGTATCTCACAGTTCGATTTTTCAAAAGTTGACGGAGTTACATTCAAAAAGGACGGAAGCAACATCAAGGTTTCCGCCAATGAAAACATCAAGGCAGGAACAAAAGCTGTCACTCTGACAAAGGCAAGAGCAAAGAACAGTGGCAAGATAGAGGAATGTGTTCCTCTGTTTTACAAGGGCAAAAATGATTCAGGCTCTCAGGCGAAAGTTGGATATATATCAGGCAAAGACCCTGTTCAGGCATATATCAAGCTGAAAATTGATATGCCTACAGGCAACGCTGACCTTGAAAAGAACTTCATTGATTTCTTCGGAAACGAGGAAACAAACGTTGCCGACAAGCTGAAAGCTGTTAAATTCAACCTTGTTATGAAGAACGGCGACAGCGATCTATTCATCAAGGCAACAGGCAGTAACGGCAAGTATACATTCAGCTCAACTGTTGCACAGGCTAACGCTACAGATATGACACTTGACGCTGACGGAAATATCCACGTTTCAGGTCTGCCGCAGGGCAGCTATTACTGGAAGGAAACAACTACAGCTAATGGCTATGCACTGAAAACCAAAACAGACGTAACTGTTGAGGCTGATAAAACAAGTAAAACAGTAGTAGATAATCAGAGAACATCTGTAGACAAGGGCGAGCTTGTTATCTACAAAACTGACGAAAGCGGCAAAAAATATCTCAGCGGAGCCAAGTTTGAGATAACAGCAGCCGAAGATATAGTAGTAAGCGGCGGCATAACGATACGCAAAAAGGGCGACATTATCGACACAGTTACAACCGATGAAAACGGAAAAGCTGTTATTACAAAGGACATCTATCAGGGCTATAGCTACACTGTTACAGAGATAGAAGCACCTAAAGGCTATTCGCTGAACAGCGAACCTCAGACCGTGAAGATAGCAACAGATACTGCTGATTTTGGATCAGAAGTGTCTGTTAAGAACTCACCTTGGACAGCACCTTTCATCATCACCAAGAAAAACCTCGGCGGTGAGCTGCTGCCGAACTGCGAGTTCGAGATACTTGACGAAAACAAGCGTCAGATAACGACAGGCATTACTGATGAAAACGGCGTTGCAACGTTCTCACTTGGCTACGGCAAGTATTTCTACCACGAGATAGCAGCACCTGAAGAGTACATCATTGACGATACATTGTATCCTTTTGAGATAACCGAAGAGGGCGTATCTGTTTATGCCAAAATGACGAACTATCTCAAAGAGGGTTCTATCAAGGTCACAAAGAGCACAACAGGCAACCTCAACATTAAGGATATACGATTCGTTGTCAAGGGTATCTCCGACACGAACAGCGACATCGAGCGTGAGCTTTTCACCGATGAAAACGGCGAGGCACTCTTTGAAAACCTCCCTATCGGCAAGTACACAGTAACAGAGGACGGCTCAACAGTTCCTGCAGCTTACCTTGTGGCTGATGACCAGGAGGTCACGGTTGAGTACAACACAACCGCAGAAGTCAAGGTCACCAACGAGGAAAAGACCGGTTCAATCAAGGTTCAGAAAAGAACAGAGGGTCAGAAGAATGTTGAAGGTATCACATTCTACCTCAAGGGTACATCAGACAGTGGACGTGAGATAAACATTCCTGCAACTACCAATAAGGACGGCATAGCAGTTTTTGAGAACGTACCGATAGGTACATACAGTATCATCGAGGACGAAGAAACAGTGCCATACGGCTATCTCGTTGCCGATGAAAAAGAGGTAACAGTTATTTATGCAGAAACTGTTGACGCAGAAATACTCAACAACGAGCAGACAGGTACTATCAAGGTACACAAGAGAACAGAGGGTGATCTGAATATTTCAGGTATAACCTTCTATCTGAAGGGCACATCAGACACAGGACGTGAAATAAACATTCCGGCTGAAACAGACAAAGACGGCATAGCAAAGTTTGAGAACGTGCCAATAGGTACATACAAGGTCATCGAGGACGAAAAGACCGTTCCATACGGCTATCTTGTAGCCGCCGAAAAAGAGGTCACAGTAACCTATGCTGAAACTGTTGATACTGACATTTTGAACGCTGAGCAGACAGGTACAATTCAAGTGCATAAGAAAACTGCTGATATGACGAACGTTGAGGGCATTAGATTTATTCTTTCGGGTGTATCAGACACAGGCAGAGAGATAAACATTCCTGCAATCACCGACAAGGACGGTCTTGCAAGGTTTGAAAACGTTCCTATCGGCACATACACTATCACAGAGGACGGCAGCACAGTACCTTATGGCTATCTTGTTGCCGACTCAAAGCAGGTCACAGTGGCATATGCACAGACAGTTGACACAGATATGGTCAACGAAAAAGCACCCGACACGCCGAACACTGGTGTAATGGACAATGACTCAGACGGCAGAACAGCACTGTGCAGCGTGGCTATCATTCTCGCAGGAGCTGCGGTCCTGATGTTCAGCCGAAAGAAAAAGGAAAGATAATTGATGCTGTCTGAAAAAGATAGCTAAAGGGGATCAATTTATCTATACATGAAGAAAGCCCCTGCAACTGGGCAGGGGCTAGGGAGGTAGTAATATGAATAATGAAAATGAACTCCATGATGTAACTTTTAAAATCAGGTATCCTAGCAAAAAGGAAAAAATTTTATATGCGGTAAAGTCCATTTTAATAGATGAGTTGAATATTCTTGTTCAAAGTATTATCACAGCTGCAACATTATGCTTTCTTGCTGAAAACGGATGGTCTATATCTCAAAAAAACAATGTATTAATAGTACTTCTATTCGTTGTATTTTTCATTTCACAAATATTGATGTGTTTAAGAGTTTTAACAGGAAAATACACCTTAAAAGAAATTATAATTAGAGAAGTAAAAGAATGAGCATATTTAAAAGATTGGAAAATCACTATAAAAGTAAGAGCTACTTGACATATCATGCGGCTAATGAGCATGAACAGCTGCTGTTATTTTATCCAAATTATAAAAGCACAAAGATATACGTCATACATAAAAGTGACGACTCTAAGTGGTTTGACCTTGGTTGTCTTGAAAAAGGCGCTGATGAAAAGCTCAGTGTTCCGTTTTATGACGGCTGTGATAACAAGTTTGATGAAATGATAGCGAAAATGAAAGGCGTAGATAAGGCAGCTGAGGACTACAGGTTTACAATCTTTTATGACCCCGACTCAAATACTTATTGGATAGACAATTCATTGCAGTTGTTTTTTGAAAATCAAGAAGCTGTCATCACCACATATTTAAAAGAAAATGGATATCATTTAACAATAATATAACATATTTATTTTCAAAGCACAAGCAGTTTAAATAGAAAAAAGCCCCCGCAACGGGGCAGGCGTTGGGGAGGTAGAGTAATGTGAACACTCTTTTTTTGATTATATGCTATGTACTTGTAATAGGATCTTGGTCTTTGTTGTGGTCAATATACACTGGTGATCCTTTATATGCTTGGCGAAAACCAATTGAACTTACGAAGAAAATAGCAAAGCGTTTCAAGGTGAAATCATGAATATACTGTATATCTTATTCGTTGTATTTTATTTGTACAATTTTGTCTCCCTATTTAAACTAAGAAAACGTGATAAAAAGGAAATAAAAATGATAAAAGAACAAAAAGTCATAGAATGCATAGCTGACGAGCTGAAAGAAAAAGGGTATAATGTAAGACTATTAAGACGTATTGATGATTGTGCCGCAAGGTACATAATGTTTTACACTGATAAAAGATATTTTGTGACAGAGATATCAGAAACAATTGATTTGAGAGATATGGTACGTGATATACCTGAACTAATGCTAAATGTTGGCGGTCTTGTGTACTGCGGTGGAGTAGTTTCACTTATGTTTCATATCTTTTTAGAATGGACCAAGGATATCACAAACAACATCTGCTCAGAGATTGATGAGAAAAAAGAGCATTATCCACAACTGACAGAGCAAGAGGTCATGACATGGATAAATAATAACAAAATTATAATAATAGGAGCTGATAAGAATGGTAAAAGTACGCATAGAGGGTTTGCCAGAAGAAGTTGAAAAGTTCACAGAACAGCTTGAAAAAGACGGATATGAGTTCTTACAGAAAAGCGAAAACTATCCGAACAGAAATTCAGTTTATATCAGAAAATATGTGGAGATAATGGTTGATGATGAATAATATCATAAAGATTTTCAAAAAGCACCGCAGAAATCACTATAGTGGCATGGGACAGTGTTTTTCATTGATAGAGCAACAGCTCTGTACAGAGAACTTGATAATTCATGACCCTAAGTCTAATGTCATAGCTGTGACAAAGCGAGAAGATTTTGGAGGTAAAAATGAATGAGTATAGATACTTTATAGCAGACGATAACAAAACAGGAACTCTGATTTGCAGTAATGAAATAAAGGGCAAAGATATGCTGCTCCTTGTCGGACACATTATCTATTTGTATAATGCAGCATCTGTTGATGATATCGTAGACAAGCTTGTAACCATGTATGGCTTTAGTGTTATGAAGGAACATATTACAGCTCTTGACCTCAACACTAATCCTGATACGCCTTATACATACTATGACCTTATCGATGAGGGTGGCTATTGTGAAAGTGATGGATATATGTACACCGATATTAACAGAATAAAAAAACTCTTTTCAGGAGAAAAATCCCAGAAGATGTTACGCACTATCGGTCGATTTAATGCTAAGAAAGGATGAGATTCTTGTCAAATTATAAGCAATTAAGGTTTATCATTTCAAGAAATGGTGACAAGGCAAAAACTGTTCTCAAAACTTCATACGATATTGTAAGTTTACCATACTTGCTAACATATGTTATGGGACTCTTTTTTGAGGAATATGCGAACGAAGGCGTTGGCTTTAGCACAAGTGAGCTTACTAATATGCTTTTGACTATGTACCCAAAAGATTTTGCGGTATCAGCGGAACAGGCGGAACTTGTTCTTGATGATTTAGAAACATGGGAAAGAAACTGCAGTTCATATGATATCATAAGAACAATAGGCGTTTTTAAGCCAAGAAAATTAAATTACTTTGAACAGCTATTTTGTGAATTAAAGAAACACTTCAAGCAGAATGGATTTCATGCCGTGTATGCCGAAACAAATGAAGAAAGCCTGATTATTTTTTACAGACCCAAAAGTAATCAAAGGGTATTCGGAATACGAAGAAACTGTTATTCAAAAAATGGCAATAGCATAGAAATTGGTCTTTTAATAAATGAAAACACATTTTTGT
>ERZ1106915.41-NODE-41-length-180147-cov-38.806066_pt1 | contig 180147 bp, 159 predicted proteins | sample MGYA00403653_ERZ1106915 | MGnify/ENA primary metagenome ERZ1106915 (study PRJEB35170, sample SAMEA104062404) | human gut metagenome | biome: human gut; feature: human-associated habitat; material: faeces | place: Denmark | collected 2012-06-06 ...
GAAACGAGGTCTGCGAAGCAGGAAGCCCATTGGCTTTAGACAATGGGTAGTTCACCCGGAAGAGCTTGCACAGATTACCGCACCGACCCTCGTAATCTGCGGGACAAAAGACATGATCCGGGAAGACCACACGAGAAAAATTGCGGAAAATATCCCGAATGCCCGTTTGGCGATCCTCGAGGGGGATCATTTTGTTGCAAATAAGCGCTTGGAGGAATTTAACCGGGAAGTGGACAGGTTTCTGGAAAGCCTTTAAAACCATAGGAGGAAGAATGATTCGAAAAGCGGAAAAGAAAGATCTTTCAAGAATTGCAGAAATCCTCGTATTTGATAAGCGAATGAATTATCGATCGATTTTTAAAAACGACGACTATTCTTTTCATGTGCTTCAAGTACTGGATGTTGCAAAAGAGTATGCGCAGCCGGAAATCCTAGATCATATTTTTGTGTATGACGATGGAATTGTGAAAGGACTGATTCATCTGGAACAGACGGAAATCGCAGAGTTTTATGTGGATCATTTTTTTCAGAATCAGGGAATCGGCGCAGCGCTGATGGAGTACGCCAAGCAGGAGCATCGGGCAGACCATCTGTGGGTGCTTGAGAAAAATGAACGCGCGATCCGGTTTTATGAAGCCCACGGCTTTTCTCTTTCCGGGCAAAGGCGTCTGGAAGCGGGGACGACGGAATACGTCATAAAGATGCTCGCAATAGAATGACAATTTGAGGAGGACAACATGAGGAACAAACGAAAAGGCGCACTTTTTCTGGCGCTGTGCCTGGTATTGGCGGGCTGCGGTCAGAGAGCAGAGACGAAAACTGAAATGGCAGAAAGTATTGGGATACAAAACGAAAGCGCCATGCCGGACACAGAGGATGCAGATGCAAAAGACTCTGTGTCAGAAACGGGCGAGACGCAAAATACGAAAACGACTGCTCAGGAGCCGGAAAACGAAGCAACTTCCGAAGCAACTGTGGAAAACACGACAGAACCGAAATATCTAACCCTGGACATATCCACAATGGGCGAGATACTTGCGGACGGCGATGCGGTGGATCCGATCGGGTTGACCATTCTATCAGAAGAGGAAAACGGAGTCAGCTGGGCAAACGACTGGTATGACAGCGAAAATTTGTCACTTCCGATGATCGGCACGGACTGGAACAGCTTTTATGACGATCATTACCAGTACCAGTGGGTGGATGACGAGCTCTATATTTATGAAACCGGTACGGGAAATTGCATCTATGTGCTGGATTATCCGACGGATCAGTGGTATATTAACGGCAACAATGCATATCTGGAGGATGGGATTTTTTACGGAGCCAGCGTGAGAAACGGATACGCGCAATCCAATACCTGTTTTATGTTTGCCTATGATCTGGAAAACGATAAGCTGCTGTGGAGAAGCGCAGACCAGACCTATAATTCCATGAATTTTGTAGTCAAAGGGGATGTTATTCTGTGCGGCTATGGCTTTACGGCGGAACCGGATTATTTGTATCAGATCAATCGTAACACAGGAGAAGTGATCGATCGGCTGTCCTTAAAAAAGGCACCGGATCTGATCATAGAACAGGATGGGAAGCTTTATGTCCATACCTACAGTTACAATTATGTGATCGGGATGGATGTACCGAACGAATTTTGAGTGGGAGGTACGGATTGGGAAATTCTGACAATAGAAAACGGGGTGTGAACTCCAGGCAAAACGAGAAAAACAGGGAAGCTCTGATTGCTGTGCTTACGGTCTGCCTGATTGGCGTACTGGTAACGGTGGTCATTATCGCAGCTGTCGATCTTTACCGGAAACACACCTATACGGCTGAAATCGATCCATCTGAGTACAAAATTATTAAAATAGAAAAAAGTACGACAACGTCTTATTCTGCGGCGACGGAAACCGTGGATACAGATTCGATCTATGTTGCGACGGTTGAGTATCAGGTGGATGGCGTCACCTATACGGACACGCTGGACATGCTGACCGGTACGGAGTTTGCAAAAACCCTGTATGGACGTTATCTGACGGATTCGAATCCGGAAGAAGTGCTGGGGAAGCTTTATTATTCGCCGAAAAAGCCGTCCCATATCGGCAGATATGGAGATGACAGCATTTTTGTGAAGTGATTTTTTCACAGGGAAAGAGAGGCACTATGGGCTTTTGGATTTTTATGCTGGTGATGGATCTGCTGATTCCGGTTACGGTAATTGTTTTGGCGTGTGTTTTCGGAAAAGGGAACAACTGCGTAGGGAATGTTGGGGGAATTGTGTGTACACTGCAGTGCGTCGTTATCATTGGAACGATCGTTGTGACAGAGCGGGAACTGAAAAAGAGATTTGACCGGAATGGGGAATGGAAGAGGAGCTGAGATTATTAAGATCATCCACCGGCCCCGGAATGTTTTTTCCGGGGCCGGTGGATGATCAGCGATCGGAAAAGGACAGACCTCCGCAGAGCGGCGGCTGTAATTCATGACAATAGAATGCTCGCAGAGCGTGCATTCTATTGTTGCTACAAAAAAGAGCCTGAGCAAAAACCAAAGAACGGCTTTTGCTCAGGCTCTTTTTTGCAGGAACATCCCTGCTTCGCAGGTCTGTCCTTTTCCTCGTCGCCATGACAAAAAAGCTACTCTGAAAACCCAGAGCAGCTTTTCAATGTTTCTGATTCAATTAAGCTCTTTCAACCCTGCCGGACTTCAAGCAGCTTGTGCAAACGTGCATTCTCCGTGCACCACCGTTGACTTTACATTTAACGCTTCTGACGTTGGAATTCCAGATACGGTTGGATCTTCTATGGGAATGGCTTACGTTGTTACCGAAATGAGCGCCTTTGCCACAAATATCGCATTTTGCCATGATTGCACCTCCTCAAACTATATTCGTCGTTTGACTGACAACATCAGTATGATAACAGAATTAAATACATTTGGCAAGTAAAAAATCATCAAATTTTTAAAAAATTAAAATGGTTATTCCCTTTTTGCAGGAAAGCGGTTATAATAGCCTTAGATTTTCATGGAAAAAGGAGGTTATCACATGAAGGGTTCTTCTATGACGACCCATATGGGCAATATTACGATTGATAATGAAGTGATTGGTCAATATGCGGGAACAGTGGCGATGGAGTGTTTCGGCATCGTTGGCATGGGCGCTACGGTGAAGGGCGGTCTTGTCAAGCTGTTGAAGAGCGACAGCATTACTAAGGGCATTGCAGTTACACTGAATAATAATAAACTGACACTGGACTTCCACGTTATCGTGGCATACGGGGTGAGCATTCTTGCGGTATCGGACAATCTGATCAGCAATGTAAAATATAAGGTAGAGGAATTTACCGGAATTGAGATAGAGAAAATCAACATCTTTGTAGAAGGTGTGCGAGTGATTGATTAAGGAGGACTTAACTGTGGCTGTAAATACGATCGACGCTAAGATGCTTGCAAAGATGTTCTTAGCAGGTGCTAAGAATCTGGAGAGTAAGAAAGAGTGGATCAATGAATTAAACGTGTTCCCTGTTCCGGATGGTGATACAGGTACGAACATGACACTGACCATTATGTCTGCGGCAAAAGACGTTGCAGCGATGAATGCAAACAATGACCTGGATATGAAATCCTTGGCAAAGGCGATTTCATCCGGTTCCTTAAGAGGCGCCAGAGGCAACTCAGGCGTCATTTTATCGCAGCTGTTCAGAGGCTTCACCAAAGCGATCCGCGATTATGATACGATCGATATTCCGCTGCTTGCAGAAGCTTGTGAGAAAGCGGTAGAGACTGCATACAAAGCAGTTATGAAACCGAAGGAAGGCACGATCCTGACCGTTGCTAAGAGTGCTTCTTTAAAGGCTCGTGAGCTGGCAGATGCAGGGGAAACCGACCTGGAAAAATATATCGGCGATATCATTGAGCGCGCAGATTATGTGCTGAGCCAGACTCCGGAGATGCTGCCTGTTTTAAAACAGGCTGGCGTTGTGGATTCCGGCGGACAGGGTCTGATGCAGGTATTAAAGGGCGCTTATGAAGCGTTTTTAGGCAAAGAGATCGACTGGACGGTAACAGAGACCGCAGCTCCTGCAGGGGCTCCGTTTGCAGGCAGCCAGGAAAATGTTTTGGAAGAGAGCGATATCAAATTCGGCTATTGTACAGAGTTTATCATCATGCTTTCCAAGACCTTTAACATCAAGCAGGAGATGGACTTTAAGGCATATCTGGAATCCATCGGCGATTCGATCGTAGTTGTGGCAGATGACGATGTGGTTAAGGTACACGTGCATACCAATGACCCGGGTCTTGCGATCCAGAAGGCATTGAAGTATGGTGCACTTTCCAATATGAAGATCGATAACATGCGCCTGGAGCACCATGAAAAGGTTGTGAAGATGGCACAGAAGGAGCAGCAGGAGGCTGCAGCTGCAGCACCGGCTGAGAAAAAGGCAGCGGCATTTATCGCGGTTTCTGTAGGCGAAGGGATCAATGCGATCTTAAAAGACCTTGGCGTAGACTATATCATCGAGGGTGGTCAGACGATGAACCCGAGCACCGAGGATGTGCTGAATGCCATTGAAAAAGTAAACGCAGAAACCGTTTACGTTCTCCCTAATAATAAAAATATCATTCTGGCTGCAAACCAGGCAAAATATATGACGGAGGACAAGAAGATCGTTGTCATTCCTACCAAGACAATCGCACAGGGCATTACCGCAGTGATCAACTATGTACCGGATCTGAGTCCGGAAGAAAATGAAGCGGCGATGACAGAAGCGATCGAAACCGTTCGCACCGGTGAAGTAACCTATGCAGTCAGAGATACGGTGATCGACGATCATGAAATCCATCAGGGCGATTACATGGGGATCGGAGATGCAGGAATCCTTGCAGTCGGACAGGCGATCGAAACAGTTACGAAAGACATGATCGATAGCATGATGGATGAGGATATGGAGCTGATCAGCATCTATTATGGTCAGGAGACCAAAGAGGAAGACGCTGCAGCGCTCCGCGACAAGGTGGCGGAGAAATATCCGGCGTGTGATGTAGAGCTGCAGTATGGCGGACAGCCGATTTACTACTATATTGTTTCTGCAGAGTGAGGCATAATGGAAGCCAGTCATTTGATTACAGAGATAAAAGGCGTAGGGGTGAAGACCACTGCGCTTTTTTCGAAACTTCATATTGAAACGATAAAGGATCTGATTTCTTATTTTCCGAGAGGCTATGATCATTATGAGGAGGCGCTTCCGGTTGGAGAGCTGTGCACCGGCAAAGTACAGTCGGTAAGAGCCTGTATTGTTGGTACGCCGTCTATGGTGCGGGCAAAAGGAATGGTCATCACACATGCGCAGGCAGGAGATGCCTCCGGGCGAATGAAGCTGACCTGGTTTCGGATGCCGTATCTGAAAAAAGCACTTCCGGGCGGCAGCTGGCATGTGTTTCGCGGCATGGTACAGGCAGGCACAGGCGGGATGCTTTTCATGGAACAGCCGCGTGTGTTTTCGCAGGGCGATTATGAAACCCTTGCCGGGACATGGCAGCCCAAATATGCGCTGACGAGCGGACTGACCAACCATATGATCTCCAAATGTGTGCGGCAGGCGCTGGAGGAGCTGGAGCTGCCGGATTATCTTCCGGAAGAAATACGGAGCAGATACCGTCTGATCGGATTCCGGGAAGCAATGGAAAAAATCCATTTTCCAGGAAGTCAGGAGGATGTTGTGATGGCCAGAAGACGTCTGGTCTTCGATGAATTTTTAGCCTTCCTGATTCAGATCAAGCGTCAGAAAAAAGAGAATGCAGGGCTGTTAATCGATCGGCCGCTGCAGCCGACAGAGGATACGGACCGCCTGATTGCAGCGCTTCCGTATCAGCTGACCGGAGCCCAGCAGAGGGTTTGGAAGCAGATCGAAGCAGACCTGACAGGACATATGGCGATGAACCGACTGGTTCAGGGGGACGTGGGAAGCGGTAAAACGATCCTTGCTTTTCTGGCGCTTTTGGTGTGCAGTGCAAACGGCAGGCAGGGGTGCCTGATGGCACCGACAGAAGTGCTGGCGGCACAGCACTTTGAAGCACTGACAGAGATGACGGAGAAGTACGGACTGTGTACAAAGCCGATCCTGCTGACCGGTTCCATGACGTCGAAACAGAAAAAAGAGGCGTATGCACGGATCAAATCCGGGGATGCGGACGTGATTATCGGGACACATGCGCTGATTCAGGACAAAGTGGAGTATCGTGATCTTGCACTGGTAGTGACAGATGAACAGCACCGGTTTGGCGTAAGGCAGAGAGAATGCCTGGCAAATAAAGGGGAGGGCGTACATGTGCTCGTCATGAGCGCGACACCGATTCCACGGACGCTGGCGATCGTATTATATGGCGATCTGGAAGTGTCTGTGCTGGACGAGATGCCAAAAAACCGTCTGCCGATTAAAAACTGCGTCGTAGATCCGTCCTTCCGCAAAAAAGCCTATGCCTTTCTCGAAGCGCAGGTGGAGGCAGGGCATCAGGTCTATGTAATCTGTCCGATGGTAGAAGCCGGAGAGGATTCCGCAGACGGACTGGAAAATGTCACGGATTATACGGAAAAATTAAAAGCTGCCCTGAATAGCTCGATTCGGGTGGCTGCTTTGCATGGAAAAATGAAGGCAGCACAGAAGCAGGAAATTATGGACGCATTCGGAGCCGGGCAGATTGATGTCCTTGTATCGACGACGGTTATCGAGGTTGGGATTAATGTTCCCAATGCAACAATAATGCTTGTGGAAAATGCAGAGCGCTTCGGACTCGCACAGCTGCATCAGCTGCGGGGACGTGTCGGAAGAGGTCATGCGCAGAGCTTCTGCATTTTTATGACCGGGGATGGAAGCGGTGCAAAAAATAAACGTCTCGATGTATTAAATCACTCCAACGACGGATTTTTTATTGCCAATGAGGATTTAAAGCTGCGGGGGCCGGGGGATCTTTTCGGCATCCGCCAAAGCGGTGACCTGGATTTTGGATTAGGCGATATTTATCAGGATTCCGATGTGCTGATGCTTGCAGGAGAGCTGGCAGATCAGGTGCTTTCCGGGGACGTGGTGCTTCCGGAAAAGGAATTCGGATTATTTGAAAAATCGATCGACTATCGGACGATCTGACCGTACGGCGTGCAAAGTCGGCGCAGGCTTTGCAGCTGTGCGGTTTCGTATCTGAGAAAAGGGAGAATGAAATGCAGGAAATCAAAAGCCGGGGGCTGACCCGCGACGCGATCAAGATGATCGCGATGCTGACGATGTTTTTCAATCATTTCAGCCATGTTTTTCTGACAGCGGGGACATATCCGGCGGAATTTTTGAAAGGAATCGGCTATTTTACTGCGCCGGTGATGTGTTATTTTCTGGTGGAGGGGTTTTATAAAACCTCGTCCAGACGTGCGTATGCAAAACGACTGTTTGTATTTGCGCTGGTGTCCCAGGTGCCCTATTTTCTGGCATTTAACAGAGAGGCGGCAGGCTTGAATATGATGTTTTCCCTGTTGTTTAGCTTTCTGATCCTGTGCGTGTTCCATGGAGAAGCGTTCCGGCGGGGAAAAGGGCAGCTGCAGATCGCAGGGCTGTTTTTTTTATCGGTATTTTCAGACTGGTCTGCGCTCGCCCCGGCGTTTACGCTGTTGTTTGACCGGGCGGGGCAGGAACGGAAAAAACTGCAGAAAGCCTTTCTGTTCGTGACGGCGGTTGTCGGAATCAACGAAGCAGCGTCTGTGGCGCAGACGGAGGGTGTTTTGGGGTTTCCGGAAGGCGCAGTGCGCGTTTTGTTCTCAATGACAGGTCCGGCGCTGGCGGGACTGTGCATTTTATATGGATACAATGGGGAGCGGGCGAAAAAAGGACGGCAGGTTTTGAAATGGTTCTTCTACGGATTTTATCCGTTGCATCTGCTTTTGTTGTGGCTGGCGGCCCGGGCAATGGGAACGATGTAGCAGCTGTTTGGAAACGTGGCGCAAAAATCGCAGCGGGACTTCCCAAAATCGAACATATGTGTTATACTCTCGAAAGTAATTCGACTTTTACAGTTCGCGGGCGATCCGTGAACTGAGTTTTTCATCGTATAGGAAACTTCGTTTCTATACGATAAAAACGCTCCGCGAGGATGCGCCCTCGGCGCGGGAATGTGCCAAGGCACATTTTTTTACGATAGAAATTTGGGCAGTTCGGAATCGGAAAGAAAGGATCAGATAGATGGCACAAAATACAACCTATGACGCTTCCAGCATTACGGTGCTGGAGGGACTGGAGGCAGTGCGGAAACGACCGGGCATGTATATCGGCAGCGTTTCCACGAAGGGCTTGAACCACCTGATTTATGAAATCGTGGATAATGCTGTGGACGAGCATCTGGCTGGCTACTGCAGCAAAATCACCGTAATTCTGGAAAAAGATGGTTCAGCGACCGTTTCGGACAACGGACGCGGTATCCCAGTCGGGATGCATGAAAAAGGAATCAGTGCGGAGCGTCTGGTTTTCACGACCCTGCATGCAGGCGGTAAGTTTGACAACAACGCCTATAAGACCAGCGGCGGTCTGCACGGCGTCGGCTCCTCCGTCGTCAATGCGCTTTCGAAGCATCTGACAGTGCGTGTAAAGGACGGAAAAAATGTCTACGAGGACACTTATGAGTACGGCAATCCAACGACCGAACTGGTCAATGGACTGCTGCCGGTCGTTGGACGTACAAGAGAGACCGGAACGACGATTTCGTTCCTGCCGGACGATACGATTTTTGATAAAACCAGATTTAAAGAGGACGATATCAAAAGCCGCCTGCACGAGACGGCGTACTTAAACCCTGCGTTGACAATTCACTTCGAGGATTGCAGAGGGACAGAGCCGGAGATTTTGGACTATCACGAGCCGGAGGGTATTGTCGGATTTATTAAGGATATGAACAAGTCCTGCGAGGCGGTGACGGACGTCATCTCATTTCAGGGCGAAAGCGACGGAATCTCTGTCGAGGGTGCGTTTCAGTATATCAACGAGTTCCACGAAAATGTGCTGGGATTCTGCAATAACATCTACAATGCGGAGGGCGGCACGCATCTGACCGGCTTCAAGACGCAGTTTACGACGATCATCAACAGCTACGCGCGGGAGCTCAATATTTTAAAGGAAAAAGACCAGAACTTCACCGGTCCGGACGTGCGAAACGGCATGACGGCGGTCATTTCGATCAAGCATCCCGATCCGCGGTTTGAAGGACAAACAAAGACTAAGCTGGACAATCAGGATGCGGCGAAGGTTGTGGCAAAGGTCGTGGGCGAAGAGCTGACCAGATTTTTTGACAGAAACTTAGAGACGTTAAAAGCTGTCATCGGCTGCGCGGAAAAGGCGGCCAAAATCCGCAAAACAGAAGAGCGCGCCAAGACGAATATGCTGACGAAGCAGAAGTTTTCGTTTGATTCCAACGGAAAGCTGGCAAACTGCGAGTCGAAGGACGCATCGAAATGTGAAATTTTTATCGTAGAGGGAGATTCTGCGGGCGGCTCCGCCAAGATGGCGAGAAACCGGATGTATCAGGCGATTCTGCCGATCCGCGGTAAGATTTTGAATGTAGAAAAGGCAAGCATCGACAAGGTTCTGGCAAACGCTGAGATCAAGACGATGATCAATGCGTTCGGATGCGGTTTTTCGGAAGGCTACGGCAACGATTTCGATATCACGAAGCTGCGTTATGACAAGATCATCATCATGGCGGATGCCGATGTGGACGGCGCGCACATTTCCACGCTGCTTCTGACGCTGTTTTACCGGTTCATGCCGGAGCTGATTTTCGAAGGACACGTTTATATCGCAATGCCGCCGCTGTATAAGGCGATGCCGTCCAGGGGTGCAGAGGAATATCTTTACGATGACAAGGCACTGGAGCGCTACCGCAAACGTCATAAGGGACCGTTCCATCTGCAGCGCTACAAAGGTCTGGGCGAAATGGATGCCCAGCAGCTGTGGGAGACGACGCTGGATCCGGAGACGAGAATGTTGAAGCTTGTGGAGATCGAGGACGCCAGAATGGCGTCTGAAGTGACGGAAATGCTGATGGGAACCGAGGTTCCGCCGCGCCGCGCGTTTATTTACCGCAATGCGACAGATGCAGAACTGGATATCTGACCGGGCAGATAGCTGACATAAGGAAGAAAAATTGAAAAATGAAATTTTTCAATTGCGAGATTTGTGTCTGCGTGCACTTGACACAAACTCAACATGCGCAAAAGGCGTGCGCAGAAATGAGCAGAAAAAATGGAAGATAACAACAGAATTATAAAAACGGAATATTCCGAGCTGATGCAGAAATCTTATATCGATTATGCGATGAGCGTTATCGTGGCGCGTGCCCTGCCGGACGTGCGGGACGGCTTAAAGCCGGTACAGCGCCGCGTGCTTTACGATATGTACGAGCTTGGAATCCACTATGACAGACCGTACCGAAAGAGTGCGCGTATCGTCGGTGATACGATGGGTAAATATCATCCGCACGGCGACAGCTCGATCTACGAAGCACTGGTCGTTATGGCGCAGGAATTTAAAAAGGGACAGCCGTTAATCGATGGACACGGCAATTTCGGCAATATTGAGGGTGACGGTGCGGCTGCGATGCGATATACGGAGGCGCGTCTGGAAAAGCTGACGCAGGACGCCTTTTTGGAAGATCTGGATAAGGATGTCGTGGACTTTATCCCGAACTTCGATGAGACGGAAAAGGAGCCGTCCGTTCTGCCCTGCCGCATCCCGAACCTTTTGGTCAACGGTTCTGAGGGTATTGCAGTCGGCATGGCGACGAGCATTCCGCCGCACAACCTCAGCGAGGTCATCGATGCGGTAAAGGCATATATGCTGGATGAAAACATCACGACCGCAGAGCTGATGCGCTACATGCAGGGACCGGACTTCCCGACCGGCGGTATCGTGACGAACAAAGACGAGCTGCTTTCCATCTATGAAACCGGCGCAGGCAAAATCAAGCTGCGCGGCAAGGTGGAGACGGAAAAAGGCAAAAACGGCAGGACAAACGTTGTCATCACGGAGATTCCCTATACGATGATCGGCGCGAACATCGGTAAGTTCCTGTCGGACGTCGCAGCGCTTGCGGAGAGCAAAAAGACGACGGATATCGTGGATATTTCAAACCAGTCGTCCAAAGAGGGCATCCGGATTGTGATCGAACTCAAAAAAGATGCGGACGTCGATCATTTTATCAGTATGCTGTATAAAAAGACACGTCTGGAAGATACCTTTGGCGTGAACATGCTCGCGATTTCCGACGGACGTCCCGAAACGCTCGGTTTAAAACAGATCATCAAGGCAAATACCGATTTCCAGTTTGAAATCAACCGCCGCAAATATGAGAGACTGCTGGCAAAAGAGCAGGAAAAACGCGAGATTCAGGAAGGCCTGATCAAAGCCTGCAACGTGATCGATTTAATTATCGAGATTTTGCGCGGTTCACGCGACCGGACGATGGCAAAGGCGTGCCTGGTGGACGGCGTGACGGAGGGAATCAAATTTAAAACAAAACAGGCTTCCGTGATGGCGGCGCAGCTTTGCTTTACGGAAAATCAGGCGAATGCGATTCTGGATATGCGTCTGTATAAGCTGATCGGTCTGGAAATTGAGGCCCTGATCAAAGAGCACGAAGAGACAATTGCAAATATTTACCGGTATGAGGATATTTTGGAACGGAAAAGCGCAATGGCGCAGGTTATCATCAATGAGCTGGATGCGCTCAAGAAAGAATATTCGCAGAAGCGCCGCACGGTGATCGATAACTGTGAGGAAGTTGTTTTTGAAGAGAAAAAAATCGAGGAAGCGCCGGCTTACTGCCTGATTGACCGGTTCGGTTATACCAGATGCGTAGACGTTGCGACGTTCGAACGCAATCAGGAAGCGGCGTTTGCGGAAAACCGTTTTGTATTTCTGGTAAAGAATACCGGCAGGATCTGTCTGTTTACCAATACCGGACAGCTTTATACGGTCAAGGTGTCCGATCTGCCCTTTGGCAAGTTCCGCGATAAGGCAATTCCGCTCGACAACGTGAGCAATTTCGATTCGACCAGGGAACAGCTCCTGTTGGCGGTCGGTCAGAGTGACTTGAATCTCTACCGTCTGCTGTTTGTGACAAAACAGGGTATGACAAAGATGGTAGACGGCGGCGAGTTCGACGTGATGAAGCGTACCGTGGCGGCGACAAAGCTGCAGGAGGGCGACGAGGTAGCGAATGTCTGTGTTTATCAGGATCAGAAATACATTATTTTGCAGTCAAAGGACGGATTTTTCCTGCGCTTCGAGGTGGAAGAAATCCCGGAGAAAAAGAAAAACGCGGTTGGCGTGCGTGGGATGAAGCTGTCGGATGGCGATGAGATTGAAGCGGTATTTTATACGAGGCCGGGCGATGAGACGAGTGTGGAATATAAAAGCAGAACGCTTGTTCTGAATCAGCTGAAGCTTGCGCACAGGGATTCCAAAGGAACGAAGGTCAGAGCTTGACGAAACGGATAGAATGCAGTATGCTGAAATCCAGATATTTTTTTGTTACAGTTCACTCGTACCCTTCTGAGTTCAGATTCCGTGCTTGCACGAAAATCTGAACTCAGAAGGGTACGAAGGGAACGCCATTTTATGAGCAAAAAGAGCTGCGAAGCAGCGGAAAGCATCGAAGATGCGTTTTTGCGAATGGCGCGTGTGAACAGTAACATTTTTTGACCTGATTTTGGAGGAATTGGAAATTTATGAGAGTAATTGCGGGAGAAGCCAGAAGTCTTCCTTTGAAAACCCCTCAGGGTTTAGATACGCGGCCGACGACGGATCGGATCAAGGAAACTCTGTTTAATATGCTCCAGCCTTATCTGCCCTGCAGCGTATTTATCGATCTGTGCAGCGGCAGCGGCGGCATCGGAATCGAAGCGATCAGCAGGGGTGCAAGGCATGCCTATTTTGTGGAAAACGGCAGGGAGCCTGCCAAATGTATCGCGGAAAATCTTCATTTTACAAAGTTCGAAGACCGTGCGACCCTGTTAAAACAGGACGTTGTCAGTGCACTGTCCTCGATTCACGAAAAGGAAGCGGACGTGATTTTCATGGATCCGCCGTATCAGTCCGGGTTAGAAGAGCCCGTGCTGGCGGCGCTTTCCAGAATGCCGTATGTGACGGATGAGACATTGATCGTGATCGAAGCGACACTTGACCGCGACTTTTCGTTCGCCGAAGAATACGGATTTTCAATCAAAAAAGAAAAATGCTATAAGACAAATAAGCATGTATTTCTGGCAAAGGAAGAAAAAAATGAAAGCAGCAATTTATCCGGGCAGCTTTGACCCCGTAACCTATGGACATTTAGATATTATCCGCCGCGCCGCGTCCGTTTTTGACGAATTGACGGTCAGCGTGCTGAATAATAAAGTAAAGACTCCATTGTTTTCTGTTGAGGAACGTGTTAAAATATTAAAAGAAGCGACAAAAGATCTGCCGAACGTCAAGGTGGAATCTTTCAGCGGTCTGCTGGTTGACTATGCCGCCAGTAAGGACGTGACGGTTGTTGTGCGCGGTCTGCGCGCGATTACGGATTTCGAGTATGAATTGCAGAATGCTCAGACCAACCGGAAGCTTTCAGGAGACAAGCTGGATACGATGTTTCTTACGACCAGTCTGGAATACGCTTATCTCAGCTCTTCCAGCGTCAAGGAAATTGCCAGCTTCAACGGAGATATTTCACAGTGCGTGCCGCCTTTTGTCGCACGGCTTGTCTATGAGAAGTTCGGACATGCCAGAGAAAACTGAGCATATGCGGAAATGAGGAAAAGATGAGCAGCAGAATCGAACAGCTGATTGATGAAATTGAAGAGTATATTGATAATTGTAAGTACCAGCCGCTTTCCAATTCGAAGATCATCGTAAACAAGGACGAGATCGACGATCTTTTACGCGAGCTGCGCCAGAAGACGCCGGAAGAGATTAAGCGGTATCAGAAAATTATCAGCAATAAGGAAGCGATCTTAAACGATGCGCGCGAAAAGGCGCAGGCGCTGATCAACGAGGCGACCGAACATACGACCGAGCTGATCAATGAGCATGAGATCATGCAGCAGGCTTATGCGCAGGCAAATGAGGTTGTACAGCTTGCAACTCGCCAGGCACAGGAGATCGTGGACAATGCAACGCTGGAAGCCAATGCGATCAAGGATTCTATCATGCAGTATACCGACCAGAAGCTCGCCGAGGTGGAGGATATCATTGCGCATGCGGTAGAAGTCTCCCAGACCCATTACAGCAACCTGGTCAGCGACTTAAACCGGATCAATGACGTGGTACAGACAAACCGTGCAGAGTTCCATGCGCAGAATGAAGAGCTCGGCACAGAAGAGATGGATGCAGCAGGAAACGTGGGCGATGACCTGAATGTCATGTAATCCAATCCCATCAAATATCATATGGAAACAACAGAATGCGCGCTGCGTAAAAATTCTGTTATTAAGAGAACTGGAAAAAAGACTTCGGCGTGCGCCGGAGTCTTTTTTTTATCGTATGGGAAACTTCGTTTCCATACGATAAAAACGCTCCGCGAGGATCGCACTGCGGCGGAATGGTAGAATGTCGCTTACGCGACCCGCCGCAGGCGGAGAATCCTGCTTCGCAGGATTCTTTCTTATCGTATAGGAAACTTCGTTTCCATACGATAAAAATGCTCTACGCGGATGCGCACTCGGCGGGTTGCACAGATCCGTGAGTCCTGTGCTGTATCGGCTGGCGTGCCGCATTCATCGGAGCAGTCTGTGACACACCTGTCACGTGCACCGTCTACACCGGAAGCACCAGATACCACGCTGCTGTCAATAACGTCAGGATCAGTTTATGAAAGATGTACGGTTTCAGCGACAGCCCGGTTTTGTGAATGCAGCTTGCAGTCTGCGCGATGCAGCACAGCCCGCCAAACGGCAGCACGATATACGCCCAGAGCCGCTCCGATGGCAGAAGCATAGACAGCCCGTTGGTGATCTCGAGCAGCGGGGACAGCGTGCGCATAAATGACGGATAAGCTGCCAAAAAGACTGTCGGGAACAGATTTAAGAGGTTGAAAAAGACCATATATCCGCCAAGTTGGGCGATGCCGTTCATTGCGGACAGAATTGATTCATGCAGGGCGGACAGCAGGCGGGCGGATGAAAGGGGCGTACCTGTAGGGCTAGCTGGGGTGTTTGCCTGGCTGCGGACAGAAGCCGGGACAAAGATGCGACTGACACTTTGCGTCGGCAGATCGCGGTAGAGCGTGTACCGCAGCACCATTCCGTACAGAAACGGAAGCAGATACATACCAAGCCAGACCGTCAGCGGAGTACGCACCGGAAACAGCGTCAGGACATAGCCGGAAAAATAGACCGGTCCGATATTGTTTATAAAGGCGAGCAGCCAGGAGGCTTCCCGGAGGGAAATTTTCTTTTGCTGAAGGCTTTGTGCACAGACTCGCGCACCCATCGGAAATCCGCAGAAAAATCCGGTCAGGATGCAGAACAGGCAAGCGTCAGTTGTCTGGAAAACGGGCTGCAAAACGGGCGCTGCCAGGCGTGCGAGCAGGTTGGAAAAGCCGGTGGAAAGAAAGAGACCGGACAGAATCATGAACGGAAACAGAGCAGGAATCATTTTGGAGAACCAGAGTGTCAGACCGTTGGCGGCGAGCGCTCCGGCCTGCGCAGGAAAGCGCAGCAGAAACAGACACAGGATAGAAAGGGTTCCGAAAAAGAAAAAGAGAAACAGCTTTCTGCGCATTGATTCTACCAAAGACTTTCAGAGTATAGTATACTTAACAGTATGTGGACAACAGAAAAATTAGACCGGGAGGAACATTTTGATCAGACTGGACAAATATTTATGTGAAATGGAAGCCGGAACCCGAAGTGAGGTGAAGGCATTTATCAAAAAAGGACGGGTAACCGTAAACGGGGAAACCGCAAAATCACCGGAACAGAAGGTGGACGAAACAAAGGATACGGTTACGCTGGATGGACACAGCTTTTCCTATCAGAAATATTTTTATTATATGCTGCATAAGCCGGCAGGCGTTGTGACCGCGGTGCGGGATCATCACGATCAGACGGTGCTTGACCTGCTTGTGGACGCTCCGGGAAAAGATCTTTCCCCGGTTGGACGGCTGGACAAGGACACCGAGGGGCTTTTGCTGATTACAAACGACGGGGCGCTTGCGCATAGGCTGCTTTCCCCTGTAAAGCATGTGCCAAAGACCTATCTCGTGCATACGAAGAAGCCGGTGACGAGCCAGATGTGCGAAAAGTTGGAAGCAGGCGTTGAGATCGGGGACGAAACGCCGACTGCGCCCGCAAAGACAAAACTGCTTTCGGATACCGACTGTGGACTGCTTCTGACGATCACAGAAGGACGGTTCCATCAGGTCAAGCGGATGCTGCAGGCAGTTGGCAACGAAGTCGTATATTTAAAACGTCTGTCGATGGGTGCCCTCGTCCTGGATGAGACGCTTTCAAAAGGAAGCTGGCGCGCGCTGACGGAAGAAGAAAAAGCGCAGCTGGGCGTGTAAACAGACGGAAAAGAGACAAATTCGACATGCGCAAAAAAACGTGCGCAGAAATGAGGGAAACTATGAATATTGTGGTGATTACAGGTGCTTCCAGCGGAATGGGACGGGAATTTGCCATGCAGCTGGATCGGGGACTGCATTCCGTGGACGAGTTCTGGCTGATTGCAAGACGCGGAAGCCGGTTAAAGGAAATCGCTTCCGGCATGCAGCATACCGTAAAGATTTTGCCGCTTGATTTGACAAACGAAGCGGATATGACAGTGCTGACAGAGAGCCTTGCGGAAGAAAAGCCGGTTGTGCGCATGCTCATCAACTGCGCCGGATACGGCATGATGGGAGATTTTACGGCGGTTCCGATCAAAGAACAGACCGGCGAAGTAGATTTAAACTGTCGGGCGCTTCTGGAAGTAACCTATGGGTGTCTGCCCTATATGCGGGCCAAGAGCCGGATCATTCAGCTGGCGAGCAGTGCGGCATTTTTGCCCCAGCCGGGATTTTCCGTCTACGCGGCGACAAAATCGTTCGTTTTGAGCTTTTCCAAGGCGCTTCGGGCAGAGCTGAAGGAACGTCAGATTTATGTGACGGCGGTTTGCCCTGGACCGGTTAAAACAGAATTTTTCGAAGTGGCGGAGCACTATGCATCCACGCTTGCGATGAAACAGTATACGATGGTAGAGGCAGATCGGGTGGTCAAGGATGCGCTGCGCGCCAGCAGCAAAAACCGTCCGATGTCCGTCTGCAGTCTGCCGATTCAGGCGTTCTGGGCGATGACACGGCTGTTGCCGCAGGATCCGGTCATCTGTCTGGTACAGAAAATGAGAGAGAAAGGAACCGAAGTCATTGAAGAAGAAAAAGAATCAGAATAAAGGGCAGAAGGGATACCTTGCCTGGAACAAAAAAATGTCCATCTGCAAAACGCTTGTGCTGTTTGCCATTTCTTTTGCAGTGTACGCAATGGGCATCTGGTCGACTGGTTCCAACCAGAACCTTTTGACGATCGTTGCGGTGCTTGGCTGTCTTCCGGCGTGCCGGAGCGCGGCAAACTTGATCGCCCTGCTTCGCTGTCATGAAATTTCCGAATCGGATTACCGAAAAATCTCTGCAAAAATCAGGACAGCGGAAAGCCTTACCGATCTGGAATTTACCAGCTACGAACGTACTTATCAGGTACAGCATATGGCATTATCCGGGGTGGAGCTGATCGGCTATATGGCGGATCCATTCGCAGACATAAAGGGCTGTGAGAAGCATCTGGAGGGTATGTTTATGCGGAATCAGCTTTCGGAGGTACATATCCGGATTTTTAAAGAGCTGCCGAAGTATTTAAATCGGCTGGACGAGCTGGAAAAGGCATCCGCTGCGGGCGATAACACGGAAGAAGAAACGGAGCGGACAGCCCGGATCAAAGCACTTTTATTTGCGATCAGTCTATAAGGAGAAAAGCGGATGCGTGCAGTAACGATCGGGCAAAATGAAGCCGGACAGCGGCTGGATAAATTTTTAAATAAATATATGAAGGAAGCCGGAGTCAGCTTTTTTTACAAGATGATGCGCAAAAAAAATATTGTTCTGAACGGGAAAAAATGTACCGGAAAGGAAATTCTTTTAATCGGTGATGAGGTAAAGCTGTTTCTGGCAGAGGAAACGCTGGAAAAGTTCGGGGCACCTCCTGCAGACTACAGCGCGCAAAAAAAGGCAGCAGGGGCGGAAACAAAAGAATATCTTCTGGCATTTGAGAAACTGAAAAATATTCGCATTTTATATGAGGACGAAGATATTCTGGCGTTGGATAAACCGGCTGGCGTGCTTTCCCAGAAGGCGTCTGTGGCGGATTTTTCTGCAAACGAATGGTTGATCGGATATTTGTTGTCTCAAAAAAAATTGACCGCCGAAGCGTTGGCAACCTTCCATCCATCGGTGTGCAACCGTCTGGATCGAAACACGAGCGGACTGCTGTTATGCGGCAAAAGCCTTTTGGGAACGCAGAAACTCACAGGGCTGATCCGGAATCGGCAGATTCATAAGGATTATCGGCTCTTTTTGCTCGGGGAAGTAAAGGAAAAACAGATTTTGACCGGTTATCTTTTGAAGGATACGAAAAAAAATCAGGTTAAAATTTTAACAAAGCCTGCGGAGGGCGCGGACGAAATCAAAACAGGGATCGAACCCCTCGCCTGCCTGGAGCTTCCCGGCATCGGGACGGTCACTTATGCACAGGCAGAGTTGTTTACCGGCAAGACGCACCAGATCCGCGCACATTTTGCATGGGCAGGGCATCCTTTGCTGGGCGACCCGAAATACGGAAACGAAGCAGTCAATCGAACCCTGAAGCAAACCTACGGAATCGGCAGGCAGCTGTTGCATGCATGGCAGATCCGCCAGAAGGACGCTGCCTCTGGCATTTTACCGACAGGCGGCATCACTTGTCCGCTGCCGGAGGATTTTCAGAAGCTGCTTTTGGCGGCAGGAATACAGCCCTAAACCGCAGGACAAAAAGCCTGGCGGCAGCCGTAGACTGTACGCAGCCGTATCGCAGGCTTTTTATACTATAACGAAAGATGGAACAATCACATGGCAACCTGGAACTCAAGAGGACTGCGGGGATCAACACTGGAGGATTTGATCAACCGCACGAATGAAAAATATCTGGAAAGTAATCTGGCATTGATCCAGAAGATCCCGACCCCGATTACGCCGATCAAAATCGACAAGGAGCACAGGCATATCACGCTGGCATATTTTGACCAGAAAAGTACGGTAGACTATATCGGAGTTGTACAGGGCATTCCGGTCTGCTTCGATGCAAAGGAATGTGCCCAGGATACCTTTGCCCTGCAAAACATTCACAGGCATCAGGTAGCGTTTATGGATCGGTTTGAAAAACAGAAAGGTATTGCTTTTTTTCTGATCTACTATTCGCATCGGGAACAGTTTTACTATCTCCCCTACGCACATTTGCGCTATTTCTGGGATCGGGCGCAGGAGGGCGGGCGCAAAAGCTTCCGGCTGGACGAGTTAAACCCGGAGTATTTCCTGCCGAAAAAAAACGGTGTTCTTGTTCCGTATCTTGATCTTTTACAAAAGGACTTGGAGGATCGGCCGGAGAGCTAGGAGGAATGATATGAACAGAAAAGAAAGAAATTCCCTGATCGGGACAATGACGACGCTGTGTTATCTGGAAAAAGACGACAGCTATCTGATGCTGCATCGTGTCAAAAAAAAGAATGACGTCAATCAGGACAAATGGATTGGTGTCGGTGGACATGCACTCGCCTATGAAAGTCCGGAGGACTGCCTGCTTCGGGAAGTAAAGGAAGAAACCGGTCTGACACTGACCTCCTATCGGTTTCGGGGAATCGTAACGTTTGCGTTAAAGGATGTGGAAACGCAGTACATGTGCCTGTATACAGCAGATGGCTGGGAGGGGACCCTGGATTATAACTGCCCGGAGGGTGATTTGGAATGGGTTTTGATAAAAGAGCTGGAAAGCTTAAATCTGTGGGAAGGTGACCGCGTATTTTTTCAGCTTTTGCAGGAAAACCGTCCGTTTTTTTCCCTGAAACTGGAATATGACAGCGACGAGTTGATAAAATGTGTGCTGGACGGCAAAGAACTTGAGTTGACAGCATTTTAAAAATCTGATATTCTATACAGGATTTCATATGCTAATACGGTAGCATGATAAAGTGCAAAGGAGATCCAACGATGAATAAATCCTTGCTTCATACACCGGAGGGTGTAAGGGATGTTTACGGAGAAGAATATGCGCGTAAGCTTTTTGTGGAGAAAAAGCTGCATGATACGATCCATTTGTACGGGTATCAGGATATTCAGACCCCGACGTTTGAATTTTTTGATGTTTACAGTAAGGAGATCGGCACGACGCCGTCTTCCCAGCTGTATAAATTTTTCGATAAGGAAGGCAATACCCTGGCGCTTCGTCCGGACTTTACGCCGTCCTGTGCCAGATGCGCCGCAAAATATTTCATGGATGAGACCGCACCGCTTCGTTTTACCTACAGCGGAAGCACGTTTACGAATACGTCGAACCTGCAGGGCAAATTAAAAGAAGTAACCCAGATGGGCGCGGAACTGATGCTGGAGCCATCTGTGGAGGCAGATGCCGAGATGATCAGCCTTGTCGTCGAAGCATTGAAAAACTGCGGTCTGACTGATCTGCAGATCACAGTCGGCGAGGTGGAATATTTTAAGGGGATCTGCGCACAGGCAGGCTTAAACGAAGAAGTGGAATTAAAGCTGCGCGACTTTATTTCCGCCAAGAACTATTTCGGTGCCCAGGAGCTTTTAGAGGAACAAAGAGTGCGCAAGGATTATGCACAGGTGCTTTTAGGGCTTGCGGATCTTGTCAAAGGGACACAGGATCTGGAAAGTGCGAAAATGCAGGTGGATAATGAACGTTCCCTGCAGGCGATTGAACGCCTGGAGGCACTTTATGAGGTGCTCAAAAAATACGGAACAGAAAAATATGTTTCCTTTGATCTCGGGCTGTTAAATCAGTACAATTATTATACCGGTGTGATCTTTAAAGGGTACACCTATGGTGTCGGAGATGCCATCGTGACAGGTGGACGCTATGATAAGCTGCTTTCCTATTTTGGAAAAAATGCACCTGCGATCGGATTTGTCGTCGTTGTGGATGATGTTCTGGAAGCCCTTTCGAGACAAAATAAAAAGCCGCATACCGGTCTGGATGGCTGCCTTTTGTTTTATACACCGGACAGCTATGATGCAGCACTGAAAAAGGCAAATCAACTGCGGCTTTCAGGTGTTTCTGCAGAGCTGATCCCGGTTGCCTGCGATCAGGACTGCAGGCGGGCAGATTTGAGAGGAAGACTTCGCAGAGAGGCGATGCTCATTCATGCAGACGGAAGCTGTGAGCAGTTGAAATCATAGAGTGCACGATGTTAGAACACCAAATAGGGGACATGAAAATGGCAGAAGATAGATACCTGACCTTCGCCCTGACAAAAGGGCGTCTGGCAGACAAAACGCTGTCTCTTTTGGAGCAGGTTGGAATTACCTGTGAAGAGATGAAGGATAAAAACAGCAGGAAGCTTGTTTTTGTCAATGAAGAATTAAAACTGAAATTTTTCCTGGCAAAGGGACCGGATGTGCCAACCTATGTGGAATACGGAGCCGCAGATATCGGTGTGACCGGTAAGGATATTTTGCTGGAAGAGGGAAGACGGGTTTATGAAGTGCTGGATCTTGGCTTTGGCAAATGCCGGATGTGCGTTTGCGGTCCGGAATCGGCGCGGGAGCTTTTGCAGCATCATGAGAGAATCCGTGTAGCAAGCAAATATCCGGTGATCGCAAAGGACTATTTTTACAATAAAAAGCATCAGACGGTCGACATCATCAAATTAAACGGTTCTGTTGAATTGGGTCCCATTGTGGGATTGTCCGATGTCATTGTCGATATCGTGGAAACCGGTTCGACCCTGCGGGAAAACGGATTGGGCGTGCTGGAGGAAATCTGTGAGCTGTCTGCGCGCGTAATCGTCAATCAGGTAAGCATGCAAATGGAATCGGAACGGATCCGGGAGATTATTTTAAGGCTGCGTAAACAGCTGGAGGAAGCATAAGCCAAGGCGGCGGAAATGAGGAAAACCGATGAGAATTGTCAAATTGACGGCAGAAAGCAAGAAAGGACTTTTGGAGGATCTGCTTCAGAGAAGCCCGAACCACTACGGACAGTACGAAAGTGCTGTGGCGGAAATTATTGAAATGGTGAAAAAAGGCGGCGACGAGGCGCTCTTTTCCTATACAGAGAAGTTTGACCACTGCAAAATGGATGCAGCCCACATCCGCGTAACCCGGGAAGAAATCGACGAGGCATATCAGAAGGTGGATGCAGACTTTGTGGAGGTTATGAAAAAAAGTGCGGCAAATATCCGTGCATTCCACGAAAAACAGCTGAGAAACAGCTGGTTTGACCCAAAACCGGACGGGACGATCCTCGGCATGAAGATTCTGCCCATCGCGATTGCCGGCGTTTATGTGCCCGGTGGAAAGGCTGCGTATCCCTCCAGCGTACTGATGAACGTGCTTCCGGCAAAGGTTGCGGGCGTGGAGCGTATCATCATGACAACCCCTCCCGGAGCAGACGGAAAGGTCAATCCTGGTACATTGGTTGCTGCACATATCGCCGGTGTGGATGAGATCTACAAGGTCGGCGGCGCACAGGCCATCGCAGCCATGGCATTTGGCACACAGAGCATTCCGAAGGTAGATAAAATCACCGGCCCCGGAAATATTTTTGTCGCCTTGGCAAAGAAAGCATGCTTCGGCTATGTGAGCATCGATTCCATCGCAGGACCCAGTGAAATTCTGGTGATCGCAGATGAAACGGCAAATCCCCGTTATGTGGCGGCAGACCTGTTGTCCCAGGCAGAGCATGACGAGCTGGCCAGTGCCATTTTGATCACCACCAGTAAGACTTTAGCGGATCAGGTTTCTGTTGAAGTGGACAGGTTCGTTGCAAACCTGTCAAGACGCGAGATCATCGAAAAATCCCTCAACAATTATGGCTATATTCTGCTGGTAGATTCTCTGGATGAGGCAGCGGACACTGCCAATGAGATTGCTTCGGAGCATTTGGAAATCCTGACGAAGGATCCCTTTGCCATGATGACAAAAATCCGTAATGCCGGAGCGATCTTCCTTGGGGAGTATTCCTCCGAGCCTTTGGGGGACTATTTTGCAGGTCCAAACCATGTGCTTCCGACAAATGGTACGGCACGATTTTTCTCCCCGTTAAATGTAGATGATTTTTTGAAAAAGACGAGCATCATTTCATATTCCAGAGCGGCGCTGGAAAAGATCCATCAGGATATTGAGTGCTTTGCAGAAAATGAGGGACTGACGGCCCATGCCAATTCCATCCGTGTCCGTTTTGAGAAGGAGGACTGATGATGGAAAGAACGGCGAGTATAAAACGCGATACAAAAGAAACCAGAATTGCACTGACACTTTCCTTAGACGGCACCGGCAGCGCGGATATTGATACCGGCATCGGATTTTTCGACCATATGCTGGACGGCTTTGCACGGCACGGATTTTTTGATTTGTCTGTAAAAGTGGACGGAGATCTGTTTGTGGACGGACATCATACCGTAGAGGATACGGGAATCGTACTCGGGCAGGCGATCGCTGAGGCAGTCGGAGACAAAAAAGGAATCAAACGTTACGGATATTTTCTGCTGCCGATGGATGACGCGCTGGTTGCGTGCGCAGTGGATCTGTGTGGACGTCCCTATTTCAATTTTGATTACGAATTTAATGTTCCGATGATCGGCGGGCTGGATACTCAGCTGATCCGGGAGTTTTTCTATGCCGTTTCCTACAGTGCAGGTATGAACCTGCATATCAAGGTATTGGACGGCATCAACGGACATCATGTTGCAGAGGCGATGTTTAAGGCGTTTTCCAAGGCACTTGATATGGCAGTATCCAACGAACCGAGGTTAGACGGCGTGCTTTCCACAAAGGGAAGCCTGTAACATACAGAATACATATCGGGCAGTCGTCTGGCTGAACCAGACCGGATGCAGAACAGCTGTCTGGAAATGAGGATCAGAATGAATACAAAAAAATTTATGGCATGCATGTACCTCAAAAATGAGGTCGCGTATCAGGACAGAGAGGGCACATGCAGAATCGAGGAAACGCCGGTCGCGCTGGCGGAGAGCTACAGCGAAAACGAATGCGATGCAATTTATGTCGGTCTGCTTTCGGAGAACGATGCAGAGCATGAAAAGGATCTGGACGTTCTGCGGGAAATCTGTCAGAATACAGCGGTTCCGGTAATTGGAAGCGGACATATTTTCCGAATGGAGGATGTGAAAAAACTGTTATATGCAGGCTGCCAGCAGGTGATGCTGGATTATGCCGATCCGGTGCAGCTGGAGCTGACAAAAGAGGTCTCCCTGAAATTTGGCAAAGAAAAAATCGCAGCAGGCGTTGCAGATATTTCGCTTTTGGAACAGGAAAAGGAGCTGCTAAAGGAATATACCTCCAACGTATTTTTGTTCTGTCCCGGTGCAACGGCGGAGGCTGCGCTGATGTCTCCAGTTCCGGTGGTAACCTTTTTGCCGGAGGTTTCCCTGGAAAAGCTCATCGAGGTGCTTTCCTATGCCAATATCAGCGGTATTTCCGGTAAGTTGGTCAATGAAAACATAACAGAGATTTCCGCGATCAAAGCCCTTTGCCGGGAAAATAAAATTCCGGTAGAGGACAGAGGGGCGGCCTATGCCTTTTCCGATCTGAAAAAGGGACCAGACGGTTTGGTTCCGGTGGTTGTACAGGATGTGAAAACCGATGCCGTGCTGATGGTTGCCTATATGAACGAAGAAGCCTACAATCAGACGTTGCGCACCGGACGCATGACTTATTACAGCAGAAGCCGCAGCGAGCTCTGGTTAAAGGGAGAAACCAGCGGACACTATCAGTATGTGCATTCTCTGACCGCGGACTGCGACCTGGATACAATCCTTGCAAAAGTAACACAGGTCGGCGCGGCATGCCACACCGGTTCCTACAGCTGTTTCTTTAACGAAATCCAGAACCGCAGCAGCAAGCAGGAAGCGCACAATCCGATGAAGGTCTTTGAAGAGGTATTTTCGGTGATCGAGGACCGTAAGGAGCATCCCAAGGAAGGCTCCTATACCAACTATCTGTTTGATAAAGGCATTGACAAGATCTTAAAGAAAGTCGGGGAAGAGGCGACAGAAATCGTCATCGCAGCCAAAAACCCCAATCCGAACGAAATCAAATATGAAATCGCTGATTTCCTGTACCATATGATGGTGCTGATGGCAGAAAAAGGCGTGACCTGGGAAGAGGTCACGACAGAGCTGGCAAACCGATAAAAATGTATAGGAAAGCAGCGTAGCGCGGCAGGTGCGTCTGCGCATTAAATTTAGATAAAAAAAGAGAAAAGACCGGGCGTCAAATCCTTTGAAAGCAAAAAGGGTTCGGCGCCCGTTTTTGTTCCTCAAATTTTTGTATTAGGACATACAATGCTTCCAGAACATGCATTTTTCGGTTTTGCGGATTATTTTTTCAGATACGCCATCATACAGATGAATAGGAAACTACACTATAGTAGTTTACATAAAAATATTATGTAAACTACAAAATGGAAAGGATGGACAAGATGGAAGATGCGGAAAGAAAGCTGGAGCTGACTAGATACCTTCGGCAGGAACAGAATTTAAACCGGATGAAGGTAAAAAATCGGGAAGATATTTTGTACGGAACGGGTAAAAACAGTGAAATGCTGTATGGAGACGATGGTTTGGAACTGACAGAATATGACAGAATCCGGGAGCAGGGGCATAAGGGGCCTCTGTTTGGGCTGCGGCTGGCAGTCAGCCTGATACTGTTTGCGGGCGTTATCTATCTGGATAAAAATCAGATTGACTGGAAGGGGCAGAGTGCAGTTGCCGTGATAAGCAGGCAGCTGGAAACTTCTGTAATGGGAAATTCTACGGTGGAGGCACTGCATTAGCCTTGCAACGAAGCCGGAAATACCCTATAATCATACCATAATGTCCATTTTCAAAATGGGAAAAATCTGCGCTATCGGGGCTCTATGTTCTGGCTGCGGGAAGCAACTCGTACCGGGTATTTTACAGCCACACCGGCAGCAGATAAAAAATGGTAAGGAAACAGGGAAAAATGAAAAGATTAACATCAAATATCGAAGGGCTTTCGGCACGGCAGCTGGCACAGCGCTGCATCGGTGCAGAAGAACTTTCAAATGGCAGAGAGCGAAAGCTTGCCCTCGGGGATGACATCCTGATGAGTGTTTCTTCTCCTGCGCGTTATGTCGGTGGGGAGGTCAATTCCGTCATGAAAACACTTACACCGGGAATGGTCCGGTTTGCCATGTGTTTTCCGGACGTCTACGAGATCGGCATGTCTCACCTCGGCATCCAGATTCTCTATGATATGTTCAACCGTTATGACGACGTGTGGTGTGAGCGGGTTTATTCGCCGTGGCTGGATCTGGATAAAATCATGCGTGAGAAAAAAATCCCGCTGTTTGCCCTGGAATCTCAGGAGCCGGTGAAAAATTTTGACTTTTTAGGCATCACGCTGCAGTACGAAATGTGTTATACAAACGTCCTGCAGGTGCTGGATTTGTCCGGGATTCCGCTGCTTGCAAAAGACCGTACCGAAGAAGATCCGATCGTGATTGGCGGCGGACCCTGCAGCTACAATCCGGAACCGATCGCGGAATTTTTTGATCTCTTCTACATCGGAGAGGGAGAAACTGCGTACCGGAAGCTGCTGGACGTCTATAAAGAAGTAAAAGAAAAAGGCGGCAGCCGTCAGGAATTTCTTCTGCGCGCGGCGAGGGAAGTGCCCGGCATGTACGTGCCGTCCCTGTATGAAGTATCCTATAAAGAGGACGGGACAATCGCATCTTTTGTCCCGACCAAGGAGGGTGTTCCGGCAAAGATTACAAAGGAAATCGTGATGGATCTCGATAATGCGCCGTATCCGGAGAAACCGGTGGTTCCGTTTATCCGTGCGACGCAGGATCGTGTCGTTTTGGAAATTCAGCGCGGCTGTATCCGCGGCTGTCGTTTCTGTCAGGCAGGGCAGCTGTATCGTCCGGTACGCGAAAAGAGCCTCGAGACACTCAAGCATTACGCGACGACGATGCTGGACAGCACCGGTCAGGAAGAAATTTCCTTGAGCTCCTTGAGTTCCAGCGACTATTCCCATCTGGAAGAGCTGGTAGACTTCCTGATGACGACCTGTCAGGAGAAAAAAGTGAATATTTCCCTGCCTTCTCTGCGAATTGATGCGTTTTCTTTAGACGTTATGGGAAAGGTACAGGACGTCAAAAAGAGCAGCCTGACCTTTGCACCGGAAGCAGGAAGTCAGCGTCTGAGAAACGTCATCAACAAGGGACTGACCGAAGAAGTGATTTTAAAGGGCGCAGGACTTGCATTTGAGGGCGGATGGAGCCGCGTGAAGCTGTACTTCATGCTCGGGCTGCCCTTTGAAACAGAAGAAGATATCCGTGGGATCGCAGAGCTGTCCAACAAGATTGCAGCCCTTTATTATGAGGTTGTTCCAAAAGAAAAGAGAAACGGGCCGGTACAGATCGTTTCCAGTACATCCTTCTTTATCCCGAAGCCGTTCACTCCCTTTCAGTGGGCACCGATGTGTACAAAGGAACAGTTTTTGGATAAGGCAGCGCTGACCAAGCAGGCGGTGCGTGAACAGCTTAACCAGAAGCGGATCAAATACAATTGGCATGAGGCGGACGTCAGCGTTTTAGAGGGCGTGTTTGCCCGCGGCGACAGAAAGGTTGCCGACGTGATTTTAAAGGCGTATGAAAAAGGCTGTATTTACGATGCCTGGGGCGAATATTTCAAGTATCAGACCTGGGTGGACTGCTTTCAGGAGTGCAATGTCGATATGGACTTTTATACGACAAGAACGCGCAGCGATGAGGAAGTTTTCCCATGGGATTTCCTGGACTGCGGCGTAAACAGAGCCTTCCTTTTGCGGGAATGGAAACGTGCGGCGGAGGCTGTCGTAACGCCCAACTGTAAGATGCAGTGTCAGGGCTGCGGCGCTGCGCGCTTCGGCGGCGGAATCTGTTTCGAACAAAGAGGAGGGGATGCGGTATGATGGTACGTGTAAAATTTGCAAAATATGGTCCGCTGCGCTTTACCGGACATCTGGATGTGCTGCGCTTTTTCCAGAAAGCGATCCGCAGAGCCGGACTGGATGTTGTGTATACACATGGATTTAATCCGCATCAGGTCATGAGCTTTGCTGCGCCACTGGGTGTCGGACTGTGCAGCGTGGGCGAATATATGGACGTGGAAATCGCTTCGTCTGATGGCGCAGAGGATTTTAAGGAGCGCCTGCAGGAGGCATGTCCTTACGGAATCGATATCCTGAGTGTAAAGATGCTGCCGGAAAAGGCGGGAAACGCGATGGCGAGCGTCGCTGCGGCAACCTATGCAGTAGCATTTAAAGATCCCGAAAAGAGCTTTGCAGGCTGTCAGAGCGCGGTGGACGGGCTGCTTTCCAAAAAGGAACTCTGGATTACAAAGGAAACCAAGCGCAGCACGGCAGAGGTCGATATTCGGTCCGGTATTTATGACTGTCACATCGACGACGGCGCGTTGGTATTTATGGTAGATGCAAGCAGCGGCGGAAATATCCGTCCGGAGTTCGTAACGGATGCAGTCCTTTCCCTCGCAGGTCTGGAGGCGTCAAAGATTGAGCTGCAGACCGTGCGCATGGAAACCTGGATGAATACGGGAACGAAAGAAGAGCCTTCCTTTGTTCCGCTGGATGCGATAGGAGAAGCATTTTGAGCAGTGTATGCGTGATCACAAGAGCAGTTTTAAAGGAATATACAGAACCGGTTTTAACTTCCTTTTATTTGGAAAAGGACAAACTGACAGAGGTTCATCCCCATCTGGAGGGACGGTCGCTTCTGGGAAATATTTACGTCGGAAAAGTCAAGCATGTGGTAAAAAATATTGACGCTGCATTTGTGGAGATCGCCGGTGGACAGACCTGTTACCTGCCTTTCAAAGAAGCGCAGGCTCCGGTGCTGACGAACCGCCGCTGGGATGGCAGATTGCTGGCAGGCGATGAGATTTTGGTGCAGGTGATGCGCGATGCATTAAAGACAAAAGAGCCTGCCCTGACAGCGAAGATCAGCCTGGAGGGGCGGCTGGCAGCAGTCGTTCTGGACGGCGGACACGGCGTGCGGTATTCCAAGCAACTCCCAAAAGAGACGGCAGATCATTTCCGGGAAGTGCTGCAAAGTGTAACCGTTCCGGATGGAATGACACTGGTGGTGCGGACTGCGGCGGGGGATGCTGCGGATACAGCCCTTTTACGCGAGGCAAACGCTCTTCTCGAAAAGGCGCAGAAGCTTTTAAGCGTCGGCAGAAGCCGGACGGTCTTTTCCATGATTTCGGAGGAACGCCCCGGCTGGCTGATAGAGCTTCTCTCACATAAGCAGCTGCCGGATAAGATCGTGACAGATGAAACGCTCGTCTATACCGCGCTGGAGGACTTGTACGGCAGCGGTGCATCCGGTATAGAGAAAAAATTGCCTGCCGCTGCAGCGGATTCCGTAGAGCGGTTCGGTAAAAGAACTCAGGAGCTGCCGGGAGGCACGAAATGTCCGGAAATTTCGTTCTACAGAGACAGCCGACCGAACCTGTTTGCACTCTATGGGCTTGCCGGGAAGCTGGAAGAAGCGCTGTTGAAGCGCGTCTGGCTAAAATCCGGCGGATATCTGGTCATCGAACCAACAGAAGCGCTTACGGTGATCGATGTCAATACAGGAAAATATGACGGCTCTAAAAATGTGGAAGAAACCTTTGCCCTGATCAATCGAGAAGCGGCGCAGGAAACAGCGCGCCAGATCCGGCTGCGCAACCTTTCCGGTATTATTTTGATAGACTTTATCAATCAGAAGGACCGGCAGGCGGCAAAAGAACTGTTGGAGGAGCTGCGCAGCCTTTGTAAAGAGGATCCGGTCCCGGTTCGCGTCGTGGACATCACTGCTCTTGGACTGGTGGAGCTGACACGCAAAAAGGTCAAAGGCACACTGGCAGAGCAGTTAAAGGGGCTGAAACCTACAGGGGTACAGCGATAACTGAAATCGATCAGACAGGCAGGGAAAAGGCATGAAATTTCTTGGCATGAAAAAGGTGCGGGACGGCAAATATCTGAAAAATTATGAGCTGTCCTATGAAAATAAAGCAGGCAAATTAAAAACCTACGAAATCGTCAGCCGAAAAGAGCTGGAAGATGTGCAGGATCTTGGCAGACGGGCAAGCGGTGTCTCTATTGTAGCATTCCAGGATGGGAAAATGCTTCTTTTAAGGGAGTTTCGCATGAGTATCAATAAAGCGATTTTCAACCTCTGCGCCGGAATGCAGGAAAAAGGGGAAACGATCGAGGAATGTATCCGCAGGGAGCTGTATGAGGAAACAGGACTTTCGGTGAAAAAAATGCTGAAGATCCTGCCGCCCTCCTATTCTGCAGTCGGTTTTTCCGATACGAAAACCTATATCGCCTTTGTAGAGGCAGACGGAGTTTTTTCAGACCATACGTCTGACAACGAAGAAATTTCCGCACGTTTTTACAGCCGGGAGGAAGTAAAAGCGCTTTTGGAAACGCAGGAATTTTCTTCCCGTTCCCAGATGGCGGCATTTTTCTTTACAGAGGGAGCAGAGCTTTGGAATAAAAACGATCCGAAACAGGAGGATGAGGACAAATGAAGAAAAAATGGTGGCATGAAAAGATCGGATATCAGATTTACCCGAAGAGCTTTTTAGACACAAATGGGGATGGTGTCGGAGATCTCACCGGTGTGATCGAGAAGCTTCCTTATCTGGAACAGCTCGGCGTTGATATTTTATGGCTTTCTCCGGTCTATCCGTCCCCGATGGTGGACAATGGCTATGATATTTCCGATTATGAGAATATCGACCCGCGGTTTGGTACGCTGGAGGATATGGATCGTCTGATCGCGGAGGCCAAAAAGAAAAACATCTCAATCATCATGGATCTTGTGGTCAATCATTGCTCCGATCAGCATGCCTGGTTCCGGAAAGCGATTGCAGATCCTAAAGGTCCTTATGGCGATTATTTTTACCTGAAAGAGGGAAAAGACGGAAAAGAGCCGAACAACTGGCGCAGCTATTTTGGCGGCAGTGTTTGGGAAAAGCTGCCCGGACAGGAGAATTTATATTATTACCATGCCTATGCCAAAGAGCAGCCGGATTTAAACTGGGAAAATCCTGCCCTGCGAGAGGAAATCTACAAGATGGTCAACTGGTGGCTTGACCGCGGCATCGCAGGCTTCCGGATTGACGCGATCATCAACATTAAAAAAGACCTGACCTGGGAAGATCTTCCGGTGGACGGGCCGGACGGCAGAGGCTTTTTAACCAACAGCATCACCCGGATGCAGAAGCGCGACGGCGGGACGAAAAATGGCATTGGCGTCTTTTTAAGAGAATTAAAGGAACGCTGCTTTGCGCCCCACGATGCGTTTACGGTCGGAGAGGTGTGCGAGGTCGACAGGGAGCAGCTGGAAGAATTTATCGGAGAGGACGGATATTTTTCCACGATGTTTGCCTTTGATCCGATCCAAAGCTATAAAAAAGGAACCTGTCAGTGTGAGTTTGACCGGAACATGAACCCGGACGAATGGAAACGGGATGTGTTTGTCAACCAGAAGCTGCTTGGAGATATTGCATTTGAGGCAAATATTATCGAAAATCATGATATGGCGCGTGGTGCGACGATCTATATCCCGGACGAGGATTACGGCTTTGCCAGCATATCGGCGCTTGCCGGTCTGCAGGTACTGCAGCGCGGTATGCCGTTTTTATATCAGGGACAGGAAATCGGCATGACAAACTGTCCCTTCGAATTGGAAGACATTGATGATATCATGACGCTGGACAACTATCGTTATGCAGTTGCCTGTGGATTCCCGGAAGAAAAGGCGTTTGCTGGCTGTGCGCGGGAAAGTCGTGATAACGCCAGAACACCGATGCAATGGAGTGACGCGGAAAATGCTGGTTTTACAACCGGAAAACCCTGGCTGAAGGTCAATCCGAATTATCCTGAGATCAATGTGGCGCGGCAGGAAAAGGAATACGGTTCTGTATTGAATTTTTACAGGCGCTTGCTGTGCTTCCGCAAGTCGGAGGAATACCGTGATTTGCTGACTTATGGTACGTTCGAACCGATGTACGAGGATCAGGAAAGGATTTTTGCATTTAAGAGAACGCTCGGTAAGCAGTGTCTGACTGTAATCTGCAATGAAAGCTCTGCAGAGCGTTTCCTGACCTTAAAAGAGGATTATGAGGAAGTGGTTTTTGTCAATCTGCCGCAGGTGACGAGAATTGGTGACAATCTGATTCTGCATCCCTATCAGTTGATTGTGGTGGAAACGACGAAAAAATAGTTGAACTCTTCGTGGGAATTGTATATAATAACAGTATCAATAACGAAGAGAGGGTGATGCTATGAATACAGTGATTACGATTGGACGTCAGTTTGGTTCCGGTGGCCGTGAGATCGGGGAAAAGCTTGCGGAGCATTTCGGCATCAAATGTTATGACAAGGAGCTGTTATCCAGAGCCGCCAAGGACAGCGGATTTTGCGAAGAGATGATTAAGACACATGATGAACGTCCGACCAACTCTTTCCTTTACAATCTGGTCATGGATACTTATTCTTTCGGCTACAATACATCCACCTTTATGGATATGCCGATTAGCCATAAAGTTTTTCTGGCACAGTTTGATGCGATCAAGAGCATCGCAAAAGAGGGTCCGTGCGTATTGGTTGGCCGCTGCGCAGACTATGCGCTGCACGACATGAAAAACTGCCTGCATTTCTTCATCTATGCGGACGAAGAGACGAAGATCAAACGTCTGGTGAAGAAATATCCTGATTTAAACGAGTCCAAGGCAAGAGACATGATGGTCAAGAAGGATAAACAGCGTCAGAGTTACTACAACTATTATTCCTCCAAAAAGTGGGGACGCGCAGACAGCTACGACTTCTGCCTAAACAGCTCGATCCTTGGTATTGATGGAACCGTGAAGCTGATTACGCAGATCATTGAAGATTTTGAACAAAAAGAGCAGTAGGTCTGCGCATTTACTGCGCTGACCGTAAGAGAACTTAAACTGGAAGGCAAAAATCCTATCGGCACAGCCGATTTGGAATGGATTTTTGCACGTAACTGTGAGGGTACGGAACAGTTACATTTTGAACAAAAAGAGCAGTAAAACAAAAGTGAAACAATAGAACCTATGCTTTGTGAGCAGTCTATTGTCAGGAATAACAGCGGTTTGAAATTTGTGATGTAGTTTCAAACCGCTGTTTTTGGATGGAATGAGCTGCTGGCGTATCATGGCATGGATGGAGAAACATCCGAGCGGGAGACCATTATGAAATATTTCAGAAAATACGTTTTGTCAATTTTATTATGTTTTATCCTGACCGGCTGCGGGCAGCAGGCAGGTTTTTCGGAATCTGTATCTGCGGTACCGGAAAGTAATTTTACGGAATCCCAGACAGGCGTTCCGGAAACCGTGATGCAGCAGCAGACTGACGCGAATGCAGAAAAAGCGGAAATAAAGTCAGCTTCCGACAACGTAAGACCCTCCAAAGAAGAAGTCCTTGCCATGCAGGAAAAAACGCTGGATGGGATGCCGGAGACGGAAATTTCCAGACTGAGGGAAAATATCAAAGTTGCAAATCTTCAAATGGAATCCGCATATCTGAACGACAACCTCTTTAAAAAGCTATCAGATAAAGAAAGCCCATACTGGCAGTATTTTGACTGCAAAGGCGACATTCAGTTGGGCTGGTGGTATCATCAGGCGATCTATCCGAAGGATGTCATCATGAAAGCGGAAAATATCACAGAAGAGGAATTTGCGGAAACCTATACGGAGCCTGGAATTGTGACGAATAGCTTTGACGCGGCAGATTTTATCGATTTGATTTCCGAAATGAAGTCCTTTGTAAAAAATGAAGCCCTGGCAGCAGATTTACAGCAGCTGATGGATCTGACGCGAATGGCGCAGACAACGCATGAGATGCAGTATGCGAATGAACTCTATAAGGTGCTCCATGATCTGGACTATTTTCTTCTTAGATACGGGATTGAAGATGTCGGGCAATATACTGCCGATGCGGGAACCGTAGGCACTTATTATGGCGTCCTTGCGGTTTATGGGGCAGAGCCTTTTTCGGCAGAGGAACAGACAAAAGCGTTTGGCAAAATCCTGTGGGATGCATATTGTTTCGGAAAAATCGAGGGAACAGATCATGGAGTGCCGGATACCTATGGACAGGAAAGCACGTATTTTGCTTTGTACGATGTAGATGGCGATGGACAAGAAGAGCTGTTGCTCAACTGGACAGGTGCTTCGATGGCGGATACGGTAGAATATATCTGGGGATACGGAGATAACGGCACTCATGTAGAGCTGTGTGAGTTTCCGGCGCTGACCTGTTATGACAATGGAGTGATTGAAGCACAATGGTCGCATAATCAGGGACTTGCCGGAGAATTCTGGCCATATTTTCTATACCGCTATAATGCCGAAACTGATCAGTATGAAATCTGTGGCGGAGCAGATGCATGGGATAAAAGCGTGGCAAAGACGAAGGAACAGGGAGACATTTTTCCGGACGATATCGATGCAGACCAGGACGGTGTCGTTTATTATCTGCTGCCTGCTGACTGGGATGGAAACTATGATATGGAGCCTGTAGATGGAGCTAAGTACCGGACATGGCGGGAATCCTTTTTGGAGGGAGCGTCGGAAATGGACGATATCTGGTTTTGGGATTTGAAGGAAGAAAATATTGCAATTTTAGGTGCAGAAAAGCCAGACGAAAACAGAGGATAAATTGACACAAACTCGATATGCGTAAAAAGCGTGCGCAGAAATGAAAGGAAAAAAATGGGAAACGAAAGCGGGACTTGGATTATGTATGGGGTAAGTCGGGAGGACCCGGAATGTATCCATACAGTCGATGAAGCAGTGGAATATATCAATAAGGTGGGATTTTTGCCGCTTTTTAAAAATGAGATTCCAGGGTTTTCACTGGAAGAGCGCACTGCTCCGGAATATTGGTGGAGCGGCGATGCCAAAAGCGATCCCTGGGAATGGCGTGAGATCATTGCCCGAAGCGGTAAAGTCGCCTATGGAAAATTTTTTGATAAGAAAGCGGGTTTTATTTCAAAGCAGTGGTTTCCGTATTTTGCAAACTTTAGGCGGGACGGATATGATTTTGATGCGCTTTGGGATGATGAAAAGGCATCCATCCGGCAAAAGAAAATCATGGATTTCTATTTAGAAGAAAATGCCGAAGCAGAATATTTTTCCAGTGAGTTAAAGAAAAAAGCCGGTTTTGGAAAGGGCGGCGAAAAAGGCTTTGATGGCGTGATTACGGCGCTTCAGATGCAGACTTATCTTTGTGTCAGAGATTTTCGCCAGCGAAAAAACAAAAAGGGAGAAGCCTACGGCTGGCCTGTCGCCGTTTACTGTACGCCGGAGCATCTCTGGGGACGGGATCATGTGACAAGCGCTTATACAGAGTCAGCGGCTTCCTCCGGAGAAAAAATCGCAGCACACATGCGGGAAATCTACCCGATTGCAACCAGGCAGCAGGTACATCGGTTGGTGGGGAATATTGTTGCGCTGTAATTGATAAAATAGTTAAAATAGAATATAATAATATTAGCTAATATTGAAAGACTTGTTACGGGAGGTGCTGATATGATGATTGAGACTGCAACTGCGACGGAAATGCAGAATAATTTTGGAAGATATCTTAGTATGGTGATGTCTGGACAGGAAATCATTGTAACAAAAAATGGTAAAGAAGTTGGGCGATTTATTCCAAAAGATGCGACGGTATCCTATTTGACAGATTCCCTCACCGGAATTTTGCAGGAAGATTACGATTTGGATGAAGCTAAGGAAGAAAGCCTGAGGGAAAAATATGGTTTTGTTGGTTGATACGAATATCATTTTAGATGTGCTTCTAAGCAGACCGGAATTTGTAAAAGATTCTTCTATGATATGGAAATTATGTGAAACAGAACAGGCAAAGGGATATCTTTCGACTTTAACGTATGCGAATATGATGTATGTTATGCGAAAACAGTTGACACCAGATCAAATTGAAGATGTATTTCGAAAATTAAACCTGATTTTTGAATTTGCTGATTTCAGTCCTGCCGTTTTGGAGAGGGCTGTTGCAATGAAGTGGAAGGATTTTGAGGATGCTGTTCAAAGTGCAACTGCGGAGTCTGTCCATGCGGACTATATTGTTACAAGAAATCTTAAGGATTTTATGAAGAGCAAAGTTATAGCATTTACACCGGCGGAATTCTTGGCAAGAATCTAAAAAGCCGCAAAGAAATGAATTGGATGTTTATAAAAATATATACAGTGGATCGGTTCGGGCAGCAGAAGCGGAAATTTGCGGTGGATTGATCCGGGGAGAGAGGTTTTGATTGAGACATCCAACTATTCGCAAAAGCCAAGTTTAACGAATAGTTAGCACCGTTTTCCGTGATTTCACAAAAAAATATGTTTTTGCTCGGTGCTAACTAATTCGTTAAACTTGCGGGTGTTTGATAAAAAATAGTTAGAACTTCTTTCTGGGATTTCGCAGAAAAATATGTTTTGCTTCGGTGCTAACTAATTCGTTAAACTTGTGGGGTGCTTGATAAAAATGAGTTCAGGAGGCATATATCTGCTGACGCAGATGATTGCCTCCTGGGTTTTTCGTAGATTCTGTAATTTAAATGTCTGCAATTTATGTCTTATTATTTACCATCTTATATATCACATATCTGGAATCTGTTTTATAATGTTTATATGCTTACGCCAGGTCTTTTGAATCCAGAATGATTGTAAATGGTCCGTCATTGATCAGCGCGACCTTCATTTCCGCACCGAATACGCCGGTTTTAACGACGGGAACTTCCTTTTTGCAGGCGTCGATGATGTATTCGTAAAGCTCGTTTGCATGCTGTGGTGATCCGGCTTTGACAAAGGACGGCCGGTTGCCTTTTTTGCAGTCCGCGTACAGGGTAAATTGGGAAACCAAAAGAAGCTGTCCGTCGACATCTTTTAACGCGAGGTTCGTTTTCCCGTTTTCATCCGAAAAAATCCGCATTCCGATCAGCTTGCGAACCATTTTGTCTGCTGTTTCTTTTGTGTCCTCGTCACAGATTCCGATCAGGACGAGGAAGCCTTTTCCAATTTCAGAATATAGCTTCTGGTCGATTGTAACGCTTGCCTGTGTAGTACATTGAATAACAAATTTCATAGGTAATCATCCTTCTGAGGTTTATTTTAAATTTTTAACAAACATTGTGAATAAAATAACAATAAAACAAGCCGGATTATTTTTTGCTTTGTTCCGAACTCGAATCTTCTGTTTTTCGATTGGATTCTACGGCTGGCGCAGCGTTATCCGAAGTTGTTTGCGCTTTTTCGTCCGGATGTTCTGCAGGGTGCGGAATAAACGTCTTCAAATCTTCTTTAAAATTCCGGAACGAAAACTGTTTCTTGCGATGTCTTGCGGGCTTATCTTCCGGTTTGGAAATAAAGCTGCCGGTCTGGACATCGACATAATCCAGTGTCTGGTACTCTTCTGTTTTATCGGACATGCCTTTTTTTTGCAAACTGCGGTTGACGTAGCGCTTGATCAGCGCATAAAAAACAGCAAAGATCGGAACACCGAGAATCATGCCTGGTACACCCATGAGACCACTGAAGATGGTGATGGAAAAAATAATCCAGAACCCGGAAAGACCGGTGGAATCGCCAAGAATCTTAGGCCCAAGGAAGTTGCCGTCAAACTGCTGCAAAATCCAGATGAAGATGATAAAATACAGGCATTGCATCGGATTGACCATTAAAATAAGCAATGCACAGGGTACGGCTCCGATAAAAGGACCAAAGAACGGAATAATGTTGGTAACGCCGACTATGACGCTGATCAGCATTGGATATGGCATTTTCATGATGCTGACAACAACAAAGCAGAGAACACCGATGATGGCTGAATCCAAAATTTTTCCGCTGATAAATCCGCCAAAGGTGGAATCGATCAGACGGAAGTCTTCCATAATTACATTAGCCTGTCTGGTATCCCAGAAAGCGTATAAAAGCTTCTTCCCCTGGCTGACAAAGCGTTCCTTACTGGCAAGCAGATAGATGGAAATGATCAGTCCGATAACGAGGTTCCAGACTGCCTTCGCAAAGCTTAACATGCTTAGGGAGACTGTTTTCACGATGGCATTGATCTGAGGCATCATGGTTTTATTGAGGAAGTTTTCAAGATCTGTCGAATAATGATCGATCAGATCGGATACAGTCGTTTCGATGTCTGGATTATCAGCGAGCAGTTTTTCTGCCCAGTCACTGACGTTTTTTACATAGCTGGGGAACTGACCGGCAATACTTTGGATGCTTCCAATGATCTGCGGAATTACAACTCTGAAAAATCCGTACACCAAAAACAGGACAAAGCACAGCGTCAGGACGATCGAAATGCCGCGGCAATAGCTGGTCAGCTGTTTCTTTTTTTTCTGTAAGGACGGTTTTTGGGAAATCAGCCAGTCTCTGGCGGGATACAATGCAAAATGCTCGATGGCGTTTACCAGCGGACACATCAGCCATGCCAGAATAAAGCCGTCCAGAATCGGCATGCAGATGTGCAGCAGATTCTGCAGATGATCTTTAAAGTTGCCGCCGTGAAAGATCAGATAATAGGCGAGCAGCCCGCCGATTACAACCAGAAGCGCCGTTACGCCCCAGTATAGATATTTTTTTTCCCAGCGAAATTTCATATCAGGTACTCTCCTTTCCGTCATGCGAAGAAAGCTCGTCGAATTTCGCCTTCATCGTCGGGTTGTTTTTCGTAAGGCGCTTGATGCTCAGATCTTCCGCCTTGTTGTTTGCGAGCCGCAGGTTGTTTTCAGAAGAAAGCAGGGCCTCCTTTGTCTTCTGAAGATGGTCGATCGTTTTGTCGATTTCATCGATCGCGCGGTGGAACCGTTCACTCGCCAGACGGAAATTCCGATTGAATTTCTCTTTAAAATCATTCATATCTTCCTCAAAATGGGAAATGTCAATATTCTGATTTTTGATGACAGCAAGCTCCTGCTTATACCGCAGCGCATTCAGGGAAGCATTGCGCAGCAGCGTGATCATCGGGATAAAAAACTGCGGACGGATCACATACATCTTCGGATATCGATAGGAAACGTCCACGATGCCGGTGTTATACAGCTCGCTGTCTGGCTCCAGCATGGACACTAAAACGGCGTATTCGCAGTCTTTCTCGCGCCGGTCCTTATCCAGCTCCTTGAAAAAATCTTCATTTTTCTTTTTCGTTGCGGTTTCATCCATCTCGTTTTTCATTTCAAACATGATGGAAATAAATTCGATTCCGTCCGGATCCGTTTCTTTATAAATATAATCGCCCTTGCTGCCGGTTCTGGCATCGTTGTCCTTTTCAAAGTATGCATTCTGGAAACCGGTTGCGCGCAGCTTGTTGAATTCTGTCTCACAGTGCTGCTCTAAGCTTTCTCCGATCATTTTGGTGGACTGGCGCGCCTTGAAATCCTTATAATAGGCGATTTCCTCGTCCTTCATGCGGAGACGCTCTTCGTACTGCTCCTTAATATTTTGCTCTCGGAGCCGAGTTTCCTGCTTTGCATGTTCTATTCTACCGGTCAGGTCATAAATCTGCCGGTCCATTTCGTTGATCTGCTTTTCTTTCTGGGCAGCTGCTTTGGAAACCGCCAGGGCGATATCCTTGTCCGCAGTTTCCTGTACAGATGTGATTTTGGCATTTAAAAGGCTGATCTGAGCGTCCTTTTGGGACAGCGCCTTTTCCTGTTCGGACAAAAGCTTTTCCTGCCGTGAACGGGCGTCTGCCTCTGCCAGCTGCCGTGCGCTCTCTGCTGACGCAAGCTTTGCCTGCAGCCGGGAAATTTCCTCCGCCAGCTCCTGTCTCGTCTGGGTCTGCGCCAGAAGGACAGCGTTTTCTTTTTCAGAAAGATATTGCGCTTTACGCTCGGAAAGCTCTTTCTCAAATTCTTTATCACGGACCTGTCTGACGATCGCCGCATAGCCGGATTCGTCTACCTGAAAGACTTCGCCGCATTTGGGACATTTGATTTCCTGCATGCACCTGCTCCTTTATCATGATTGGATATTCTATTAGTTTACTCTGTCGAGCACTTTTTTTCAAGGCGAATCCCGATAGAAACCTAGGATCGATCCAAATCCGGTATGAATCACTGCGGTCTCTTTGCAAAAAGAAAGAAAAAATAGTATACTGTCAAAAGGAAAATCAGGATGAGAAAACCATTCCGGCGTGCAGACGCCGGTAACTATGAAACGAGGAAACAGCATGACGTTACAACAGGTATTGAGCCAGGTGCGGCGAGCCGCCGACGATTATGAAATGATTCAGGACGGAGACAAAATCGCAGTCGGGATTTCCGGTGGAAAGGATTCCCTGACGCTTCTTTATGCGCTGAGCACGCTCAGACGCTTTTATCCGCATCCCTTTGAACTGCATGCGGTAACTGTCGACCTTGGCTTTGAAAACTTAAATTTGGGCAAAATAGAGGCACTCTGTAAAGAGCTGGATGTCCCGTATACAATTGTGCCGACGCAGATCGCTTCGATCGTATTTGACCAACGGAAAGAAAAAAATCCCTGCGCACTGTGCGCAAAAATGCGGAAAGGCGCATTAAATGAAGCGATCCGTGGGGCAGGCTGCAACAAAATTGCTTATGCACACCACAAGGACGATGTCGTGGAGACGCTGATGCTGTCTTTGATTTATGAAGGGCGCTTCCATACATTTGCCCCTGTCACTTTTCTGGATCGGATGAATCTGACGGTGATACGTCCGCTCGTTTATATGAAGGAAGCGGATGTGATCGGATTTGTCCATAAGCATGATGTTCCGGTTGTCAAAAGTCCCTGCCCTGCAGACGGACATACTCGCAGAGAATATGTCAAGCAGCTGCTGCGTCAGCTGAACCTGGAAAATCCGGGTGTGAAGGATCGAATGTTCACTGCGGTTCAGAGTGGTCTTGCGGAATGGAGGGTACATGAAAAACAGTAACAATTACCATGATGAAACTGCAAAGGAAAATATCCTCCAGCTGCGAAAGCTGCAGGAAGAGTTGCCGCGCTTCTGTCGCCAGTATTTCCGTGGAATCGAACAGACGACCGCGCCCCGCACGCGGCTTGCCTATGCGTATGACCTCGGTGTCTTTTTTGAGTTTCTGCACAAAAATAACAGCGTGCTTTCGAAGATGGATATCACGGAGTTTCCGCTGTCAGTTCTGGATCAGATCACAAAGGCGGATATCGAGGAATATCTGGAATATCTTTCGTATTATGTCAAAGACGACGGTACGGAATATACCAACGATGAACGCGGGAAACGCCGCAAGCTCGCTTCCCTGCGCTCGTTTTATAATTATTTTTTCCGGGACGAACAGATTAAAAGCAATCCTGCGTCCTTAGTGCCAATGCCGAAGCTCCATGACAAGGAAATCGTGCGTCTGGACCCCAACGAGGTCGCAATTCTGCTTGACCAGGTGGAGGACGGCACAAAAATGACCAAAAGTCAGATGAAGTTCCACGATAAGACGAAGGTGCGCGATCTTGCGCTTTTGACACTTTTGCTGGGAACCGGTATTCGTGTGTCGGAGTGTGTCGGTCTGGATATCAGCGACGTAGATTTTGATAATCTCGCAATCAAGGTGCGACGCAAGGGTGGATACGAGGACGTCGTCTATTTTGGGGAAGAGGTGGAGGAAGCACTTCTCTCCTACCTGGATCAACGCAAACATATGATTCCGATGAGTGGCCACGAGGATGCATTATTTTTATCCCTGCAGAACCGGCGCATGGCGGTGCGCAGCGTGGAAAATCTGGTCAAAAAATACGCTTCTCTCGTCACAACGACAAAAAAGATCACGCCTCATAAGCTCCGTTCCACCTACGGCACGACGTTGTATCAGGAAACCGGGGATATTTACCTCGTTGCAGACGTTCTGGGACATAAGGATGTCAATACCACACGGAAGCATTACGCTGCGATGAAGGACGATCATAAACGGAAAGCTGCCAAAACAGTAAAATTACGGGAGTTATGATTTTTCGTTGACTTGTAACGCGTGCAATCTATTGTGTGGAATCGAAAACGGTCACTCTTCCAGTGTTGGACTGAGTGACCGTTTTTTCGTTCTCTTGTTACTTTTTCTGCCCGTGCTTGCGAAGGTTTTTATCGCTTCTCCATCGGCTTGGGCGATAAATCGGAGGTGGTTCGATACCCTCTGCAGGATTGTCTGCAGCGCCGGGGCAATTTAAATTGCCAGATAAATTGGCGTTTGCAGAATGTGCGGTATCCAGGTGTTTCGATCGGTTATCGTTCGGTTCAGCGCCCGGCTTGCGGAAGGTCAGAATCGCCTTGAACAGATCGCCATCGAGAAGAATCTGCATTGTGCCGTGCTGCAGCTCAGTAAAGCTTCTTGCGATGGCGAGACCAAGTCCGCTTCCCTCTGTGTTGCGGGAGCCGTCTCCGCGGACGAAACGTTCGGTCAACTCTTCTCCGGAGACGGTCAGCTCCATCTGGGAAATGTTTCGGATCGCAATCTGCGTTTCGGATGCGCTGTCGGTCACGGTAACATAGACGCGCGTGGATGGCATGGCATATTTGCTGATGTTGGTATAAAGGTTATCAAAAATACGAAACGTCTTTTGCGGGTCAAGCCGCAAAATTACTTTTTCTTCCGGCAGCTGAAATTTGAACGTCAGATTCTTTTCCTGCATGCGGTCTTCATATTCCAGATAGCACTGCCGAAGCAGGTTGCAGATATCGACATTGTCGTAATGCAGGGTAACGTTATTGGTAGTTGCCTTGCTGATTTCGAACAGATCTTCGATCAGTACCTTTAAGCGGAGCGCCTTTTTGTCCAGCGTATCGAGATATTCCTGCTGCTGTTTTTGGGTAAGCCCCGGCTCCTTTAACAGGTTGATATAGGTAATGATTGCAGTCAGCGGCGTCTTTAGATCATGAGATACGTTGGTGATCAGCTCGGACTTCATCCGTTGGCTCTTGACCTCTTCTTCTACCGCTTTCTTGAAATCAGTCTGAATTTGTAAAAGCTCTTTTTTATAGCTTTCGAAAACGCCGAAGTCTTCTGAAAAAGCGGTATCGAAATCCCCTCTTGCGATCGAGCTGGTCGCGCGCAGGAGGTTCTGATATTTGGTTTGTATGTCATAGACGTATTTTTTGAGCAGGAAATAGATAATCAGGGAGTAAATCAACAGTGGAACAAAGCCCCATACCCAGAAAAACGTAATGACAAACAGGATAATAAAATTGACGATGACCAATTTGGAAATCATTTTCTTGGCGTCTGTGCCGATATCGAAGCTGACAAGCTCCTGATAGAACCGGTTCCAGGCATTCATAATCCTGCGCCAGTAGCGGATTATCAGGCTGTGCTCGCGAAACTCCTGTTTGCTGCGCAGGCAGCCTGCTGCAATCGTGCCGAGAAGAAAGGCGACGAAAAAGCAAAGGAAAAAAACAATCGCCAAAAACAGATACAGCGTCCCGGACAAATGCAGCGGCGAAAGAACATGCTTTGTCAGGTTCGGAAAGAGCTGTCCTTGCTGAACGCCGCAGATCAGATGAGTCAGGAAATAGGGTCCCTGAAAAAACAGACAGAGAAGCACTGCTGCTATCTCGATCGGAAGCTGGCAGATGGAAAAGCTGCGGATACAGTAACCTCTTTTTTCAAACAAGAGAACCATAAAACCACCGAACAGGAATGCTGCAGCAAAAAAACCGATCAGCACGTGGGGAACCCCGGCGGCACAATAGCTCTGATACTGGAGGCTATCGTAATTGGTATCGCTCATGAACAGATCCCGGGAAGAAAGAATCTTCTGATACTGCTGCTGGGTGATGGCATAAATGATCCGCATATTCGAAGGACCGGAAAGCGAAACACGGTAACGGTAAGTCTGGCCAGAGTCTGAATCGAAATCTAACAAAAGGCTGTCGGAGTCATCAGAAAACTGCTGAAAATACTGTTCTCTTCCGGCAGTTTCCAGCTTTTTTAAAAAACTGTCGGACTCGTCGCCAAAATAAGCGCGGCAGCTGCTGACATGTCCGGCGGCATCATATTCGATAACTGCATAATAAATATAGGACGGATGCTCTGTCGAGGTTTGTCCGTTTAAAAGCGCAGTCAGTTCAGAAACACTGCTGTTTCCGATTTGCGTACCGGAAGCAGTATCCTGTGCACAGTAATCGACATATTGCGTCAGTTTCTCTGCACCCGCCTTCATTTCATCAATCTGTGACAGAAATACATTATACAGGGCTTCTTCCAGATCACCGTCAGAAACGGGGGTGTCAGACGAAGCGTCGGAAGAGATTCTGTCAGCGATCTGATAAGTGGCTGAAGAGGCAGAAAATGCAGGATCACCTGATTCACGGTTCCCCAGATAGTCGATCGTCAGATACAGATCGGAATAAGACCAGTTTTTCTGATCGGTCTTTTCTTTCAGGTATTTATATTGAATATAGTTGCTCTGATAAAGCTGTTCGATAAAGGACATTTCCGTCAGCGGAGTGGAAAATTCGCTGGCCGCACGCGTTTGAAAGAACGGCAGAAACGCCATCAGACAGAGCGTCAAAGACAGGAGGATGACAAGCATCACTGTAACGCTTTTTGCCTTTGGACTACTGTTTTTCCATTTTGTAACCAACACCCCACACCACCTTTAAATATTTCGGATTCTTCGGATCGATTTCTATTTTTTCTCGGATTTTACGGACATGAACCATAATCGTGTCAGTATTGACCGCTTTTTCATTCCAGATGCGTTCGTAAATTTCGTCTGCGGAAAAAACACGTCCGGGATTACGCATCAAAAGCAACAGAATTTTAAACTCAATGGGCGTCAGGCGCACCGGTGCACCATCAACAAAGACTTCTACAGTCTCTTCGTTCAATTCGATTCCGCCCAGCACATGATAAGTATCCTTGACCGGTTCAGCCGATGCGATCGCTTCCCGGTAACGGTTATAGCGTCGCAGGTGGGAATTGACACGCGCCAAAAGCTCCAAGGGCGTAAACGGCTTTGTGATGTAGTCGTCAGCACCCATATTTAAGCCCATGATCTTATCGACCTCTTCTGATTTGGCGGAAAGCATAATCACCGGGAAATCATAGCCCTTTTCCCGCACCTTCATCATCATTGTAATGCCGTCCATGCGCGGCATCATGATATCTACGATTGCAAGATCAATTTCTTCTTTTTCAATGACCGCCAGACCCTCGATTCCATCGCCTGCCTGAGATACGTCATATCCCTGGTTTTTTAAATAAATCTCGATTCCGGAACGGATATCGGCGTCATCTTCTACGATCAGAATATGATTCTTATCCATTGCAGCTTTAAACTCCCCTCTTTTGTATGGCGCCTGATAGTAAAAATAGTGTTCAGATCGCCTGCCTGACATATGTCCTATCAGTATAGCATCCGCGTCCCGGGAAAGCAAACCTTCGGACAAACTTTACGATACGAAAAAGAGCTTAGAAAAAAGCGGCATAAAAACGAAAGAAAATCTAAAGTTTTGAAAATATGTGCCCTAATAGCAGGTATCAGCAGAATGATTTCCGAAAAATGTGACGGAACCGTTCAGTGAAAATCCGTGCTGTAGTATGGAATGATCAGATAATCTCCGGCGTGGATATCGTCTGCATCCTGTAAGTGATTCATTTCGCAGACCTCGTCGATATAATCCTGGACAGATGTATAATGATTATCCATATAGCGGCTGGAAATAGCGGAAAGCGTATCTCCCGAATATACCATAATGCTGCGGAAATACTTATAATGGACAGGTTCGGAGGATGCCTGCGCTCTGGATAAAAATCCGGTTGTCAAAATACCGATAAAGACCGCGATAAGGGTTGCTGCAAGGCTGAAAAAGATCCGTTTGGTCAGTTGTCTGGTCCTGCGCAGGTGGTTGCGATAGGAACGCTCCTGATATGCTGCTACTGCTCTGGCGGTCTGAAAATAGGTGCTGTATGTTGTGTTCATAGAAATCCCCTCCTGAGTACAATCGAACATACGGTTTCGAACATATGTTTCTATACATGGATTATATCGAACGTATTTTCGAATGTCAACAGGAAACGGTAAAAATCGAACACTTCTTCGGAATGTATGTTTGCTTTTTTATCAGGGGTATGTTATACTGAATTTACATTAAAATGCAGAAAGGAATTTTTCTATGGCACAGAGAAAGATCACTGCAAAACAGCAGGAAATTCTTGATTATATAAAAGAAGAAATTTTAAAAAAGGGATATCCGCCGGCAGTTCGTGAGATCTGCGAGGCAGTTCATTTAAAATCCACGTCTTCCGTTCATTCTCATTTGGAGACGCTGGAGAAGAACGGATATATCCGCAGGGACCCGACTAAGCCGCGCGCGATTGAGATCACAGACGACAGCTTTCAGGCTGTTCGCACAGAGATGACGAGCCTTCCGGTTGTCGGCAATGTTGCAGCTGGACAGCCGATCCTTGCCGAAGAAAATATCGAAAGCTATCTTCCGATTCCGGCAGAATCCGTGCCGACCGGTGAGCCGTGCTTTGTGTTGAATGTCCGCGGCGATTCTATGATAAATGCCGGGATTCTGGATGGCGACCAGATTTTTGTACAGTGTTGTCAGGAAGCCTATAACGGACAGATCGTGGTTGCGCTGATTGATGACTCTGCTACAGTAAAACGTTTCTATAAAGAAAAGGATCACATCCGTCTGCAGCCGGAAAACGATACGATGGACCCGATCATCGTAGATGACTGCCAGGTGATCGGACGTGTGTTCGGAATGATGCGGATCTTCCATTGAACAGATTCGGTGAAGGGCACAAAAATTGCAAACAAAATAGCGAAACAATAGAATTCAAGCTTTGCGAGCATTCTATGTTGTGAATAATAAAGAAGCATCCTACAGATCATGATATCCTGTATCGATGCTTCTTTTTCGTTTAAAAGTTATAACAAATCAAAGGCGTTCTGCTCATGTTCATAGTGGCGGTCAGGTGTCATTGTCTCACCTTCCTTCTTGCCGGGAGGCAGGTCATTCCTTCCCCTTTTGCTCGCTACTCGTCTGCCGGGAACCGCTTTTGGCTTATCCGCCTGTGTTTTGGTTATGATGCAGGCGGTTGGTTTTGCACTGCGTTGACGAAAAAAACAGTCAGGCCGATGTAACCGGCGAGAGCCAATGCAATCAGCGCCAATAGTATGATACAAGCGATGCATAACGTTCTTTTTTCACGAAGAAAGATAGGCACTACTACAATACCGGCAAGAACAAGCAGAAAAAGTAATACAGCAGTCCCCAATGTCATAAGAAACCTCCCTTATCATATATTTCCCATGAATCAAATTCATAAAATTTATCATTAAATTTCTTTAATGAATCTAATTGTTCTCCATTAAGATAAACTATGCATTGATTTGCAACAAAGCCAAACAATTCTTCCAATGCTTCGTCTGGCACAAATATGTCGCCTGCTTTAATATCATTATACCCTATAATATAATTGATACTGTATACGCTGGCAGAATGTACTCCATCTGCAGGTTTGGCTTTCTCATATATATAAACTGAATTAGAATCATTATAACTCCACTGTTTCATATATATACGAGACACCAAATGCTGTTCTTTCGCGACATTACTATGAGTGTTTGCCTGTGGAATTACTATCTTCAATCTCATTCCTTCTTTCTTCTTAGTCCATTCTACCAATCTGTTATTATGCTCTTGTTTTTCTCTGACCATTTAATAAAATGTGCTGACAAATATATAATATTTCCAATATATAGCATTGAACTGGATACTGCTTTCTCAAAACAGCTTCTCATCAACAGTTGGATTATTTTCCGCCATCATATTATCAAATATTGTTTCCTCTATTACTTTCAGACATTCGTCTGGCTTTTTTATTATATCCTTACCCCAAAACCGAATAACCGTCCATCCGCGGAACAGCAGCGATTTGTTCACCTTATCATCCCGTTCCATGTTCCTTGCAATCTTTTTTACCCAAAACGGTCCGTTGTTTCCGCGCTCCAGCTGAGGTTTCAGCACCTCCCAGTCCTTTCCGTGAAAAAATTCGCTGTCGCAGAAAATCGCAATTTTATACTTCGTCAGAACAATGTCTGGTTTTCCGGGCAGTTCTTCCCAGTTTTTCCTGTATCCGTATCCGTGTTCTCTCAAAACCTTCCGCAGGACAAGTTCAATCTTTGTGTCTTTTGAATGGATCCGGCGCATGTTTTCACTTCTCTGCTCACTTACCGGCTTCGGCATGACCGCTCACTCTCCTTAATGATACACCAGTGCCGTGCATTTCAACATGGAGGCTAGATCCCGCATGGGTCTGCGCCCCGCACCGACTCCTTCCGTCCGTTCCAGTGCATTTCGGCATGATTCATTGTCCATGACAGTCATTATTTCCAGCCGGATGCGCGCTCTGGATGCTCCGACGTAAAACAGCATGGCATCATCGGTCACGGTCCGTTCAGTGAAATCAACCAGAATGACCGCGTCCGCTTCAAGTCCCTTGAATTTTCTGCAGCTCATGAATCGGCATTCCTTGTAAACGCCGTTTCTTACGTATCCGCTTACAATGCTGTCCGTTTCCGTTGACAGGGTCAGAATCACGATGTCATCGATTCCGTCCCTGCGCAGTCCGCCAATCACATCATCCAGGGCATTGAAGTACGTTTTCTCAATGCAGAAATGAATGCACGGAATTTTCCCGGCAATGCCGCGCAGGACTTCGGATCTTCCGCGCTCCTGCAGAAGACTCATTGCCGTCCGGCATATGTTTTCCGTGTTCCTGCAGTTTTTATGCAGAGTAAGGCGGCATTCCGCGTTCCGTATGAAGACCGGGATCCGATCCGACTGCACCGCCTGTAGCCTGTCGTAAAACACGTAACAGGATGATTTCGAATTCGGGTCGGCCAGCACGGCATCATGCAGCAGCTGAAGCAGTTTTACATTCTCTATCGCGTCCCGGCCGAAGTCCTGTCCCTCGTCCACGACGACATGATCATACGGGAAACTGTCGAATGCGGCAAAGTCCTTCAGTTTCCTTTCCGCCCTGCCGTAATCCGAAACGGAAACGCCGCAGAGCCTGCACACGTAACCGTCCAGTGTCATGAAATCAATAAGCGGATTTGCATAATGAAGCGCGAGGAATTTTTTCAGTTCCGAATTGTAACAGAGGAAAAGAACCTTTTCTCCGTCCGCGGCATGACGCACGGCTTTTTCAACGGCTATCATGGTTTTTCCCGTTCCCGCGGCGCCGTTTACGACCGCGCTTCTCTGTTCCGTGAGGAAATTCAGAATTCCGCTCTGTTCATCAAGCATTCGGTGAAACACGGCGTGTTTCAGATCAACGTCAAATCCGGGCGGCGGAAATATATTGAATTTCGGGCAGAGAATCTCGCGGACAACGGCACGGAACTCCCCGTCCGAAATGTCGGTGACAATCCCGGCCGGGACATCGAGTGAAAACAGGCGTTCAATGCATGTCCATGCATCGGAAAGTGCCTCGCTGCCCAGCACGATTCTTCTGTCCGCTTCCGGCGGCATCTCGATCTCATCGATCCGTTCACCGGAAAGGGACGGAAACCACACTCCGTGCAGAAATTTGATTCTTTCCGTCAGAAAGCCGAGCCGACTGTTTCCGATCAGCTCCATCAGTTTCCATTTGTTGGCCGCGGCCTGACGGAACGGACCTCCCGAACGCATCGGTGTTCCGTTTCCGTACATCCATCGGCCGTTACGAAAGGAAACAGCTCCCGCTTTCGCTTCCAGGCACAGAATTCCTCTTTCCCTGTCGAAAATGATAAAATCGGTCTCGCTTTCCTTCAGAATCCCGTCCTTCACGTCCGTAAGCCGGAAGGAATGAAAGACCATACAGGAATCCGGCAGGCTCTTCAACGCCTCAAACATCACGTCTTCAAGGCTTCCGGGCTGAAACGGATTCGGTATTTCCGGAATCATTACGGCCATGTCATCTTATCTCCCTGATTATCTTCTGATTGTTTTCACTCCGCCCGTCCGGTCCGTAAATGCACTTTACGCCGTTGCCCGCGGCAATTTTCATGGCTTTTTCCTGACCGGAAGCAAAATACATGATTTCCGAATTCCGCCAGTAATAATCGCATTCCCAGGTGTCGGAGTTCCCGGATACGCTGAATTTCACGTCCCGAAGCGGCATCCGTTTTCCGGCGAGTGTGCCACTGTTTTTAAGCCATTCGGCAAGTTCGCGCTCCCCGTCGGTTTCCGAAAACTGCGAAATATCGGAAATCACGCTTTCCGGGCTTTCTCCGCTCATGTCCGTACCCGCGGTGACGATCACGCGTCCCATCGGCCGTTCCGTTTCAGTTGGTTTCTCCTTCGGAAACTCTGGGTCACATTTCCACCCGCCGGTTCCGTACAGCTGATCATGGAAAAATCCGAGCTTTTTGTTGTCGTACGTCCCGACGGCCACTCCGCGATCCAGAAAAACGTTGAACTCTTCACAGCAGGTTTCTGGAAGGAGGCAGCAGGAATAACATGCCGCAAGGTTCAGGGAATCCCTTCCCTGACCGTTGCTGAGCGAGCATACCGGGTCATTGGAACAGATGACGGCCGATTCTATTGCCTTTCTGTATATACGCGGGAACGTGTCGTATCTTCCCTGACGCACAAGACCTCCGAGCGTCCCTTCCGAATCCCCACTTGCCGTGTAAATCAGGATTCCTGCCATTTCCTTTCCCTCTGCGGCTTCACCGCAGTAGATTCTTTCTTTTAGGGAGGAAATGTTGTATCCGCACTCAAAGCTAAGCTGCTTGATCAGCAGATGCGAAACGGTATGCAGAAGAAGGAATTTCCCGGAAATCTTCCTTTTGTGCTGGCTGCCGATGAAGGATTTGTCATAATTTTCCTGAAGCATCTTTACGCGCTTTTCCAGTGTTCCGTTTCCGCTTCTCCACCTGTTGATTGCATTCTCGTCAAATTCGATAAAAATTCCTTCACCGTACACGTTATAGCCCGGATACCAGTTCTCTTCTGCCTCTCTGACGGAGACAAATTTAGAATTCAAACCTTCATCCGCTATCATGGACGCGGAAAACGGGGTGATTCTTGAGAACCCAAGCAACACCTGCACCTCACGGATTTTTTCAATCAGGGAAATGTTTTTCACAAATGGGATGTCGTATTTTTTTATATTGGTTCCGATACGTTTAAAATCATCGTATTCTGTTCCTGTAACGGAAGCACGCCCGGAAAGGGCGTCAAATTCTGCTGCCCTGTATTCTATGCTACCCGTATCATAATTGATTTTTTCACCCGAGGTCGTCCGTCTACTCAGGATTTCCCGTACTTGATCCCGTCTGCATCCGATGTTGTCTGCAATTTTTCCTGCATATTCATCAATCTTACCCTGTATAAAAACATTTGTCTGTTCTTCAGACAAGTTCATGCTGACTTTTATTTCCAGGGCTGTTTTTATTGCATTTCGAAAACCTTCATAAAGAGAACTGTCGTCAATGCGCTTATTGATAATGTCTGAAAACGGCGGAATGACAAGAGAACTTGCAGTTACCGGGAAATACACGGAAGAACTTCCCCTCTGCAGCACCTTCGGGTAACACGGGCAGGCATCTTTCTGATTTTTCCATGGATGTCTTCCTTCACATGTGAAATCGTATTTATTTTCCGTTTTCTCATCCAAACGTTCAAATTCCCCGTCATTGAAGGCATCTTTCAAAGTAGCCGATGCATTGCATGCAGTGCATTTCAGGCTGAGACCATCCAGACCTTCCGAAGAAACTGGGCTTGTTGTGAATGTAAGCTGCGGATTCGCGCAAACCTGTTTCGGGCCTCCACGATTCTTTGCATGTGTCCATTTCACCCACGGAAAATCATTGATATGTCCCCGTCCGCACACTGTGACAATTCTCGCCACAACAAGTTCGATACGATCTTTTGGACAGTAAAGTTTACGACTCATGTTTCTGTTATTCGCTCTGTCCTTTTCCTTTACCTTTTTGTTATATTCTGCAATCCATTTAGAAAGAGGCTGGAAGCGACGGCATTTAGGGCAGAAATACCATTCTGGGAATCGAACGTACGCGATTCCATCCCGGTTTTTACCGCCCGCGGGCATTCCAAAATACCGTACACCCAACGATTTCTCCAATCGCTCATCGTGAATACGCACAATTTCATCATTCCAGTGTTCGGGTGCCGCTGTCATGAGCGTCTGAGAAGGGAAATCAACCATCGCTCCGACACCGTACTGTAGCACAGCTTGAGCCGCACGCACTGAATGAGATACCGCATTTAGTCTGATTTTTTCAACGTTCCCTTTCGCCATCTTCATCGTCCTCCTGCCATTCAATGATAGAGCCCGGCACCATCACGTCAACATTTCGCATGGACGTCATGGTTTCGAATGCCGGATCTTCCCGAAAAGTTCCAAACACTTTCAACAGACGTTCCCCCTGAGCATCTGGATTATTCCGCATGAACTTTTTTCCATAACAGAAAATTTCTTCTGCATCCGTTGCCAGATCATCCCACATTTCCAGAATATCCTCCATTTCCATTTTGAGGTCAGCGGAATCATCTTCCATGTAAGGGTTAATGCGGCGATTAACGTCAGCACAACGTCTTACTATGTATTCACCGATATCTTCAATCACTTTTTTCTGGTTTTCTATGCGGAATTTTATCGCATCGTTTTCACCGGATAACTCCCTCACTGAAAGTCTTATGTAGGCAATCAGGACCGCATGAAGCGCTCTTTTCCTTGCCGGAGCCGAGAACGGAGTGGCTCCTGTAGGTTCGACATGACGGTAGAAGGATTCATGATACGGTCTGAACTGTTCATAATGGGATCTATCTCGGCTCTTTCCTCCGTCATACATGATGAACGCCACGCCCGGATACTTACGCCCGACACGGCTTGATGCCTGGATATATTCGCTGGTAAGTTTCGGCTGTCCCACCAGAAGCATCACATTCAACCGCGCCACGTCGATGCCGACGGAAATCATATTCGTTGCCAATAGAACATTACACGGATACGGCGGCAGATGTTTTTTCATCTTTTCGGTCGAATATTCAATCTTTTCCAGTTTATCCAGCGTCTGATTCAGCTGAGTAGTAGAAACACGGCTGGTCAGTTCATCCGCGGTTCTGATTTTTCTCACTTCCGAGTTTGATTTCAGACGGTAACACATTCTCTTCATAAAGTCCTTGACGTCATCATCCACCATGCTTGCCGCCTTGCCGAGATCCTTCAGACTATTATAATAAGCCGTGAGCGTCCACAGCTTATCTCTTACCTCATCACTGACGTCCATGTCCTTCGCTTTCTGCAGCATTGCAGCCATAGATCGGATTTCCATCATTGCCTTGGTCTTGCCGGACGGCATGAGGCCCACATATTTTCTGCCGAAATCTTCCTTTTTGTAATCAATCTTCTTTTCCCTTGCGAAGAAGGAATCCTCCGCATCCAGTGCCGGATGCGGGAACTGGCTGACATCCCGATCATAAAGCGCAGCGCACTGTTCGACCGCCCGTCGTATTGTTGCCGTTGACGCCACAATTTTGGTTACGTTTCCTTTTCTGCGGCACAGCGCATCCACCGCACTCTCATACAAACCGACCATGGTTCCGAGTGGACCAGAGATCAGGTGAAGCTCATCCTGTATAATAAGCTCCGGCGCCCGGTTGCCAGAATTAAGCGCAAAAAAATTCCCAATCCGATTCTCCCAAGGAAGCATTGCAAATTTATCCACTGTTCCGAAAAGGAGCGTCGGCGGTTCATTGTACAGTTCCTCGTCCACTACCTGAAGCGGCAGCCTGTTCCCGAACGGGCATGCTTGCCTTCTGCAGTAAAGGGCAAAGTGATTTCCTCCGTGCATCTTGTAACCGAAATCATTGAGGGCCTTTTTATACCCGCCTCTTTCTGGTGTCATTTGCGTTCCGCACCAAGGACACTTCAATACCTGAAATTTGTTGTATTTGTCTTGATTATAAGCCCCTGCTCCACGCAGTTTTTCCAGATTCTTTTTTGCCCCGTCATTGGTGTTCGGCGTATGTTCCCCTCCAATCCACAGTCCTATGGTGATTGGAGTTGTTCCGAGCGTATAACGCTTATACTTGGATTTCTTTGCTTCGCAGTCCTTGCGGATGAATTCGCAGGCACAGATAAGGGTAGATGCTCTCGTAAACTGCTGAGCCGCAAGAAGCCTGAGCGTATAGCGCATGATAACGGTTGTTCCTCCGCTCTGTGCGGGATGACGGAAACGACGGTAAAAAATGGTCATTGCGGTAAGACCCAGATAGGCTTCCGTTTTTCCACCGCCGGTCGGGAACCAGATCAGATCCACCAGGGAACGGTCGGAGCTGTCATCATTGGTCACCGAGGTGACATCCAGAAGCATGAACGCAAGCTGGAACGGTCTCCATTCATATCGATCTTCTGGAAAAGTTTCATCCGCCGTTCCGTAATCAATGTCATTCAGAACTTTCGACAGTTTCTTTTCATCCGGGTATGATGCCGGATATTTCCTCTGAATCGCAGGCTGGACACGCTGCATGAACATGGCGCGATTGGCAAGCTGGAAGGCATCCCATGCCATGGCGTCTTCTTCAAGGATGCGGATTCCGTTTCTCATGCGTTCGCACGCTTCCCGGCAGCCCTTCAGATTTTTGTCGGCCGCCTTTGCAAAACGCGGTTTCAGCGCATGCGAACGGGCAACCAGATCATCGATCCATGCGGAATACGCATCGACCAGACTTTTTAGGTCGCGGATTTTCTCGTTCTTTTCCGTATCGTTCAGATCGGAAAGATATTTCATGGACAGTGTCCGGCTGTTGACCCCGCAATCATCTGGAAGCGTAAAGTCCATGGACGGTACTTCAAATTCCGGGAAAAAGTCGTTCCGTATGAATCCTTTCCCGTTTTCATCAATCTTCCAGTTGACCGCCGTTCCGAGACCGGTTCCGTACACATGCTTGTTTCTGTACTGGAGTTCAAGGGACTGCTCTTCCTCAGCAAGAAGATCGAAATTCAGGGATCCGGAATATTTTGCAAACGAAAACTCATTGTCCTCCGAATCCACCCGAAGCTCCGGCTGAAAAATGCAGTTGCCGCTCTGCGGCCGTCCCGTTTTCGCATTGACCGCCATGATTGTCAGGGCCGTGGTTCCGTTTTCCATTTTTCTTCTGAGAGCCGTAATTTCCACAAGATCATGATTCGCAATGCACGTTTCATTCGCATAATCCCCGTCCCCGAACACAATTTCATAATTATCCAGTTCGCGCGGTTCCCTGACGTAACCGTTCTGAAGCTGATCGGCGAGTTTGTACAGATTATCGATGAGCTGATCCTCATCCGTATCCAACAGATCCCGTTCCTTCAGCTGGCGAACCGTTTTCCGGTTGATTCCGTTGATCAGTCTCAGGGTCTTTTCTTCCTTATCATATCTCACATAGCGGTCAAATTCTTCTGGAACTGTCCATTCTCCCTCTTTTGCCGGTGTAAACGGAATCCTGCAGTCCTCCATGCGGGAATTCCGGTATGTGCCGTACTTTAAGGATATTCTGACACGGTCGGTATTTCCCCTGACAAAAAACGTAATCCCGAAAGAGGACGGCATGTTCTGAGCGGCCAGACTGACTTCCTCATCCAGATTATCCTCCGAATCCGGGTCATCATCGGCCTCATCAGCTGTCTTTTTGTCCTTCTCCTTTACCGTCATATCCTTTTCGACATAATCGGAATTATCGAAAGCGATCATCTCCGCCTCTTCCGCGTCTTTCTTTTCGTCTCCCGGGACGGCGCGATCCACGTCGTTTCCGTCCGCCTGCATTTTATTTTCCTTCGGAAAAAGAATTCCGATGGAATATCGTTTTTCCGGAACGGTCGTGATCAGTTCATGTTCCGCGTCCGGGATGGACACTTCCGATCCCGGTCCGAGAAGTTCCGCCTTTACCAGGGCAATAAACTCATCCCTCGCCTTAATCATTTCAGACTTATTTTCCATGTTTACAATCCCCCGTCAAGATCCAGAGGCCGGTTTGTCATATAGGCCGGTACGGATCTGTCATCCTTTATTATCGTTTCTATCCGAAGAACCGCCGCAAGTGTTCCGAGCCGTTCCCGGATCTCGGGCGGAATCATTCCCTCAGGTGCCTTCTGCCCTTCCAGAAATTTAATGATGGCTGCTCCCAGTTCCTTCAGAATGTCTTTCCGCAATCTTCTGATTCTTTTGCATGCTTCAAAATACTCGGCTGCATGATCGAACATGTCCCAATCGCTTGTCAAATAAGCAATCTGTTCCAGTGATTCCACCGACTGCGGGGCCACGGTATGCGCATCCTCATCGATCCAGTTCATTACGGTGTTTTTCTGAACCCGAACACCGTTTTCTTTCATTTCATCCGCAATTTTCTTCGGCGAATGTCCGTTTTTTTCCATGTGTTCCAGCAGATCATTTTTCCATCTGCGGGACATCTCATAATCCCTCATGTTTCCTTCGCTGATCCGGTTACCGTCGATCAGTTCCTTTAAAATGTAATCGACGATATCCCGAGTGTCTTCATCACGGTTAAGGAATATCATCCGATCGCCGACTTTCAGATCATCCGCCTTTTTCTTTTCGGCTTCGCCCTTTTCATCATTCAGAACATACGCTTCGTAGTGTTTTGAAAGCATGGCCCCTTCCCCGTCCTCAAAGCGAACAAGCACGGAAACATCCACGGGAGGAACCATGTTGTTCTCTCCTTCCCTCCGCAGGGCCGCATCAAATTTTTTCGTGACGATTTCTTCCGTGTAGGACGCAATTTTCTCATCCGCGTCCTCGACTTCATCCACGTCCGTAACGGAAACATTCTCTTCGGTTTCATCATCACCGTCATCAGCCGTACACGTACACTGGCGTTCATTGAACAGGCGCTCCGTCACGCGGCTCCGCTTCTCCCTCACGCGGAACATGACGGCTTCCGCCTCATACAGAAGTACCGTGATTTCCGCGGATGACATGCAACGGAAAATGTCAAAATGTTTTCCGATCAGATTCCCGACAACCAGGATACGATCATATGCACGGGTTCCGTCAAAACGGGCCATCGTTACGATTTCAACACCGGATTTCTCCGGATCAAGATCGGGCAGCACGTAATTCCATATGATGTCGGCATAGTAGGCTTTCGGAATCACTATGGCAATTCCATGCCCGTAATTTTTGTCAATGTATTCCCGCAGGAACCTGCGTTTGGGAGGATCATCATATCCCGCATAATATGCGGTTTCCAGTGAGTCCGCGATTTTTCCCGCGGCTTCCGCCAGATTGATCGGCAGCTCCTTCAGTTTTTCTTCCAGTTCTTCCAGGCGGACATGCGGCTGTCCCACTTCCCCGCGGATTTTTCCTTCCTTTACAGCCTCCTCCATTTCCCTGACGGAAAACGGCGCCGTCATGAACAGGTTCATGAGAGAATATGCATTTGGAATTATGTACGCTCGCTCATCCTCGCCCAGTTCATCCATTCTGACATATTCGACGGCTTTTTTGAAATCCAGGTATGCCTTCCAGTCCGTTTCGCCGTGCAGAATTACCTTATGAATCTCACGGTCCATCACCGCATCTGCCTGCCGCTGCAGCTCAACGGTAAAATCATTTCCGTTTACAGGAGGCAGGGTATGCTCCAGAAGGAAATCCTTCGTGCAGGCAAACACTCCCGCTTCCACGTATTCCTTTATCAGTTCTTCCGCACAGGACAGATCCATGCCGCCGGACACGACCGAAAAACCGACGGATTCCCTGATCATGACCTGCGGGAGTTCCGTGATTCCTCTTTCAATCAGGCCGTTCCCGCAGACAAACATTCCGAGATATTCGTTTCCGTCCGATTCCCATGTCATGTCCAGACCGACGGATATTTTTGAGGCGAATTTTATCATCGCTTCGTTCTTCCCGGCATTGCCGCCGTATGGATACTCGTTTCCTTCCGTAAAATACGATGCGGTCACCAGATCCTGAATCCGTATTTTCAGTTTTCCCGTCTGCAGAACCAGACCGTCCATGCAGCGGTTTGCCCGCTGACGATCCATGACAATGATGACGGAAGCGTCCGTCACGGAAGGAACATCCTTTTTATCGCATTCAAGCAGAGCCGACAGAAATTCTTCCCGAACGCGGTTCCCGCTTCGGATTCCGCGCCCGTCATAACGCTCCGACTGACCGTAATACGGCGTGATGCGTGCCCAGCTTTTTCTTCCTATCCTTGCCGTGCCGCTTCCGTAACGGATACTTACCCGTTCCACACCGTCCTCGTCCGTATTCAAGCCGATAAATTCCGCTCTTTTACGATCATAAAGAACTTTATCCCCCGGTCTGAGATTTCTGATGATGGACTCAACATCCGTTTCATTCCCGGCTATGACGGCCAGAGCCGCCCATGCAACCGAGATCGCGTCAAAACACGGAGAAGCCAGATGCAGCACAATGCTTCCGTTGTTTTCCGCCTTACCGGCCTCACCGGTCAAAAATTCCATAAAGGATCGCAGGAGCAGCTCTCCGGAAATGAGCCGATCCTCAAAATAAACGTCGCATTTTTTCATGATCTTTTTCAGGCTTTCAACATCCATCGAACTTCCTCCTTTCACCGTTACATTTCGACCGAAAATTTTTTCTTTTCTGCTCTCAGTTTATAGCCGTTACTGTCAAATTCCACGCATTTTGCGCGTTCCAGTCTGTGCAGATAATTATAGGCTGTAACATTGGACTGCCCGAGCGCCGTCCCGATGATCTCCGCGCGGAAACCGTTGCTCAGCCCGATTTCAGAAACGAGCCGACAGCATTTTTCAACCGTCTTCGGCTTCTCGTCCTTCAGCAGTTTCCGAATATCGTTCTGCACTTTAAGCAGTGCCCCAGGAATTTTATAACGTTCCTTCTCCTCTTCCGAGAATTTCGCTTCCATCCGTCCCACACAGTCTTTTATGAACAGCGCCATTTCTTCAATGAGCGGTATCGAAACGGAATTACCGAACTGCTTGAATTTCTGCTGATTTGACATTTTTTCCGGGAACGAAAAAGTCTCATTCCCGTTCTTATCAAGAAACGCATAGCCGATGAATCCCTGAAGGCGTCCCCACTCTTCTGGAGTCATGGTTCTGATGCATTTTTCGTTTATGGGTGTCTTCTTTCCCGGCACGTCCGTTCCGGCAATATCGCGGCCGTTGATCGGATCATAAATCAGATTTCTTTCCTTGCCGGAACCTCCGGTTGCAAGAATGGTATGCGCAAGCGGTCTGGCAACGGAAGTATCATTGACGATCCGATAACCGAAGCCGTTTCCGTTGCTTTTCTGTCTGGCCCTGTGTTTTTCCAGTGTTTCCAGAAGCCCGGATGAAAGGAAGAATCTTTCCGAAACCTCCGTGTCCAGAATGTCCAGAACCGAGTGAAATATTTCTTTCCGCCCCTCTGTTGGAGTCTCCTTCGGCAAAATATCCAGATGTTTCCCGAAATAATCCCTGCTGAATGCCACCATGTACACTCTCGGCCGGTTCTGCGGAAGTCCGAAATTCTTAGTGTTCCTTATGAAGGACTTTTTGTCATATTTCAGTTCGCCTTTTTCATCCATTTCCACACCGATGACATGGTAGTTCAGTTCATTCTCCAGGGTATTTACGATGATCTTAAAAGTCTGTCCCTTGTCATGGCTTACCAGATTCTCCACGTTTTCCAGGAACACAACCTTCGGCATCGTACGGTCAATGATTTCCGCAATATCGAAAAATATGGTTCCCTTCGTGACGTCCCGGAATCCCTTTCGGAGACCGATTTTGCTGAACGCCTGACACGGGAAGCCCGCAAGCAGAACATCATACTCCGTCCGCGTCACCAGCTCCTTGAATGCTTCATCCGTCACATCGTGTCTGGGATCATCACCGAACAGATGCTGGTACGTCCTGCACGCATATTCATCTTTTTCCGCAGAAAGCACGTTCTCAAAGTCTCCGGCCAGTTCAAATCCCCTCCTGATTCCTCCGATTCCGCAGCACAAATCAATTGTTTTCATAATCCCGTTCCCTCATTTTCCTCTTTATTCGGGCTTCTTAATCCAAACCGATTCCGCGGTTTTATCCGGCCCGTTTTACTCGCATAAAAAATATTATATTTCCTTTAAGTATATCACAGAATCCGCTTAAAACCGTCATGTATTTCGCAATCTTAGCTAAAATTTTCCATATTTTGTATTTTTATACAAAATATCCGTTTCACAACGTACTGACGGATGAATGTGACGGGATTTTTTTCATGCGGATTCTCAACATAATTATGGGATGGAAACATGAATTATCAGTTTTTGGGACAAAAAAAGAAGGACAAGGATTTCTCCCTGTCCCGAGTGTTTCTTACTTTATACGGATAAGTCCAACGGTAAATCGCTGATGTCCTTCAGTCTCTTTCCTTCTATCAATGCGTTCAGCATCTCAATGGAATCCTCAGCCCCGGTATCTTTTACGGCTTTCACCAGTTCATAAAGTGCAAAATGGTACATGCAGTCAATGTCACCGGTTCCCAATGCCAATGAGGCAAGTCTGCTCGGCAGCGGCTCCCCCGTAACCACCACGATATGAGGCAGATGTCCCTTTCTGTTTCGGATCAGATTCAAGGCTTCCGTTCTGCTGTTCTGGGCACGGTCGCTTCTCATTGTCCATTTGGCTGAAATGGAAGCATGCAGAATCGGCAGTCCTCCGTTTTTTGCCCTGATATCCGTCTGCAGAGCAACCGAATCATCAACGATCACAACCTGGCTGTTCAGTTCTTCATCCGTAAGCGGTTCCCGATATACAACCACATCCGGCGCGACCATGTAATCGTTTCCCATGCTTGCGGCCAGCTTTGAATCAACAGCCAAAAGCTGTGCCAGATAATCCAAATGCTCATACTGACAGAAACTGCTTGTTTTTATCGCATTTCGGTTTCCAATTTTCACGATGTGCCATTTTCCCGGGCGGACGTTCTGAAGTTTCGGGAATGTCACCGCCAGGAATTCCATGTTTATCTGCTCAAACTTGGCTCCCGAAGTCTGTCCCAGGGCTTTTTCATGAACCTCAGCCATCAGCTGATCCGCGATTCCTTTTGCAATCTCCTTTGACAGTCTGGATGAAGAATCCGCATTGCTCGGAACCCCGTTTTTGTCAACCGTCAGCACGCCGCCGTCAAGCAGCATCCGATGATAGTGTTTTCTTTCCTCAGTCAGTAACGCTTCCACCTTCCAATACCCTCCTTATCTCTTCTCCGACCGCCTGAGCCACCGGCGGCGGGAATGCATTCCCGATCATGCGGCATGCATGTGTCTTTTTGCTTCCGAAATCCCAGGTGTCCGGGAATCCCTGAATTCTCGCAATCATCCGCGGAGTGAGTCTGGGCATTCCCTCAAAATCCTTTGCAGGCGCCTCATTTGCCACACCGAGTCCGTCAACACCGAGTGCTTCCCATGCCTTTCTTGCCCTGACCGGTCCAAGATCTGGACCTCCGTGCTTCTTGGAACCGCCCACAATTGTCGGGGCAATGCTGTTTGCTTCCTTTGCCCATTTTGCGGCACCATGCCAGCCGTTTGCTTTCATAAGATCCAGCAGTGTTTCTCCGACCGTTTTGGCATTTTCCGGATGTTCCTCCGGGTAATGGAATTCACTGTTTTCATTATTTCTGATTCCAACAATGATGACTCTCGGACGGAGCTGCGGTACACCGTAATCACTGGCATTCAGTAATTTTATCTGCACCCTGTATCCAAGATCCGCAATCCGCTGCAGGATGGATGTTCTGTATTCGGTAAATTTCGGATCAAGCAGTCCGCGGACATTTTCAAGCATAACGGCACGCGGCTGGATTTCACCGATCAGTCGAATTGATTCCGGGAACAGGTCACGCTCATCTTCGCTTCCCAGCTGTTTTCCTGCCTGGGAAAAAGGCGGACACGGAACTCCACCGGCCAACAGATCTATTTTCCCCCGATAAGGGATTCCGGAAAATTCACGGACATCCTTACAGATCACGTTCCATTCCGGACGGTTTCGCTTCAAGGCGGCACAATAGTCCGCTTCATATTCCACTAATGCCACATGAACGAACCCGGCCATTGCAAGCCCCAGCGCCTGTCCTCCGGCACCGGCACATATTTCCAAACTTGTAAGCATATATCAACCTCATCCTTATGTATTTCTCTTTACGTGAGTTACAATTATATCATACGGCAATGCTTTTATCCAGTCGTTTCGGCTCATATTCGCAGCCGTATTGGTGAATCCGCATTATAATTGAAAAAATCAGCACGCCGAAGAATTCCCGGTATGCTGATTCTGTTTGTCTTCATTCATTATTCCTGCTTCGTGAACCGAATCACGTCATTCGGCGTACAATCCAGATAGGTGCAGATGCGTTCCAATGTAATCAACGTAATGTTCATGTTTTTCTTCAAACGATCAAGCGTGTGATTGTCGAGGATCTTATCCTGCAGCATCATATATTGTGTTATTCCACGCTTGCGCATTGTGTCCCACAACGGGCTATAATCAACCATGATAAGTCCTCCTCCTGTGAACAATCATAGCTGATTTTTGTGCAAATCAATATCGTGCATATATCCACAATGTGCTATGCTGTTCAGATAGGAGGTATAAATATATGCAGGAATTTGATTTTACAAACAGGGATGGAGCCAACGAGTTATCCGAGATGACCGAGCATCTTTCACATGATGAAGCCGCCGCTGCTATTGCGGCAATTCATGCAACAAAAGATGAAAAGAAAAATACTGAGGCGGAAGACTTCAAAAACTGGTTTGATGCGGCATTTCTTCCGATTCTAAAGGATTTTGCCGCCCTTACCGGCTCAAAATTGACAATACAGCAGGATTCATTTCATGACGTTACCGCCACTCTGGCCAGTCGATGCGGATTTGATATCACGACAAACCAGAAACGGATGCACATGGTTGTGGCAGCTGCTGACCATATCAGTATTAACCGATGGTCTGATTCCAATGAAGTGGAACTTACGTTGATTTTTGGTCTTCCGGAAAATGAAGAATAAAATTCCCAGAGTGATAGAGTCAGTGTGATTTTTTACACCGACTCTATTTTTTATGGTAGAATAATAGTCAAATCAGAAGATTTTAGTGAGGTATATCATGCTTTTGTGGTCGATACAGAATAAACGTGCATATGAAATAATGGAACAAACCGGAATGCTCAGGGCAGACAAAAATTTTATTGCGACAGATTGGTTTGAAGATTCTTATCTGTGGATGGCAGAGCAAATGAAAAAGCGTATAGGTGAACCACCAAAAGGTGTTATATTCCCCGTGTGGGCTTGGTACCAATGGGAAGGTATGCGGAAACGACCAGATATGCGTGTGCATGGACGTAATTGGGGCGAAAAAGGTACGCCTATTGTTTTACTGACTTTTGAGGTCCCGGACAACCTGGTTTTGCTTTCTAATTTTGATTACTGGCACTGTGTCCTAAACGATGGCGAAATTATTTTTCCTATTGACGATTCAGAGGTATATTCTGAAGAAGAAAAACGGAAAAGCTGGGAAAATATTTTTGACATCAGCTGTTCTTTTGAAGATGAAGTACATCCACATCTTAGCACCCAGGCAACCATGTGGGAAATAAAAAGAGAATGGGTGAAAAAAGCTGAATATTTTGTAGCACGATAAATTCGAAATTTGCCGAAGATATTGTGGGTGAGCATTGGGTACCACTGACACAGGAATTATAAAATATAGGAGGTAACTCATTTGGATACAACTGAGAAAAAGAAATCACGTGATTTTAATATTTACTATCTGAATTTCAGTAAGGTATATGAAATTGCAATGATGATCAACAATGTTATCCTTACTAAAATTGAAACCGATAAATCAAGCAGTTTTGAAGAACAGTATGGTTTCACATCTTCCATCTCTGCACAAGGAACAAAACAGTTCCTTGATGGAATAAAGGCATCTATTTCAGCAGACGCAAGGGAAACTTCCACATCGTCGTCAAAAGTAGTGGAAAGTTTGGACGTAAAGACGACCAAATCTATCCTTTTACGTAGGATCATTGAGCAGTGCGCCTCTGTGACTTTATTGGACAACTCGGTAGAGGGCGATCTTGTAAAAGTAAATCGCGTTAAATTAGAACTGCTAAACGAAGAAAGTCTGCGACAATTCCTTATTCTACGCCGTGATGCATTAAAGGGTATGCGGATAGAAGGTATGGAAGTAAATAATCTGATCAGTTCGATGTTGCAAGACTATGCCTATATTTTGAAGGGACTTGTATATGATGAAAGTATGAAAGAACCTGTATCTGAAATCATCATCAAGATTCCAATGGAGATTCAATCGGAATTTGAGAACAAGTACAACATCAACGATCTGCTTATTGGTCATGTATCTATTGTTGGCATCTATAAAGGCATCGTGGGCGAAGAATTTATTACTTCAAATACATTTACCTTTTTCCAAGAAGCCGGTGCTCGTAAGGAAAAGCAGGAGGAAACTGCCAGCAAAATAATCAAAAGCAACACGCAGCCTGTATCGCTTGATACAGAAACAAAAAAGAGTGATGATGACTATCATTTCGTTGACACCTTAGCAATAATTCAAGATGTGGCGTTCAAGCTGGAAGAAACCCCTGCACCAAAATTTCACTGGTGGAACCGCTTGGGTATTTGGTTGAGTAAATTGAGGAGGAAATAGCTATGGATCATACCCTGTTTACTTACCGCAATCTTGAGGAATTGAGGAAAATACAGGAAGAAAGAGAAATATTTGCCTTTATATTTGGAGAGACAAAGGATATGCTCGATTCCTGTTCTGAAGTTTGCATTGACATATCTGCCTTAGTTCATTTTTTGTTAACCAACAAAAACAATATAGAGCCAACATATATAAATTTTACAAGTATGGCGGAAGATACAGTTGTAATTGTAGAAGCGGCCATTGCAGAAAGTGCCATGGAATTACTGCCTCTTTTGTTTTCTGATTATAAATGCTATTTTGAGGAAGATGGTGAGGAGAATTCTAGCTTCGAGGAAGCACATGAGTTTAAGCCATATCCAAGGCAAACGATATATAAATACAATAATGCGCAGGATTTGGACATAATTATTCGATACGCAGAAACGAATGACATTCCAATTGCAACTTTTTCTCGGGCAAGCGGTGAACTGCGAAAAGAATTTGAACAGTTCAATAAGTCTTCCAAATTGGCTATATTGGATTTGACTTCCGTATCATATGCAATCGAGGACAACAAAGCTCTGATTTATGCACTTGAACAATTTCTTAGCATTATGCCAAATATCAAGGTTATTGCACAAACCGCTCAGATTGATGTGCTTCTAAAATATTTTCCACTGTTTTTGGGGGGACAGGAACCTGTCTGTAAATTGCTTCCTAATTTATCTGGATTAGGAGAAAAAGAACCTGAAGAAATTAAACTTACAAAAGTTACAGACTTAAATGGAGGGGCTTTTGATGCTTTTATCAATGCATTCAATCATAATTTGATTGGACATAATTATTTCAAAGAAAGACTGCGGTATGCTCTAAAGAATTTTATTTCTCTAAACAAAGCAAAGGAACAGACAGTTCTTTCGATTTTTCTGTTTGGTGCATCTGGTATTGGAAAAACTGAGGTTGCAAGGCTAATTGCAAACGGGCTTCAAAATGATTGTTATTTAGCCAAAATCAATTTCCAGAACTACAGTAGTCAAGATGCGTTGAATAGTTTGATTGGAAGCCCGGCAGGTTATGTTGGCTGTAATCACGGAGAATTAAGTGAGAAAATCCAAAAGAGCAAAGTAGGCGTACTGCTTTGCGATGAATTTGAAAAGACCACTCGCCCAGTTTTCTCTTTCTTTCTGGAATTGTTGGAAGAAGGGCGTTTCACTGATTCCATGGCAAGAGAGTATGACATGGATGGATATGTTATTATCTTTACTTCAAACCTTCTCAGCGAAGCAGAATACAAAAAAGCAATTCCTCCTGAACTTCAAACACGCTTTGATTTAGTATGCGAATTTGAGGAACCTACACTGGCAGAGAAGACAGCATTTCTGGATTTGCTGTTGGAGATGGCAAAAACCAAGTATTATAAGCAATTTGCAGAGATCGAAATGACTGAAAATGAGAAAAAGCAGTTATATGCCTTTGATTATTCATCTCTTTCGGCATTAAGGGATATCAAGCGAGTGTTTAACAATCGCCTAATGGATTATTTCACAGAAAAAAGTGTTTTGCAATAATAAATATCGATGATCACATCCTTTCGATTTTTTCGTTGCAACTATATCATCATCGAATTCGAATTTCCAATTAGCGGTTTCTGCGGATAACGTTTTGAGTCAAATTTTCACTTAGACGTTCCTACCTGAAATCATAAAGCACTTTATCATAATTCCGGCACCGGTATTTCGTTAATTTCAGCATTTGCCAAACCGTTGCCGCCACTATATCATCAAGTTTTTCAAATTGCAAGAGGGTATTTTTCAGATAATCGGATGTTTCGGATATAAAAAAACAGTTTTCGCCCTTATACCCTCTTGTTTCGGATATAAAAGGAAAACTGGTTTTTTGATTTTTACTCTTTGTTTGCGATATAAAAGGAAAACTTAAATCCCTGTTTTACACCGTTTGTTTCGGATATAAAAGGAATTAATCACACTTCTCTTCCAGAAAAGCATCCACGTCGATCTGCTCGCCGTCTCTCCAGATACGCTCGAGATCATAGAACAGTCGGTTTTGACGGTCAAACACATGTACGACGAGATCGCCGTAATCCATCAAGATCCAGTTTCCGGTCGGATAGCCTTCCATGCTTTTTAAGGAATAGCCGGCTTTGGTGAGTTGTTCGTCTACATTGTCCGCCATTGCCTGCACCTGGTTTCGGTTGTTTCCGTTTGCAATCAGGAAATAATCTGCCAGAACGGAAACCTTTGCGATGTCGATCAGGGTAATATCCTCGGCTTTTTTATCTTCCAGCGCTGCGATCGCAAGCTGCGTCATTTTAGCTGCCTGTGTCATACGTTTCCTCATTTCTGCGCACGTTTTTTGCGCATGCCGAGTTTGTGTCAAGTGCGCACAGACACAAATCTCGTGATTGAAAAATAAAATTTTTCAATCGTTTCTTTTGTTTTTATAAAAATCATAGGTTTTCTGTGTCATGGAATCGATTTCCATATTTCCGCCCTTTAAATAGCTTAAGGTGTTCTCCAGCGCCATGACGAGTGCTTTGTCAAGATCTTCAAAAGCGATCCTTCGGATTTCCGGAAGATTTGGAGCCTGCTTTCTGCCGGGCTCGATATAATCCGACAGCCATACGATTTTTTCCAGCAGGGACATATCCGGCCGTCCGGTCGTATGGTTCAAAATCGCGTTCAGGATATCAGGATCTGTCACACCGTATTTTTTGGAAGCAAGATAGCTTCCGACCTTTGCATGCAGTAAAAAAGGATTCTTTTCTTCTGCAGGATTGATCGGGAGATCGTGCTTTTTACAGATTGAAATCTTTTTTTCATTGCTTAAGCATTTCGCGCAGTCGTGGAGCATGCCGGCAATGAGCGCGCTGTTTAAGTCTGCGCCGTAGCACATTGCAAGGGAAGCCGCGGTATAAGCGACGCCGAGCGTATGTTCATAACGCTTCGGGTCGAGCTCTTTTTCCATCGCCTTACGTATTTTTTTCAGATCCGGCTCTTTCATTTAAAAGACTCCTTTCCATCCCTGTAATACCCGCTTTTTTCCAGAAAGCTGCGGACGCGTTCCGGGACGAGATAACGGACGGACGTTCCTTTTTGCAGGTGATCCCGCACCAGGGTAGAAGAAATTTCCACATGAAGGGACGGCATGAAACGGATATCCGCGCGGTAACGGAACGCGAGGGATTTTGCCTGCAGCATCAGCGCAGAATCTTCCCTGCCCTGCCGGACGGAGGCTGCCGTAATACACTGGGTAAAAATCTGCTCCGGATTCTTCCAGAATTCCATCTGGAACAGCGTGTCCGCACCGACAATATAATAAAGTTCGTCCTCCGGATACTGCGCATGCAGTCGGGTAATCGTTTCACAGGTATAGGAATTGCCTTCTCTTACAATTTCCATGTCGGAAACGCAAAAATAAGGGTTATCTGCTATGGCGAGCTGTACCATCTGAAAACGAATTTCTCCAGGCAGGATCTCCTCCTGCCGTTTCATATAGGAACAGCCGCTTGGAATGAACAGAACCTGATCCAGTCCATAAAAGCACCTCGCCTGCTCTGCAAGCAGCAGGTGCCCGTTATGGATCGGATTGAAGGTGCCGCCTAAAATACCGATTTTGCTCATAGGCTACCGCCTTTATCCATGGGTAAAATAACTGTTACAGGGGAAGTTCGATTTTCTTGTGGTCTTTGCTCTCTTTGTAGAGAACGATTTTCTTGCCGATGACCTGAACAACGGTAGAGTGTGTGCGCTCTGCTACGATAGCTGCGATTTCTCTGGGATCGTCGAAACAGTTCTTCAGGACAGAAATTTTAATCAGCTCTCTGGTATTGAATGCTTCTGCAATTGCTGCCGTGCATTCCGGGGTCAGGCTGGATTTGCCGATCTGAAAAATCGGTTCCAGGCTGCTTGCGAGCTTCATCAGATATGCTCTCTGCTTACTTTTTAATTCCTTCATGGGAGTCCTCTCTTACTTATAATAATCAAAGGATAAGCCGTACATCCGAACCGTATCGCCTTCCTGGATTCCAAGCTCCTCCAGCTTGTCCAGAATGCCGGCATCTTTTAAAAATCCCTGGAAGAACGCAAATCCCTTTTCGGATTCGAGGTTGGTATAGCCAAGCATTTTTTCGATGCGGGGACCTTCTACGACATATTCCTGTTCGAGTTCGTCATAGGTAACGGTATAAGGTTCGTCAGAAACCGCAAGTGCCATTTCCGGGAAGTACTCCTGCTCAAATACAGTCGGCTTTTCGTCGAGACCGTCCAGCATCTGACGGACATGATAGAGCAGCTCGTTGACGCCCTTGCCGCTGACTGCGGAAATCGGGAATACATCAATGCCCTTGGGACCAAATTCCTTGCGCAGCTGTTCGACCGGAGATTCTTCAAGATCGTAAATCGCGTCGGTTTTGTTGGCTGCGATCACCTGGGGCTTTCTGGCAAGCTCCTCGCTGTAATTGGCAAGCTCTGCGTTGATCGCATAGATGTCCGTGATCGGGTCGCGTCCTTCTGTTCCGGCTGCATCGACAACGTGGATGAGCACCTTGGTACGCTCGATATGGCGCAAAAATTCATGACCGAGACCGACGCCTTCGGAAGCGCCCTCGATCAGTCCCGGAATGTCTGCGATGACGAAGCTCTTCATATCCGGCAGATCGACAACTCCGAGGTGCGGATTTAAGGTTGTAAAATGATAATTTGCGATTTTCGGTCTTGCGTTGCTGACACGGGATAACAGGGTGGATTTTCCGACGTTCGGGAATCCAACCAGTCCAACATCTGCGATAACCTTTAATTCAAGTGTCAGCTCAAGCTCCTGTGCCGGCTGACCGGGCTGTGCATATTTCGGCGCCTGCATCGTACTGGTCGCATAGTGCTGGTTGCCGTTTCCGCCGCGTCCGCCCTTTAATAAAACGACTTTACGGTTGTCGCCGGACATATCGGCGATGACCTTGCCGGAATTGAATTCTTTGATAACAGTTCCTTCCGGAACCTTGATATAGATATCGTCGCCGTCCTTGCCACGGCAGTTTTTCTTACCGCCTTCCTGGCCGTCTCCGGCTTTATATTTTCCAACATGTCTGAAATCGGTCAGGGTATTTAAGCCTTCGTCTACGATAAAAATGACGTCGCCGCCATGGCCGCCGTCGCCGCCGTCCGGACCGCCTGCCGGAACATATTTTTCACGACGGAAGGAAACGTGGCCGTCGCCGCCCTTGCCGCTTCTGACATATATTTTTGCTCTGTCTGCAAACATACTCTGATTCTCCAAATGATATAATGAAACACCTGTCCAGCAGGGTTTTCATGTCTGCGGTTTGTCGCAAAAGCAACTTCTTTTCATATTCGATAAAAAGGCCCCAAACGTGCGTCTGGGGCCTTTTTGGAAATGCGGCCCGCCCATTTGTGCGTCCGCTTATGGTTCCTTGATAATGCTTACTGTTCTACGGGATATACGGAAGCCTGTTTCTTGTCTCTTCCCTTTCTCTCGAACTTCAGTACGCCATCTACCTTAGCAAATAATGTGTCATCGCCGCCGATGCCAACATTGATGCCGGGATGAATCTTGGTTCCGCGCTGTCTGTAAAGAATGTTACCAGCCTTTACAAACTGTCCGTCCGCTCTCTTTGCACCAAGGCGCTTGGATTCGGAATCTCTGCCGTTCTTGGTAGAGCCGACACCCTTCTTATGAGCAAAAAACTGAAGGTTCATATTGAACATTTGTTTACACCTCCTCGAATTTCAGCCTCAGGAATTTTTTCCCGTACTGTTTTTCAATGCCTGTCAGACCAAGGATCATGGTATCAAGCAAAAGCTTTGCCCGATCGCTGACCGGGGATTCAAATACTACATCAACCAGGCCTGCCTCGTCGTTTGTCACTACATTCATCGTATCGTCCGTATAACTTTCGATCGCATTGAGCGTATTGAAAACGAGTACGGAAACCGCCGCACAGATAATATCTGAACCGGCATCCGCATAACCGGCATGCCCGATGCAGTTAAACCCCTGATAGGAATCCTTTGTCTTTCGAATTAGAATCGTCGTCATAAAACATACCGTCGCAAAATCTGATGATTAAGCGTTGATTTTCTCGATTTTCACCTGAGTGTATGCTTGTCTGTGACCATTCTTCTTGTGGTAACCGGTCTTTCTCTTATACTTGTAAACGATGACCTTCTTGCCTTTGCCTTCGCCTACTACAGTAGCGGTTACGGTTGCACCTGCTACGTCAGCGCCGACCTTTAAGCCGTCATTGCTTACTGCGATTACCTGATCAAATGTTACAGTTTCACCGGCTGCTGCGCCAAGCTTCTCAACCTTCAGAACATCGCCCTCAGCTACCTTGTACTGTTTGCCACCTGTTGCAATAATTGCGTACATCTGGGACACCTCCTGTCAAGCGTTAAAATAATTAACGTTACTCGCTAACTTTGGTGGCGCTGTTACAGCGCACTTATACCTCGTTACGCGGCATACTTCAGTATAATAGCATTCCACCTAAATGCTGTCAAGTATTTTAACTTGATTTTTTTAAATTTTCTCGAAAAATATTACTGTTCACACGTGCCATTCGCAATACAATAGAATGCGCGCTCCGCGAAACAGATTCTGCAGCTTATAAGAGATCGAGCAGTCTCTGGAAATATTCCGGCAGCGGCGCACTGGTTTCGATATACTCTCCTGTCCGCGGGTGGACAAAGCCGAGGATCATTGCGTGCAGCGTCTGCCCTTCGAGCTTTGGAAACGGGCATTTTTTCGGACCATAAACGCTGTCTCCCAAAAGCGGATGACCGATTGACGCCATGTGGACACGGATCTGATGGGTGCGCCCGGTCTCCAAACGACATTCGATATAAGTAAAGCGTTCAAAACGCTTCAGAACAGTATAATGGGTGACGGCGCGTTTGCCATTCACCTGGTTGACCGCCATTTTTTTACGATCGGCATTGTCCCTGCCAATCGGCGCGTCGATGATTCCTTCGTCGTCGGTCAACACGCCGTGTACAATCGCCCGATAGCGACGCGTGATCGTGTGGTCTGCAAACTGCACGGCAAGCGCCTGATGGGCGGCGTCATTTTTACAGACGATGACGGAGCCGGTCGTATCCTTATCGATTCTGTGGACGATTCCGGGGCGCAGCACGCCGTTGATGCCGGAAAGCTGTCCCCTACAGTGATACAGTACGGCGTTGACGAGGGTGTGGCTGTAATGCCCGGCTGCCGGATGGACGACCATATCCTTTGGCTTGTTGACAACCAAAACGTCGCTGTCCTCATAGAGAATGTCCAGCGGGATGTCTTCCGGCTCGATATCCGGCTCCTGCGCTTTGGGCAACAGGAAAGATAAGTCATCCCCTGCCTTGACTTGATAGCTTGCTTTGACAGGCAAGCCGTTGATGCAGACACGCCCTTCCTTGATCATTTTCTGGATAAAAGAACGAGATAAAGAGTCGATCAGCGCTGCAATGCACTTATCGACTCTTTCTTCTTCCTGTTCTTCGGTAATCTGAAATCGAAATAAATCAGTTGTTTCCTGTATCGGGTTTTCCATTATGCTTCCTTTTTTGAGTCCGGTTTCCTTCGTTTTAAAAAGTCAAAGTCCTTTTCCTCAAAATGTCCGAAAAAGGCGAGACAAAGACCTGCCGCGCAGACAAACGTTACATAAATATCAGCTACGTTGAAGATCGGGAAATCGATCAGGCTGATATAGATAAAATCCACGACATAATCCAGACGGATACGGTCGAAGAAGTTGCCGAGCGCTCCTGCCATCAAAATCGCCCCGAGGATATGGAGCATGGTATATTTCCGTGCGGCAGGCATGCGCCAGAGCGCATAGATGCAGGCGAGCAGAATCAGGCTCGTCATCAGTACAAAAAAGATTTTCTGATTTTGTAAAATACCGAATGCAGCACCACGGTTTTCCAGATAGCGAAGCTCCAAAGCACCGGGAATCAGGGAAACCGGGGCCTGATCCTTTAAGCGAAGGACAGCGAGGTGTTTCGTGAACTGGTCAAACAAAACACCGATAATTGTGATCAGGAGATCTATAAAAAACATTTTTTTCGCAGAAAAATTCATATCAGTCCTCATCCTTAAAGTTCAGTTCTTCGATGGCAGCTGTCATCTCTTCATCGGTTACGGTATCGTCGATCCGTGCATGTCCGATCCGGTCTAACAGGACAAAACGGATTTTGCCGCCGCGCATCTTTTTATCGGACTTGGTCAGTGCTACGATTTTTGCAACATCCAGGTCATCTGCAGAAATTGGAAGGTTGAAGGGAACGAACATGTCGCGGATCTCGTAGTATTCTTCCATCTCGATGAGCTCTTTTTTCCAGGAAATATAGGCAGCAGCAACGCAGCCGAGGGCGACGCATTCGCCATGCAGCATCTGAAAGCCGCTGTTTTTCTCGATTGCATGACCGATCGTGTGTCCGAAGTTTAAGAGCGCGCGTTCGCCCTGTTCGGTCGGATCGTTTTCCACAACCTCTTTTTTGATCTCGCAGCTGCGCTTGATCATGGAAAGGAGCGTTTCCGGGTCGCGTTCGCAGATTTCATACATGTTAGAGATCAGCCATTCATAATATTTCGCATCTTTGATCAGACCGTGCTTCATGATTTCTGCAAAGCCGGAATAATACTGTCTCGCGTCCAGCGTCTGCAGGGTGTCGAGGTTCATGTAAACGAGTCTCGGCATATGGAACGCGCCGACCATATTTTTGTAGGAATCAAAATCTACGCCAGTCTTTCCGCCGATGCTTGAATCCACCTGGGCGAGCAGGGTTGTCGGGATCTGGATAAAATCGATGCCGCGCAGATAGGTCGCTGCAGCAAAGCCGGTCATATCGCCGACTACACCGCCGCCGAGGGCTGCGAGCATGTCTTTGCGGTCAAAATGATGCTCAATTAAAAAAGCGTATAAAGTCTGGATGTTGGCGAGGGTTTTATTCTCTTCGCCTGCCGGAAATTCAAACACTTCTACCTGTGCAAAGGCAGAGGAAAAAGCTTTCTTGACCTGCTCAGCATAAAGTAGAGCAACATTTGTGTCCGTAACGATGCAAATCTTACGCTCCGGTGCAGAAACCGAAAGTGCCGCGCCTGCAAGCTCTTCAAAGCCGATCGTCAGCACAATATCATAGCAGGGCTTTCCTTCACAGGATACCGTCAGTTTTTGTTTCATGAAAACCTCCATTCCGCAGGCGCTTTGTGCCGAAGGAATCGCGAGGCGAACGTCCAGCTCGGCTCTGCGATCCCAGCTACTTTGTGACGCCTGCGGCACAAATAGCTGTGTGAAAAATAAGCGATCACGCTTATTTTTCACACTAACCTCCTTCGGGAAAAGTTTCCGGGCAAAACAGGGACAACCTGCCAGAATGGCAGGTTGTCCGCCTAAACAATAGAATGCACGCTCTGCGAGCATTCTATTGTCATGAATAAATCCGATGCTGCGCAGTCTTTGCGCTGGTTGCATCAGACATCCCTGACATCGAATGCGCCGCCGATAATTTCCTGAGAATCGCCGGAAATATCAACGCTTGCAGGGGTAATAATAAAAATAAAATGCGAAATCTTCTGCAGATGACCGTCGATTGCGTAACAGGACCCAGACGCGAAATCGATAATTCTCTGTGCAATATCAATGTCAAGCCCTTCCATATTGAGAACGACAGTGCGGTTTTCCAGCAGTGTTTCGGTAATTTCTCTGGCATCTTCTACACTGGTAGGCTTAATAACCTGTACGTTCATACCGGGTACGCCGGATCTGCGCGGTGCAGGACGCATGGGAGTTACTTTCTGAAGCGCTTTTCTTGGGCGTTCCTCTTCTTCATAGGAATCAGCCTTCTGAATGCTCTTGATTTTGGGTTTCTTCTCTACCGGCGCTTCGTCATAATCATCATATTCATCATCATAGTATCCATCATCTTCATCGTCGCCTAATTTCATATAGCCCAAAAATTTGTCCATCAATCCCATTTTCGAAACATTCTCCTTTTATTCCATATCGGCCACTGTCCGAGTACCGAATATCCCAGTACCGACTCTCACACAGGTGGAACCTTCTTCAATGGCTGTTTGGTAGTCGATGGTCATGCCCATCGATAAAACGTCCATAGAAACATTATCAACACTTTCCTGTGCGATGTCAACAGATAATTTCTTCATCAGCTGAAAATAAACCCGGTTCTCTTCCGGCGTCTGCGTAAGCGGTGCAACCGTCATCAGCCCCCGGATATGGACATTTGGAAGAACTGCGATCTGCCGCACCAGCGCGAGGGTATCCTTCGGGCGGATGCCAAATTTGCTCTCCTCCCCGGCACAGTTGATTTCCAGTAAAATATCTGTCTGCGCGTCTTTCTTGACGCTTTCTTTGCTGATTTCCTCCGCGAGGCGCAGGGAATCGACGCTGTGGATCATTGTCACTTTCCCGATCAGATATTTTACCTTATTGCGCTGCAGATGTCCGATCATATGCCAGCGGATGTCTTTTGGAAGCCGGTCGTATTTATCGCACAGCTCCTGCACCTTATTTTCCCCGAAATCGCGGATCCCCGCGTTGTAGGCTTCCTGCAGGGCAGAAAGCGGCTTTGTCTTGCTGACTGCGACCAAAAGGATATCATCGGAGGTTCTCCCGGATTTTTTCGCGGCTTCTGCGATATTGTTCTGTGTTTGTTTCAGATTTTGTGTAATCATGCTGTTCTTGCTCCATCCCTATCGTTCTGTTTTGGGTAAAGGGTCTGTATTTATTCATTGATCAGCTGATCTACGTCCACGCTCGAAGCGTCGAGCACGATATAATCGTAGGTGCTCAGACCGTAGGTGGTGTTGGATTTGATCAGCGCGTATTCGTCGTTCTGCTTTAAAATCTGGATTTCCTTAAAGTCGGCGTAGCCCTTGTTGATATTGAACACGCCGGTCAGGGAAGCCGTCTGGGATACTGTATAGCTTTCCGTCGATTCCGGTTTGATCAAATGGTCGCCGACGCGCAGGGAGGAATCGTCCAGATAGTAATTCTCATCGTTTTCCTGATAAATCTGTGTCGCAACAAATTCCGTCGTCAGGGAGCCGTTTTCTCCCGCCGTTTCGCGCAGGACACCGGTTGCGCCGTTGCTTCCGCCCTTTGTGATATAATCCTTCGGGATCAGGAAAAATTCCTGCGTCGTGATCGCGGAAAGGGGAACCTTTAAACCGCTCTCGGAGTCAGATAAAATTTCCACGTCGAGAAAACGGTCGGTTGCAAAGGTGATCATGGAATTGTTTAATTCCAGCACTGCCAGGACATTTCCCTCGCCGCCGTTGTCGATGATGGAAACCTGTCCCCAGGATTCATACTGGTTTTTGAGGAAACGGACTTTGACGTACTGCTCGTTCTCTAACTGCGCTGCTGTCGTGCGGTCGACCTGAATTACGATTCTCCAATTTTCGCTGGTGGAAAGTCGGTAGAGCGGATCGGAGGCAGAGGTCAGCTCGTTGCTGATCAGCTGCGTTTTTTCGTAGTTGTCTTTTTGAAAGTCAGCGTCAGTCAAATCGGAGGGTGCTTTGTCTTCATAACCGTCGATCGAATAGGTAATAATGCCGGATTCCGGCGCATAACAGAGATTGACCGGCTGCGTACTCGCCGCATTGTTGATGACCTCGAGATTTTCCAGTACGTTAATGTTAGCGAGTTTTAAAACAGTGCCTTCCAGCTCATATTTGAAGTTGTAGACGCTGTTGAACTCATGCGGGGAAAAATTCGCGCAGAAGCCAGAAATACTGGTGCGCAGCTCGCGCATATCGCTTCCTGACAGGGAAGTGTTGTCCGCGTTCTGCTCGTCTAAGATTTCCTTGATCTGACCGCTCTCATCTACGGTGCAAACAAGCTGATTGGCACCGACACGCTCCCCTTCACGGGCATAATAGTTGATATAGCCGTTGTAGGAGCTTGTCACAACCGTTTCGTCGCGCAGGGCGATGGCCGTATAAATATTATCTACAGACAGCGCGCCCTCCTGTACGCGGTAGGCGACGACCTTCTGATCCCGGAACAGATAAATCCCGACGCAGATAATGATATAAACAAAAATCAGGAAAAAGATAAACGTCCCGAGATTGATATTGAAGGGTTTGCGGTACTGTCTGATATTTCCGTTATTCTGTCTTGCTGCCAAATAAAAAACCTCCGGCTTTTTCCAAAAATAAGCCCCGGCAGAGTTCCTCCGGGGCTTTTTCTTCAGAGTAGACCAGCTTCCGGCTGGCGGTAAGCTGAGATCTCCTGTTTCAATAAACTCATTTTATCAGATGGATACGATGATCTTGGACTTTAAGCTGTCGTCCAGTTCGGATTCATTCCGGGAAACGCTGAGTACGAAATCCACGCCAAACTTTTCGCTCATCTCATCCAGCTTTGCAACAACGCCTGTAATGTTCTGACCTTCCAGGTTTGCAATTTTCAAAAAGCTGTCAAAATACATCTGCTCGAGGTCGTGATCCTGAGAGATGATGCCACTGACGAATCCGAGAAATGCGTCGCTGGAATCGATCATGTAGTCAGGAACTACGATCAGACGGATTTTGTTATTCAATTCATACATGTGTTTGGGACTCTTGTCCAGATATACGATGCTGCCGTGCGCATCCTTTACCTCATTATTCACTTTGTCCAGAAGAAATTTTGTTTTACCCTTGCCCTTTTCGCCTACGATTAACTGAACCATTGCAATCCCTCCTAAAGTATATTCCCCTTTATATGTAAACATTACACATATAACATATAGGATATGTTTTATTATAGTGGATTTCGCCCAAAAAAACAACCTTTATTTTCACTTCTGTTACTGTTCACTCACAGCTTTCCGGATGAACGGTGTAAGGGCTGAAACACCCCACGCCACCCGATTAAGAAGTCGTCTGCTTCAGCAGGGCATTCATCTCTGTATACAGGATCCCGCGCTCCGCCGACTTTAAAATCACCGCAATATAAGGGTTCCCGGAGGTGTCGCGTGCAAGTAAAATCAGACAGTTTCCTGCAGCACTTGTGGTGCCGGTCTTGCCGCCGATTACCGTAACCCTGTCCGGCGCTGCGACATTGCCCGCCAGGTATTGATTGGTATTTTTGACGGAAAGCGTTTTTTCGTTGCCGTTTTTATCTGTATAGACGGTATCATAGCTCGTCATGCTGATGATTTCATTGACCGTGTCGTATTTGAGCGCCTCATTGAAAATCAGGTACATGTCGTACGCCGTGACGTAATGGTTCTCTGCATTAAGTCCGTGCGGGTTTACGAAATGGCTGTTGGTTGCACCGATCGCCTGTGCCTCTTCGTTCATCATATCCGCAAAGCCCTCTACGGAACCGCCGATATGCTCTGCAATTGCAACGGCCGCATCATTGGCGGATTTGATCAAAAGTGCATGGAGCGCCTGGTTTAACGTCAATTGGTCACCCTCTGCAAGGCCGCAGACAACTGCTCCGCTTTCCAAGTTTCCCATATTGGAGCTGACCGTAATCACATCGTTCGGGTTGCCGTATTTGAGTGCGACAACCGCTGTCATCAGCTTGGTGAGGCTCGCGGGAGCCAGCCGTTCATGAATGTTTTTGGCATAAAGAACGGTACGGGAATTCAAATCAAAAAGACCGGCCGATGTGGCATCCGTCATATCAACAGCGGAATTGTCCGTATTGATATCTCCGTTCACAACACAAAGGCCGGATGCAAAAGCATCTGCTGTTTCGAAACCGGTATCGCCGGAAATCCGAAACGCAGAAACCTTATAATCCGGATTGTAGGAAAAGGCAATTGCCTCATCGCTGCAACCGGTCGCACCGAAGCAGACAGCAAGCGCTGTCAGCAGTGCAAGACATTTATTTGTACATTTCACGCCAGTCTAAATCTCCTCTGTCCAGGGACTTGATCAACAGTTCTGATGTCGCCAGATTGGTAGCAACCGGGATGTTGTGCATATCGCACAGACGCAGGATGTTGTTTACCGTAGGCTCATGCATCTTCGGAGTCATCGGATCACGCAGGAAAATGACAAGGTCAATTTCGTTATGCTCGATCTGTGCGCAGATCTGCTGTTCGCCTCCAAGATGTCCCGCCAGATATTTATGGACATTCAGATTGGTAACTTCTTCGATCAGACGACCGGTGGTACCTGTTGCATACAGACTGTTCCGGCTTAAAATGCCTCTGTATGCAATGCAGAAGTTCTGCATCAGTTTTTTCTTTGCATCATGTGCAATTAACGCAATATTCATGTTGCCTTTTCTCCCATACTAAAAATTATACAGGTTTTTTCGCTGAAGCCCGACATTTAAGACAAAGCCGATTCCTATATACATACTGACTAGCGAACTCAGCCCATAGCTGACAAACGGAAGCGGTAATCCTGTATTTGGCATCATCATGGTAGCGACTGCAATATTCATAAAGCCCTGGATTCCGATCAGTGCGCCTATTCCGGCAGCGATAACCATTCCGGCGGTATCCTTTGCAACCCGCGCGATGGACACACAGCGCATTGCAATCAGGATCAGCAGCAAAATGACCACTGCAGAACCGATAAAGCCAAGCTCCTCCCCTATGATAGCAAAGATAAAGTCCGTCTGGGATTCCGGAAGAAAATTACCATTTTTGACGGATGCGATATCCGTATTGTTAAGTCCCTTTCCCCAAAGCTGTCCGGATCCGATCGCGATGACGGAGTTTAACTGCTGATAAGCTTCTGTATCCGCATAGGTCGCCGGGTCAAAAAATGCCATAATACGATTCCGCTGATAATCCTTTATCAGCGTCTGTCCCTCCTGCATGACAATGGACAGAAAAATAAGAACGGACGGAACCGCCACTGCGAGAACGCCCCCGATAATCTTCCAACTCAAGCCGCCGACAAACATCAGGACACAGAATAAAACAGACACCAGAATCGTCGTGGAAAGGTTGGGCTGTTTATAAATCAGGATCAGAGGCGGGATGATAAAGAGGACTGCAAGCAACAGTACCCGCATCGTATTGAATTGTTCTCTATACTTCATAATAAACTGTGCATAGAATAAAATCAACAAAATTTTTGCAGTTTCTGACGGCTGAAGGTCAAAAAAGCCCAAATCGAGCCAGCGCGCCGCACCGTTTGCCGACCTTCCGAAAAAATGAACCAGAATGAGGGTCACAATCACGAACAGGTATCCGATCCATGCCAGCTTCAACAGTCTGGAATAGTCCAAAAAGGCGATTACCAGCATGGCAATCAGACCGACTGCCATGCCGAGAATCTGTTTGCTCTGTACACTTTGCTTGGCACTTCCGATCGCAAGGATGCCGATAACATTTAAGGCAATCACCAAAAGCACCAGAAGAAAATCAAAATTCTTTAGTTTGTATCTCCGAAACATATTGCTCCTTTAGCTGATTTTATGGAGATCCAGAATCGGGATGTTGGCGTAGATCGAAGGGGTCTTCGCCCCCTTGCCCCGCGTCGACGCTTTGCTGATCTGGATTTCCATATTGTTTGTGTCTATTTTCATATAGCGTGATATGACTTCTGCGATATCTTTTTTGATCATCTCCAGAATTTCGGGCGAGCAGTTGACGCGGTCGGAAATCAGCAGGATTTTCAGACGGTCCTTTGCAACCTCGCGAGAGGGTTTTCTGCGAAAAAGATTAGACAGTTTCATACGCGTCCCTCCTGACTTTTATGAAAAATACCGGTGAACTTCGTCCAGAACGAAAAAGTCGGTTCCGGAAGCAGATACGGGGTCTCCTGCCCCAAAATCCGCTGGCAGATGTTCCGGTAGGCGCGTCCCGCCAGCGTGTGGTTGCCGACGAGCGGTTCGCCCTGATTGGTTGCGATGACGACGTTTTCATCGTCTGGCACGACGCCGATGAGCGGGATGGAAAGGATGTCCACCACGTCGTCTACGCTCATCATATCCCCGCGCCTGACCATTTCGTAGCGCATCCGGTTGATGACCAGATCGATGCGCTCAAAACCAGATGCCTCCAAAAGACCGATGATACGGTCCGCGTCGCGGATGGCGGAAACCTCCGGCGTTGTGACGACGAGCGCTCGATCCGCACCGGCGATGGCATTTTTAAACCCCTGCTCGATGCCTGCGGGACAGTCTAACAAAATGTAATCAAACTGCTCTTTTAAGTGTTCCACCAGCTTTTTCATCTGGCTTTCGTTGACAGCGCTTTTGTCCCTTGTCTGCGCGGTTGGCAAAAGGTACAGACCGGGATAACGTTTGTCGCGAATCAGCGCCTGCTTGACGCGGCAGCTTCCTTCCACGACGTCTACAAGATTGTATACAATCCGGTTTTCCAGTCCCATGACGACATCCAGATTCCGCAGACCGATATCGGTATCGATCAATACAACCTTTCTTCCAGCCGCCGCCAGACCGGTTCCGACGTTTGCGGTCGTCGTTGTTTTTCCGACACCGCCTTTTCCTGAGGTAACGACAATGACTTCACCCATGGCATACGATCCTCCGATCATGAAATATTGGCGTTCCCTGAACAGGCTGCACTAAACAGGCAGTTCATTCAGTAATTCTTTGGTAATGGACTGCATTTGTATTTCGCCGTTTCGGACGCATGCCATCTGCGGCTGTCCCTTGCGGAGCCTTCCCGCCCATAAGCGGCTTTCCTTTGTTTTATATTTGAAATCTCCGATTTTTAATTTCTGCGGAGTCATTTCAAGCGCTGCAATAAAGTGATGGTCCCTGCCGTCGCCGCCCGCATAGGCGTTTCCGGCAAGCCTTCCCAGAACGATGATATCCTTTGTGGAAATGATGCTGCAGCCTTCTTCCACGCTGCCTAAAATGACGATGCTGCCCTCGGTTTCAAGAATCTGCCCGTCTTTTAAGCTGCCGCGGTAAAACTGTCCATCATCCCCGCTCGCAGATTTTTGCGCAAAGTACCGCGCCGCTTCCGTTGCGTTGGAAAACTGGTTCTGAAGCCCGGCATCTTTTCCGATGACACAGAGCACCTGCAGACGGCTGGATGAGGTGATCGTGTCCACGAGGATATTTTCCTCCTCCTGGGTAAGCGTCCTGCCCTCAAAGGACACCGCGACCTGCATATCCCCGAAAAAACGGGCTGAGTCGCGGAATTTCTGTGCAAGATCCAGACAGAGCTGTTCAAATTCCAGCGTATCATCCAGATAGATTGCAATGCCGTCTTTATAGCTTTTGAGAATTACGGTGTTTTTCATGATCAGTCTCCTCCCCCAACGACAGTTTCCAGGGAAAGTGCAGTCTGGCTGTCAGTCAGGGCTCCGTTTTCGTCCAGGTCGAAATACACGGTCATCAGCTGCTTGGAAAGCTGGCAGGCGTAGTCGGAGGAATAACCGTTTGCGATACGGATCGCCATAGAGACCTCCGGATTGTCGTAAGGCGCGTAGCCGACGAACAGACCGTGGTTTGGACGGGACTTATCTTCTTCGGCGGTACCGGTCTTGCCGGCAACTTCAACGCCGAAATCCTGATAGTATTTCTTGTTCTGGACAACGCCGCGCATGCCCTGATGGATTGCATTCCAGTAGGACTGTGGCATATCGATCGTATTGCGGACGTTTGCCGAATAATTGACAAGCAGGTTGCCAGAGGTATCCGTCACCTTATCTAAAAGCGTCAGGTCATAGCAGGTACCGCTGTTTGCAACGGTCGTCACATAACGGGCAAGACCGACGGTGGTGAAGTTGTTGGTACCCTGTCCGATTGCGGATACAACAGACAGTGCGTCGGAAATCTGCGGTTCGGATTCTTCAATTTCAATGCCGGATTTTTCGTTCAGTCCGTACATAGACGCATATTTGGCGAGCTTTTCATTACCGAGATCCTGATCGTATTTATCGCCGTTTAAGCCGAGCTGATAGCCGACCTCGTAAAAAAAGACGTTACAGGAGTTTGTGATCGCTTCGGATACATTTAAGCTGCCGTGACCGCTTCTCTTCCAGCATCGGGGCTGATAATCGGAGAAACGGGTAAAAATTCCCGGGCACTCGATTCTTGTCGTCAAATCGATCACATGCTCCATCAAAGCCGCGGTAGACGATACCATCTTAAAGGTGGAGCCGGGCGCCGTACGCATCTGGGTCGCATAATTCCACATCGGGCGGGAAAGATCCTCGCCGCTGGAAATCCGCGAATAATATTCTGCGTCGATGCCGTTTGCCAGCCGGTTGTTATCATAGCTGGGGTAGCTGACGAGCGCACGCACCTCTCCGGTGTTGACGTCTGTTAAAACGCAGGATGCCGAATATGGGTCGAGAGCAAGCTGCGCCGGGGTAATCTCGAGGTTGCGAATCAGATTTACCATAAAGTTAAAGGCAGAAACACTGCCGGATTTTAATTCGGCGATTTGGTTTTCTGTCGGGTTGATGACATCCTGTTCGATCAGGAGGATGCAGACCTGGGTTCCGGTAATCCGGTTCTGCTCGATCATGTACGGAATCAATTTCTTTAAAAAAGTCTGGCTGTCCAGCTCTTCTAAAATGTAGGAAACCAGCTGCTGATAGACCTCCGAGGAATCGGAATATTTTCCATCCAGGGGAAGCTGGGTCACGTCGATCCAGTTTTTGGAGATCGCATATTCCAGATATTCCCGGATGCTGATCGTCTCATTGGTCGTCCAGTCGATGTAGGTCTGATCGGTTTTATCTACGCCGGATAAAATATTGTTCTCCGGCAGCAGGTTGTTGATGATATAGCTTTCATATGCTTTATATTCTGCAGGAAGGCTCTGATAAGCAATTGTTCCGGACAAAAGCTCCTCGGAGAGCCAGGTAAGGACCTCATCGCGCCGGGATAAAATCGTCTGATAGACGCTGTACTGGGTTTCTCCTTCGACGGCAGCTTCCATTTTGGAAAGCTCGATCACGTTATTTTTAAACAACGCGCTGTATACATTATCGATAGGAATCTTTAGGTTCGCGCTGGAAACATCGGTGGAGTCATAATTTTTAACGTTGATGATTTTATCCACCAGAATACCGGCAACGAATTTTTCCAGGATATTATAGGCGTCCGCCTGGAGCTTGCTGTCGATCGTCAGGTAAACGTCGTTTCCGGCAGTCGCGTCCACATGGTCGAGCACTTCTACCTCCCGACCCATCCGGTCAACAAAGACCGTCTCATAGCCCTTTGTTCCCTGCAGATATTCTTCCATGACCTTTTCGATGCCAGCCTTGCCGACGATATCCGTCAGCTCGTATTCTTTGACATCCGGCGCGCTCTTGACGCCGTCCATGCCTTCTTTACTGTTTAATGCGGTCAGCTCGTCCGTCGAGATTTTGCCGGTATAGCCGAGGATCTGGGAATAATACGGTCCGTCCTTATATTTGCGGATCGTGTCTTCCGCAACGGAAATGCCCTCCAGCTCGTCCTGATTTTCTGCAATTGCGGCAACGGTTTCTTCTGAAACGTCGGTCGCGATTGTAACCGGGATATATTTCTGATATCCGGTGGTTCCCATCGTATACCGGATCGCGATGATGTTGAGCAGTTCTTTTTGGGTATATCCCTCTCCGACTGTAAAGCTGTTTTTATCGTTTTGATCAGTCAGTCCGCCGATCGCGTAACGTTTGGAGCCGGCGAGATATTCGATAATATCCTGCGCGGTTGCATTTTTCTGGCGCTCTTCCAGATCGGAAATCTGGGTGATACCGTAGACGTCAGCGATAAAACGCAGCCTTCTCGAGCCAGTCACGCTGTAGGCAAATTCGCCGTCGCCATCGATATAAATATTGAAATCGCAGCTGATGCTGTCGCCGTTTTCGTCCAGAATATGAAGGACTTTTTTGAGGATACCGTTAATTGTGGCATTTTTTTTGCTGGATTCATAGACATCCTCGATCGTGACAGAGCTGGAAAGCTCATTGTAGGCGAGCGCAATGCCGTTTACGTCGTAAATATTGCCTCGCGTGCTTGCAATCGAACGTTCTTTTTTGATTTTTAGTTCAAATTCCTGCTGCTTGTCCTCGCCCTGTACGATCTGCAGCGTAAAAATGCGCTGGAACAAAAGGACTGCCATCACAACAAACATGACGTACAAAAAAAACGTTCTGGAACTGATAAAATTGATCAGAAATCTCTGAATTTTTTTCAACAATTATTCTGTACTCCCTCGATCCGCACACCAGAGCCATTTGTGCAGCAGCAAAAGCAGCGGATAAAAAATAAATGCAACAACGATGGTGTAAACTGCTTCCGGTAAAATGATATGTAACAGATAGTAACCGATGTCAAGGCGCGCCCGCATCAGAAACATAATCAGATAGCAGACGAAATTGACGCAGAGGTCTGCAGCGGTAATCATCATCAGCGGAAGCTTGATATCTTCGGGATAAAAAAGCCGGTTCGCCTGTCCGCATAAATATCCGACATACAAAAACAGCAGCGCGTAAAAACCGAGCAGGTCTCCGGTAGCACCGTTCTGGGAAATGAGGCTGACGCCGTTTGCCGCAAACAGATCTGCCAAAAGCCCACAGGCAAAGCCTGTCCACATGCCGGCTTTGGATCCCTCCATAAATCCGATGGATGCGACCAAAATGACTAAAAGGTTCGGTTTGATCGAGCCAAACGCAATCCAGGGGCAGACAGAGGTCTGCAAAAGGAAAAAGACCCAGATCAGGACGGCAACTGTCAGAAATTTTTTCATAGAAAGAAGCCTCCTTTGTCAGTCACCGGTCTGCTGTTTTTGTTCCATCACAACTAAAACCTCATCCAGATGGGAAAAATCGACAGCTGGTGTCACCGTTCCGGATTTGGTCAGGTTATTGGAGGAAGTGCTGATCGAATCGATATAGCCGATCAGAATTCCGGGCAGATATTTATCACTGATATTGCTCGTAACGACCTTATCTCCGACTGATACGTTGTTGTCCGGATCGGAAAGCTGGGAAAACAGGATCGTTCCGTCCGACTGTATGGACTGCAGGCTGCCGGATACGATTAAGTTGTTTGAGGTTGCAAGGACGGTTGCGCTGACGCTGCTCGTATCGGAAATGATGGAAATAACCTTTGCGTAGTGCGGACCAACAGAAACAACGCGTCCGACCAGACCGCTGCCTGCCATGACGTTATAATCGACCTGTACGCCCTCTTCTTCCCCCTTGTTGATCGTAAACGAAGAAAACCAGTTATCAGTTTCGCTGGAGATGACCCTCGCACCGATCTTGTCATAATCGGAATATGCCTGGTCGAGTTCATATAAGCTGCGCAGGTTATTTAATTCGTAACGATCCTGCTGCAGCTGGTTGTTTTCGATCGTCAGCTGGTCAATCTGCTCCTGCAGATCTTTGTTTAGGGCAAGAACATCCTTTAACTGCGCCAGCTCGTCGGAACGGTCGGATAAGTATCCGCCTATCGTTGCGATCCCGTTCTGGAACGGAACAACGACGTAGCCTGCCGCCTGCTTTAAAACACCTTCGAATACGTTGGTATTAAAGGTAAAAATCAGCAGAAAAGCGCAGACTGCAGTCAGCACAAGCAAAAGCTGTTGGCTTGTAATCGTGATTTTTTTTCGTTTCTTTTTGACTACAGGACTCATTTACCCATCCCTTCAATAGCATATGCTACAGATTTGTAATTGTCCTCTTTCAGGATGCGGCCCATGCCGAGTACGACGCTTTCAAGCGGGCGCTGCGCCTGATTGACCTTTAAGCCGGTGGATTTCTGCAGAAGCTCTGCGAAATGGCTGGTCTGGCTGGCACCGCCGGTTAAATAGACACCGTGTTTGAAAATATCGGCACCGAGTTCCGGAGGGGTTCTCTCCAGAATCACTTTTACGCTGTCGATGATGGTGTTGAAGTGCTCTTCCAGGCAGCTGTTGATTAAATCCGTCGGGATTTCACGTTCTACCGGAAGTCCGACTACGATATCGCGGCCGTATACGACAGCGCCCTTGCCCTCTTTTTCGAGATCGCCGATGGACTGACGGATCGTTGCGGCTGTTTTCTGACCGATCAGAAGGTTAAATTCACGGCGTACGGTCTGGCGAACCGCTTCGTCGAATTTCAAGCCGCCGGTTTTGATCAGTCTGCTCAGCACGATGCCACCGAGGGAAAGAATGGAAACCTCCGTCGTATCGTAGCCGATATCCACAACCAGGACACCCTGGGAATTTTTTACGTCGATGTCCATGCCGAGGCCGTCCGCAATTGCCTTTTCCACGACCATGATCTTGCGTGCCTTGACGTTCGCATCCTTGATCAGATCATAAAATGCGCGCTTCTCCACTTCCGTGATATCGGTCGGGACTGCAATATAGAAATCTGCCGGACGGATATTTCCTTTGGACATATCGGAAATAAACAGATGAATCAGCCGTTCCATGTTGTTGATATCCGCGATGACACCGTTGGAAAGCGGATGGCTGATTTGAATATTTGCCGGGGCTTTTTCATACATTTCATAAGCGGAATTACCGTAGGCAAATATGTTCTTTTTATTTTCGATGGCGATCATATTCTTTTCCATCATGACTGAATCGTCGGAAAGACTGTAGATTTTGATATTGCTCGTTCCGAGATCGATTCCGTATGCGCAATTTGGCACCATGTTATTCTCCTTCCTTAGATCAGCCCTGCCTGACGGAAACTGAAAAAATCCGAATCACCGACAATGATATGGTCGGTCAGGCAAAGCTGCATCATCCCGCCAAGCATGGCAAGGCGCTTTGTAAGTTCTTTGTCCTCGGGGCTCGGAGTAACGTCCCCGCTGGGATGGTTGTGCAGTAAGAGGAAGCTGACAGCCCCGACGCGCAGCGCCTGCAGAAAAATTTCGCGCGGAGAAACAAGCGCCGCATCAATGGTTCCGATCGAGAGAAGCTTTTCCCTGATCAGGCAGCCTTTGCCATCTAACAACAGCAGAATCGTGCGTTCGAGCATACCGCCGTCCTCTTCAAACATCGGTCTGCAATAGTCTGCCGCCGTTGCCGGGTCCGGAAAGGCGGGAAGCTTTTTGCGCTGCCCGAGGGCGATCCTTCTTGCCAGTTCAAAAATGCAGCAGATCCGCACGGCTTTTACTTCGCCGATTCCCCTGATCTGCTGCAGCTGGTTGCAAGATAAGCTGGAAAGCCCCAAAAGTCCGCTTCGGGAACCGAGCGGCAGGGAAAGCACCTGCTCTGCCAGCGCGAGCGCCGGACAATCCCGAAACGCCTGCGGGGCGTCCGGTCCGGGATCAGGCCCTGTACGCAGCATAATCGCCAGAAGTTCGGCGTCTGATAAGGATTCTGCCCCTTTTTGCAGAAATTTTTCATACGGGAGACGGTCAGAAGCTGTCAGCTGTGTTTCTTTTTTGGATACTTTCATTTGGTTTGTCCTCCATTTCCCTCTCCATGAAAATGCAGGACAGCATGCTCTTTTTGTCTCCCTGAGCTTTTATCATATTAACATAATTCTTTTTTTCTGTATAGAAAGAAAAGGCACTTTTTTTCGCACCGTCCGACAGCTGGCGATTATTTCTGACACAAAATGGCAGAAACGACGCCCTTTTTGACGCACTGCTGCAGGGATTTCAGGATGCCGAATTTTGCGTGCTGCCAGGTCAGTCCGCCCTGAAAATAAACGGCGTAGGGAGGCTTGATCGGACCGTCTGCGGACAGCTCGATGGAAGCGCCGGATACAAATGCCCCAGCCGCCATGATGACCTGACTGTCATAGCCGGGCATATCCCACGGCTCCGGGGTAACGAAGCTGTCTACCGGGGCAGCGTACTGAATACCTTCGCAGAAGGAAATCAGTCCTTCCGGCGTGCCGAATTCGATCGCCTGAATGATATCGTAGCGGGGGGCGTCCCCGGAGGGAACGACCTTAAAGCCGAGCTTTTCATAGAGGTTCGCCGCAAAAATCGCACCCTTTAATGCGCCTGCGGTGACGGTCGGCGCCAGGAACAGTCCCTGATAAAAGGAAGGGAGCACCTGCAGCGATGCGCCGACTTCTCTTCCGAGTCCGGGAGAGGTTAAACGAAAGGCAGCATTTTCCACGCAGTCCTTTTTGCCGACGATATAGCCGCCGATCGGTGCAAGTCCGCCGCCGGGATTTTTGATCAGAGAGCCAACGCACATATCTGCACCGACGTCTGTGGGTTCGATCGTCTGGGTGAATTCGCCGTAGCAGTTATCCACCATGCAGATGATGTCCGGCTTGATGCTTTTGAGAAAAGCAATCAGCTCGCCGATCTGCTCTACGCTCAGAGTCGGTCTGGTCTGATAGCCCTTGGATCGCTGGATCGTTGCGAGTTTAGTATTCGGATGGATGGCATTTCTAATGCCCTCCCAGTCAAATGAACCGTCCTCTTTTAAATCGACCTGACGGTAGCTGATGCCATATTCTTTCAGGGAACCACGGGATTCCCGGATGCCGATAACCTCTTCGAGGGTGTCATAAGGCTTTCCAACAGGGGATAACAGTTCGTCTCCCGGTCTTAAATTGCTCATCAGCGCGAGCGCGAGCGCGTGTGTTCCACAGGTGATCTGAGGACGCACCAGGGCTGCCTCGGTATGGAACAGGGACGCATAAACTGCTTCCAGCGTGTCTCTGCCGATATCGTTATAGCCGTAGCCGGTTGTGCCAAGCAGGCAGGCTTCACTGACACGACAGTCCTGCATTGCCTTTAATACCTTCAATTGATTGTATTCTGCTGTTTTGTCGATCTCGTCAAATCGGTCTTTTAAAGAAACAAGGGTCTGTTCCCCGTATTCATATACTTCGGGGGAAATTCCCATCGCGGTATACATATTCTGCATCATTGTTTTAACTCCTCTGCTTTTGTAATCAAAAACTGTAAAATACTATTTTCATCTGGAAAGTTCTGTCTGTCAACCCATGTCACACATTTTTCCCGGCGAAACCAGGTCAGCTGGCGTTTTGCAAAGTGCCGGGTATCGCGCTTAATCAGATAAACTGCGCGTTCGAGGTCATATTCGCCCTCCAGGTAAGTCAGGATTTCCTTATAACCAAGTCCCTGCATCGACACCATCCCTCTGTGACAGCCTTCCTGCTGCAGCCCTTTGACTTCTTCCACCAGTCCGTCTTTTAACATCTGGTCGACGCGGCGGTCAATCCGTTCATAGAGTTTTGCGCGGTCATCCGTCAGGACAAAATAATAAAACCGATAGGCGGCGTCCCGCTGATGCTGCGCTTCATTATGCGCAGAAATCTTCCCGCCGGTCTGTTCGTGGTATTCGAGCGCCCGGATGACGCGCTTTACGTTGTTTTCGTGGATTTCTTCCGCGGCTTTCGGGTCAGCCTGTACAAGCAGCTCATGCAGCGCATGTGCGCCGTTTGTTCTGGCATATTCTTCCAGCCGGTTTCGCAGCGACGTATCCTCTGCGTGCTCGGTAAAGTCGATATCATATAAAACGGACTGGATGTAAAAGCCTGTCCCGCCGACAAGAATCGGGATTTTATGACGGCTTAAAATATCTGAAATCGCCTCTTTTGCCAGCTTTTGAAACAGCACGACATTGAAATCCTCATCCGGGTCGAGCACGTCGATTAAATGATGGCGGATCCCTTGCATTTCCTCGGTGCGCACTTTGGCAGAGCCAACATCCATGCGCCGGTACACCTGCATGGAGTCGGCGGAAATAATTTCACCGTTCACTGCCTTTGCAAGGGCAACAGACAGGGCCGTTTTTCCGACAGCGGTCGGACCTGTCAGGATGACGAGGGGCGGCTTTGAGGGCGCACTGCCTGCGCTGGGGCAGTTTTGAATGTTGAGTCCGGTGTCGGGAGAACCTTTTTCATTATTCGCTACGCTGCAGGCAGAAGGTTGTATCTTTTCCATAAAATTTTATCTCTCCAAATTAAAAGCTATATCTCCCGGTTCTATCTTCGGGGATCGAATTCCCATTACACGATTCGCTTGAATTTGCGTTCCAGCTCCTGCTTTGTCATCACAATCATTGTCGGGCGGCCGTGCGGGCAATGATATGGATTATCGAGGGTCAGAAGCTGCTCCAACAGTTCCTGCATTTCGGCAAGGCTTAAACGATTATTGCCCTTGACCGCAGATTTACAGGCCATCGTAGCGATACGTTCTGCAATCGCGGTCGGTGCATTCGGAGCCTGGCCGGTTCCCAGCTCATCCAGAATATCCTGTAAAAACTCTGCCTCGCAGTGTCCGTACAGATCGCAGGGAACTGCGCGCATCGCATAGGAGCTTCCGCCGAAGGAATCGATTTCAAAGCCGAGCTGTTCGAAATACTCCTGATACTGTTCCAGAAGCGCTGCTTCAGCGCCCGTGAGTGTTACGATCAAAGGCGGCATCAGGTTCTGACTGACGGGCTGTTTGTCGTGAAATCGTTTCATGAGCATTTCGTATTTTACCTTTTCATGCGCCGCATGCTGGTCGATCAGGATCATTTTATCATGATACACGGCGATCCAGTACGTGTCAAAGATCTGACCGATAAGCTGGTATTCGTCCACCGCCTTGCGGCTAAGGATTTTTTCATCAAATAAATTCAACTGCTCTGATTTTGCAATGTCAGGCGCCTGTGTCTCATATGCGATTCGATTCTCACGGACAGCCTGTTCGAAGCGTTTTTTCTCAAACGGCTGCGGCGGAAGAATCGCAGAATGGTGCTGGGGCCTCTGTGGGGAAACGCCGACGTTTTCTGATGTGCCAATCCCTGCACCGGTAGAAGAAACGGGATCTGCCGTAGCTTTGGAAAGCGAATCGCTGGCAGCAGATTCTTCCTCTGTCCTTTTTGTGGACAAACCTTCCACGGCTGTATCAAACGTATTGACTTTATTAGTCAAAGCTCGGATAGTTGGCTTATTTATGCTATTTTCTGCACTTTGGCTGCTTGTGGTTGTTGACCTGACAGGTCGGCTTTTGTATAAGTTGACCATATCGGTCGATCGCTGTTTTGCCGAATCCGGCATCGGTGCTGCTGCCTGGACATCCTTACGCTCCTGCTGGCGATGTCCAGTCGGAATGCCGGAGGAAAGGAGCTTTTGTGTGAGACTGACGGCAGTTTGCTTAGATGCCTGTGCACCGCTTTTTTCCGTCCTTTTGTCGTCATCCAGCACAACCTGCGGGATCATCTCCCGGTCGTGCAGTGCTTTCTGCACCTGCTCTTCCAGAAAATCGAACACCCTGCGGTTATCCGAAAAGCGCACTTCCATTTTGGATGGATGGACGTTGACATCTACCTGTTCGGTATCGATCTGCAGATGGAGGTATGCCATCGGAAATTTATGCTGCATCAGATAGGCCTGATAGCCGCTCTCCAATCCTTTTGAGAGCACCTGGCTTTTGATATAGCGGTTGTTGACAAAGAAAAATTCGAAATTGCGATTCGGGCGCACCAGCTGCGGACTGCCAAGGAACCCTTTTACAGAAAATCCGTTATCAGAAGCCTCGAACGGGAAAATTTCCTTTGCGATTTCACGTCCGTAAATCCGATAGATGACCTCCTTTAAATCTCCGCTGCCGGAGGTGGAAAAACGGGTCTGGCGGTTGATCTGGAACGTAAAAGAAATATCCGGTCTGGAAAGCGCCATGTGCTCCATCAGATCTGCAATGTAGCCGCCCTCCGTCGCCGGCGTTTTTAAAAACTTCTTACGGGCAGGTGTGTTATAGAACAAATCGCGGACAAGGATCGTCGTGCCCTCCGGCGCACCGATTTCCGAAAAATCCGCTTCCCGCTCGCCTTCGATGCAATAGCGAACGCCAACTAAGGAATCCTTCGTGCGCGTGATCAGCTCGACCATCGAAACAGCGCAGATGCTGGAAAGCGCCTCCCCACGAAACCCCAGGCTATGAATCCGGCTCAAATCCTCTACGCCGCGGATTTTGCTCGTCGCATGGCGTAAAAAGGCTTTCCGGATCTGCGCCTTTTCAATTCCAGAGCCATTGTCCGTAACCCGGATAAACGAAGTTCCGCCATCCTTGATTTCGACCGTGACAGCGGTTGCACCCGCATCACAGGCATTTTCCACCAGCTCCTTGACCACACTGGAGGGGCGTTCCACCACTTCTCCCGCTGCAATCTGGTCAATGGTTTTATTGTCCAGAACCATAATTTCAGCCATATGTAAAATTCCCCCTTATCCGTTTCCCCAGCGGTTTTTAAGCTTGTTCTGCAGCCGATAAAGCGTGTTGAGCGCATCGAGCGGCGTCAGCGTCTGGATGTCGACGTTTTTTAATTCCTCGAGAACGTCCTCATCCTTGACCGTATCGAAGAGGGAAAACTGTTCCAGATCCACTTCATCGTAATGCTTTTGTTTCTTTGCCGTCGTGTCTGTATCCACGGAAATGCTCTGTACTTTTTCTGTAATGTCGTTGTCGGAAAGCTGCTTGACGATTTCCTTTGCGCGGTCGATAACCATATCCGGGACACCTGCAAGCCGAGCCACCTGAATGCCGTAGCTCTTATCTGCGCCTCCCTTGATGATTTTACGCAAGAAAACGATATCGTCGCCCTTTTCCTTGACCGCGATACAGTAATTGTTGACGTTGCCGATCTTGCCTTCCAGCTCGGTCAGCTCATGATAATGCGTTGCAAACAGCGTCTTTGCCCCCAAAAGCTTTCGGTTACTGATGTGCTCGATCACCGCCCAGGCGATGGAAAGACCGTCAAATGTCGACGTGCCTCTGCCGATTTCATCCAATACAAGAAGGCTTTTGGACGTTGCGTTGCGCAGAATATTTGCGACTTCGTTCATCTCGACCATAAAGGTAGACTGACCGCTTGCCAGATCATCGGATGCGCCCACACGGGTGAAAATCCGGTCGACAATGCCGATATTTGCCGTTTTTGCCGGCACAAAGCTGCCGATCTGGGCGAGCAGCACGATCAATGCGGTCTGACGCATATAGGTGGATTTACCAGCCATATTGGGGCCTGTGATAATCGCAATGCAATGCTTCTGGTTATCCAGATAGGTGTCATTGGAAATGAACATATCGTGGTCGGTCATCTGTTCAACAACGGGGTGCCGGCCGTCTCGGATATCGATTACGCCCTTTTCATTCAGGACCGGGCGGACATAGTGATTTCGCTCCGCAACAAGTGCAAGGGAGGCAAAGACATCCAGGCGGGCAATTGCCTTTGCCGTGCGCTGGATACGTTCGATCTGCGCGGCAATCTGCTCCCGCACGCTGCAGAATTTATCATATTCCAGTCCCGTCAGCTTGTCTTCGGCATTCAAAATCATATCCTCAAGTTCTTTTAACCGTGGCATGGAATAACGCTCCGCATTTGTCAGCGTCTGCTTACGCACATAATCGTCCGGCACCATATCCTTATAGGAATTAGTGACTTCCAGATAATAGCCGAATACCTTGTTATATTTGATTTTGAGGTTTTTGATCCCGGTGCGTTCCCGTTCCTGCTCTTCCAGCTCTGCCAGCCAGGTTTTGCCCTCTGTTTTGGCAGCGCGCAGCTGGTCGATCGTCTCGTCGAAGCCCTCTTTGATCATGCCGCCCTCACGGATGGAAATCGGAGGCTCTTCGACGATTGCCTCTTCGATCAGCGTGCACAAATCCTGCAATGCGTCGATATCGTTTTCGATTTTTACCAGCTCCTCGGAATGAAAATCCTCCAGCACGCTTTTGATCGGCGGCAGCATCTGCATGGAATTACGGAATGCGATCAGATCCCTCGGGTTCGCTGTTTTGTAGCTGACTTTACCCAGCAGGCGTTCCAGATCGTAAACCGCGTTTAAATATTCGCGGATTTCTTCGCGGGACATTGGATTTTTCAGCAGCTCGTCGACCGCGTCCAGGCGCAGGTTCATCTCCTTCTTCGCAATCAGCGGCTGCTCGATCCAGCTGCGCATCATGCGAGCACCCATGGCGGTTTTCGTCTTGTCCAGAACCCATAACAGGGAACCGCGCTTTTGCTTTTCGCGCAGCGTTTCCGTCAGCTCCAGATTCCGGCGTGTGGAGGAATCCAGCAGCATGTATTTGTTCGTCAGATACGGATCGATATGGGTAAAATGCGCCAGACTGGTTTTCTGTGTGTCATACAGATACTGCATCAGACCGCCCGCCGCAATCAGGCCGTTCGCAAATTCCTCGAGACCAAGACCGATCAGCGAAGAGACATGGAAATGCTTCTGCAGGCATTTGCGGCACAAATCTTCATCAAAATAGTGCGGATCGAGGGAATAAACCGTGATATGCAGACGGTTTCTCAGATCTTCGATATCCACACCGCTCATCAAAAACGCGTCGTTGCAGATGATTTCCGACGGGTGATATTTGTTGATTTCATCCAGCAGCTTTTTGGTGTCCTCCACCTCGGTCACATAATAGTCCCCGGTTGTGACATCCGCGATGGACAGTCCTGTTTTTCCGGTAAAATAGGCAACGCACATCAGATAATTGTTTTTGGATTCCTCCAGCGCCTGAACGTCTAAGTTGGTGCCGGGGGTGACGATGCGCACGACATCCCGCTTTACCAGTCCTTTTGCGAGCTTCGGGTCTTCCATCTGTTCACAGATCGCTACTTTATAGCCTTTGGAAACCAGTCTGTCCAGATAGCTCTCCACTGCATGATAGGGAACTCCGCACATGGGGGCACGTTCTTCCAGACCGCAGTTTTTTCCGGTCAGCGTAATTTCCAGCTCTTTCGACGCGGTCAGTGCATCGTCAAAGAACATTTCATAAAAATCGCCCAGACGGTAAAAAAGAATGCAGTCCGGATACTGTTTTTTCGTTTCCAGATATTGCTGCATCATCGGTGTTAATTCCGCCATCGGTATGTATTCTCCTTTTTCAAGTCAGAATTTCAAAACTTCTGTCAGTTTTTTCGAACAGGTAACATTATAATGTTGCAGAATCCTTTCACAGCGTTTTCATGTCCGCATGGACGCTCTTCCGAACGATAAAAAAGCAGATGACCTGCATGAGAATCGTCAGAATCCAGGACACCGGATAGGATAGGAACAAGATATCCAGAGAACGGTGATACGGGAAAATCCAGAAAATCCAGACAATTCGCGTTCCGACAGTTCCTATAATCGATAAAATCATGGGCACGGCAGAACGTCCCATCCCGCGCAGCGCGCCCGGAATCAGATCCATAATTCCGCATAAAAAGTACGTCACGGTCGTAAAGCTCAGAATCTCAACGCCGCACGAAATAACCGCAGAACTCTCCGTATAGATCTGCAGAAGCTGTGGTCCGAAAAACCATGCACAGCAGCCCATGGTCAGGGAAAACGCACAGGATAAAATCAGACAGTCGATTAAAACGCGGTCCATCCGCTTCGTTTTTCCCGCGCCGTAATTCTGGCTGGTAAAGCTCATGCACGCCTGCGTCACAGAGTTGACTGAAGTGTATAAAAATCCGAAGATATTGTTCGCCGCAGTGTATCCTGCCATTGCAACCGAGCCAAAGGAATTGACCGAGGACTGCAGCAGGACGTTGGAAAAGTTGATGACGGTGCTCTGAATTCCTGCCGGGATTCCGACCTGGAAAATCTGGAGGACATAGATGCTCTTGAGACCCAGCTTCGAAAAGCGGAATTGATAACAGCCCTGCGTCCGATACAGGCAGGTCAAAACCATAATACAGGAAAGCAGCTGGGAAATGACAGTTGCAATCGCAACGCCTTCTACCGCCATATGGAAGCAGATGACCAAAATCATATTTAATCCTGCATTGACCAGTCCGGACACAACTAAAAATAACAGCGGACGTTTTGTATCCCCCACTGCCCTTAAAATAGCCGCACCATAATTATAAAGCATGAAAAAAGGCATGCCGATAAAATAAATTTTCATATAGAGGGCTGCCAGATCGATGACGTCGTCCGGCGTCCCCATCCATTCGAGGGCTGTCCTGGAAAAGAATAGTCCGGCAAATGCCATCAAAATTCCGCTGATCAAAGCGAGCGTCAGGGAGCTATGTACCGTTTCCGACATTTCCCGCTCCTTCCCGGCCGCATAATAGCGGGCGGCAAGGACATTGGAGCCTAAGGAAATGCCGATAAAAAGGTTGGTAAATACATTGATGAGGGCGGTTGTAGAACCGACTGCCGCCAATGATTCGCTTCCGGCAAAGCGGCCGACTACAATAATGTCGACCGCATTGAACATCAGCTGTAAAATACCGGAAAGCATTAACGGAATGGAGAAGGAAATCAGCTTGTCCATCAGCGTTCCGTTGCACATATCGATTTCAAAGCTTTTTGTCTGTTTCATTTTGTTTCTTCCACCCTGTGCCCCGTGTAATAAAAGCCGTGGCACTCTTCCAGCTTCACCGGTACGATCTGCCCGATCAGGTCAGCACTTCCGGGAAAATGTACAATCGTGTTATTGGACAGCCTTCCGGTGACGAGAGAAGCATCCTGTTCGTTTACTTCTTCCACAAGGGCAGTAAGGGTCTGGCCCTGCAGGCGTGCGACCTGTTTGCGTGCAGTTTCCTGAACTGCCTCCAGCACACGGTCAAAGCCCGCGTGAACCTCTTCTTCCGGAACCTGATCCATCGCCGCTGCGGGGGTTCCGGTCCGGACAGAATAGATAAAGGTAAACGCGTTGTCAAAACCGACCTTCCGGATCACGTCGATGGTATCGTCCACGTCCTCTGCTGTTTCTCCCGGGAAGCCGACCATGATATCCGTCGTCAGCGAAATATCTGGGATTTCGCGGCGGATTTTGGCTGCAAGCTCCAGATACTGTTCTTTCGTATAACGGCGGTTCATTGCCTTTAAAATCTTCGTAGAGCCGGACTGCAGCGGAAGGTGCAGATGTCTGCAGATCTTATCCGAGTTTTTCATGACCTCGATCAGCTCGTCGGAAAGATCCTTCGGATGGGATGTCATGAACCGGATGCGCTTGATTTTATCGATTTTTTCTACTTCCTGCAAAAGCTGTGCGAAGGAAATTTCATCTTCAAGGTTTTTGCCGTAGGAGTTGACGTTCTGACCAAGCAGCATGATTTCCACAACGCCATCGTCTGCGAGCTTTTCGATCTCCTGCAAAATTTCCTTCGGACGTCTGCTCTTTTCGCGTCCGCGGACATACGGAACAATACAGTAGGTGCAGAAATTGTTGCAGCCGAACATGATATTGATGCCGGATTTAAACGGATATTTGCGCTCTACCGGGAGGTCTTCCACGATCTGATCGGAATCCTTCCAGATGTCGATGATCATGCCGCTGCTTTCAAACATGCGACATAACAGCTCTGCAAATTTGAAAATATTGTGCGTGCCGAATATCAAGTCAACGAACCGATAGCTTTTCTTTAGTTTATCGATCACGTTCTGCTCCTGCATCATACAGCCGCACAACGCGATCTTTTTGTGGGGATTTTTGCGCTTCATACTGTTGCAGAATCCAAGCCTGCCGTATACACGCTGGTTGGCATTATCGCGCACGGTGCAGGTATTGTAGATGACAAAGTCTGCCTCCTCACTGTCGCTTAAGGTGTAGCCGACCTGTTCCAGAATGCCGGAAAGCTTTTCGGAGTCGCGGGCATTCATCTGACAGCCAAAGGTCACGACGGAGGCGGTCAGGGGATGTCCTGCAAGCTCCTCCTGCTCCTTTACATACTGTCTGCATTTGGCGATAAAATAATATTGACGCTCCGGTTCCGATACAGGGGGCTCCTGGGTCAGATCGATGCTGTTAAAGTCAATGTTTTCGTACATCATAAGGGAAGTTGTGTTTCCTTTCCGTTCTTTATATTGTGGTAATCTCACTCTGCGTACAGTGCAGCGATATTTTTCAAAATTTCCACGCAGCTCTCAAGAGATTCCACGCAGGCGTACTCATAGCGTCCGTGATAGTTTAAGCCGCCGGTGCACAGGTTCGGGCAGGGAAGTCCCATAAAGGACAGGCGCGCGCCGTCTGTTCCGCCGCGGATCGGTACGATGGTGGGTGTTACGCCTGCTTCTTCCATCGCGCGCACCGCATTGTCGATCAAATGTGCGTTTTCCGGCAGAATCTTTTCCTTCATGTTATAATAGCTGTCCTTTAAATCCACCGTAAAGAGTTTTTTGCCGTATTTCGCATTTAAAAAGTCCGCGCACTGTAAAAAGAAGCGCTTCTTCTGTTCGAATTTTTCCATGTTGTGGTCACGAATAATATAGTCGACTACAACGTGATCAACGCTTCCTGTGATGGAATCCGGATGGTAGAAACCTTCATAGCCATCTGTTGCAGACGGGTTTTCGTGTACCGGCAGAAGGTTTTGAAACTCCTGTGCCAGCAAAATCGCGTTGAGCATTTTATTTTTTGCGCTGCCGGGATGGACGCTGTGTCCGTCGATGATGAGCTTTGCACCGGCTGCGTTGAAGTTCTCGTATTCCAGCTCGCCCAAATCGCCGCCGTCCACGGTATAGGCATAGTCTGCGCCAAAGCCCTCTACGTCGAAGAAGTCTACGCCGCAGCCGACTTCTTCATCTGGGGTAAAGCCGATGCGAATTTTGCCGTGTACGAGGTTTTTGTTGGATAAAAGCTCCTGTGCCATCGTCATAATCTCCGCAACGCCTGCCTTATCATCTGCACCCAGCAGAGTATTGCCGTCGGTTACGATTAAGTGCTTTCCGACAAAATGAGCAAGCTCCGGGTTTTCCTTTTCGGTCAGGACGATATTTTTTTCAGCATTTAAGACAATATCCCCGCCTTCATAGGCAACGACTCTCGGATTGACATTTTCGCCGGAAACCGCCGGAGACGTATCCATATGGGAAATAAAGCCGATGACAGGCGCTGTTTTTCCTTCCGGAAGATTGGAGGGAATCGTCGCGTACACATAGCAGTGTGCTTTGTCATATACGACATCCTGCGCGCCCATATCGTTGAGCTCCTGTGCCAGAAGGGAGGCGAGGTTTCTCTGCTTGTCTGTGCTCGGGACGGTCGTTGCGCCATCCTGGGACTGCGTGTCAATTTTTACATAACGAAGAAATTTATCCAATACGGTACTCATAATTGATTCCTTTCCGGCTGCAGCATTTTGTTCATAAAAGCAGCCTGCCGTTTATGCGGCGATGTATTTTGGCGTAACGACATTTCCGGATACCGCAAACGGGTCTTCCAGATATTATCCGACGTTATACGCTGCTTAGCTACGAGTCTGTCCATTTCCGCGAATTGTGTATTTGTAGCTGGTCAGCTCCTTTAAGCCCATCGGACCTCTCGCATGGAGCATCTGGGTGCTGATGCCGATCTCTGCGCCAAAGCCAAACTCAAAGCCGTCCGTAAATCGGGTCGATGCGTTGACATAGACGCAGGCGGCGTCCACCTGATCCAGAAATGTCCGGGCATGCGCTTCGTTGTTCGTGATGATTGCTTCGGAATGTCCGGTGTTGTAGCGGTTGATATGCCCGATTGCTTCTTCCAGGCTGCTGACCGTCTTTACAGACAGCTTGAGCGCCAGATATTCTGTTCCGTAGTCGGCTTCTGTTGCAGGCACGCAGCCGTCGATCTCTAAAAACGCGCGGTCATCCGCATGGATTTCGACGTCCTTTTCCCGCAGCGCCTGATAGAGCTTTGGCAGGAAGCTATCGCAGATCGACTCGTGGATGACAAGGGATTCGCAGGCATTGCAGACGCCGACGCGCTGTGTTTTGGCATTTAAAATAATACGGATCGCCATATCGAAGTCCGCGTCCGCATCGACATAAATGTGACAGTTGCCGGTCCCGGTTTCGATGACCGGGACAGTGCTGTTTTCCACGACCATTTTGATCAGTCCTGCCCCGCCGCGCGGAATTAAGACATCAATAGATTCGTTTAACCGCATCATCTCCTGCGTCACTGCCCGGTCAGTCGATGGGATCAGCTGCACTGCTGTCTCCGGGATGTTACACTGTGCCAGCGCGCGGTGCAGGCTTTTTTCGATCGCGAGATTGGAGAAAATTGCATCGCTGCCGCCTTTCAAAATTACGGCATTTCCGGCTTTAAAGCACAGACCGAACGCATCTGCCGTCACGTTGGGACGGGATTCGTAGATGATTCCGATGACGCCGAGGGGAACACGGCGTTTGCTGATGACAAGACCGTTTGGACGGGTGAAGGTATCCAGAATCTCTCCGACCGGATCGGGAAGCGCAGCGACCTGGCGAAGCCCTTCTGCCATGTCAGAAATCCGCTTCTGCGTCAGGGAGAGCCGGTCAAGCAACCCTTCCGGCATGCTGCGGTTGCGTCCGGCTTCCAGATCCTTTGCATTTTCTGCAAGAATGTCTGCTGCGTCCGCTTCCAGACATTCTGCCGCTGTAAACAGCGCCTTATTCTTGGTATCCGTATCAAGCCCGGCAAGGATGTAGCGGGCTGCTTTTGCCTGTTTTCCGATTTCTTTCAGATCAGCCATCTATAAGGTTCCCTCCTTTATCGTCGTTCTGTAACAATCAAATCCATGTTGATATCATGCGGTTTTTGCCCATCCAGTATCTCGAACAGCTGGCAGGAAAAGCAGAGCCCGACAAGATAAGGTCTGTCGGCAGCAGGAATTTTACCAAGATAGCGGTCATAAAAGCCCTTTCCGTAGCCAATGCGTGCGCCGGATCGATCAAAGGCAAGTCCGGGAGCGGTCAAAAGCGTCGGAATCGAAGCATCCGGCAAAAAGCGCTTTGTCTGTCCGGGCGGCTCCAAAATATGCTGGTAGCCGGGCGCAAGCTCTGCTCTGTCTGTAATTCGGAAAAACTCCATCTGATCGCCCAGAACCTTAGGAAGAAAAACTTCCTTTCCTGCTGCCAGCGCAGCATCCATGAGAAGTCCGGTCGATACCTCTGATCCATAGGAGGCATACAAAAGTACCTGTTTTGCCTGCTTCCAGACAGCCGTTGCCATCAGATTTTCTGCGATTTCCCTGCTTTTTTGGAAACGGCTCTCTTCCGAAAGCTGTTCCCTGTTCTGTTTTCCGAGTGCTCTGTTACTGCGCGTTTTTTGATCCATAGCGTTCGCCAAGGTTTTCGATCGAACCGTCCTCATCCTGGATGTTGATGTTATTTAACTGATTCCGCAGATTCTGGCGGACGTTGTCAATATATTCCTTCCGGAGCAACGCCTGTTCAGATTTTTCTGCTTCGGTCAGACCTTCCGATGATTTTGATTTTTTATAAAGCTCGTTGATCCGGGCAATTTTCTGTTCCAGTGTCATGTTTTCCTCTCATTTCTGCGCACGTCTTTTACGCATATCGAGTTTGTGTCAAGTGCGCGCAGACACAATGCTCTGGCTTCTGTTTGCTCAGCCACGCTCACGGCAGCTGTGCAGGTTCTCTACGAAATCCGGCAGATCGAAGGCATCCTGCTTTTCTGCCAGAAACAGCGTTCCATAATTCTCCCCGTCGATGATCCGGTGGATAATCCGGACATCCTTGCTGTTCGCAATCACCATATCAGCTCCGCTTGCGGTTGCGATGGTGGCAGCAGTCAGCTTGGTTGACATGCCGCCGGTTCCAACGCCGCTGCCGGTGGTGGATTTGCCCATCCGCAGGAAGGATTCGTCCAAATGCTCGACCGTTTCAATAAATTCTGCATCCGGATTTGCCCGCGGATCATCGGTATAAAGTCCATCGATATCCGATAAAAGAATCAGCAGGTCTGCGCCGATCATTGAAGCGACGATGGCGGAAAGCGTGTCGTTATCGCCAATCTCGATTTCGTGCGTTGCGACGGTGTCGTTTTCATTGACGATGGGAATGACGCCCATCCGAAACAGCTCTTCAAAGGTGTTCTGCGCATTGATGCGGTTGGTATCGTTGGAAATTGTCTGACGCGTCATCAGAATCTGCGCCGTCACCTGATTATATTCTGCAAAAATTTTCTGATAGGTCATCATCAGGCGTGCCTGACCGACCGCCGCACATGCCTGCTTGACTGCGATCGGATGCTCCTGCAGCTGCTCCGGCGTCAGATGCACCGCCTTTTTGCCCTGGGCGATAGCGCCGGACGAAACGAGCACAACGTCCTTTCCCTGATTTTTCAGATTGCACAGCTCCCGCACCAGAACCTCCAGGCGGATATAATCCATATCGCCGGTTTCGGTATGCTGCAGGGAAGAGGAACCGATTTTAATGACAACTCTCTGTTTCTTTTTCAGCAGGTTTCGTCTGGTATCCATGTCTGTATCTCCTCTTTTGGTCATTTGCCGATTTCGGAAAATGGAGCGTAACAGGAAGCGATTGCTTCGGCAACCCGCACGCCGTCCATCGCCGCAGAAGTAATGCCGCCTGCATAGCCTGCACCCTCTCCGCAGGGATAGATCCCCCGGATATTTGCCTGCAGTGTGTCATCGCGGACAATCCGCACCGGTGAGGATGTCCGGCTTTCGATGCCGGAAACGACTGCATTTGCATCGTCAAAACCTGGAATCCTATGCCCGAACTGCTCCATTCCTTCGATAAACGCTTCCGACAGGCTGTCCGGCAGCACGCTTTTTACGTCTGCAAACGTCCACTGTCCCTTGATTGCAGGGACAAATTCCGTCGGGATATGTCCGGTCGTTGCGGTATCCGAAAAATCTCCGTAACGCTCTACCGGGATTTTCCCAGATCCGGCAGAAAATGCCTTTTCTTCCAGCCTGCGCTGAAATCCGATGCCGGCGAGCGGTTCGTCCGAACCGTAATCTGCAGGCGTAACGGAAACAATGATTGCACTGTTTGCATTTGCACCGTTTCTGCCGCTGTAGCTCATGCCGTTTACCGCAATGCGTCCCGGTTCGCTGCTGGCGTTGACCACATAACCGCCAGGGCACATGCAGAACGAATAAACGCCTCTGCCGCCGGAAGTCCTTGCCGTCACCTTATATGGAGCAGCGCCTAACGAATCCGGATGTAGTGTTCCATATTGGGACTGGTTGATCAGCTCCTGTGGGTGCTCTACGCGCAGTCCAACTGCAAAGGCTTTGGCTTCCATATGAAGTCCGCTTTCATACAGTTTAAAAAACGTATCCCGCGCGCTGTGTCCGATCGCAAGCACGGCGGTCTCGGTGTCGATCACAGAGCCGTCCGAAAGGATAACGCCGGTCAGCGCTCCATTTTCAGTACGGAAGGTTTCTACGCGGCTCTCAAAACGGACTTCTCCGCCGAGCTGTATGATTTTTTTCCGCATCTGTTTTACGACATTGGACAGAACATCTGTTCCGATATGCGGCTTTGCATCGTAGAGAATTTCCGGCTGCGCGCCGTTTTCTACAAAAATCGAAAGGACATGTCTGCCGCGTCCGTCTTTATCCTTGATCAGAGTGTTCAATTTGCCGTCTGAAAACGTGCCTGCGCCGCCCTCTCCAAACGAAACGTTGGATTCCGGGTTTAAGGGTCCGCCGTTCCAGAAGGCTTCGACATCTTTTTTGCGCGCTTCCACGTCCTTTCCTCGTTCCAGCAGAATCGGACGATAGCCGTTTTGTGCGAGCATGTAGCAGCAAAACAGACCGGCAGGACCGCTTCCGATAATCACGGGGCGTCTGCGCAGCGCCTTCGTCCCCGGCTTCGGAAATTGATACGGTCGCTCTGTCACGATGGAAACGTCCTTATTTTTGCTACGGGACACACAGTTTTGCTCGGAGATGCCGTTTAATGTGATGTCCACGACGTAAATCAAGAAAATGTCCGGCTTTTTGCGGGCGTCGATCGACTGCCTGCGGATCTGCAGGCTGGCAATCTGTTCGGATTTTATATGTAACGCCTTTGCCGCCTTGTGGTACAGTTCCGTTTTGGAATGTCCGGCAGGGAGCTTCAGCTGGGAAATTCGAATCATAGGGTTCTCCATATTGATTAAAGTTGTATCTGGCTATTTGGTGACTGCGTTAGCTACGCCACGTTTTCGCCAGCTCTACGGTAGTTTCATTCCTCGCGTGTAGCCGCCGTTCCCGCGATCTGTCCGCTCGTCCATGCCCACTGGAGGTTGTAACCGCCGCAGCGACCGTCCACATCGAGCAGCTCGCCGCACAGATACAGACCGGGAAAACGCTTTGCTTCCAGGTCGTCTGTTACCTCCTGCAAAGAGATTCCGCCGGTGCAGACCTGCGCGTTTTGCGCCGGATTTGTGCCAATTACGACAGTTTTTAAAGCGCGCATATTCTGCAGCATCGAAAATACCGCGTTTTTGTTGGCAGCTGTTACGATGTCCTGCGCTTTTAGGGGGCTGCGTTCAATAAACAGCTGTGCAAGCTTCGACGGCAAAATGCCCTGTGCCAGAAACCTCACATGCTTGCCGCAGCACGCCTGATACTGTCTGCAGCAAAATTCGTTCCATTTGGAAAGCGGAACTGCCGGGAAGAAATCAATGCTGGCGCTGATCTTTTTGTTCGTTTGCAGCGCTTCCGACACGGCTGCGGAAAGCTGAAAGACCGGAATCCCGGAAATGCCGTAATCAGTCAGCTGCAGTTCTCCGGATTCACAAAGCTTTTTTCTGCCGGGAAGCTCTACAGTAATTGCAGCCGGGCAGCGCACGCCTGCGATGGATTTGTAAAATTTTTCTTCACAGCGCAATGCAGTCAACGCCGGAAGGTAAGGATACTGTTTGAATGCAAACGCTACAGTCAGGCTGCCTGTACCGAGCGCTTCTTTGGGAGGTATTCCCGCCGCTGTCCCGCAGGATATAATCAGCCGGTCGAAATGATACTGTCCCTGATCGGTGAACACCTGCCAGCCGCTCTTTTGCATGCAGAGCTTCTGAATCCTACAGTCACAGACGATGCGAACCTTTTTTCGTTCCAGCTCTTCCCGGAAAAAATCAAGGACGGTAGATGCCTGTCCGCTATAGGGATACAAGTAGCCGTTTTTCTCCGTCAGATAAAGACCTCGTTCCTCAAAAAAGCGGATCGTATCGGATGTCTGGAAACGCGCAAAGAACTCCGGCAGCCGGTACGGGTCGTGGCTTCGGTAATCCCGCTTCGGAGAAAAATCAGTATTGCCGAGGTTGCACTTTCCGTTTCCGGTCGCCAGTATCTTGCGGCCAATCCGGTCACGACGTTCCAGTATGGTAATTTCCGTATCTTTTATTGAAGTATTCGCAGCTGCAATCGCCGCCATCATGCCGGATGCGCCTCCGCCGATAATGCCGATCTGCCTCATAACCGATTTCAAATCCTCCCTACAGCCGTTTGGAAAACGGCAAAACTGTAATTATCATACTACGTCTCGGTTTGAGACACAAGGAATTTTTCCAGCTCTGCTTTGGAAACGCCGTGCCAGCCGTTCAAAATCTGCCGTCTGACCCCGCTTGGCAGGGTTCTTGCGTCAATCGCGGTCTGCAAATATAAAACCCGGCTGTCCTCTTCGTATACGATGACCCGATTCTCTTCAATTTGTAAAAAGAAGGCTTCTGCCTGCTGTAGTTTTCGGTATGTTTTGGAAACAACAATCTGCTGTGGGGAAAAAGAAACCAGCTCCATCCGGAGAAGCCCCTGCTGCAGCTCGGTAAGGGGCGGAGCGTCCTGATAGTGCCGGATTTCATCCTCCACCTCTTTCCTGCTGCATCCAATCAGCCGAAGCGGCAGGGATTTGATCTCTTCTGTCTGCCTCCGGGACACCTGATCGGTGTTTTTTACCACAAGCTTCGTATCTGCGCGCAACCGATCCGGTACGCTGACCGCCTGGGTTGCAGACTGCATCTGAGAAAACGGGATTTCGTTCTGGCTGATAATCGTCTGCCTTCCGGGATAAAACCACTGTTCGATCTTATAATGTCCATAAAATCCCACCGCAAAAAGCAGACAGGAATAGAGAAAAAAGCTGATTCTTTTTAAACGGCGCATATTTTCACCTCTTAAAAAGTATCAGCTCTTTTCGGTTATTTTATGCAGTGCAGTGACCATCACAGCAGCCGCATCGTACTGGCAAGCTCGATCAGCACATCTCCCACTGCAAAGCAACGCAGTTCGCGTCTGGTCGCACCCTTTAAAACGACAGTCGACACAAAATAGACGAGCAGTCCGACAACCGCCGAAACGAGCATCCGAACCGGGCTAGCAGCATTTTTCAAAATCACCTGGCTGCACAGCAGGCAGACAAGCGCCATCAGAATGCCTGCCAAAAGAGGCGCCAAAAAAACACGGAGCCAGCTGACTGCTATTTTTAACTGCTGGCGCACCATGCCCAGCAGAATCAGACACAAAACAAATGCAGACAGTGCATCGGAATAAGCGCCCGCATACAGGTCGAGTTTCAGCACGGAACTCATCACGGAAAAACTGACCAGCCGAACCACGACGGAAACCAGCACCGCGATCCAGATGCTATAGTAAAGCTCTGCAGCAAACAAAACGCTGCCAAGCATAAAGGCGAGACCATAAAAGATCACCGTGATCGCCAGAACTTTTAAAATGCTGTCCAGACCATTTAACTCTCCTTTGGAAAACAGCATATGCAGCATCGGCTGTGCCGTCGTTAAAAATAAAACGGCGCAGGGAATCGTATAGAGAGCAGTGCAGCGAAAGGCGACCATGCACTTTTCGCGGCTTTTGCGCAGGCTGCGGCGTTTTAAGACGAGCTGGAACTGCGGCAGCATGGAAACCGCCAGGGCAAATGCGCCGAGCAGCGCAAGCGTCATCAAAAGACGATATTTTCCAAGATACGCACCCCACGTTGAAACAGAGCCGTTCTTTAAATAGATACTGGACTGCCCGATCCGCCCGATACCGGCAAGCACCGCCGGAACACAGATCACAAGCCCATTCCGGAGCAAGGCAAAGGTGATGCTGCGATCTGCTGCAGGATTTGTGCTGCTTCCGTATTCTGCCTGGTGCAGCTCATGGGAAGCCTTTATCCAGGAGATCCCGCAGCCTGCCGTACACAAAAGACTGACGCATAAAACGGAAAACGCTGCGCCGAACGCACCATATGCCGCCTGATAGGACGTATTCTGCAAAAGTGCGCCGACCTTCTGACCGTATGCGTCGAGCGGCGCTGCAATCAGGGGCGCTGCGAAAAATAAAAGTACTCCGAATGCGAGTATCCATCCGCCCGCTGTTTCCCGCCTGCCAAAGGCATCCAGAATGCCGAGCAGCATCCAGAACAGCGTCAGGATAACGAGCGAACATAATAACGCCAAAAACGCCATTTTTGCAAAGGGCAGCGCATAAAATGAGCCGAACAGCACATCTTTTAAGGCAGCGCCCAAAAGTGCCAGAACGACGGATACAAAAAATGCCGTCAAAAGAGCCTGTCCCGCAATTTTTTTTGCGCCTGTGATTCCGTAGCGTTCGATTCTTGTACGGATCAGGTTGGAAACCGCCCGGTTCGTTCCGATCCCGAACAGGGAAAACAGGACAAAACAGCCCTCCAGGGCACCAAAAAAGTCTGCGCACCCTTCATCCCCCAGCGCGTTGACCAGCCGAATGGGTGCAAAAAGGCAAAGCAGGAATGCAAGAGGCTTGACTATCCCGGTCAATCGCCTTGGTAGCACACCTGTGCGATCGATTTTCTTATGTTTTCTTCGTGCCGCCATAGAAACTTAACCCTCATTCATCCAGGCAATCCCGGGTCAGCCCGAGCGCGCTTAATATAGTTTCCTGCTTCTGCTCCATCACAGCCGCTTCCTCCGGTGTTTCGTGATCGTAACCGCACAAATGCAGCATGCTGTGCGCAACGAGGAATGCAAACTCCCGTTTCCGGGAATGTCCGTAGCTTTCCGCCTGGGAACAGATCCGATCCACTGACAGGATGATGTCACCCAGAATCAGTTCCCCGCTGTCCGGCTGGAAATAATCCGAACAGTTTTCTTCGACAATGGAAAAATCCGCTTCGGTTTCAAACGGAATGTTCGGAAAGCTCAAAACGTCCGTCTCCCGGTCGATATTGCGGTATTCTTTATTATACAAGCGGATGCCCTCGTTATCCGTAATCAGTACGTTAATCTCGGTTTCATAGGGACAGCCCTCTGCATCCAGAACCGCTTCCGCTACGCGGCTGCATAATTCCTTCGTGTCAAAGGGAAAAGTAAAATCCGTTTCGTTTTCGACATAGATGGTCATGAGCGTCTCTCCTTTTCATTTCTGCGCAGAGGAGCTTCCGTCCTGCGTTTTGTCTTTCCAGTCGTCTTGCCGGCAGCAGCGGACGTCAGACGTCTTTCCTTACTCTCGCGGTAAGCCTGTTTCGCCTCATAGGTTTCATAAGCCTTGACAATCTTCTGAACCAGCGGATGCCGGACGACATCGCGGCTTGTCAGGTTGCAGAAGCCGATATCGTCCAGACCGGACAACACCTTCACAGCAACGTCCAGACCGGACTGTGTTCCCGGCGCAAGGTCTTTCTGCGAAGCGTCGCCGGTGATGACAACCTTGGAACCGAAGCCAATTCGGGTCAGGAACATCTTCATTTGGGCAGGCGTCGTATTTTGCGCTTCGTCGAGGATGATATAAGCGTTGTCGAGGGTACGTCCTCTCATGTAGGCGAGCGGCGCAACCTCAATGAGCCCTTTTTCCATATTGCGTTGGAAGCTTTCCGCACCCATGATCTGATAGAGTGCATCGTAGAGCGGACGCAGGTACGGGTCGACCTTGCTCTGCAGATCGCCGGGCAAAAAGCCGAGCTTCTCGCCTGCTTCGATCGCAGGTCTGGTCAGAATAATGCGCTCCACCTCGTTATTTTTAAAAGCGGTAATCGCCATTGCCATCGCCAGGTAGGTTTTACCTGTTCCGGCAGGCCCCAGACCGAATACGATCATCTTTTCCCGGATCGCATCCACATACTGCTTCTGTCCGAGCGTTTTGGGCTTTACCGGTTTTCCGCTCACGGTGTGGCAGATGAGATCGCCGTCTATTTCAAGTAAGGTATTTTCCTGATTTTCCATATGCATTGCAATTGCGTAATCCACGTTCTGCTCCTGTATTTGATTTCCGCGTCTGGCAAGCTCCTGCAGTTCGGTAAAAACTGCCGCCGTATGGGCAACTGCCGACTGTTCGCCGCGGATATGGACGGTACCGTCCCGGTCAATAATCTGCGTGCCGAATGCACGCTCCAGCTTCTTTAAATAACAGTCAAACTGTCCGAAAAGGTTGCTGATATGCGCGTTGTCCAGCTCCAGTGTTTGTTCTGTAAATGCCATGTTAATTCTGTGCAGTCTCCTGTTCTTTTGCCGTGTCCGAAATCGAAAGCGCCTGCCAGACGCCGCCCTGCAACTGTATCTTCAGGCTTCCCTCCAAGGTGAGGATATCGGCTTTTTCTACTATTCTAACATCTTTTTGTATAATTTGAACCCCTTTTTCCTCCAAAGCGGCAATTATTTTCTGAAATTTATCCAAAAGAATCTTTTTTGCGCTGTCCGTGTCGTAGCGCGCATCGACCGGAAGATACTCGCGCAGCGTCTGACTGCCCGCAAAAATAGGGAGATCGAGCTGTCCGAACAGGCATAGACGATTTTGCTGCGTTACGATATCCTGACGCGCAAAGTTCTTCCGGATAGGAGGAAAAAGAATCCGCAGGCTGCCGATTGCGAGGAATTTTCGGCTCTTTTCCCTTCCGGTATAATTTTTATACTGGTAAGCATAAGGACAGGATAAATGCACCCGATAGTCGGTTTCTAAAATCACGTCCCCGTCCGCTACGACTGACAGGTATTCCCGAACAGTTTCGTCATCGTTTTTAACCGGAATTCGTCCGCTGATCAGCAGATCGCCGCGGGAAACGCTGTCTCCTGGCCGCACCGTCGGGATACCGCTTCTGGTCAGGATTGAAACGACTGTGCCGGAGCAGGACGCAACAAGATCCGCTCCATTTTCAAATTTGGACAGCTCCTGCTTCTGAGCAGTGTCCGGCAGAATGTCTTCCTGAATTTTTACAACAAGCTTCGTCCCCTGGAGGCTGACAGACGCCCAGGTGATTTCTTCAAAGGCTTCCCGAAGTCCTTTTTCGAGAGTTTCCGCAGAAAAAAAGTGCCGCGGCGTGCCGTAACGGATTCCCTCATCCTCGAGATATCGCTTCAGCTCCTCCTCCGTGATCATCCGGTTGCCGTCAAATTCCATCGCCCAGATGAACTGCGACATCAGAATTAAAAATGCACTGCATAAAAAAACCCCGAGCAAGAACATTTTTCTGTGCCGGACATCCTGTAGAAAAAAGGGCAGCCCTCTTTTTTCCAGAACGGCTACCCTTGTTTTGGTTTTGTGGACAATGTCTCGAATTTTGAAGAAATCGGAAAGGCTGATGCACATCGTATAAAAACCGTCGTGCCCGTTAAGCTCCCAGAGCACGATAGCTCGGTTTGCGCACAGATTCATGAAGCGTTCCGGCGCATAACCCCGGACGCTGATCCTGACATATCCCCTGCAATACCGGATTAAGGCAATCATCGGCATTCCCTCCGCTACAGATACCGCACGCCGGAAATTTTTCCGGCAATTTTCATATCTTCATTGGTATAGTAGACGATTTTTAAACAACACCCTTCAATCCGGATTCTGGTATGCTTCCCCTGCAGAAGAATACACTCCTGCGTATATTCCAGGATTCCCCGGTAATTTTCCACCAAAAGCTCGGTATCTCCGATCAGCGTCAGGATACTCGCGCCCAGCATGACGTCCCGGGGCAGACGCAGGGACTCTGTGAAAGCCTCCTTCGCCCGTATGGCTGTCTGTTTTTGCGGTGATTTTCTGATTTTGCTCATGCCCTATTGTATGAGACGCGGTAGAGAAAAATGACAGTGTGGAAACATATTTGCCGGCAGATTTCTTATTTATGATACGGCTCTTTATTTGAAATCCGGAACGCGCGGTAGACCTGTTCCAGCAAAATGACGCGCATGAGCTGATGCGGGAAGGTCATATCGGAAAAGCTCAGGAGAAAATCCGCGCGGGAAAGGACGTCTTTGTACAGTCCGAGGGACCCGCCGATGACGAAATCGATGGTGCTTGTGCCGGACACCATCAGGCGGTCCATCTGCTGGGAAAACGCCACGCTATCCAGCTTTTTGCCTTCAATGGCAAGCACGATACAGTATTCTCCGTCCCGAATATGGGAAAGAAGCCGCTGTCCCTCTTTTTCCTTTACCTGCTCCATCTGGGAAGGGCTGGCATTTTCGTCTGTCTTTTCATCCGCTACTTCCACGATTTCGAGCTTACAGTAACGGCCAAGACGCTTCTGGTATTCGGCAATCGCGTCCCTGTAAAATTTTTCCTTGATTTTGCCGACGGTCAGAATTCGTATTTTCATTCGTTCGGATAGATCTGGCCATACATTTCATCGATGAAATGATCCAGATATTCCTCGTCCAGATTCAGGAAATTTTCGGAAATCAGCTGTTTCATAGCGGCTGACCGTTTAAAATATGCCGTTTCGTCGCTCTCTGTTTCGAGAACGGAAGCAGTCTGGTCAATCAGCTCACGATTCAGGCGTTCCTGACAGTATTTGACCAGCTCTTCCTTTAACTGGCTCTCTGCTACCGCCTGCGTCGCATGCTTTCTGTAAGATTTGTAGGAACTTGCTCCCATCACGATAAATGCAATGAACATCGTTCCCATCACCAGACAGGTCGCCACTTTGGAAAACAGTGTCAGGTGGACCGGAAGCAGATCGCATGCAAGTAAGCCCACGACAACGAGGCCGACGATACCTGCGGTCAGCAGCGTATAAGCGCCGGATTTAAAATTTTCCGCCTTGTCGGATGCACCCTCATAGACGCCGTGGTTGGTTTTATCGTGCAGCAGCTCCTTTCCCTCCGGCAGCGTCTCCTCCTGGGCTTCCTGTATTTCCTCTGTCTCAAATCCCGTATCATCCGGGAACGAAGCGGCAGCATCCCGGATGTATTCTGCCGCTTCCTCCGCTGCTGCCTGTTCCAGCGACTCTACAAGCGTAGAGCCGCAGTCGGAGCAGACGGTGTAGCCGTCCTGATATTCTGTTTTACAGTTTGGACACCAAGGCATAGGACACGTCCTCCTTATTTGCCGGACAGATATTCGTCAATTCCTTTTGCACCCGCTTTTCCGGCGCCCATCGCCAGAATAACGGTCGCTGCGCCGGTAACGGCATCTCCGCCTGCAAAAACAGCAGCCTTGCTGGTCTGACCATTTTCCTCGGAAGCGACGATACATTTGCGTTTGTTGGTTTCAAGACCTTCTGTTGTAGAAGAAATCAGCGGGTTCGGAGAGGTACCCAGAGCCATGATGACCGTATCCAATTCCAGGGTAAACTCAGAGCCGGGGATTTCTACCGGACGGCGTCTGCCGGAAGCATCGGGCTCGCCCAACTCCATGCGCACGCACTTCATGCCCTTTACCCAACCTTTTTCATCTTCCAGAATTTCGACCGGATTCGTCAGCAGATCAAAGATAATGCCTTCCTGTTTTGCATGATGTACTTCTTCCACACGGGCGGGAAGCTCCTCTTCACTTCTGCGGTATACGATATGCACTTCCGCGCCGAGACGCAGCGCGGTTCTCGCAGCATCCATTGCAACGTTGCCGCCGCCGACAACTGCCACCTTTTTGCTCTCCATGATCGGAGTAGCAGAATCTGCCTGAAACGCTTTCATCAGGTTGCTTCTGGTCAGATATTCGTTTGCAGAAAATACACCGTTGGCATTCTCACCGGGGATGCCCATAAATTTAGGAAGACCTGCACCGGAGCCGATAAAGACTGCAGAATACCCCTCTTCATTGAGCAGCTCGTCAATCGTAACAGATTTGCCGACGATGACGTTTGTCTCGATCTTTACGCCGAGGGACAGTACGTTTTCGATTTCTTTCTTTACAACATTCTCTTTGGGAAGACGGAATTCCGGAATACCGTATACCAGTACACCGCCTGCCTCATGCAGCGCCTCGAAAATGGTCACATCATAGCCCATCTTCGCCAGATCGCCTGCACAGGTCAGACCTGCAGGGCCGGAACCGATGACGGCTACCTTTTTTCCCTTCTTTTCAGCAGCGCCGACAGGACGGATGTTGTTTTCTCTTGCCCAGTCCGCTACGAAACGCTCCAGTTTGCCGATAGACACTGCTTCGCCCTTAATACCACGGATACATTTTCCTTCACACTGGCTTTCCTGCGGGCAGACACGACCGCAGACAGCGGGAAGTGCGCTGGATTCGCTGATAACCTGATAAGCAGCTGCAAAATCGCCCTCTTTTACCTTTTCCACGAAGCCGGGGATATTGATCGAAACCGGACATCCCTGTACGCAGTGTGCATTTTTACAGTTTAAGCAGCGCTGTGCTTCTGCTACTGCTTCATCGGCATTATAGCCAAGACATACTTCTTCGAAATTACATGCGCGTTCTTTTGCATCCTGCTCTCTGACCGGGACTTTTTTCATCATATCAGCCATTACTCTTCACCTCCGCACTGACCGCATCCGCCGTGATGCGTGTCTTTTTCCTTTGCAGCAAGATAAGCTCTGCCTTCCTGGGTCTTGTAGATCTGCTGACGCTGCATCGCTTCGTCAAAGTTTACCAGATGTCCGTCAAATTCCGGACCGTCTACGCAGGCAAATTTCACTTCGCCGCCTACAGTAACACGGCAGGCGCCGCACATGCCGGTTCCGTCTACCATGATAGGGTTTAAGGAAACGATCGTCGGGATATTCAGCGCTTCTGTTGTCTTGCAGACAAATTTCATCATGATCATCGGACCGATTGCAACGCAGAGGTCATAGTGCTTACCTTCCTGCTCTACCAGATCCTGAATGGTCTTTGTTACCATGCCGCTTCTTCCATAAGAGCCGTCATCGGTGGTCACATATAAATTTCCTGCAACCGCTTTCATCTCTTTTTCAAGGATCAGCAGCTCTTTCGTCTTTGCGCCTACGATAACGTCTGCTGCAACACCCTGCTCATGCAGCCATTTTACCTGCGGATAAACGGGTGCTGTGCCGACGCCGCCGGCAACGAACAGAATTTTCTTTGCAGCCAAGGCTTCCTTTGTTTCTTTTGTCAGCTCGGACGGACATCCCAGAGGGCCTGCCACATCGTGGAAGGCATCCCCGGCCTTTAAGGAGGTCATCAGATGGGTGCTGGCTCCCACCGGCTGGAATACAATCGTAATCGTTCCTTTTTCTCTGTTATAGTCGCAAATGGTCAGTGGAATTCTTTCACTGTCGGCATCTGTCCGCACAATCACAAACTGGCCGGGCATACAGGATTTTGCGATCCGTTCTGCTTTAACTTCCATCCAGTAAATGTTGGCAGTGAGTTTTTTCGTTTCTAAAATAGGATACATAAATCTCACCTTTCTGTCCGATCGGACAATATATTTTAAGAGTCTGCAGACAGTATCCTTATTCCTGTCCGTTTTCCGGCTGCTCTATTGCGTACAGCTTGAAACTCTTATCCTCCTGTTTCTCTGCCCGGTAGCATTCCCCGGACATATAGTTTACCACATAATCGTTTCCGGTCGCGTTGCTTTCTCCATCTAACTCGTGATATTCCCGATAAAGATAATAATGATGATTGTTGATCGTGAGGGCATACTTAAAAGTATAGAGGTTACGGCCATCTCCATCCGGGACATCTCCCTGCAGGGAATTCACTACTCCGGCATTTTTTAACGTCAAAAGCAGCTGGTTGGATGCCGCCTCCATGCTCAGGAGCGGATGCAGGTCCAACGTATAATTACATTCCGTTACGCTGCCTGTCACACCGTCCGGAGCAATTGTGACAAATTTAAAGGTGGAATATCCAACCGGGAGCCAAAATGGCTCTTCGTAGCGGGTCGATGATGCGGTCGGTTCTGTTTTATCCATTGTATAGTAAACGCTGCAGCCATCCGGTACATCCACCTCAATCCGTACGGGTTTACCGTAGTTTCCCGGAAGCGGCGTCACATAGGGTGCATCCGGCCTGCTGATATCTATGTAATAGTTTGCAGAAGAGATATCGCTGGCAATTCCGTAATGATTTACAAACAAAGCCTTTATCTCATAGCCTCCGTCCTTCAATGGAATTGGTGAAGTATAGACCTGACTGTTTTCATCCGGCACCGAGCCGTCTGTTGTAAAATAAATAGTTCCTGCCGCATTGCCAATCAGCTTTAAATTCTGCGCTTCCCGGTAAGTCCCGCTTTGAAGGTCGAATTCCGGCGGATTTGCCATATAATCTAAATACCGGCTCTGGATCTGGACATCCGGGCAGCTCTGCATCAGCGCATTGATCGCTGCATAGTCGTTTTGTTTTTCATAAATAGCGACACAACGGCGATAGGCGTCTTCGCAGGAAGCATCCATATTGAGGATTGTCAGGCAAAGCTCCTTTGCCTCTTCCAGTTTTCCTTCAAAATAGTAGCAGGAAGACAGCGCATTTAAGTATTCCACATTTCTGGGATCCTGTTCGATCAACAGCTCCAGAAGCTCCGCTGCAGAATCGTAGGATTTCTCCTTCATCTGCGCAGCAGCCTTTTCATACCGATATTCCGGGGTATGATGCCAAAAAATCAGGCTCATGCCCGCGCAGAGAGCTGCTGCGGCAAAAAGGCCTGCAAACACCTTCCAGCGTTCTTTTCTGCGGTTTTTCATCGAAGGCTGCTTTTCCGGCACAGCGCTTTGCCCTGCATCTGTCTCCGGTTTGCTATCCTCCGAAGCTTTCTCCGCGATCTGGGTTCCAACATCGGAAAGCGCTTTATGGAGGCTCGTTTCCAGCGCCGGATCAAACTCCGGGACGATCTGGATTTCCCTGCCGCAATGCTCACAGTACATCTGTCCTTCTTTCATGTCTGCGCCGCATCTGGGGCATTTCATAGGCGTCTTCTCCTGCTTTCAATACAATTTTTCATCAGCATGGCGATCGTCATAGGGCCAACGCCGCCAGGAACCGGCGTGATCGCAGAAGCGACCGGGAATACGCTTTCATAGTCTACGTCGCCGCAGAGATGGTTTGCTTCGTCTCTGTGAATGCCGACATCGATCACGGCTGCGCCGGGCTTGACATATTCCGCATCAATCATCTGCCGTTTGCCGATCGCAACGACAAGGATATCCGCACGCTTTGTCACCTCTTTCAAATTTACCGTATGGGAATGTGCGATTGTAACGGTTCCGTTTTCTGCAAGCAACAGCTGTGCGATCGGTTTACCGACGATATTGCTTCTGCCGATCACAACGCACTCTTTTCCGTCGATCCGGATATCAGAGCGCTTTAACAGTTCAATGATGCCCGCCGGAGTGCCGGGGACAAAGCCCTCTTCCCCACAGCTCAATGCGCCGACATTGTAAGGATGGAAGCCGTCGACGTCCTTTGCAGGGTCGATGGCATTTAAAACATCTTTTTCATTGATATGTCCGGGCAGGGGAAGCTGCACCAAAATGCCGTCCACGTCCTCCCGGGCGTTCAATTCCTGAATCAGGGAAAGCAGTTTCTCCTCCGACGTCGTTTCTTCCAGTTCATAGGAAAGGCTGTGGATTCCAAGCTCCTCACAGGTTCGCTGTTTGTTTCTGACATAGACACACGATGCGGGGTCCTGACCGACCTGAATAACCGCCAGCGTTACGGTAATGTTGTCTTTTGCAAGCTGCTGTACCTGTTCCTTTAATTCCTGCTTGATCTGTGCGGCAATCGCTTTTCCGTCAATTCTTTTTGCCATGTTGTAGGGTCCTCTCTCGGTTATTTTTCAGGCAACGGATCAGAACAGTCCTGTGATCTTTCCGTTCTCGTCCACATCGATATTGACGGCAGCCGGAACCTTCGGCAGTCCGGGCATCGTCATCACCGCGCCGGTCAACGCAACCACAAAGCCGGCGCCTGCGGATACATACACGTCGCGAACCGTAATCGTAAAGCCTTCCGGGCGTCCTAACAGCTTTGCGTTATCCGACAGGGAATACTGTGTCTTTGCCATGCAGACCGGAAGATTTCCAAAGCCCATCTCTTCGAGCTTCCTGATCTGTCTGGATGCCTCTGCGGTATAGGAAACAGAAGCCGCACCGTAAATCTTTGTCGCAATGCAGCCGATCTTTTCTTTGATCGGAAGATTTTCGTCGTACAGCGGAGCAAAATGACTTTCTTTTTCTTCCAGAGTCTTTAATACTTTCTCCGCAAGCGCAATGCCGCCCTCGCCGCCCTGTGCCCAGACGTTGGACAGTGCGAACTCACAGCCTCTTTCTTCACAGAACTGCTGTACAAAATTCGTCTCTGCCTCAGTGTCGGTCAGGAAGGAGTTTAAGGTAACAACCACCGGAACGCCAAACTGCTGCAGGTTTTCGATGTGCTTCTCCAGGTTGACAATGCCCTTTTTGAGCGCGTCCAGATTTTCTGCAGACAGGTCTTCCTTTGCGATGCCGCCGTTATACTTAAGTGCACGGATCGTTGCAACCAAAACGACTGCATCCGGCTTTAAGCCAGCCATCCGGCATTTGATATCGAAAAACTTCTCTGCGCCGAGGTCTGCACCAAAGCCGGCCTCTGTGATCGTATAATCCGCCATTTTCAGGGCTGCCTTTGTTGCACGGACAGAGTTACAGCCGTGTGCGATATTGGCAAAGGGTCCGCCGTGGACGATCGCCGGGGTATGCTCGAGCGTCTGGATCAGATTGGGCTTTAACGCGTCCTTCAGCAGGGCTGCCATTGCGCCAACCGCCTTTAAATCAGCTGCGGTCACCGGCTCTCCCTGATAGTTATAGGCAACGACGATTTTTGCCAGACGCGCCTTTAAATCATCCATGTCATCTGCCAGGCAGAGGATCGCCATAATCTCAGAAGCGACGGTGATCACGAAATGGTCTTCCCGGACAACGCCGTCCGCTTTTGCACCGAGGCCGACAACGATATTTCTCAGCACGCGGTCGTTCATATCCTCGCAGCGTTTCCATAAGATCTGTCTGGAGTCGATCCCAAGCGCATTGCCCTGCTGGATATGGTTGTCTAAAAGCGCCGCCAGAAGGTTATTTGCAGAAGTAATCGCATGAAAATCCCCGGTAAAATGCAGGTTTAAGTCTTCCATCGGAACGACCTGCGCATAACCGCCGCCGGCTGCCCCGCCCTTAATGCCAAAACAAGGGCCAAGAGAAGGCTCACGCAGCGCAATCACCGCTTTTTTGCCCATTTTTGCAAATGCCTCGCCCAGTCCGACGCTGGTCGTTGTCTTGCCCTCCCCTGCAGGGGTCGGATTGATTGCTGTCACTAAAATCAGTTTTCCGTCTTTGCGGTCTTCGATGGATTTTAAATATTCGTCGGAAAGCTTCGCTTTATATTTGCCATAAAGCTCCAGATCGTCTTCCGGAATATCCAGATGCTCGGCCACTTTCTGAATCGGCCATAAAACAGCTTCCTGTGCGATTTCGATATCTGATTTCATCTATTCATTCTCCTTTGCCTGTGTTTGACATGTTCTATGCTTTTGTATGCTGATATCAGAGGATTTCCTCTACCAGCTGTTCAAACTCTGTTTCGGTCATCAGTACCTTACGGGGCTTGGTACCCTCTTCTTCACCGACGACACCGACCTCCGCCAGCTGATCCATAAGCCGGGCGGCGCGGTTAAAGCCGATCTTAAAGACTCTCTGCAGCATACCGATCGATGCTTTGTCTTTTTCGATAATAAAGCGTCCCGCATCTGCAAAGTAGGCATCATATTCCGGTCCGGATGAGCCGGATGTAGCACTGCCCGAAGAGGTTCCGATGGATTTCATCTTTTCCTCGATTTCATTGCTGGCATCGTAAACATTACCGATGTTCTGATTTTTTAAGAAATCCACGACATCAGACACTTCATTATCCGAAACGAATGCACCCTGCACCCGGACAGGCTTGGAATAGCCCTGTGGGTAAAAGAGCATATCGCCCTTTCCGAGCAGCTTCTCTGCTCCGTTCATATCCAGAATGGTACGGGAATCGACGCCGCTGGAGACCGCGAATGCGACACGGCTCGGCATGTTCGCCTTAATCAGTCCCGTGATGACATCGACGGAGGGGCGCTGAGTCGCAATGATCAGATGGATGCCTGCCGCTCTTGCAAGCTGTGCCAGCCGGCAGATCGCTTCTTCCACCTCTCCCGGCGCAACCATCATCAGGTCGGCAAGCTCATCCACGATAATGACGATCTGCGGAAGGTCGTTGGGTATGCCCTCTTCTCCCTTTTGTCTTCGTTCTTCGAGCTTCTTATTATATCCTTTTAAGTCGCGGACATTGCTGTCTGCAAATTTCTGATATCGGTCGGTCATTTCCGCAACGCCCCACTGCAGCGCAGCCGACGCTTTTTTCGGATCGGTTACGACAGGAATTAACAGGTGCGGAATGCCATTGTACACACTCAGCTCTACGACCTTGGGGTCGACGAGGATCAGTTTGACTTCCGAAGGCTTTGCCTTATATAAAATGCTCATAATCAGCGTATTGATGCAGACGGATTTCCCGGAACCGGTGGATCCTGCAATCAGCATATGCGGCATCTTGGCAATGTCGGATACGACCACCTTGCCGGCGATATCCTTGCCGACCGCAAAAGCAATTTTGGACGGGAAGTTCGAAAACGCATCCGTTTCCAGAAGCTCCCGCAGTCCGACTGCCATCGTCTCTTTGTTCGGAACCTCGATACCGATTGCAGCCTTGCCGGGAATCGGTGCTTCAATTCGGATATCTGTCGCAGCGAGGTTTAGCTTGATATCATCCGCCAGACTTAGAATCTTGCTGACTTTTACGCCATGATCGGGCTGCAGCTCATACCGGGTTACGGTAGGTCCCTGGCTGATATCTGTAACAGTGACCTTTACGCCGAAGGTCTGCAGTGTATCCTCGAGGTGCTTCGCCGTTTCTTTCAGCTCGCTCTCGCTGTCCATATTATTGGCGTTGTTGCTTTTATGTAGCAGCGACAGCGGCGGATAATGGTATACGACAGGCTTTGGTGGCTGTTGCGCCGCATGCTTTTCCTGTTCTTTCTGTTTCTTAGCAAGCTCCTGACCAACGACAGTGGCTTCTGTAGCGGTCTGCGGTGCTTTGGGGGGCACAGCTTTGGGGCGCGGCACTCCGGTACTTTGCAGGTTTGGGGTTGGAATCACGGTCGGCTCCTCCGCAGTGTCCATGTTGTCATTCCATGGAAGCTTGGGCGGCACAGCGTCGAATTTGTCCGAATCCAACTGCTCCAATTCCTGTGCAGGAGCAAGCTCCTGTGATGCACAGGCAGGCTGTGTATCCATATGCAAGGTAACCTCCGGTGCAGAAGTTTCCACCACAGAAGTTTCCACCCTGGATTCCAGTGGTACAAATGCTTCTGTCTGCTGCGGCTGTTTCGGTTCCAGGTAGTGAACCTCTTTCATATCCTGATAAACATCCGCCTGCGGCTGGCTGGTCACAGGGTCCTGCATTCCCGATAAAAATGCATCCGCCGGTTCTGCGGTGTTGTCCTGGGGTACAGGGGTTGTGTCACTGTCATTGTTCAAATATGCGGAATGAATCCGCACATGACTCATTAAAGCTGAGCCGGATGCATCCGCTGCAACCGCTGCAGCCGCAGGAATGCTTTCTTCCGCTGTGATGATCGATGATGTCGCTAAAACAGCTGCCCCACTCGCAACCGCTGCATCGGGAAACGTTTCATTTCTGCGGTCTGCATCGAGGTTGACACTTACCGGTCTGACGGTATACTGCTCCGTCACCTGACCGGGATTTTCTGTTATGGTGATTTCGTGCATGTCCTCGCGACGCCCGACAGATGCCTTGCGCAGCGTCGTGTCCGCCATAATGCCCGTGCTTTTTTTCTCCATCCGGAAGATCTGATCTGCATCCTGACGTGCCTGAGCCTCTTCCTTACGACGTTGTTTGGCTTCGCGCTGCTGCTCTGCGTTAAGCTGCTTCTGGCGGGCGAGCTGTTTTCTTTCTTTTTCGCGGGCGAGTTCTTCTTCTCTGCGTTTCTCGGAACGTTCTTCGTTTTCCTGACGGAGACGTTTGCTGCGCTCTTCGTTTGCCTGTCGGCGCTGTTCATAGCGCTCTTCGCTCTCTTTCCGGCGTCTTTCGCTGCGCTCGCGGTATCTCTGCGCATCGGACCGTGCCGTCTCATAGACATATCTGCCAGAAGTCTTTACACCGTTCACAAACGAACGCTCTGTGATAATAACTGTGCAGATAATCACCAACACCAACAAAAGCAGTACTGTGCCGACCATGCCAAGAAGCCGGTGCAGCCCCCAGGCAAGGGAGCCGGATATGACACCGCCGCCCAGCCGCTTTTTGGCGCTTTCCAGATACAGCTCCCGGATCGAATAATCCATCGACAGCGTCCCCCCCTGAAACAGGAGCGAGCAGACTACACCAAGCAGGAAAAACAGAATGATTCCCGCCGTCAGCTTCATGGACGCGATCCGATTTCCCTGATTGGAAATGCCAAACGCGATTGCAATAAAGGCAAGTACCGGCAGTGCATATGCCATCGTGCCGAAAATACCGAACATTACGCGGCTGATCTGATTGCCGATGACACCGATCACGCCGAAATTACATAAAAATAGCAATATTGTGAGTGCTAATACGCCGATCAGGATAATTTCGCTTGTAATCGCGCTTTGTGCCTGAAGTTCAGCTGCACTCGGTTTTCTGGTTGTTTTTTGTTTTCCACCCTTTGCGCCGCCTCTGCCTGTTTTCGCAGGGGTCTTTTTCCTTCCTTTCGACGCAGTTGATGCCATAATCATCCCTCCAACTGACCTGCCTTTTTTCTACATCTGCAAAATGGATTTTTAAATTAGCATAGGCAGAAAAAGACTAGATCAATTTAGTATATCACTTAATTTTCTTCTTGTCACTATTGCTGTTTTTCTTTTTCATCCGACCTGCCCGATAGCCGTCTGCCAGCTCATGAAGCTTCTGCACTGCCTCGCGAATACCGCCGACGGAAGAAATGATCCCTTCATACACCGCCTGCTCTCCGACAAGAATCGTCCCGAGGTCACGACTCAACATCCCCTGTCTGATCATCATCTCTTCCATCCGCTGCTTGGAAACACTGCAATGGCTGCAGACAAAACCGGTGATCCGATCCTGAATCTGCCGGAAATAATCATAGGTCTGCTGTGCGCCGATCACCGTCCCGTTCATGCGAACCGGATGGATTACCATTGTCCCGGACGGCACAATGTAGGAATAATCCGTGCTCACCGCGATCGGGACGCCAATGGAATGACTGCCGCCCAGCACAAGGGAAACGGTCGGCTTGCTCAAAGAAGCGATCATCTCTGCAATCGCAAGCCCCGCTTCGACATCGCCGCCCATCGTATTTAGTAAAACAAGCAGACCGCTAATATTCTTACTGTCCTCTATCGCCGCCAGCTGCGGCAGAATATGTTCATATTTTGTCGTTTTGGAGCTGCTTCCGAGGTTGTCATGCCCCTCAATTTCCCCGATGATCGTCAGCAGATGGATCGAGGTTTCTTCCTTATTATCTGTAAGCGTTAACTGACCGGTCTGCTCGATTCGCTCGTCCCGGTGCATTTCCTGTTCTTCTTTTTTTCCCATAAAAAATCACTCCCGCATTTCTTTTTCAAAAAGGATGTGCAGGAGTGATTTATTTTATACATCAAAATCATCGTTATCCGCAACCGGAATTTCATAAAACATAAGATCCGGCGACGGTTCAAAAGCGTAATTCATTTCTTTGCGGACATGTCGTTTGGGAACGGGAAGCGGGTTATCCAGATATTCTCCCGGCGCAGGCTTTGGTGGTTCCTTTGGCGCTTTCTCAAAAAGCGCAGACTCCCCCTCCTGCCTGAACTCAGCTGCCGGTATGGTATTCTGTGAAGCGTGTTTCTTCTTTTTCCCCCAACTCATGCTTCGCCCTCACTGTGCAAAAAACTCTTTCCCATAAGATCAAAACGCAATACGAGGATTTTAGAGTGCCTGTTCCAGATCCGCGATGATATCGTTTACATTTTCAATACCGACGGAAAGACGGATCAGATCGGGCGCTACGCCGGCCTCTTTTAGCTGCTCATCGTTCATCTGACGGTGCGTATGGCTGGCAGGATGCAGAATGCTGGTGCGGGAATCCGCCACATGGGTAACAATAGCTGCAAGCTTTAACTTATCCATCATTTCTTCCGCCGCCTTGCGTCCGCCTTTTAAGCCAAAGGAAATGACGCCGCAGGTGCCGTTCGGCATGTATTTCTGTGCCAGCTCATAATATTTGCTGCTCTTTAAGCCGGGGTAGTTGACCCATGCAACCTTCTCGTTCGCTTCCAGAAATTCCGCAACCTTCTGCGCATTGTAGCAGTGGCGTTCCATCCGAAGCGGCAGCGTCTCCAGACCGACATTCAGCAGAAACGCGTTCTGAGGAGACTGTACCGCGCCGAGATCGCGCATCAGCTGGGAGGTTGCCTTGGTTATGTATGCCGCCTTGCCGAATTTTTCGGTATAAACTACACCGTGATAGGATTCATCCGGTGCGCAGAGTCCCGGAAACTTATCCGGGTATGCAGACCAGTCGAAATTGCCGGAATCTACGATCGCACCGCCCAGCGCCATCGCATGACCGTCCATATATTTGGTGGTGGAATGCGTTACGATATCGACACCCCATTTGAACGGATTGCAGTTGATCGGGGTAGGGAACGTGTTGTCAACGATTAACGGCACATGATGCGCATGTGCTGCACGGGCGAATTTTTCAAAATCCAGCACAACCAGCGCAGGATTTGCCAGAGATTCCGCCATGACGCATTTGGTATTGGGCTGGAACGCCTTGCAGATCGTCTCGTAATCCGCATCCGGGTCTACGACAGTACAGGATACGCCCATTTTTTTCATGGTAACCGCCAGCAGATTGAAAGTTCCGCCGTATACGGTGGACGATAATACGACATGGTCGCCCGCCTCGCAGATATTGAAAACGGCATAGTAGTTTGCCGCCTGTCCGGAACCGGTCAGCATCGCTGCTGCGCCGCCCTCCAGTTCACAGATTTTCTGTGCGACGCAGTCGTTGGTCGGATTTGCCAGACGGCTGTAAAAATATCCGGATTCCTCCAGATCAAAAAGTCTGCCCATCTGCTCAGAGGATTCATATTTAAACGTCGTACTCTGATAAATCGGGAGCACTCTCGGCTCTCCGTTCTTCGGCTTCCAGCCAGACTGTATGCAGATCGTTTCCTTTGCGTATGCCATAGTATCCTCTTACCTCTTTGTCTTTCCGACAAAAATCCGGTCTTTTGTCCGTTTTATTCTTCGTCCCAGTTGTGATATACTGCCTGAACGTCGTCATCCTCGTCTAGCAGATCCAAGGTACGCTGCAGTCCCTTTAATGCAGTCTCGTCTGTTACCTTGACATAGTTCTGAGGAATCATGGTAACATCTGCGGATGCCATCGGAATGCCTGCCTTCTCCAGCGCTTCGCGCACTTCTTCAAAAGTATCGGGATCGGTCAGAATTTCGAAGCTGTCCTCTTCCTCGCTGAAATCCTCTGCGCCTGCATCCAGAGCGGTCATCATCAGATCGTCCGCTTCCATATCGCATTCTTCTTTATCGATGATGATCTGGCCCTTCTTATCGAACATAAAGGATACACAGCCAGGTGTGCCAATGTTGCCGTTGCCCTTTGTGAACGCGCTTCTGACGTTGGCAGCGGTACGGTTCTTGTTATCGGTCAGGGCATCGACAATGATTGCGATTCCGCCGGGGCCATAGCCTTCGTAGGTGATATATTCGTAATTAACGTTGCCGACATCGCCGGCAGCCTTCTTAATTCCTCGTTCAATGGTGTCGTTAGGCATGTTGTTGGATTTTGCCTTTGCAACGACCTGTGCCAGCTTGAAGTTGTTCGCAGGGTCAGGACCACCCTCTTTTACGGCAACTGCAATTTCTCTTCCGAGAATGGTGAAAATTTTTCCCTTTGCAGCGTCATTTTTTTCTTTTTTATGCTTGATGTTTGCAAATTTTGAATGTCCGGACATTTCTTTTCTCCTTTATCTAACGTATTTCTAGTTCTTTATCATAGCATTTTGGCTGGAAAACGTCAAGAAAACATCTGCTTTGTACGGTTTCTTTATGTATCCAGCGAAAGGCTGACCTTCAAGGCAGAGTTTACGCGGTTCATCACCCGCGCATCCAGATGGCATACTTTGTCTTTCAGCCTCTTTTTATCTATTGTGCGGAGCTGTTCCAGTAAAATTACGGAATCCTTTTCGATTTCATATTCCCCGGAAAAAATTTCGATATGGGTCGGAAGCTTTGTTTTATTCATCCTGGAAGTAATCGCCGCACAGATCACAGTCGGGCTGTAACGATTGCCGATATCGTTCTGGATAATCAGCACCGGGCGGACACCTCCCTGTTCCGATCCGACCACGGGTCTTAAATCTGCATAATAAATATCTCCGCGCTTCACTCTTTTTTCTTCCTTTCCTGTTTTTTTACCTCAGGACAAGTATTGGCTGCTTTCTCAGCGCGTATACCATTCTTTAAAAAAAGAGTTTCTCTTCGTGAAAATAATCCCGCGTACAGACGATTTTTCCGCCTTTTTCATAGACGCGTGGAATCCGCTTTCCGAGGCAGCACGCGGTTTCGTAGTTAAATCTGCCGGAGCGGTCGCCGATTTCTTCCATTGTAATCGTTTCGATGCCGTCTGTGCCGATAAGCGTTGCGATATCCCCTACCTTTGCCTCAGGAATCTTTGTCACATCGACCATGAACTGATCCATGCAGACGCGTCCCAGGATCCTTGCGCGCTTTCCGGCAATCAGAACATCGCCCTTGTTGGAAAGCCCACGCGGATAGCCGTCCGCATAACCCACCGGAATCGTCGCCACACGCATAGGATTCGCTGTACAGAACGTCCCGCCGTAGCTGATTTCCTGCCCTGCATCCAGCTCTTTGATATAAGCGATACGGCTCTTTAAAGACAGGAGCGGTTCTAACACGATGCCGTCGCGCTTGACTTCATCTGACGGCCACATGCCATAGAGAATGATTCCGGCGCGCACCGCATCCATGTGCATGTTGGGCAGCTCCAGGATGGATGCACTGTTGGAGCAATGCCGCAGCGGGATTTTCAGGGAAAGTTCCTTTTCCACACGATCGGTAAAGCTCGAAAATTTTTCATACTGCACATTCGTTCTGGATTTATCTGCTTCATCCGCTGTCGCAAAATGGGTAAAAATCCCCTCAATTGAAAGATTCGGACACTGCATCGCGCGTGCGACAAAGGAAAGTCCCTCATCGTCCGGGCGGATGCCGATTCTCGACATACCGGTGTCTACCGCGATGTGAACATGCATTTTTTTGCCAGCTTTTTGGGCAGCACGGTTCATATCCTCCAGCATCTGATCGGTGAAAACCGTCGCATGGACACCCCGAAGTGCCATTTCCTCATAAGCCTCCGGAAAGGTATAGCCGAGCACCATCGCGGGCTTTTTGATTCCGGCATCTGCCAGCAATACTGCCTCTTCCTCCGTTGCCACTGCGTAGCCGATGACTTCCGGGATTTCATCCATTTCCCGCGCCAGCATCACCGCGCCGTGTCCGTAACCGTCCGCTTTGATGACCGCGATGATTCCGGCATCATTTTTCCGACAGGCTGCAATCTGGCGCAGATTGTCGTGCAGCGCGTCCAGATTTACGCAAGCCCACACTCTTCTATATGGATTTTTGATCATTTCCTCACACATAATTTTTCTCCTGCTTCACAAGTACCGCCCAGACCGCTTCCGCGATATCATTGGAGGTCATACTGTATTCGCCCTTTGTATGGGCTGCCAAGTCGCCTGCCAGACCGTGCAGATAGACGCCGATACACAGCGCCCAGAACGGATCGTCGATCGTAGAAAGCAGCGCCGTAACAATTCCGGTCAGTACGTCCCCGCTCCCGGCCACCGCCATGCCGCTGTTGCCGCTGCGATTGATATAAATGCTGCCGTCCGGCGAAGCTGCAATGCTTCTCGCACCCTTACACAGAACAGCTGCCTGCAAACGATTCGCCCACTTTTTTGCATAGAACACGGGCTGTTTTAAAATTTCTTCAATCGCGCAGCCCTCCAGCCGGGCAAGCTCCCCGGGATGCGGCGTTAAAATCAGCTTCCGGCGCGTCGCCGGATTCTGCTGGTGTTCAATCAGCTCCTGTAAAAGTGCTTCGTCCTTTGCAATAAGATTGATTGCGTCCGCATCCAGCACAAGCGGCTGCAAGGTCTGCTGCAGCACAAACAAAAGCTCTTTCCGGGCGCGATCAGATAAGGATAGCCCGGGACCTGCGCCGATCACATCCGCCCAGCTGGCGGATGCTTCCACAGAATCTGCGGTCATTGCCTCCGGAAGCGCCGTCTGAATCACCGGATGTATCAATGTCGGGCAGGAAAGCTTTACCATGCCGCTTCCTGCATAAAACGCACTCCGACCGCACAGAATCGCCGCTCCCGCCATAGCTTCACTGCCTGCAAGCAGCAGCACTTTTCCAAACGTGCCCTTATTTCCATCCTCAGGGCGTGCCGGAAGCAGCTCTGCCACCGGTGCAGTAAATGTAAAGGCTTCCGGCGTCTGATCCAAAAATCCATCCTCAGTGATGCCGATCTGTGTGCAGATCACTTTTCCGGTATAGTTGCAGCCCGGATAGAACAAAAGCCCGCGCTTCCAGAAGCCGAACGTGACTGTCACGTCTGCCCGGACAGCGCAGCCAAGCACCGCCCCGGTATCCGTTTCGATTCCGGAGGGAAGATCCACCGCAAGCACAAAGGCATCCTGCGCGTTGATCCATTCGATTGTTTCCCGATAAATTCCTTCTGCCGGACGGCACAGACCGATTCCAAACAAAGCATCTACAATAATATCATATTCTCCATCCGGGATTGTGTCACAGATAACGGCGCCGTAAGCCTTTGCCGCATGCAGCTGCAGCTTTAAAAGTTCGCCCGCTTTTTCTTCACTGGACGTCAGATAAAAGGAAACATCATATCCCTCCTGCAAAAGAAGTCTGCCAATTGCGATACCATCCGCCCCGTTATTGCCTCCGCCCGCTGCAATCAGGACGCGCCGTTTTGGATGTAAGCCAAGCTGCCCTGCCTGCTCTTCCAGCTTTTTTTGACGTGACACAATCACATCAACACAGGAAAGCGCAGCCCGTTCCATCAAAACGACGGACGGGACACCGAAAATCTCAGAAGTATTGCTGTCGCAGCGTTTCATTTCTGCCGCAGTTAAAAGCCAGCAGACAACTGGATGGCCAGAGCCCGACGCTGGCAAAACGCATTTATTCATTCGTTTTCCTGCTCTCCTTTTCGTAACGCTCAAGCATATAAGATAGCTTCATCAGGCTGTCGGACAGATGGACGTTCTCAACCTGCACTTCTTTTGAAACCTTCAAATCCACATGTGCAAAATTCCAGATCGCCTTGATCCCGACGGAAACGAGACGTTCTGCGACTTCCTCCGCGCTGTTTTTGGGAATCGTCAAAACTGCGATATCTACATTGTTCTGCTCAACAAAATCCGCTACCTCTTCCATCGGACGTACCTCGATGCCTCGGATTTTACGCCCGTACAACGCCGGATTATTATCAAAGACCCCGGTGAAAATAAAGCCGCGCCGTTCAAAATTCATATAATTGGCAAGCGCCTGTCCGAGGTTGCCTGCCCCTACAATAATCAGGTGGTGGGTTTTGTCCAACCCCAGAATCCTGCCGATTTCCTGATACAGATATTCGACGTTGTAGCCGTAGCCCTGCTGCCCGAATCCGCCAAAGTTGTTGAAATCCTGTCGGATCTGAGATGCCGTCACATTCATGATGCCGGACAGCTCCTGTGAGGAAATCCGTTCCACACCTTCGTCTTTTAATTCTCCCAGAAAGCGGAAATATCTGGGAAGCCTGCCGATTACAGCCTGTGAAATTTCCTTCTCTGCCACTTCGTATGCCTCCTTCGTCCGCTGTCAGATACTGTTTTCCATTCGTAACTGTTCAGTAACCTCACAGTTACGCGCAAAAATCCATTCAAAATCGGCTATGCCGATAGGATTTTTGCCTTCTAGTCTAAGGTTTCTTACGGTCAGCGCAGTAAATGCGCAGACCTACTGAACATTTACTTCCATTCTATTATACCCTGCGTTAAAAAAATGTCAATGCGTACTCCTACCGTCCGATTGGACTTGACACGTTATTTGCACACAGGTAAACTGTTACATAGTATAAAGAAGGAGAACCATCATGATACTTTCCTGTCAGAATATCGAAAAAGCATTTCTGGAAAAACAGGTTTTAAAAAACTGTTCTTTTCATATAGAAGATTATGAAAAAGCTGCAATTGTCGGCTTAAATGGTGCAGGCAAGACAACCCTGCTGCGCATCATCGTCGGACAGCTCGAGCCCGACGGCGGCGTAGTCGCCTTTGCAAAGGACAAGACCTTCGGTTATCTGGCGCAGGACAGCGCCGTCAACAGCGACAATACAATTTATGAGGAACTGCTCTCCGTCAAGCAGCATCTGCTCGATCTCGAAAATCAGATCCGCCAGGCGGAGCTTTCCATGAAGCAGCTTTCCGGCGACGCATTAGAGGACCTGATGCAGAAATATGCAGATCTGACGCACCGTTTCGAAATGGAAAACGGCTACGCCTACAAAAGCGAACTGACCGGCGTTTTAAAGGGCCTTGGCTTTACCGAGGACGAGTTTCAGAAACCGGTTTCCACGCTCTCCGGTGGTCAGAAAACCCGCGTTGCACTCGGCAAACTTCTGTTGCAGAAGCCTGACCTGATCATCCTCGACGAGCCCACCAACCACCTGGACATGTCCTCGATTTCCTGGCTCGAAACCTATCTGCTCAACTATAAGGGAAGCGTTTTAATCGTCTCCCACGACCGGTATTTTCTCGACCGGATCGCTTCGAAGATCATCGAAATCGACAACACGAAGGTGACCGTTTTTTCTGGCAACTATTCCGATTACGCCGCCAAAAAAGAACAGCTGCGTCAGGCACAGCGAAACGCTTATTTAAACCAGCAGGCAGAAATCAAGCATCAGGAAGAGGTCATCACAAAGTTAAAATCCTTTAACCGGGAAAAGTCGATCAAGCGTGCCGAAAGCCGGGAAAAAATGCTTGCCAAAATCGAAGTGCTGGATAAGCCAACTGAGGTGCGTTCCGATATGCACCTACAGCTGACCCCCCGCATCGAAAGCGGAAACGACGTTTTAACCGTCGAGCATCTGGCAAAAACCTTTGACCGCAACACGCTGTTTTCCGATCTTTCCTTTGCGTTAAAGCGCGGCGAGCACGTCGCGATCATCGGCGACAACGGAACCGGAAAGACGACGATTTTAAAACTTATCAACGAGCTGGTGGAACCGGACGCCGGAACCATCCGACTCGGCAGTAAGGTGCAGATCGGCTACTACGATCAGGAGCATCACGTCCTGCATCCCGATAAAACGCTGTTTGAAGAAATTTCGGACGAATATCCATCCCTGAACAACACGGAAATCCGCAATACGCTGGCTGCGTTTTTGTTTACCGGAGACGATGTATTCAAACGGATCAAAGACCTTTCCGGCGGCGAGCGCGGACGTGTTTCCCTCGCAAAGCTCATGCTTTCCGAATCGAACTTCCTGATCCTCGACGAGCCGACGAACCATCTGGACATCGCCTCCAAGGAAATTCTGGAGGATGCGTTAAACAGCTACAACGGAACGGTTTTATATGTTTCCCACGACCGTTACTTTATCAACCGTACTGCGCACCGCATTCTGGAGCTTTCCGGCGGCACGCTGCACCAATATCTGGGCAATTATGATTATTACCTGGAGAAGAAATCCCAACAGGGCGCTTCTACAGAGTCCGCAGCCTTCGGCACTTTAGCTACGTCTGCTGCCTCTGCAGCTTCCACAGAAAGCTCTGCCTCAAAGCTTTCCTGGCAGGCACAAAAGGAAAAGGAAGCCCAGCGCCGCAAAAAGGAAAATGCCCTGAAAAAATGCGAAGAGCAGATTGCTTCCCTCGAAGAGCGGGATAAACAGATCGACCTCGAAATGAGCGATCCCAAAATCGCAACCGACGTTGCCGCATTGCAGAAGCTCTCCCGCGAAAAGGATGAAATTGCAGACAAGCTCATGGAGCTGATGGAGGAATGGGAACAGCTGAGCGAGTAGAATGTCTCCGCGATCTTTCGCCTGCAGTGTATAAAACCTTTGAATTATACGGAAATAAAAAAAGAGCCGTGGACCTGATTTTCAGGAATCTTCGGCTCTTTTATTTATTATTCATGACAATAGAATGCTCGCGGAGCGTGCATTCTATTGTTTTTCTTCAGCACCAGCTTCTTTTTCCGGCTTTTTTTCGATGAAAATCTTTCTCGTGATAAAGTTATAAACCATTACCACGCCGGTTGCAAACGGCTTAACGATGATGTAGGAACGGCTCCAGAACGGGTCGAGAACCATCGTGCCGAGCTTTAAGACGACATTGTTTAAGATCAGACCGCCGACTGCAAAAATGAAAAAGACGGCGAACTGCTTGCCCTGGTTTGCTTTTTTGTCCGTATCGAATACAAAAAGAATGCTCAGAATATAATTGACGATTGCCGATACGGTAAAGGCAAGGGTGTTGGCTGCGATAACCGGCCATCCGAGCAGCTCCTTAAACAGAATCAACAGCACGTATTCAATGAAGAAACATAAAAAACCCACCGCGCCGAATTTGATGATCTGCTGTCCGAGCTTACTGTTAATCAATTTCTTAATCAAGCTTTAGAACCTCTCTTATTTCTCCATAGTTTTCCGGATCGCTTTGATAAAGTCCTGGCTGTTCAATACCGTGACATCCGTCAGCTCTGTAATCAGTGCCAGGTCCTTTGTCATCCTGCCGCTTTCGATCGTATCCAGTGTTGCTTTTTCCAGCTTGTCCGCAAATGCGCACAGCTCCGGAAGCCTGTCCAGCTCGCCGCGTTTTCTGAGTGCGCCTGTCCATGCAAAGATCGTCGCAACGGAGTTCGTAGAGGTTTCCTCACCCTTTAAGTGCTTGTAATAATGTCTCTGAACGGTTCCATGCGCAGCTTCATATTCATAAACGCCTGCAGGAGAAACCAAAACGGAGGTCATCATTGCAAGAGAACCAAAGGCAGAGCTTACCATATCGCTCATAACGTCGCCGTCATAGTTTTTGCATGCCCAGATGAAGCCACCCTTTGCTTTCATGACGCGCGCTACCGCGTCGTCGATCAGGGTGTAGAAATATTCGATACCGAGCTCTTTGAACTTCTCCTGATATTCGTTTTCGTAGATTTCCTGGAAAATATCCTTAAAGGTATGGTCATATTTTTTGGAAATTGTATCCTTGGTCGCAAACCACAGATCCTGCTTCGTATCTACTGCGTAATTAAAGCAAGCGCGGGCAAAGCTCGTGATAGACTTATCCGTATTGTGCATGCCCTGTAAGACACCTGCACCGGTAAAATCGTGGATCAGCTCGCGGGTTTCTGTACCGTCCGCCGCCGTGAACACCAGTTCTGCCTTGCCGGGACCTTCTACGCGGATTTCGGTATTTTTGTATACATCACCGTAAGCGTGACGTGCCAGCGTGATGGGCTTTTCCCAGTTGCGGACGCAGGGACGGATGCCCTTTACCAGAATCGGTGCACGGAACACGGTGCCGTCCAGAATGGAGCGAATCGTGCCGTTGGGGCTCTTCCACATCTTCTTTAAATGATACTCTTCCATTCTCGCTGCGTTGGGTGTGATTGTTGCACATTTGACTGCAACGCCGTATTTTAAGGTTGCATTGGCGCTGTCAATCGTCACCTGATCATCTGTTTCGTTGCGATGCTCCAGACCGAGGTCATAATACTCTGTCTTCAAGTCAATATAAGGAAGCAGAAGCTCATCCTTGATCAGCTGCCAGAGGATTCTGGTCATTTCATCGCCATCCATCTCCACCAGCGGCGTTGTCATCTGAATCTTAGCCATCGATTCTCTCCTTTTCTTCATAGGCATCCAAAAGCCCGTTTTTAATCATATTATCATAAGCATTACGCATATGCAAGGCTGCCAGCTCCTGTGCGCGGTCGGCATCCTTCCGGCAGATCGCCTCCATGATCTGTTTGTGCTCGAGCACAGCTTCCAGTCCTCTTTCACTGCCGGAAAGGTTCTGCTTGCGCATTCTCCGCACATATTCATGGAAATCCCTCAGCTGATGCTCCAGCATTTTGCTTGAGCATGCTTCATATAAAATATCGTGGAACTGATCGTCCAACTCCGTCAGCTTCTGGGCATGTCCCTTGCTGGCGTGAAATTCTGACAGGTAAATATTTTCTTCCAGCGCATCCAGCTGTTTTTCTGTAATATACGCGGTTGCCCAACGGGCACAAAGCCCTTCCAGCAAAGAACGGATCGCATAAATATCCTCCACGTCCTTTCTGGTGATGCCGGTCACATATGCCCCCTTGTTTGGGATAATGCTGACCAGACCTTCCAGTTCCAGCTGGCGCAGCGCTTCCCGGACGGGCGTGCGGGAAACGCCCATCTCTTCGCTGATCGCCATTTCCCGCAGTTCCTCGTGTTCTTTATAATGTCCGCTTAAAATATCCTCCCGCAGCTGATGAAAAACCTTTCCCCTCAGCGAATATCGGTCGGAGCTTTCTTCTTTTTCGTATTGACTCATACCAATAAAATCCCCAGTTTCTTGCTGGCATCATCGATTACCTTCAACAGCTCTTCATCGGTCAGAACGGTAACACGGCCGCTTTCGTATTCGGCGTCCACCCATTTCTTGACCTCGTGAACCAGCTCGCAGTTTTTATCCAGCTTCTTTTCCTCCGGTAAATGGAAGTAAGTATTGATCCAGTGTGCGATTCCGGCAAGACCGGAGGTATTCGATACAGCGCACAGAACCGGACGGTTTAAAAACTTTTCTGTATCAAAAATGTTGTAAATCTCTTCGTTTTTCAGCAGACCGTCTGCATGGATACCCGCTCTTGTGACATTGAAGTTCTTACCGACAAACGGCGTCCTGGGCGGAATGTGGTAGCCGATTTCTTTTTCGTAGTATTCTGCCAGCTCGGTGATCACCCTGGTGTCCATGCCGTTTAACGTGCCGCGCAGCTGTGCATATTCAAATACCATCGCTTCCAGAGGCGTATTACCGGTACGCTCGCCGATACCGAACAGCGAGGTGTTGACACCGGAGCAGCCATACAGCCATGCCGTCGAGGAATTGACAACTGCCTTATAGAAATCGTTGTGTCCGTGCCATTCCAACAGCTCGTGGGGAACACCCGCGTGCGTGTGCAGCGCATAGATGATTCCCTGTACGCTTCTCGGGATAACGGCACCCGGATAGTTGACGCCGTAGCCCATCGTATCGCAGGCACGGATTTTGATCGGAATCTGATATTCCTTCATCAGCTTCATCAGCTCCAGGCAAAACGGAACAACATATCCGTAAATATCGGCCCGCGTGATATCCTCCAGATGGCATCTGGGACTGATTCCCTCTTCCAGGCACTCCTTGATGACGCTCAGGTAATGCTCCATTGCCTGTTTGCGGGTCATTTTCAATTTCATGAAAATGTGGTAATCGGAACAGCTGACCAGAATACCGGTTTCCTTCATGCCGATCTCTTTAACCAGCTTGAAGTCCTCCTTGCTCGCGCGAATCCAGCTGGTAATTTCGGGAAATTTATATCCTTTTTCCAGACATTTATACACTGCATCCCGATCTTTTTTACTGTAAAGGAAAAATTCGCTGGCGCGGATCAGACCATTTTCTCCGCCCAGTCGGTGCAGATAGTCATAAATCGTTACAATCTGCTCGGTGGAATAAGGGGCGCGTGACTGCTGACCGTCACGGAACGTCGTATCGGTAATCCAGATGTCCTTTGGCATATCGTGCGGAACGGTACGGTCATTGAACGGAATCTTCGGAATTTCCGAATAAGGGAACATATTCCGGAAAACATTCGGCTTCTTCACGTCATCCAGAATGTACATATGCTCTTCGATCTCGAGCAGGTTCTTGTTCTCATTCATGGTGACCGGACGGTTAGTAAATGTATTGTTCATGATTCCTTCTCCTTCGTTTGCTCGCCGCTTTCTTCCAAGCAGTGTGTTCTGTAATTCAGGTATCATTGTATACAATCATCCAATTTTTGTCAATCCTTCTGAAATAAAAAAATTTATCCCTTTAACGCTCTGCCTACATGAAGCATCCCCCAGCCCTGCATCCCCCAGTTTTCTCCCAGATCCTGCGCATGGTATAGCAACCGTTCCCGTACCTGTTCGTTTGTCAGATGCGGCTCCTTTTCCCACAAAAGTGCTGCTGCCGCGCTGACTGCCGGAACCGCCATTGAGGTCCCGTTCTTTGCTGTATACGGATGATTTACCGAGCAGAAATGATTTTTCCGATACCAGGCATTACAGGAAACAATGCCGCTTCCCGGTGCCACCAAATCCGGTTTTTTCACCCTGCCGTTTGCAGGCCCTCTCCCGGAATAAGCGGCGCAGGCATTTTTGTGTCCCGGGGTCTGCCTTCCATCATGACATCCGACCGATACGACGTGCGCCTGCAGACCCATCGCAGAGACAGAATTCGGGGCAGGTCCGTTGTTTCCGGCAGCCACTGCGACGAACAGCCCTGCATTCCATGCTTTTGCAATCCAAGAAAGCAGCTCCTGCTCAAGCGCAGCTTCCCGGATCGAGCCGATCCCGACGGAAATATTCAAAATTCTCGTATGATAAATCCGGCGTGTGTCCAGCACATACCGGATGCCTTCTATCATGGCGGCAACGTTTCCGTCCCCACGTTCGTCCAGCACCTTGCATACTACCAGACGGCAGCCTGGCGCAATTCCGGCATACAGACCGTTGGAGCATTTTCCGTTTCCGCACAGGCAGCCTGCCACATGGGTTCCATGCCCGCTGTCGTCATACGGCTGCTTCTGTCCGCCGACAAAGTCTGCAAATCCTGCGATTCTCCCGGAAAGATCCGGATGCAGCGCGATCCCGGTGTCCAGCACCGCTGCCGTCACACCTTTTCCGGAAAGCCCGTTTACCTCTGCCGCGGTCGCGTGGACAACTCTCTTTACCCTGTTCAAGGCATACGCATCCTTTTTCTTTTAGGATATGGAAGGATGGGGGAAGAGGTGTGCTGCATTCTATGGAAGACAGCAAAAAAGCCGGCCTGCTCGCCGGGCTCCAGTGCACCAGCAAATGATAGGAAAAGTGTTTCAAAAATTTTCCTTCCACGTAAGAAACCTGGACAAGCGTGCGGTCATATCTTAAACCATAACTATCCATTCGGAGGCTCATAACCATGAGTGATTTATCAGCTACCAACTGCGGATGCGGCAATACCTGTCAGAACGGCGGTCTTTTCGGCGGCAACAGTTGCTGCCTCATTCTGATTCTGCTGTTATGCTGCGGCAACAACGGACTCGGAGCAAACAACGGCTGTGGCTGTAACGACGGCTGCAACAACGGCTGTAATTCCCTGATCTGGATTCTGCTGCTTCTGGCTTGCTGCGGCAACGGCTGCAGCGGAATCGGCACGAATAACGGCTGCGGATGCAACAATGGCTGTGGATGCTGATTCCATAGGTATCTGAGCGCATCTGGCTCCCATCCCAAAGGGCATTGCTTCCTCCGGGGGTAATGCCCCTTCGCGATGCAAACGATTTTTCGAGTCCCACAGACGATCTCTGACAGACTGGCAAAAGCAATTCCTTGTTGTCCTATTCTATCTGACTGTTTCATAGGAATAGAATAAACACCGTAAGGAAGCTTTTTAATGAACGTCTGTGAAAACGAAGCTGTCATCGCCTTTGATACGCTCTATACCCAAAACCATATCCAGATTTTAAAAATCCTGCTGCCATATTTTGACCCATATGGTCAAAGCCATCTCGCGGTCTGGATCAAATATCTGGAGCTGCGCTACACCCTGGAATATGTTTCCAGGCATCCGTCCCCTCCATACAAAAATCAAACCTCCGGCACATCCTCGCCGGACTTTGCCGTGTTGTTTGAGCAGATCAAAAACTTTTGTTCTCCCCGGGAAAAAGCACTGTTTGGAGAACTTCTCAACCTGCAGAAAAATCTCGAGCTGTTCGAGGAAATGAAAGGAATGATGCAGCTATTTGAAACGTTGCGGGAAAGTGCGCCCGACGCAGATGCCGATACTGCGGCAGATGCAGACTGTTCCGGCACGAATCCGGATGCCGGTTATACGAAAGCAGCTGCAAGAACAGGCAGCGAAACAGATACTGCCGCCGGGCAGGCAACGTCCGCTTTCGATTCCGCGTCAGCATCTTTGACAGGAACAACTACTTTTCCCGACAATTTCGACCCCATGACATTTTTAAAGGGCATGCTCTCACCGGAACAGCAGGCGATGTTCGAGGCGTTCCGCGATGGGCTCTAAATACCGCTTTTTCCAGAATATTTTCAAAACGGAGGTTTTTATGACCAGTCAACAAAATAATGATACAAACACCACCTCGGAACCAAACTGGATGAAGGAAGACTGCGTCCAGAACATTCCCAAAGAAAAGTTACAATTTTTACAAAAACTCGTCTTTGAAAGCAGCTCGCTTTCGCAAAAAGAACTGCTGCCTTTTCTGATGGCGCTGGCACAGAAAAGCCGAGAAGCATCGATCAGTTTTTCCGACACAGAAATTTCTTCCATCCTCACGGCGATCCGCAAATATGCCACACCGGAGGAACAGCTGAAAATGAATCAGATCGTCCGCCTGATGGCAAAGAAAATGCCCGGAAAGAGGGAGTAAATCTCCCGCCTTCCGGGCGTTTTCAAGAAACCCACCGGGGGTTAAACTTTTCAGATATGGAAACCTTCTGTGATCCGTCAGTCCCCGGAGCTTTCTGCAGTTTCCGTTTCGCCAGCCGTCCCGGCATTCTCACCTTCTGCGTCCGCACTTTCTGTTTCGCCATCTGTGCTTTCCAGTGTCTTAGCCGCAGCCGTTTCCTCTATAGCGTCAGTTGCTGCCGTCTCGTCTGCAGAATCTGCCGTTTCCTCTGTCGCCGTTTCGGTCTCCGTCTCGTCGATGAAGTCCTCCGGATCCTTATCGAAATCCGTCACGATATTGCTGGAAACGAGGTAAACATTGTCGTCGCCTTCCACTTTGATGTAATACTCAGAAAGCAGATCACTCTTATTTCCGGCATAAATCACAACCTGTGTTCCATCGGAAAGGACTGCCGTGATCGTCCGGAAAGGCTCCTCCAGTCCGTACTGGGAAAGATCCTCCGGCGCTTCCACAACAGTTTCCGTCGTCGTGATGTTGGCGATTTCATTCAACAGCGTGTTAACCGTCGATTCCTTAATGGTTTCATCCGGCAGGCTGCTCTCCGTCCAGGCATCATCTGTTTTCACCAGATGAACCTCGTGGTCGCCGGAAAGGATCAGCTCCGTCACATCATCCTTATTGAAGTTGGTAACGTCAACAGAAACGGTTTCTTCCTCCGTTTCAAACGTATGATTCCGGATGATAAAATATCCGCCGACGCAGACGATACATAATACAAGTAAAATCAAAATTTGAATTTTCTGTTTTTTCATTTATCTCTTTCTCCTTCTGACCCAGATGATAATACCGGCTGCCAGCAGACCGATAGGAAGGATGCCCATCAGGAGGATTCCATAGCGGACAGCAGATGCCGTAGGCACGGTCGCATAGGTGGACGCCATTGATTTGGTCGGGATGGAAATACTTTCGCTCTCTCCTGCCATCGTGCTGATTGCGTTGGTGAACAGCGTCAGGTTGTTATCCATCGTGTACTGGTTTGCCGACTCTGTGAACAGATAGGATGAGCTGTATAAAATCAGCTGTGCTTCTTCGCCGGAAGCAAGTGTTTTCACCGCTTTTACGCCGACAGTAAATGGTCCCTGCGCATCGTCCTCTGTTTTCTTGACGTCGGAGGACTGATTTAAATCGGTCTTGCTGTACGCCTTCTCCGAAGTTGTCAAAAGAGTGGTCAGCGTAACTCCATCCTTCTCCTTCGTCAGAATCGGCTGGGCATACGGCATCATGATATAATCATAGCTCTTTCCGTAAACGCCGTTTGTCAGGCTGTCGGAGGAAACGTTCGGCAGCAGATAGATCGGATTCTGATACATTCTCGCATTATCCTGCTCCACGATCAGACCGTTCCCGATGGAAAGTCCGAACTCGGAAAGCACCTTTGTCAGGTTCGGCATCTCCTCAGAGAAGCTATCGATATAAGAGGTAGAAATCAGAACCTTTCCGCCGTTGTTTAAGTATGCAATCAGCTTATCGGCATCCTCTGCGTTTAAGTCGTTTGTAGGGGAAAGGATCAGGACTCCATTTGCATCGTCCGGAACACTGTCCTCTGTCAAAAGTGTCAGCTCCGCAAGGTCGACATTTTCCTTTTTCACGCCATCCTCAAACGAGCTGTCCAGGCTGGCTTCTCCGTGACCGTTTAATTCATAAACAACGGAGGTGGAATCGCTCGTTACATAGGCGATCGCGCTTGTCAGCTGTCCTTCTGCATCGTAGCCGCTGACAGAGCTGGAATAGTTGCTGTAGTCATAGTCATATTCGTAAATATTGTTGTAATTGATTACCTTAAATCGCTGTGCGGATTCCACGATCATGGAGTTTACGGAAATGCTGTCGGTATAATCCTTATAAAAATCAGGGGAAACGACAGGATCCTTGTAAACCAGCTTGATGTGATCGGAAAGCTCTGCATAGCTTTTCAGCGTCTGCTGCAGCGTTTCATCCTGGCTGCTTTCCGAATTGATGACATAAATCGTCACATCCTCAGACAGGTTTTTGACGAGATTTTTCGTCGTCTGTGTCAGCGTATATAGCTTCTGGCTTGTTACATCAATCTTCGTATAGCGATCCGGCAGGGCGGAAAATCCGAGGTTTAAGAACACCGCAATCGCTACGACAAGGGCGATCATACCACTGCTGTAAGCGCCGATCTGCAGCGTTTTTACCGAGACCTGATATCTTCTCTTCTGGATCGACTGAACCGTTAAGAATAAAAATACAATGATCAAAGTTACAAAATACAGGACGGATTTCAGATTCAGCGTTCCCTCCACCATAGCGTCCAGACGGTCGGTGAAGTTGTAAGCGTTTAAAATTTTTGTCAGCAGGTTGCCGGTTTGGGAAATCAGTCCGGTAATGGAGGACATCATGTAGCCGACAAATAAAAGGGCAAAGGAAAGCACTGCTGCGATGATCTGACTTTCTGTGATTGAGGAAATAAACAGGCCAATCGCAAGGCAGGTCAGACCAAACAGATAATAAGCCAGCAGCGCCGTGTAGCTTTCGCCCATCGGAACGGTTCCGTAGCGGCTTAAAATCAGCGGGAACAGCGCCATCACCGCAACCGGAATGGTAAAGACGGTCGCCATCGCAAGGTATTTGCCCACTACGATTCCTCCGATCGAAACCGGAGAAGTCAAAATCAACTGATCCGTTTTCTGCTTACGCTCCTCTGCCAGCATACGCATGGACAGAATCGGTGTCGATAACAGCAGCAAAAACAGGATACTGGAAAAGCTCTGTCCGACATTACTGTAGCCGGACAGCAGATTGATTGCAAAAAAGTAAAGTCCGGCAAGACAGATATGTGCTGCAATAAACAGCCAGCCGGTTACCGTCGTAAAGAATGTTTTTAATTCTCTTTTATAAATCGCTGTCATTGTTTCGTCTCCTCCTCGGGCTTATCGGTCAGCTGCAGGAAGATATCCTCCAGCGATCCCGTCTTTTTCTCCATGCCAAGCAGGGGCATCCGATTCTCTGCCAGCTCATAAAACAGCGGCTCGCGGATATCGCAGTCCGCCTTCTCCGAAACCTGTGCGAGCACGGTTCCGTCTTCTGCTTCTGTCGTCGTAAAGCTTTCTACGCCGTCCAGATTTGACAAAAGCGTCCTTAACTGCGCTGCAGTTCCCTTTACGCAAAGCTCCAGCTCGCCTGCGCCCTTTAGCTTTGCCTGCAGTCCGTCCGGCGTATCGCTTGCAATCAGCTCACCCTTGGAAATAATCAGGATCTGGTCACACACTGCACTGACTTCGGACAGAATATGCGAACTCAAAATAACTGTATGGTTTTTTTTGAGACTGCGGATCAGCTCACGCATCTCGATCATCTGTCTCGGATCCAGACCGACAGTCGGCTCATCCAGAATAATCGTCTCAGGATCGCCGAGCACTGCCTGTGCCAGACCGACTCTTTGTTTATAACCTTTGGAAAGGTTGTTAATCAGACGCTTCCGGACATCCTCCAGCTGTGCGGTTTTGATCGCCTTTTCGATCTGCGCTGCTCTTTCCTTTCCCGGAATGCGCTTTAATTCTGCTGCAAATTTCAGATATTCCTCAACGGTCATCTCACTGTACAGCGGCGGAATTTCCGGCAGATAACCGATATGTTCCTTTGCCTTTTCCGGCTCTTTGACGATGTCAAAGCCGTCCACCTTTACGGTTCCGGCAGTCGGTGCCAGATATCCTGTAATCATATTCATGGTGGTCGATTTTCCGGCTCCGTTTGGTCCTAAGAATCCGTAGATCTGTCCTTCTTCAATCCGGACATTCAGATCCTTGACCGCATAGTGATCGCCATATTTTTTGACCAGATGCGAAATCTCAATCATAGTGAGATCCTCCCTTTCAAATTTTACACTTTCTTAAGTTTATCGGAATTATGTGTTCATTTCAGGAGGATTCTGTGAGAAAAGTGTGTTTAAAAAATGGAAAAAATGTGTTCTGCACGAGGCGTTTTAGCTGCAGCGACGCAAAAACGGCACAATTTAGCTAAAACGCAGCACGATCCTGATGCAGTGCAATCCCAATCCCGCCCAGAGGTCTTTTCTTTCCTATAAAACATAAATTCCCGATAGATATGAATCCTTTTCATCCACATCTGTCGGGAATTCTATTTTTAACACAACCGATCTGTGCAGCGCACATCTGCTATTTTTCAGCAGGCAATCGCGGTCAGCCCTTCTGAACGATATTTACCAGACGTCCGGGAACATAGATTTCCTTGACGATCTGACCGGTCAGCTTGTCTGCTACTGCAGCTTTACCTGCTGCAATCGCATCCTCTTTGGAGATATCTGCAGCGATCTTAATGGTCGCACGAACCTTGCCGTTTACCTGAACTGCGATTTCCACTTCAGACTCTACCGTCTTTGCTTCTTCATAAGTCGGCCAGCTGGTCTGATACAGACGTCCGCCATAGTTCATGATTTGCCACAGCTCCTCTGTCATATGGGGCGCTACAGGGTTTAACAGAATCAGCAGAGTTTTAAACTCATCTCTGGTTACCTTGCCAGCCTTGTAGAAATCATTGATCAGAGACATCATCGCAGCGATTGCAGTGTTATACTTTAAGGTCTCGAAGTCAGAAGAAACCTTCTTGATCGTCTGATGCATCCTGGTTTCCAGCTCCTTGGAATAGCCGGCTTCATCGGTTACAATCTCCTGCAGCTTCCAGACACGCTCCAGGAATCTTCTGCAGCCTTTTACGCCTTCATTGCTCCAGGCAGCGCTCAGTTCGAACGCGCCGATGAACATTTCATAGGTACGCAGGGTATCTGCACCGAACTCGTTGACAATATCATCCGGGTTTACCACGTTGCCGCGGGACTTACTCATCTTCTCGCCGTTTTCTCCCAGGATCATGCCGTGAGAGGTTCTCTTCTGGTAAGGCTCCGGACAGGGAACAACCTTTTCGTCATACAGGAAACGATGCCAGAATCTGGAATACAGAAGATGCAGGGTGGTATGCTCCATGCCGCCGTTGTACCAGTCAACCGGCATCCAGTATTTGAGGGCTTCCGGGCTTGCCAGCGCTTCCGTATTGTGGGGATCGGTATAACGCAGGAAGTACCAGGAAGAACCAGCCCACTGAGGCATGGTATCGGTTTCCCTCTCTGCAGGACCTCCGCAGCAAGGACAGGTTGTCTCTACCCAGCTTCTCATGGCAGCTAACGGAGATTCGCCGTTATCAGTGGGCATATAGCTTTCTACATCGGGCAGCTCCAGCGGAAGCTGATCTTCCGGAAGCGGCACATAGCCACACTTATTACAGTGAACGATCGGGATCGGCTCGCCCCAGTAACGCTGTCTGGAAAATACCCAGTCACGCAGCTTGTAGTTGGTTTTCTGTGTACCAATATTCTCTTTTTCGAGATATTCGATGATCGCCTTTTTCGCTTCCGCTACCTCCATGCCGTTTAAGAAGCCGGAGTTTACCAGCTTTCCGGTTGCAACGTCTACAAAAGCAGCCTCGTTTACATCCACCGGACCTTCGGAGCTTTCTACAACCTGAATGATCGGCATGTTGAATTTCTTTGCGAACTCCCAGTCTCTTTCATCATGGGCAGGAACCGCCATGATTGCGCCGGTACCGTAGCTCATCAATACATAGTCGGAAACCCAGATGGGGATTTCTTTTCCGTTGACCGGATTGACTGCGGTCAGACCATCGATCTTTACACCGGTCTTTTCTTTTGCCAGCTCGGAACGCTCGAAGTCAGACTTTCTTGCAGCCTGCTCCTGATATGCTTTTACTTCGTCCAGGTTTTTGATCTCGGATGCAAACTTTTCAATATAAGGGTGCTCCGGGGAAATTACCATATAAGTTACACCGAACAGAGTATCCGGACGTGTCGTATAAATACGCAGCTTGTCTTCCTTGCCTGCGATCGGGAAATCCACCTCGGCACCGGTCGAACGGCCGATCCAGTTTTTCTGGGAAACCTTGACACGCTCGATGTAATCGACGTGATCCAGACCTTCCAGCAGCTTATCCGCATACTCAGTGATCTTTAACATCCACTGGCTCTTTACCTTACGGATAACTTCTGCGCCGCAGCGTTCGCAGTGGCCATTTACAACCTCTTCGTTTGCAAGTCCCACCTTACAGGAGGTACACCAGTTGATCGGCATCTCCGCTTTGTAAGCCAGTCCCGCTTTAAACAGCTTTAAGAAAATCCACTGAGTCCATTTGTAATATTCCGGATCGGTGGTGTTGATCTCTCTGTCCCAGTCAAAGGAATAGCCTAAGGAGTGCAGCTGCTCTTTAAAACGATGAACGTTATTTTTCGTTACGATCTTCGGATGGATGTGATTTTTGATCGCATAGTTCTCGGTCGGAAGTCCGAATGCGTCCCAGCCCATGGGATACAGTACGTTGTAGCCTTCCATTCTTCTCTTACGCGCAACGATATCCAGCGCCGTATACGGGCGGGGATGTCCAACGTGCAGCCCCTGTCCTGACGGATAAGGGAACTCTACCAGCGCATAATACTTCGGTTTGGAATAATCGTCGGATGCGGCAAACGCCTTTTCGTCATCCCAGATTTTCTGCCATTTCTGTTCGATTTCCTTGGGATTATAAACCCGTTCCATGTGTGTCCTCCTGACTTGATTCCGTAAAAAAACAGACCATCTCGCTCTTTCAAAAATAGAGACGAAACAGTCTGGCTCTTCGCGGTACCACTCTACTTCACAGGATCAAAAAATGCCCTGTGCATCTTGTCGTGCGCATAACGGCGCCACCCGCTTTCTGCTACCTTCCATATTTCATACGGCTCTCACAAAAAGAACTCCAAGACCAGTTCAAAGAATCTTTCTGCTGTCTCGCACCGTCCGGCAGCTCTCTGGATAGAAACAATCCTTTTACTTCTTCTCTTCAACGTCTGTCAAAAGTCTTAAATTTCTGTATTATTGTATCGTTCGCCCTTTCTTTTGTCAAGCCTAAAGTCGGAAAGAAGACCGCCTGCCGTCAATCAGAATACAAAACTCCAAAAACGGCTCCCGGAAAACTTCCGAAAGCCGTTTTGTGCAGATCGTACTGCGGCAGAATGGAAGATGTCGCTTACGCGACTCGCCGCAGCCGGTACAGGTACCTCGACACATTCTTTTTTATCGTATAGGAAACTTCGTTTCCATACGATAAAAATGCTCCGCGAGGATGCGCACTCGGCGCAGGGGTAGATGGTTGCTAAAGCAACCGCGCCTCGGCGCGAGAATGTGCCAAGGCACATTCTTTTTATTCTTCGCTGCCTTCTGCAACCTTTGCTGCTCTCGCTGCGATTTCTTTTTCCTGTACGTCTGAGGGAGCCTGCTCATATCTTGCAAACTCATATTCGTATACGCCGCGTCCGCCGGTCATGGAACGGAGATCTGTGCAGTAGCCATACAGATTGGAGGTCGGAACATCCGCTTCAATGATCTGCTTGCCGCCTGCAACGGGCGTCATGCCGAGCACTCTGCCGCGTCTCTTATTTAAATCGCCCATAACGTCGCCGGTATAGGAATCCGGAACGGTTACTTTCAGAGAAGAAATGGGCTCTAACAGAACCGGACCCGCTTCCATGAAGCCCTTCTTAAACGCCTGGGATGCAGCCATCTTGAACGCCATTTCGGAGGAGTCAACCGGATGATAGGAACCATCATATAAAACAGCCTTTACACCGACAACCGGATATGCTGCCAGAGGACCTTTCTGAACGGCTTCTGCGATACCCTTTTCTACTGCCGGGAAGTAGTTTTTCGGAACTGCGCCGCCGACAACCTCCTGTTCAAATACATAAGGAGCTTCCAGATCGCCGGAGGGCTCAAAACGCATCTTAACGTGACCATACTGACCGTGTCCGCCGGACTGCTTCTTATATTTATATTCAACGTCGGATTTCTTGCGGATCGTCTCGCGGTAAGCAACCTTCGGTTTGGAAAGTTCAATCTTTACTTTATATTCGTTTTCCAGACGACTTGCAATCACTTCCAGATGCTGCTCACCCATGCCGTAAAGCAGAGTCTGACGGTTCTCGGAATCGTTGACTACGCGCAGCGTCTTATCTTCGTCTGTCAGCTTCTGCAGAGACTGGGAAATCTTATCGATATCCGCCTTGTTAACCGCTTTATAGCGCTTTGCAGTATAAGGCTTGGAATATTCGGTCTTCGCATAAGCAACCGGATTTGCCTTGGTGGAAAGCGTATCACCGGTCTTTGCGCCGGTCAGCTTTGCAAGTGCACCGAGGTCGCCGGCATGCAGCTCGCTCACTTCGATCGGTTTGTTGCCCTGCATCACATACAGCTTGCCGATCTTTGTCTCAACATCGCTGTCGCTGTTATACATCGTATCGTCCGTTTTGAGTACACCGGAGCAAACCTTAATCAGGGAATACTTACCGATGAAGGGATCGGAAATCGTCTTATAGATGTATGCGGATTTCGCTTTGGAGAAATCATAATCCGCCTGGAAAATGCCGTTTGTCTTTAAGCTGATGCCTGCGCATATCCGGTCTTCCGGGCTGGGAACGTATTTTACAATATCATCCAGCAGCGTGTAAACGCCCTGGCAGAGAGTGTTGGAGCCCATCGATACGGGAACGATCGAGCCATCAATAACGTTAGTACGCAGCGCTGCACGAATTTCGGATTCGGAGAAAGTCTCGCCGCCAAAATAGCGCTCCATGAACGCTTCGCTCGTTTCTGCAACCGCTTCCATCAGCGTCTCTCTGCAGATCTCAAGATTCGGTCTGTTGTAATCCGGGATCTCGCAGGGAACAACCTCCTTGCCCTGCCAGCGGTTACCGGTTTCGGATACGACGTTGACATAGCCTACGAAGTGCTCGTTTTCACGAATCGGCAGGTTAAACGGTGCGATCTTCTTACCGTATTTTTCTTTCAGATCTTCTACGATCTGACGATAGGAGGCGTTATCCACGTCCATGTTGGTAACATAGACAAAACGGGGCAGTTTATATTTTTCGCAGAGCTCCCATGCCTTCTCGGTGCCGACTTCAATGCCGGATTTGCCGTTGATTACGATGATGGCAGCGCCTGCAGCCTTTACCGCTTCTTCTACTTCGCCTACAAAGTCAAAATATCCGGGAGTATCCAAAATATTTATCTTCACGCCGTTCCATTCGATGGGAACAACGGAGGTATTAATCGAAATCTGTCTCTTCTGTTCTTCCTTGCCATAATCACTGACGGTATTGCCGTCTGTGACCTTACCCATTCTGGATGTAATGCCAGCCAGATAAGCCATTGCCTCAGTCAGACTGGTTTTGCCCGAACCGCCATGGCCTAACAGAACCACGTTACGGATCTTGTCAGTTGTGTAAATGTTCATCTTCATTCCTCCGTATGTTGCAAATTCTGGGTATTCTGTCAAAGATTTTTAGATGATTAAAATCATTCCCAATTTCCCCATGTGGATATTCTACTAAACTTTCACATTTTTAGCAAGCCTTTTCGTCATTTTGGACATGTTTTTCTTTGACTATCTGAAAATCTTTTCGCCAGTTCTGTAAAAGCTAGACTTTCCCGTGTATTCTTATATAATATTTATACAGGATACAATTGACTTTCGCACTTTAAAGTGCTATATTACAAGGAGATTTTTCGAAAAGAATATACAGAATCAAAGATTTTTCACTCAAGGGAGGACTTTACTTATGATCATTGTAATGAAACCGAAGGCAGCGGATAAAAATATAAAGGCTGTCACACAGTATATTGAAGCAAACGGTCTGACCGCACATCTGTCCCAGGGCGAACAGGTTACGATCATCGGCGTAGTCGGTGACAAATCCCGTCTTTCCACAGAAAATATTGCACTGCTTGCAGACGTGGACAGAATCGTTCCCGTCACGGAAAGCTATAAGCTCGCAAACCTGAAATTTCATCCGGAGCCGTCTGTCGTAAAGGTCGGCTGCACCTCTATCGGACCGAACACCCGGACGATTATGGCAGGTCCCTGCGCGGTGGAATCCAACGACCAGCTGATGCTGATCGCCGAAGCAGTCAAGAAAAACGGCGCGACCATCCTGCGCGGCGGTGCATATAAGCCCCGTACCTCCCCCTACTCCTTTCAGGGTCTTGAAGAAGAAGGCTTAAAATACATGAAGGAGGCCGGAAAAGCCTTCGATCTGGCGACGATCTGCGAGGTTGTCAGTCTGGAAGCGATCGAAGCAGCAGTCAAATATGTCGATATGATCCAGATCGGTGCCCGCAATATGCAGAATTTCATCTTATTAAAAGAAGCCGGACGTTCCGGTCTTCCGGTTTTATTAAAGCGGGGTCTGTGCGCGACGATTGACGAATGGCTCAATGCCGCAGAATATATTATGGCGGAAGGCAACCCGAATGTGGTATTATGTGAAAGAGGTATCCGTACTTATGAAACTTCCACGAGAAATACATTGGATTTGAGCGCGGTTCCCGTCTTAAAGGAGCGGACACATCTGCCGGTTATTGTAGACCCGTCCCATGCGACAGGTGCTTACCGTTATGTGCCTCCGATGGCAAAAGCTGCCGTTGCCTGCGGCGCGGACGGTCTGATGATCGAGGTGCACAACAATCCTGCCTGCGCTCTTTCTGACGGTCCTCAGTCTTTGAATTTTGAAAAATTCGCCCGTCTTTCCAAAGAGCTCGATCCGTTCTGGAAGCTTGCGGGCAGAAATTAAGGAGTAAGTTACTGTCATGATTACCTGTGGTTTTGTCGGACTCGGCCTAATCGGCGGTTCCATCGCCAGGGCATTGAAGGCCAACCGGAAGGATATTGTCATCATCGCCTGCGACCCAAACGAAGAAACGTTGAAGCTCGCAACAGAACAGAAAATTGCGGATGAAGCCTATCCGGCTCCCTGCGACGCGTTTACCGCCTGCGATTATATTTTCCTGTGCGCGCCCGTTTCCCACAACGATGAGAACCTGTTAAAAATTTTATCCTACCGCAAAAAGGACTGTATCCTGACCGATGTCGGGAGCGTCAAGACGCCGATCAATTCGCTGATCCACTCTCTGGGACTAACGGACTGCTTTATCGGCGGACATCCGATGGCGGGCAGCGAGCGAATCGGCTTTGCCAATTCCAAGGCGGGCCTTTTGGAAAACGCCTACTACATTCTCGCTCCCGCGCCGCAGGTTCCCGCTGCGAAAATCGCAGAATTCCAGGGGCTTGTCACCTCCATGGGAGCGATCCCGCTGCAGGTGGAAAGCCAGAAGCATGATTATGTGACCGCTGCTGTCAGCCACCTGCCTCATATCGTTGCTGCCGCCCTCGTCCATCTGGTACAGGATCATGACGATGCTCAGGGACTGATGAAATCCATCGCTGCAGGCGGGTTTAAGGATATCACGCGGATCGCCTCCTCTTCCCCTGTCATGTGGGAGCAGATCTGCATGACCAACACGGTCAATATTTCCAGACTGCTGCAGGATTATATCGACGCCCTTGGCGTCGTTCAAAAAGAGCTGCAGGAACACGATTCTGCCTCGCTCTATACCTTTTTTGACGGTGCACGCGCATACCGCGATTCCTTTATTGACGCCGGAAGCGGCCCGATCAAAAAGGATTACTCTATCCGTCTGGATATCCCGGATGAAGCAGGTTCTATCGCCGCCGTCTCCACGCTTTTGGCGCTGAACAACATCAGCATCAAAAATATCGGCATCGTCCATAATCGGGAGGCACAGGAAGGCGTCCTGCGAATTGAATTTTACGAAGAAGATTCGATTACAAAGGCGATTCAGCTGCTGAACAGACGCGGCTATGTAACGCATATCTGAAAAAATTGATAAACGGAAAGGATTTTAATGGTATGATGGAACTGACAGCCAGCAAAGCGCTGCGTGGAGAAGTGACCGTCCCCGGAGATAAATCGATCTCTCACCGCAGCGTGATGTTCGGAGCAATCGCACAGGGAACGACAGAGGTTACGAATTTTTTACAAGGAGCGGACTGTCTTTCAACAATCAGCTGCTTTCAAAAGCTCGGCATTGAAATTGAAAATACACCGGAGCGCATTTTAGTACACGGGAAAGGCTTACACGGGCTGTCTGCGCCCTCTGAGGTGTTGGATGCAGGCAATTCCGGCACGACAACCCGGCTGATTTCCGGCATTTTAAGTGGTCAGACCTTTGAAACAACGCTGACCGGGGACGCTTCCATTCAAAAGCGTCCGATGAAGCGCATTATGGAGCCGCTTTCTCTGATGGGTGCAAAAATCGAAAGCGTCCGTAAAAACGGCTGCGCGCCGCTTCATATCACCGGCAGCAGCCTGCACGGGATCACTTATTCCACGCCGGTCGCATCCGCACAGGTCAAATCCTCGATCCTGCTCGCCGGTCTTTATGCGGATGGTCCGACGAGCGTAACAGAGCCCGCTCTCAGCCGCAACCACACGGAGCTGATGCTTTCCGGTTTCGGCGCAGATATCTGCTCTGACGGACTGACTGCAACGATCACACCAGGAAACGAGCTGTATGCACAACAGATTTTTGTCCCCGGCGATATCTCTTCCGCAGCTTATTTCCTGGCAGCAGGTCTTTTGGTCCCTGGCTCTGAGCTTCTGATCCGCAATGTCGGCATCAATCCTACCCGCGCAGGAATCCTGACCGTGATCCGCGCAATGAGTGGAAATCTGACTGTTTTAAACGAACGTGCCTGCGCAGGGGAACCGGTTGCTGATCTGCTCGTCTCTGCTTCTTCCCTGCATGGAACAACTGTAGAGGGAAATCTGATCCCGGCACTGATCGATGAAATTCCCATGATTGCCGTAATGGCTGCATTTGCCAACGGACAGACTGTGATCCGTGACGCCGCTGAATTAAAGGTCAAGGAATCTGACCGTATTGCCACGGTGACTGCCGGGCTGCGCGCGATGGGCTGTGATATCACACCTACGGACGACGGTATGATAATCCGTGGAGGAAAAACACTTCACGGCGCAGAAATCGATTCCTATCTCGACCACCGCATTGCCATGAGCTTCGCAGTTGCCGCGCTGGCAGCCGATGGCGTTACTTCTATTAAAGATGCGGATTGTGTCAAAATCAGTTATCCCAACTTCTATGATGATCTGCTGGGGCTGGCGAAGTAAAAAATTCGCACCGGCATTGGCATGGTGACGGACCTTCCATAGACAAACAAAACCGGTCTGTGTTTCCTCTCATAAGGATTCGCAGTCCGGTTTTTGGTTGCAATCTCAAATTTTCGTAACTGTTCAGTACCCTCACAGTTACGCGCAAAAAACATCTGTGCCAGTCACTACTTCCTCTGCATCTGCCAGAGGCGCTGCTCGTCATACCCCCATCCAATCAGCTCTTTTACCTGTTCGTCTGCGGTTTCATCCGGATGGTAATAATGCAGCATATGGATGACGTTCTTTTCCCGTTCATTCGCCGGTTCATAGCCAGCTAAAAGCTCTGCCACACGGTCTTTTAATTCAACCGGAGTTTCCCACTGCGGAACCTCCCTGCCCGCCAGCTTACAGAGCAGCCCGCAGGCATAGCCCATTTCATAATTTCCCGTCATCACGGAGGTTTCATGCTGCGATTTGATTATCACTGACATTCTTGCAAGATCAGGTACCATAACTTACTCTGCCGGGCATTCCCGGCTTCCTTTCTTTTTTCTGCGGTCTGTCAGGGCAAGCAACGCGCCCGGGACCAATGGAATAATGTTGACCGCACACCGCAGCAGGATCATGGCTGCACCTGCTTCTGCCGCTCCTACGATCTTTGTGGAAAACATCAGAAAAACAAATTCCAGAGAACCCAGCCCTGCGGGCGTCGGAATTACACCCGCCAGCATCTGTGCCGCGGCTGTAATGCACACAATCTGCCAGAGGGAAACCGGAAGGTCTGCCGACAACACAAACCAGGGAACCAGATACCAGCAGGTCAGCTTTGCAAAATCGCACAGAAAAATACCTCCTGCCGTTCGCGGCGAATGCTTTAACAATCGGAGCGATTCCTCCTGCATGGAATCAATCTGCGCCTTCATTTTATCCCGTTTATCCTGCCATTTCCCATGGCACAGCCGTTCTGCAATCAAAAATCCCCAATTGGAAAACGGCGGGCATGCCGTTACCAGAAGCAGCGCTGCGGTAATCAGCGCTGTCAAACCGATTCCTGCTGCCAGAAACGCCGTATAGCCGGAGACGCTTTCATCCTTCGCAAACAACAGACAGAGAAAGCCAATCAGACCATACAGCGTAATCGATACTTTATGGAAAATGTATTGCACCATGGACAGCCCTGCCCCGCGTGCAAGCGGAAGCCCGTCCCGATTCATTTCATACATCTGTGCGACCCCGCCGCCGCTTCCAAGGGTTGTCGTCCGAAAAAAGCTGCATACAAACGAACATCTCACGCCCTGCATCCAGGAATAATGCTTTACAGACTGCCGCATCAGCAGCCAGATGATCGTTCCTTCCCAGACCAGATAGGTCAACGATAGCACAATAATTATAAAGATCGTCCAGTCAGGCAATTTGCGGATTTTTTCCGCCGCCTGCGCCAGAAAATTTCTTTCATACCAGCAGGCAAAGAAAATCAATCCAAATACCAGGACATATTTCAGCCAGCTCTTCTTTTTTCCCTGTTTCAAGGCAAATTCAGCTCCTTTTATGCTTTCATCCCGTCTAGCATAACGCTGAACCCCCATTTTGTCACTGGACAATTTTTTCGCTTCGGGTAATAATTCCGTTTAAAACTCGATTCCCTTCCGCGCCGGAATCTGTTTCTGGTACGGATGACGCACCCCGTGGATTTCGCTCACATAGTCCGCCGCCTCCAAAAATACCGGATCAGGATTTCGTCCGGTCAGCACCAGCTCCAGCGTCGCCGGTTTTTTCAAAATAAAATCTTTTGCCGCTTCTTTGTCGAGCAGTCCATGCGCATACGCCGCCTGAAATTCATCGAAAATCAGCACGTCGATTTCTCCGCTTTTTGCCATGGAAATCGCCTCCTGCAGCATCCGGTTGTGACACACGGTGATCTCCTTTTTGTCCTGCTCCGTCATGGAAAAGGTAAATCCCCAGTTCTTGTCGCAGCGCACCAGGCTGATCTGCGGAATTTGCGCAAGAGACGCAAGCTCCCCCGTTTCTGTTCCCTTTAAAAACTGCACAATATGCACGCGTAGACCGCAGCCTGCCGCCCGTAGTGCAAGCCCCAGCGCCGCTGTCGTCTTTCCTTTTCCGTCGCCGCAGTAAATTTCCAGCAGCCCCTGCTGCAGATGCATCCGCGGTGACTTTGACTGCTGACCGGAGATCTGTTGTTCTGTATCTTGTTCCATCACTGAAATTCCTCTTTATTTTCTCGCGATTACTTCTTTTATTATATATGGAACAGAGCGACATGACAATCGTTATCTATTTTCTAATCAGAAAAGACATGCTGTTCAGAAGCCCCTCGGAACCACCATTAACAGACAGCTGTTTTATGTGAATGCTGCGCAATGCTCTTCCAGAACCGCGTGAAGTGCTGTCGCACTGCTGGTATGTACACGTGCTACCGGAATCTGATTCTTCTTCGCTTCCTGCGTCACGCTGATGACCATTTTGTGGGAAACTGTGCTGATAAACAAAATCAGCAAATCCGGGCAACCGATCTTCTTTTTTAAGGAACCGTTTTCCTTTGCGAAAACCTTCGCCTTACAGCCATGCTCCTTGCAGATATTTTCATACTGCGTTACCATTCTCTCATTTCCACCGATAATTACAACACTCATGCCGTTACCCCTTTATTTTCTGCACTGAAACGGTGCATTGGTTTTATTAGGTTAGTATTGACTAACTTAAGTTACATAATACCATGCCGGTTCATAAAATGCACGCTTTTTTTTATTCGAGGGTGTAAAAATCTGTGTAAAAAAAGCCTGGCAAGCCATTCTTGCCATAAAACAGCTGGCTCTACGAGCATTATTTCTGTTTCTTCCAATATAAGGCATTCCAGCAGCTTTTGCGAAATCGTCAAAATGAATAGCGAACTGTAAAAAAAACATCTGCGAGTTCAGGAATTGTTTATATTTTTTTAGTTGATTTTAGTTTTTAAATATGTATAATATATAAATGAAGCGGATTTGTTCCTTTTTTGAAACAATCTGCCAGAACCTGCAATGCAGGAAATGTAAGGAAAGGAAAGAGGTTAATACAAATGGCTGTAATCGATTTAAGCAAGTATGGTATTACCGGAACTACCGAGGTTGTCTACAATCCTTCTTATGAAGTATTATTCGAAGAAGAGACCAAACCCGGACTGGAAGGTTATGAAAAGGGACAGGTCAGCGAGCTGGGTGCTGTAAACGTTATGACAGGTATCTACACCGGACGTTCTCCCAAAGACAAATTCATCGTTGTTGATGAAAATTCCAAGGATACTGTATGGTGGACATCTGACGAATACAAGAATGATAACCACCCCGCTACCCAGGAAGCATGGCAGGCAGTCAAGAAACTCGCTCAGAAAGAACTTTCCAATAAGAAACTGTACGTTGTGGATGCATTTTGCGGTGCAAACAAAGATACCCGTATGGCAATCCGTTTCATCGTTGAAGTAGCATGGCAGGCACATTTCGTAACCAACATGTTCATCAAGCCCACTGCAGAAGAGCTTGAGAACTTCGAGCCCGATTTCGTTGTTTACAACGCTTCCAAGGCTAAAGTTGAAAACTACAAGGAACTCGGCTTAAACTCCGAGACCGCTGTTATGTTCAATATCACAAGCCACGAGCAGGTTATCATCAATACCTGGTACGGCGGTGAAATGAAGAAAGGTATGTTCTCCATGATGAACTACTTTCTGCCGTTAAAGGGCATCGCTTCCATGCACTGCTCCGCTAACACAGATAAGAACGGCGAAAACACCGCTATCTTCTTCGGTCTGTCCGGTACCGGTAAGACCACCCTGTCCACAGATCCCAAGCGTCTGCTGATCGGCGATGACGAGCACGGCTGGGATGACAACGGCGTATTCAACTTCGAAGGCGGCTGCTACGCTAAAGTTATCAACCTGGACAAGGAGTCCGAACCCGACATTTACAATGCAATCAAACGCAACGCTCTGCTTGAGAACGTTACTCTGGATGCAGAAGGCAAGATCGATTTCGCGGATAAGAGCGTAACCGAGAACACCCGTGTATCCTACCCGATCAATCATATTCAGAACATCGTACGTCCGATCTCTTCTGCTCCCGCAGCGAAGAACGTTATCTTCCTGTCTGCAGATGCATTCGGCGTACTGCCTCCGGTATCTATTCTGACACCTGAGCAGACTCAGTATTACTTCCTGTCCGGTTTCACAGCTAAGCTGGCTGGTACAGAGCGCGGCATCACAGAGCCTACTCCTACCTTCTCCGCTTGCTTCGGTCAGGCATTCCTGGAACTGCATCCTACCAAGTATGCACAGGAACTGGTTAAGAAGATGAAAATGAGCGGCGCTAAGGCTTATCTGGTAAATACCGGATGGAACGGCACCGGCAAGCGTATCTCCATCAAAGATACCCGCGGTATCATCGATGCGATCTTAAGCGGCGCTATCCTGACAGCTCCTACCAAGAAGATTCCTTACTTCAACTTCGAAGTTCCCACCGAGCTGCCCGGCGTAGATCCTGCTATTCTGGATCCTCGCGACACCTATGCTGATGCTTCCGCATGGGAAGAAAAAGCAAAAGACCTGGCTGCAAGATTCAATAAGAACTTTGCAAAATACGAGGGCAACGAAGCTGGTAAGGCTCTGGTTGCTGCAGGTCCTCAGCTGTAATCAGCACTTGCAACATATTGACCTTTTGAAAAGGAGATGCAGTTTTGCATCTCCTTTTTTATCGTATAGAAACTTCGTTTCTATACGATAAAAACGCTCCGCGAGGATCGCACTGCGGCGGAATGGTAGAATGTCGCTTACGCGACCCGCCGCAGGCGGAGAATCCTGTAAAGCAGGATTCTTTTTCATCGCTCTTCCTCTCAGGCGTAGATTTTGCTTTTATCGATTTTTCTTGCAATTTCTTCCAATTTATCTTATGATAAAAAACGTGCGTTTTTATAAAAATTTAATGATTTATATTCTTTTTTTATCATTCGAATATATCTTCTAAAATCGTACAGTCTACCGTCTCTTATTTTACTCAAAGGAAGGAACTTTCCACATGGAAAAATTAAAACCGAAGCTGTTTTCTGTCATGAAAACCTACACCCGTGAGCAGTTTGTCAAAGATGTGGTTGCCGGCATTATCGTTGCAATCATCGCTCTTCCGTTGTCCATCGCCCTCGCCCTTGCCTCCGGCGTCACACCGGAAAAAGGTATCTACACTGCGATCACAGCAGGCTTTGTCATCTCTTTTCTGGGCGGAAGCCGCGTCCAGATCGCAGGTCCGACTGCAGCATTTGCAACGATCGTCGCCGGAATTGTTGCAAAAAACGGCATGGGCGGACTGATTATCGCTACTCTGCTGGCAGGCGTGATTCTGATCCTGATGGGTCTGCTGCGCCTCGGCAACCTCATTAAGTTTATTCCATACACGATCACAACCGGCTTTACCTCCGGTATCGCTGTAACGATTTTTATCGGTCAGATCAAGGATTTTCTCGGTCTGAGCATCGTTACCGATGAACCGCTGATTGAAACGATGGATAAATTAAAGGCTGTTTTCGTCTTTATTGGCACGCTGAACGTACAAGCGCTGCTTGTTGGCGTTCTCAGCCTCGCCATCCTGATTTTCTGGCCGATGCTTCCCGGCTTTTTAAAACGGATTCCCGCTTCCCTGATCGCCGTAATTGCTGGCAGTGCTGCGGTAGCTGGTCTGCATCTGAACGTCAATACGATAGGGGATCTGTATGAAATTTCTAATAAGCTGCCGGCGATTTCGCTTCCGGCGTTCTCCCTGACAGCCGTTCAGAACGTCCTGCCAGACGCCTTTACGATCGCGATTTTAGCAGCAATCGAGTCCCTGCTCTCCTGTGTCGTTGCGGACAGCATGGTAAACAGCCGTCACCGCTCCAATATGGAACTGATCGCACAGGGTGCCGGAAACATCACCTCCGCGCTGTTCGGCGGCATCCCCGCCACCGGAGCCATCGCCAGAACCGCTGCAAACATCAAAAACGGCGGACGCACTCCGATCGCCGGAATGGTGCATTCTGTTGTCCTTCTGCTGATCCTGGTTGTCCTGATGCCCTACGCTGCCCTGATTCCTATGCCGGTTATCGCAGCGATCCTGTTTATGGTTGCCTATAATATGTGTGACATCAAAACCTTTGTCAACCTCTGTAAAACCTCTCCGAAGAGCGATATTATCGTTTTGGTCAGCACCTTTGTTCTGACGGTCGTATTCGATCTTGTCGTTGCCATCGAGGTCGGCATCCTGCTCGCTGCGATTCTGTTTATGAAACGTATGAGCGACGTTACAGAAGTAGAAGGCTGGAAATATGTCGATGAGGACGACGATGCGGACAGCCTTGCCCTGCGCGTTGTACCCGATCACATTACAGTTTATGAAATCAGTGGTCCCCTCTTTTTCGGCGCTGCGGATAAGATTCTGAAAATCACCCTCGACGAAAAGCGCCGTTGTCTCGTCCTTCGTATGAGAAGTGTCAGCGCCATCGACGCGACCGCCATGCATAACCTTGAAAAGCTCTACGAGGACTGTCAGAAAAAGGGCATTCAGCTGATTTTCTCCCATGTCAACGAACAACCCTGGCGTGTCATGGAAAAAAACGGCTTTATCGAAAAAGTCGGTGCCGACAACTTCTGTGCTCATATTGATGACGCCCTAAAGCGCGCCGAGCAGCTGTAGCTTGTGCCAAAGCAGCTCATCACTGTTCTGATAAAAATCGCATTTTGAATACATCCGCCGCAGAGTTCTGACCTTTGCGGCGGATTTTTATAAAAATTTAATTTTTCTCTTGAAAAATATCATATTTGCGTATATCATATTGCCCATAGGCAATTTCGAAATGAAGTTTGCAGGAAAAGACATTTTGTCTACCGAAGGAGTAAAACTCTCAGGTGCTGTAGTTTGCAGCGCAACTGTAAATGGATCGACTCTCTGGAGACACCCGGATCAGCCGGGGGCCGAAGGTGCAACATACGAATTTCTCGTATGAATCTCTCAGGTAAAAGGACAGAGAAGATATTACGCAAGTATTCTATATCTTCCTGAGACTGACGCAAAAGGATTTCTTTTTGGTGCAGTCTCTTTTTATTCGCAGTATGGAATAATTCGTAAATCTTATATTCTATCATGCTTTAAACGATATCTGTCTGCGCAGCGGATATTTCGTTTTTCCGGCGAATAAACCAGTCCGGCACACTGCCCTTTCTATTTTCACGAGTGATTCCAAATCCCTTCTTTCATTTCGAAACGCTTTCCTTACGCATAGCATAGCATAGCGTAGCATGGCATCAGAAAGACATCTGCGGCCAAAAATCTGTTGTAACAAAGAATATCTGTTGCAGCAAAGAATAAGAAAGGGATCGAATACCATGTGGACTTCTATCAATCAAGCTCTGAATATAATCGACAACTTTGTCTGGGGTGTACCGTTGATGGTACTGATTATCGCCGGCGGACTGCTTTTGACCATCCGCCTCGGTCTGCTCCAGATTCGTAAGCTTCCCCTTGCACTGAAATGGATGCTTCAAAATGAGGAAGGCGGAAAAGGTGAAATTTCCAGCTTCTCCGCACTCTGTACCGCACTGAGTGCAACGATCGGTACCGGAAATATCGTCGGTGTCGCTACAGCGGTTTGTGCAGGCGGTCCCGGTGCTCTGTTCTGGATGGTTGTAGCAGCGTTTCTCGGCATGGCAACCAAATACTCCGAAGGTCTGCTGGCAGTCAAATACCGTACCGTTGCTGAAGACGGACACAGCCTCGGCGGTCCCTTCTACTATATTGAACTCGGCATGGGCAAAAATTTTAAATGGCTCGCAAAGATTTTCGCCTTCTTCGGCGTCTGTGTCGGTCTCTTCGGCATTGGTACCTTCAGCCAGGTCAATGGTATTTCCAGTGCAGTACATGGTTTCTTTGATCCAAACGATGCCTTTACTGTAAAAATTCTGCCGTTCCTTGGCGAATATTCCTGGTCCGTTGTCATTGCTTCCCTGATTCTCTCCTTCTGCGTCGCAGCTGTTTTGATCGGCGGCGTCAAGAGAATTGCAAGCGTCAGCCAGATCATCGTTCCCTTCATGGCAGTCATCTATTTTGTATTCGCAGTGATCCTGATCTGCTGCAACATCACCAAAGTGCCTGCAGCGTTTGCAACCATCGTAACCGCAGCGTTTTCTCCAAAAGCGATTACCGGCGGTGCAGTCGGCAGCATGCTCATCGCAATGCAGAAGGGTGTTGCCCGCGGCATTTTCTCCAATGAAGCCGGTCTGGGAAGCGCGCCCATCGCTGCGGCTGCTGCCCAGACGAACTCTCCTGTCCGTCAGGGTCTTGTCAGCATGACTGGTACCTTTATCGATACGATCATCATCTGTACCCTAACCGGTCTTTCCATTGTTCTGACCGGTGCATGGCAGGTAGAAGGTCTGGAAGGTGTTCAGGTTACAACCTATGCATTCCAGCATGGTCTTCCGTTTCCTGCACAGTTTTCTTCCTTTATTCTGATGCTCTGCCTTGTATTCTTCGCCTTTACGACAATCCTTGGCTGGGATTACTACAGTGAACGCTGCCTGGAATATTTAAGCGGCGGCAATATGAAGCACGTTAAGATCTTTCGGTGGATCTACATTCTGGCTGTCTTTATCGGACCTTACATGACGGTGAGCGCTGTCTGGACCATCGCTGATATCTTCAACGGTCTGATGGCTATCCCGAACATGATCGCGTTGTTCGCATTGAGCGGTGTCATTGTAAAAGAAACCAGAGCATTCTTCCAGCACGCAAAGGAAGAAGCACGCGCAGAGCACCGTTCTTTCGAAGAAGTGTGTGAGGAGAATTTAAACGAAGAAGAAGCGCCCGCGAACTAAAACTATTATCCAAGACCCCCTTCCCGATCTGGTTGGTATGCCCTTTGCGACTGACCTGATCGGGTTTTTTAATGCTCTTTACACATTGGTTCATAAAAAACTGCCGCACCCGGATGATCTCTCATCTGTGATGCGGCTGTTTTATTATCAGCAGCATGTACGCAAAGCACATTCTGCTGTATACGTCTTGCGGCGCTCTTTATTCATGACAATAGAATGCTCGCAGAGCGTGCATTCTATTGTTGATTTTTGAAGTCGGGAGAATTATTCGCCCTTCTCCAGAGCCAGAGTCTTGGTTGTGATATCACAAACCTCTGCAGGTCCGTAGTACTGGATTGCACCCGGATATACATAGCAGGTGTTCTCAGACCACTCTTCTCTGTGTGCCTCGAAGTATTTGAAGGGCTTGCCATCCAGCTCAACCAGAGCCTTACGGATAACAGGCTTGTCTTCGCCATGTCTTCTCTCCATGTTCATCATCTTGGTGATGGGCATACCGCCTGCAACCCACTCAGCTGCCGGTTTGGACAGGTTGGAAACCTTGGAAAGGTAACCATTGTAACCATACTGGATCAGCATGAATGCATTGTAACCTAAGGAGTAGCAGTAATCGGAATCGAAGTTGGAAGGGAATGCACATCTTCCTTCGTAACCGAAGAAATGATGCAGTGCATTGAACTTACCGTTGTATGTGCCTGCAGCCTTTCTCTCAGCCAGCTTGTCAGCTACCAGAGCGGAGAACAGCTTCTCGGACTCGATCAGGGAAACCTGTACGTTGCCGTGAGGATCTCTCTCCAGGAACAGCTGCTGCTGAATGCCTTCCGGCAGGATTGCGAATACAGCCATGGATTCTTTAGACAGACCGTTTTCGATGAACGCATATTTTTCTTTCCAGGTAGGAAGTGCATTGAACGCATCTGCCTTGCTGCCTGCTAACAGCTCGTTGATCTCAGCAATCAGTGCGGAGAACTCGGGAACGAATTCTACAACGCCTTCAGGGATGATTGCAACACCGAAGTTCATGCCCTTTGCTGCTCTCTTTGCTACAGAATCAGCGATGTAGTCAGCGATCTGGGACAGGGACATCTTCTTTGCTGCAACTTCTTCGGAAATCAGGCAGATGTTCGGCTGGGTTTCCAGTGCGCACTCCAGAGCAACATGGGAAGCGCTGCGGCCCATAACCTTAATGAAGTGCCAATATTTCTTAGCAGAGTTTGCATCTCTTTCGATGTTACCGATTACTTCGCTGTAGGTCTTTGCAGCGGTATCGAAACCAAAAGAGCACTCGATATCTTCATTCTTTAAGTCGCCGTCGATGGTCTTCGGGCAGCCGATTACCTGTACGCCGGTGTTGTTTGCAGCGAAGTACTCAGCCAGTACAGCTGCGTTGGTGTTGGAATCGTCGCCACCGATGATAACGATTGCGGTGATGCCGTGCTTCTTGCAGACTTCAGCAGCGATTGCGAACTGTTCCTGAGTCTCCAGTTTGGTTCTGCCGGAACCGATGATATCGAAACCGCCGGTATTTCTGTATGCATTGATATACTCGTCATCAAAAACAAGATAATCGTCTTCGATCAGACCGCTCGGACCGTTCTTGAAGCCGTACAGTACGTTCTCCGGGTTGGTTGCCTTTAATGCATCGTATAAACCGCAGATAACGTTGTGTCCGCCAGGAGCCTGTCCGCCGGAAAGGATAACGCCTACAACCTGCTTCTTCGCAACGGAAGTGTTCGCACCTTTCTGGAAAGTGATCTCCTTTTTACCGTAGGTATTGGGGAACAGCGCTTTGATCTTCTCCTGATCTGCAACGCTCTGAGTCTCTTCGCCTTCCTTAACGCAGATATCTGCAATGCCGTGTCTCAGCATGCCGGGAAGCTTCGGAGCATACTCATATCTGGCTTTCTGTAAAGCTGAAATTTCCATAATCCTTCTCCTTCTTGTATTTCTACAACATTTTTTCATTCATAGTTGATTATAAGCTATTTTTTTCAAAAAGTAAACAACTAATCCCTTTTTCGCAAAGGGATGCCCATTTCCGTCCGTATTTTCTCAAATCTCCCGAATATCATACGGAGTGGTCTGATATACATAGTAGTTTAGCCAGTTTGTATACAATCCGTTGCAGTGTGCACGCCAGGAAAGGAGCGGTTTCTTCTCCGGATTGTCCTCCGGATAATAGTTTTCCGGCACATGGATCGGAAGTCCCTTGTCGCGGTCGCGCTTATACTCTCCATCCAGCGTGTAGCGATCGTATTCCGGATGTCCCATGACGAAAATCTGGCGTCCGCCCTCAGTCATACATAAAAGAACTCCCGCTTTGTCCGATTCTGCCATAACGGTCAGCTCTTTGCAGGCATGGATCAGCGCTGCAGGTGTTTCGGTATGTCTGCTGTGGGGGATACAGAAAACATCGTCAAATCCGCGCACCAGCGGCTCTTTGCGGTTTAACACACGGTGTTCAAATACCCCGAAAAGCTTTTCCGGCAACAGGCGTTTGTCGAGTCCGAAGTGGTAATACAGACCTGCCTGAGCGCCCCAGCAGATGTGGAACGTGGAATGGACGTGGGTCTTTGACCACTCCATAATTTCGCAGAGTTCTTTCCAGTAATCCACCTCTTCGAAGGGGATCTGTTCCACCGGTGCGCCCGTGATAATCAGGCCATCGTATTTGTTGGATTTCAAATCATCAAACGTATCGTAAAATTTATTCAGATGTGTTGCAGAGGTATTCAGAGACAGATGGCTGTTCATTTTCATAAAGGTCACGTCCACCTGCAGCGGCGTATTGGACAGCGACCGAAGAAGCTGCAGCTCCGTATCCTGTTTGACCGGCATCAGATTCAGAATACAGATCTGCAATGGGCGGATATTCTGGTGCATCGCACGATATTCGTCCATCACGAAAATATTTTCATTATCCAGAATCTCTCTGGCAGGCAGATCACTCTGTATTTTAATCGGCATTTTCTCTCTCACTTTCCTGCCGCTGTGCGGCGCTTCTTTTGAATAAATTCGTCCGGACGGTTATTTTTCCAGATACTGCTTCATAAACTCTTCTTCTGTCAGTACAGCTATGCCCAGCTCCCGCGCTTTTTTATTTTTGGCGGAATTGGAGGTACTGTCATTGTTGATCAGACAGACGGTTTTGCCCGTCACGCTTCCGGTTACCTTTCCGCCGAGGGCTTCGATCTTTTCCTTTAAGGCACTGCGATTTTCAAAGTGGTTCAGGCTGCCCGTAATAACAAAGGACTGCCCGGAAAGCGGCAGGGCTTCTTCTGAAAAGGTTTCCTGCTCCAGCTCCACTTCCTTTAATAAAAGCTCCAGCGCAGTTTTATTTTTTTCCTGGGCAAAAAAATCCACAAACGCACCTGCGATGACTGGTCCTACGCCATCCATCGCCGCCAGCTCTTCTGTAGGTGCAGCGAGCATTTTGTCCAGATCATTTTTATATTCCCGACAAATCATCCGTGCATTGGCAATTCCGATATTCGGGATTCCAAGGCTGTAAATCAGGCGTGCAAGATTTGTATGTCTCGCTTTTTCAACGCTCGCTTCGAGATTCTGATACGATTTTTCGCCGAAGCCGTCCATCTGCATAATCGCATCCCGGTGTCTGTCCAGATGGAACAGATCTGCATAGGTATGCAAAAAGCCCTCCGCCAGAAATTTTTCCAGCGTCGCTTCGGAAAGTCCGTCGATATTCATCGCGTCCCGGCTGACAAACAGCGTAAAAGATTTGATCTTTTTGGCATCGCAGTCCGGGTTCGGGCAGACTAACGTCTCCGTATCGTTTTCTTTTACGATTCGGGTCTCTCCCTGACAGACCGGACAGGTGCAGGGAATTTCCAGCGTACCGCTTTTGGTCAGATTTTCCGCGATCTGCGGGATGATCATGTTTGCCTTATAGACTGTAATCCGGTCGCCGATGCCGAGCTTTAATTCTTTTACAATGCTGACATTGTGAACGCTGGCGCGACTTACGGTTGTCCCCTCCAGCTCCACAGGGTCAAAAATCGCAACCGGGTTAATCAGTCCGGTACGACTCGCGCTCCACTCCACCTCGCGCAGCGTCGTCTCTGCCTGCTCGTCCGCCCATTTAAATGCAATGGCATTGCGCGGAAACTTTGCCGTTCTTCCAAGCGACTCTCCGTAAGCGATATCGTCCAAAAGCAGTACCAGCCCGTCGGACGGAACCGGATAATCTGTGATTTTTTCTTCAAACCAGGCAACTGCCTCCTGCATTGTGTCCGCAGTTACCGCTTTATATTCTACCGTTTCAAAGCCCTGCTTCTGTAAGAATAAAAACTGCTCTTCCCTTGAGTTTTTAAAATCCACACCCTCTGCACGCACCAGTGCAAATGCAAAAAAATGCACCTTTCGCTGCGCAGTGATCTGGCTGTTTAGCTGGCGCACGGAACCGGAGCAGAGGTTTCTCGGATTTTTGTACCGAGCGTCCACGTCTTCGATTTCGCCGTTGATCTTTTCAAAATCCGCATAGGTAATGACCGCTTCTCCCCGCAGGATCAGCTCTCCCTGATAAGGAATCTGCAACGGCACGTTGACAAAGGTTTTAGCGTTCGGTGTGATGACCTCGCCAATTTCGCCATTTCCCCTCGTGACCGCCTTAAACAGTTTTCCGTCCCGGTACGTCAACACAATGGTCAAACCGTCCAGCTTCCAGGAAAGCAAACCTTTCTGATCTCCCAGCCAGTCTGCCAGCTCTTCCCGGCTTTTCGTTTTTCCAAGGGAAAGCATCGGGCTTTCGTGACGCTCTTTGGGAAGTTCGTCTACTGCTTCATAACCAACCGATTGGGTCGGACTCGCTGCCAGCACAACTCCGGTCTTTTCTTCCAGGGCAACCAGCTCGTCGTAGAGCCTGTCATATTCTAAATTACTCATGATTTCCCGGTCTTCGGCATAGTAGGCTTTTGCAGCCTCATTCAACTTCGAGACCAGTTCTTTCATTCTGTCTGTATCATTCATATCGTTTTTTCTGTGCTCCTGTCTGTCCGGATCCGGAACCATTCCGATAGGTACCATTCGTGCGGCTGTCGGTGGCACTCCGGTAGGTACCATTTGTGCGGCTGTCGGTGGCACTCCGGTAGGTACCATTTGTGCGGCTGTCGGCGGTACTCCGGTAGGTACCGCGCTGCTCTGCTTTGCGAGCACCGTCTGTACCTTGCCTGCGGTCAGCCGTTTTTGCGTAGCCGCCTGCATTCCGGTGAGCCGGATTCTGACCGCTGCGCTGCATTCCTGCATTCGCTATGCGTCCGTTCACTCTTGGCTCTGCAGCGCCGGTCTGGGCTTCTTTTTTCGCAGCAGGCTGCCGTTCCTTTTCCCATGCAGGATGCGCCGGACGGCTGGCATTTTTCCCGACTTCATAGTACAGCTCTTTTAACTCTGCACCGGTGACTGCACGAATATCGCCCGGGTTTAATTTACCCAGCAGAATGTTTGCCACACGCACACGTTTGATGCTTAGAACGCCATAGCCGAGGGTCTTGCACATCCGGCGGATCTGGCGGTTTAAGCCCTGCGTCAGGATAATACGGAAGACAAATTTTCCTTCTTCCTTTACAAAGCAGGGACGGGTACGCTCATTTAAATCCTTTAACAGCATACCGTCCGACATTTTTTTGAGGAAATCCCGGCTAATGGGCTTATTGACGCGGACGAGGTACTCCTTTTCGTGAAAGTTTGCCGCACGCATCAGACCATTGATTAAGTCACCATCGTTTGTCAGCAGTAAAAGGCCTTCCGAATCTCTGTCCAGGCGTCCTGCATAGGTTACACGTACCGGATATTCGACGACATCACGGATCGTGATCTGGGCGTGCTTGTCCTTTTCTGTACAGGTCACTCCAACCGGCTTGTAATAAGCCAGCACCACTTTTTTCTCCCGATGTCCGACCGGTTTGTCCTCAACTGTAATTTTGTCCAGATCGTTGACCCGCATACCCGGATCTGCAATCTTGCCATTCACAGACACTTTTCCCCCTTCGATCAGGACATCCGCTTCTCTTCTCGAACAGATGCCAGCCTGGGAAAGATATTTATTTAAACGGACCTTTTCAGTATTTGCCATAAATTAACTTCTCCATTCCGATAAAAATCGCAGTATACAAATATTTTAGCACACTTTCAGATTCCGTGCCAGAAGAACATGCAGGGATTTTCAGGCGCATGGTTTCCCTCTGCTACAGCAAAATCCAGTCCGGAAGTTTTTTTCTAACCCACGGCAAAAACGGTCCTGCCAACTCTATAGAGCTCAGCAGAACCGTTTTTGAAATTATGTTATGAAATTCTATCCAAAACATCTGGAAGGTTATCGAAGTTTTTTGTCTTACTCGCGCTCTACGATCGCTGCACAACCCATGCCGCCGCCAACACAAAGAGTAGCAAGACCTTTCTTTGCATCTCTCTTTTCCATCTCATGAAGTAAGGTTACCAGAATACGGCAGCCGGATGCTCCTACCGGATGACCAAGGGCGATTGCTCCGCCGTTGACGTTTAAGATATCGTTGTTGAAGCCAAGGTCATGCGCAACTGCTACAGACTGTGCTGCGAATGCTTCGTTTGCCTCAATCAGGTCGAAGTCACCGATTTCGTAGCCGGCTTTCTTCATTACCTTGCGGGTTGCTGCAACCGGTCCGATACCCATGATGCGGGGTTCTACGCCTGCCAGCTCGCCTGCTACCCAGGTAGCCATCGGCTTTACGCCCAGCTCCTTTGCCTTTTCTTCGCTCATAACGATCAGCGCTGCCGCTGCATCGTTGATACCGGAAGAATTGCCGGCGGTTACGACACCACCCTCTTTGAATGCAGGACGCAGTTTGCTGATGCTCTCTGCAGTTACATTCGGTCTGGGTCCCTCATCAGTATCAAATACAACGGTCTGTTTTTTCTGTTTTACTTCCATCGGAACGATCTCGTCCTTGAACTTGCCCTCTGCAATCGCTTTCTGTGCCTTCTGCTGGCTCCATGCTGCAAACTCATCCAGCTGCTCTCTGGTCAGTCCCCAGTCTTCTGCAATATTTTCAGCAGTAATACCCATATGATAGCCGCCGAATGCATCCGTCAGGGCATCGCGGATCAGCGCATCATCCATCTTTCCAGCGCCCATTCTGTAACCGAATCTTGCATTGTACAGAAGATAAGGAGCCATGGACATATTTTCCATACCGCCAGCTACGATGATATCCGCATCACCGGAGGCAATCAGCTTGGCAGCCAGGTTTACACAGTGCATGCCGGAGCCGCACAGTACGTTGATCGTAGTTGCAGGAACCTCTACCGGAATCCCTGCGTTGACTGCTGCCTGTCTTGCAGGGTTCTGACCAAGACCTGCCTGAATGACACAGCCCATATATACTTCATCTACCTGCTCCGGTTTGATTCCGGTTCTTTTCAGGGCTTCTTTGATTACAACAGTGCCCAGATCCGGTGCGGGAGTTTTGGAAAGAGTTCCTCCCATTACGCCGATTGCTGTTCTGCATGCGCCTGCCAGCACTACTTTTCTTGCCATAACAATGATTCCTCCATTTTCCCTTTTTTCTTTATCATACTACTTTTGAAACGCTTTTCAAGCCCACTGCACGCTTTGTTGTGGTCTTTTTTAGAAACAAAAGCGTAAAAGCTTTCACGTCGGAAGGTACTTATCAGGGCATTTTTATCTGGTGCTCAAATGCCCGATATTTTTGATCAGCACGGAAATCGTCCCGTCGGGATTTGTGATAAATTCTACCTTCTCGGGGTCCTTATATTCTTCCATCGGAATCGTGATTTCGATGCCGGTGTCCGTCGTCAGGTGCTGCTTCTGGAACTTTTTGATCGTCGCCTCGCTCTTGGGCCTGACAACTTCTTTTTCCATGTTATATTTTTCCAGCTTTTCCTCCAGGTCTGCCTGCATCTGCGGACTGTCCTTAAAAACTTTCTCCTTGACCGCTTCGACCTCCAGGCTCCCCTTTTCCTCCAGCTCATCATAGATCGCCTGCTTGACTTCCATCTTTCGCCGGGTGTCCTCATCTCCATAGTATTTTTTGTTGACCTGTTCCACTGCTTTTGTCACGATATCCAGCTTTGTCTTCTGAGACATCGGTGCATGACATTCCAGAAACAGTTCGGAAAAGTACAGCTTCTTTTCACCATTTACTTCGAATTTTTTCTCTGTCAGCAAAATTTCTCCATTCGACAGATTCACTAAAAATGCCTCAGAAAGCTTCTGTCCGGCAGACGGCAGGATCGCTTTCTGTAAAATGATATCGTTTAAATTTTCTCCGGTTTCGGTAGCCTTCGTTGCATGAGTATAGGAAGTTTTATAATTTAATTTCAAAAATCCGAAATAATCGACGCCCTCCGCAGAAAAAACGACAACCGCAACGTCCGCCGCCGGAATATCGATATTCGAATTCATGATCCCATAGAGCTTTTCACACAATGCCCTGCTCGTCTGGACAAAATTTTCGGCGTTACAGTTCTGGATCAGCCCCATCACCTCAGATTCGTCAGAAAACTGGCAGACCTTCATATCGTCGCTCTCTGTAAATTTTTCAATATGAGCCTTTAAAAAATCGCACAGATTCGAACCCATATCGATCGGACAGTCCGAAAGCACCGGCATTCCAACCACAGAATCCAGGATATGGACAATCCCCATTTTCATAATCATATCGTCTTTTTTCATGCCAGTTTCTCCTCATTTGCTTTTGTATGCGGCAGCTGCGCCATCTATAAACATAGCAGTTCGTTCAAAAATATGCAAGAAAAAGAGACGGACGCTTTTGACGTCCGCCTCCGGGATTCTCGCTTTTGCGACCTGCCGCAGGGAAAAATCTTCCTCTCGGGATTCTTCTTATTCCGCCCGTTTTAACGCTTTTACGATCACAGGTCCGATCAGTGCTGCTAAAATAATCTTTGCAGTATCACCGGGCAGGTAAGGGATAACCCCCACACCAAGACCTCCGATGAAGTCTAAGTTCAGCTGCAGGCAAAGCCAAACGGTACCGAACAGGTAACATACCAGCGTTCCCAGAACCATCGCACCGAACTGTTTCCAGAAGCTTTTGCCGGTCTTCTCAAACAGAATACCGGTCAGCGGGATCATGAACAGGAAGCCGATCAGATATCCTCCAGTCGGTCCTGCAAGCTTTGCAAAGCCACCGGAAAAACCGGAAAATACCGGAAGTCCCACCAGACCCAGAAGCAGATAGATCACATAGCTGATGAATGCATTTCTGGTGCCCAAAATGTAAACGGAAAGGTACAAAATAAAGGTTGTCAGGGAAAGCGGAACAGGGCTGACCGGGATCGGAATGGAAAACGGAGCCGCTATACAGGTCACCGCTGTCATCACACCGATCATCGCCATCTGTCTGATTCCAAGTACTGTCTCTTTTTTTGTTGCTGTCTGCATGATTGTCACCCCTCCTGTCCTATCGGACAGTTTTTCTTTTTTCTTAAAAGATACCCCTTTCATCTGAAAATGTCAACAAAATCTTCGACTTATTTACCATTGCTTTTGTTATATTATACAATATCGTCCTATTTGTAAGTTTTTTTTATCGGACTTTGACAGCTGCGTGCCAAGGTGCCCGGTGATATATCATATTTTTGACGAAATGCCGTCAGAAAATAAGAATAGGAAAAGAATCCGCACGCCGCACATACTTCCTTAGAGGATATGTTTCCCTCCTCCAGCATCCGTTTTGCCAGAGACAGGCGGTAATTGAGCATATATTCGGAAAAGGTTACGCCCATACAGGCATGGAATACGGAAGAAAAATACGATTCCGACAATCCTGCCTTCTGCGCCGCATCCGACAGCCTGATTTTTTCCCGGTAATGCTGCCGTACAAAAACCAGCGACCTGCGCACCGCCTCAGGGATTTCTTCCTCCTTTGCCTGCCGTTTCTTCGGGCTTTTTCGCAGAATCAAAATACAGATTTTTTCGATCAGATCCGCAGACATTTTTTCCCAGAACGCTTCTTTTTCTTCCTGCTCTCTTTTTAATTCCAGCAAAAGCTGTGTCATCTTCTGCATTTCCTTTTCCTGCATCTGAAAGCAAAACGGTTCTACCGCTTCTTCCAGCGCATCCAACAATACGTTCGATAACACCTCCTGCCGAAAAATCAGGTTATAGTAGCGGATATATTCCCCTGTATCCGTCATCTGTCTGTGATAATCCGATGGTCGAATCAGCTGCAGGCTGCCTGCCGCCGCAACGAAGCTGCTTCCGTTGATCAGGAACCGGCTGCTTCCTTCATAGATCAGCGACAGCTCGTAAAAATCATGAAAATGAAGCTGCTGATTGAAGCTGCTCTCCGCTTCCGAATAGCAATTCTGTATACTGAAAAGCCCGTTCGATAAATATTCCTTTGCCGGAAGAATTCCCTTTCCAAACTGCATCCCTATATTTTCTCCATTTCTTTTTGCTTCATAAATTTTGTTATTTTATGATTATATCATATATATTTTGTTATTTTAAGTTTTCTATTGTCTTTTTTACCAATTCATCCTACGATAAGTTCAGACAGCGGCAATATAATTTCGCCCGAGAAAAACAAATCCATTCATTTCAAAACACCAGAAAGGAGTTTATCCAATGACACAGTTAGAAGCTCTGCAGAAAAAATTTATCAATCTGCGCTTTGGCACATTTATCCATTTTAACAGCGCAACCTTCCAGTTCCACAACAACCCCGACATCATCGACTGGGAATACGACCATGAAAACGGCGATCTGCCCAGGCAGTTCCCGTTTGATGAAAAAGACTTTAATCCGACCGCTCCCGACTACTGCAAGCAATGGGCAAAAATCGCTAAAAGCGCCGGCTGCCAGTTCGCTGCCCTGACAAGCAAGCACCACGAGGGCTTCGATCTCTGGCCCTCCGACTATACCGATCACTGTGTGAAAAATGCGACAAACAAAACCGATGTCGTTGCCGCTTATCTGGACGCGTTCCGCAGCGAGGGAATTGTTGCCGGTCTGTATTTTTCCGTGCTCGACCTGACTGCTCAAACCGGTCACAGATCCTGCACAACAGCGCAGAAAGAAAAAATCTTCGGTCAGGTGACCGAGCTTCTTACAAACTATGGAGAAATCCCATTCCTGATCGTAGACGGCTGGAATGCTCCGTGGGGCGGTCCCTCCTATGAGATGCTTCCCTTCGAGGAGCTCGACCGCCTTGTGAAATCTCTGCAGCCCGATTGTATGCTGATGAACATCGGCTGTCAGGAAGGATTATCCGGTACCGACGTTGTATTTTATGAAAACGCCGCCGGTCAGGAAGTCAACCATAGCTTCAACGGTCCCGGCATCAGCTGCAACAAACTGACAAAGACATGGTTCTGGAGAGACGAAGACCCGACAACGCCCGTTACAAACGCAGAATGGGCACTTTCCAAAATGAAGGATTATTTCCCCCAGAATGTCAACTTCATGTTAAATCTCTCCCCTTCCACAACCGGTCTGGTGGACGAAAATCTTGCGCAGGAATTTGCCAGGATCGGTAAGACCTTCCAGATGCCTGCACCCCTGGATGAGCTTCCGGCGGGCTGGCTGAAGCGCTGATCTCTATTGACGCAAAAGAACAGGGCATTCCCGCCTTGTTCTTTTGCCATTCTCAGGGTATACTTTAAAAAAAAGCGGTCGGCACTTCCTGTCCGACCCAAAAAGTATCCTGTAAGGAGGACATTATGTCACAGACACTCGAACAATTTCAGGCCTATCAGACAAGACTCGAACAATACGATCAGGCGATTGCCCTGCTCTACTGGGACCTGCAGACCGCAGCTCCAAAAGACAGCATCGAAGCAAAGCTGTCTGCGGTAGGCTATTTTTCCACGGAATCCTTCCGCCTTTCGACGGCGGACGAATACGGCAGACTGTTAAAAAAGCTCTCTGCTCCCGAAGAATATGAACAGCTGTCTCCCGCCATGCAGCTTACGATCCGGCGAAACCTGAGAGATTTCGAACGCTTCAAGCGCATTCCGGAAGCCTTCTACACGGAATATGTCACAGAAAAGGCACGTTCCGAAAAAGCCTGGGAGGCAGCCAAGGAGGCTTCTGATTTCTCTGTATTTGCGCCCCATCTGGATAAGGTCATCTCCATGACAAAAGAATATGTCCACTACATGGAGCCAGATCAGGATGTATATGAATTTTTGGTCGGTCTTTTTGAGGACGGTATGGATACGGAAACGATCGACCGCATTTTTGCAGAACTAAAAGAAGGACTTCTTCCGCTACTTGCCAAAATCGAGGCAGCTCCCAAACCGGATCTGTCTGCCCTGCAGCAGACCTTTGACCAGGATGCTCAGAAAAAGGTCCAGGAGCTGCTGCTTTCTTATATCGGTTTTTCCTTTGACTGCGGCGCAGTTGCCGAGAGTATGCATCCCTTTACGACAACGCTCTGCCCCGGCGATGTCCGCGTAACAAACCACTATTATGCCGACAATCCGATTTCTTCGATGTTCTCCGCCATTCACGAGGGCGGTCATGCAATCTTCGAGCAAAATGTCGATAAGGATTTCTGGCATACTGCCGCAGCCCAGATCAATATGATGGGACTTCACGAAAGCCAGTCCCGCTTTTACGAAAATATCCTCGGCAGAAACCCACACTTTTGGACACCAATTTACGAAAAAATGTCCGCGCTGCTTCCAGAATTTAAAACCGTCCCATTTGATACGTTTATAAAAGCGATCAACGACGTACACCCCAGCATGATCCGTACGGAAGCGGATGAAGTGACCTACGGTCTGCATATCATCCTGCGTTACGAAATGGAAAAAGCAATTTTCAGAGACAATGTAAAGACCGATGACCTGCCAGCTCTCTGGAATCAGAAAATGCAGGAGCTGCTTGGCATTACTCCTGCAAACGATGCAGAAGGCATCCTGCAGGATATGCACTGGTCAGACGGCTCCTTTGGATATTTCCCCTCCTACCTGCTGGGCTCCATTTATGACGGCATGTATCTTGAAGCGATCCAAAAGGATCTCGGAGATCTGGATACGGTTCTGGAAAACGGAAGGATCCTCGACATCACCCACTGGCTGAAGGAAAAGATCCATCGTTTTGGCAGCATGTATAACTCCAAAGAGGTTATCGAACGGGTCTGCGGCAAGGAAATCAGTGCACAGCCGCTGCTTCGCTATTTTGAAGAAAAATACAGTAAGGTGTATGAATTCTGACCAACGCTTCGAAGTCGAACTGCTTTATCTGTAACATACAGAGCGTATATTCCATCAAACAGTAACATTCTATTATTAATGCAAAAACCGGAAAATCTTTCCAGATGCCTTACGACAATACCTGCGTGTGGCGTCGGAACAGATTTTCCGGTTTTTCTAATCAGGCGATTCCATTTTTATACATTCGGTTCACGGCAGCGTTTTTAAAATCCGTCCCAGCTCTTCTACATCTTCCGACTTTGTTGCCCAGCTGGATGCAAACCGCACTGCAGCTGCTCCATTTTCCAGCTCTTCCCAGGTTTCACAGCTGACACGATCCTTCAGCGCTTCCCGCTGTACTGCATTTAATACGACAAACTGCTGATTCGTCGGGGAATTGATATAAAGCGGACACCCATGCTCCGTCAGAAGCTCCTTGATCCTCATGGCCATCTCGATCGCATGCGCAGAAATTTTCAAATACAGATTTTCTGTAAAAAGCGTATCGAATTGAATCCCCAGCAGACGTCCCTTCGCAAGCACCGCCCCCTGCTGCTTCATCAGGGTAAAAAATCCCGGAACCGTATTCTTTTTCGGGAAAACTACGGCTTCTCCAAACAGTGCGCCCACCTTTGTGCCTCCAATATAGAACACGTCGCACAGCTCTGCCAGATCTGCAAGTGTCACGTCTGTTCCCGGTGCACAAAGTCCATAGCCCAGACGCGCACCGTCCAAAAACAGGGGCAGCTGATATTCCTCACAGACCCTTCGAAGCGCCTTTAACTCTTCTTTTGTATAGAGTGTTCCGTATTCGGTCGGATGGGAAATATAAACCATGCCGGGCTGCACCATATGGGTACAGCTGCCGTCCTGATAAAAGCGTTCCAGATAGTGTTTTACTGCTGCAGCCTCAAGCTTCCCGTTTTTGTGTGGGATCGTCAGCACCTTATGGCCGCCGCTTTCAATTGCACCAGCCTCGTGGACACCGATATGTCCGGTATCCGCTGCAATAACCCCCTCGAAGGGCTTTAAAAATCCCTGGATCACGGTCGCATTTGTTTGGGTCCCGCCGACCAGAAAATAAATTTCCGCCTCCGGGCACTGGCACGCTGTGCGGATTTTTGCTTTTGCAGATTCGCAATAGGAATCCTTCCCATAGCCGTAGGTATGCTCCATGTTCGTTTCCATCAGGCGCTGTAAGATTGCAGGATGTGCGCCTTCCATGTAGTCACTATCAAAGTATAGCATTGCTTTCTCCTCCTGATATTTTTGTATCATTTTTTCTTTCCTCACAGTTTCAGCCTTCCCTTTGCTGCTCTAAGAGCTCATAGAGCGCATCGTCACCTTCGTCGATCCACACATCCTCTTCCTCTTCATTCAAGCCAAGAAATTGTGCGAGTGTTCGGATATCATCGCTGTTATTCCATTCGTCCACATAATCATCGATTTCTTCAAACTCGATCTCTCCTGCCAGATAACGTTCTTTAAAATTTGCCATCCTGATTTCCTTTCTATAGTCGTTAATAAGTTTCTGTTAATTCGTTGATCATTGTTATCAGTAATTTCGCATCCACGGGCTTTGGATTTTTCTTATTTTTACCCATCTGCAAACCTCTTTTCCCATTCATCGCTATTCCTTATCAGCCTGCGTTTCGGACCCCCCACCGGATTTTATACTTCGGATGGTCTTTTCCAATAGCATCATATCAACAGGCTTTGAAATATGGGCATTCATACCGGCTGTCAGAGAATGCCGGATATCCTCCGAAAAGGCATTGGCCGTCATTGCAATGATCGGAATTGTCCCTGCCTGTTTGTGTAGGCTCCTTCGGATTGCCCTTGCAGCATCATAACCGTTCATGACAGGCATCTGCACATCCATCAGGATCATGTCATACGCTCCGGGCACAGACTGTTCAAAGGTCTCCACCACCTTTTGCCCATTTTCACAAATCGTACACTCAGCACCTTTCATTTTTAACAGCTCTGTCAAAATCTCTGCATTCAGTTCATTATCCTCTGCACATAAAAAGTGCATTCCCTCCAGGATCGCTCCGCTCGGCGTTTCTTCTTCCTTTGATGACAGGAATGCAGGCCGCTCTTTTGCAATTTTCAGATCTATAAGCACTTCAAAGCAGCTTCCCTGTCCGGGTTTACTTTCTACATAAATCGTGCCTCCCATGGCTTCCACAAGATTTCTGGTGATGGCCATTCCAAGTCCGGTTCCCTGTATCTTATTTGTCACAGAGTTTTCTGCACGGGTAAAGGCATCAAAGATCGTATCTTTAAAAGCATCTGACATTCCCATTCCATTATCACGGACGAAAAAGCGATACCTTGCATAGACCGTGGAGGCTGTTTCACATTCTTCTGCCACAAAATGAATTGCTCCCCCCTCCTGTGTATACTTTACCGCATTGGACAAGAGGTTGCTAAAAATCTGCATCAGGTGAACCTGATCTCCATTTACCCACTCGTGCCGGATCTTTTCTTTTGTAATTGTAAGGGTCTGATTTTTTTCTTCTACCTGTGAATGGAACATCGCATTCAGATCCTGCAAAAGATCCGAAATAGAAAAATCCGTATACTGAAAAGCTGTTTTTCCTGCTTCGATCTTGCTCATATCCAAAACATTGTTAATGATCCCTAACAGGTGCTGCGCGGATATATCAATTTTATCTACATACTCCAATACCTTGACCTTATCCCCTGCATTATGTCGGATCAAAGCTGTAATACCAACAATTGCATTCATGGGTGTGCGAATGTCATGGGACACATTGGACAGAAAATCTGTTTTCGCCTTATTTGCATTTTCCGCTGTCTGTAAAGCTTCTGTTGCAATATTCTTTGCCTCTTTCAGATTCTGATTCGATGTTTCCAATTCCTTCATCGCCTGTATTTGAAGTTCATTATTTCTTTTTTCATATTTTGCTTTTTGATCTGCGATACTGAGTCTGGAAACGCTGTAAAATAATCCGGCAAAGAGTAAAACGATAAAGCCTACCATAAACATTGTTGTAAATGATACCGCTTTCTGATACTCTGTCAGGGTATTATCGACAACACCTTTTGCCACAATACAGATCAACATGGAATGGTTGCTTTCTATCGGACAGTAGCCCAGATAATAGGGTGATTTTCCACCCAAAAGCTCTACTCCCTGTTCTCTGGCTGCAAGTCTTTTTTGAAGTGTTTCTGCCTCACCTTCTGTGATAGCCTGGCTCTTCCTTAAGTGCTTTAACAGAGAATAATTCCGGAAAAATACATCTTTACTCTGATTCGTATATGTAATGTTTCCCTCGTTATCCAACAGAAACAGATAGGCATTTCCATGATATCCCTTAAGCTTTAGCATAGAATCTAATTTTGCATGATTATATGCCGTTCCAATTGCGGTATACGTTTTTCCATCAATGCGATATGGCTGACATGAAATCGCAACCAAATAAGCACCGTTTTGTATTTCTTCATGATTCCAGGCAACCAGTTTTGCAATATTATGTCCGTTCCTTAAATCCAACAGAAGCTTACTTGGAATATCAATCCGCATTTTCGTTCCGTCTGCAGTGATTGCCTTACCATTTTCCTGAAGAAACAGGAGTGTACTTTCCGATTCCCTTTCCCACGCATCAAAAAAAATACGGTTTTCTTCTGTTTCCAGGGACAGTTCCTTTTTCTGAAGCAGATAGCCTTCCACCAAATGCAGCTGGCTATAGTATCCATTTGTCTGAAGTTCATAGGTCTGCTGCATTTGTTCCACAACAGCTCCCATACTCATTTTTCCGTTTTTCTCGATATAGCTGTTCATCCTGTTCATAAGATGCTTTATAAAGACTATGCTTGAAAGAAGGAGAAGGCCTATCAGGAACGGAACGATTACTTTTTTTCTTTTCACTGCTGCTTGTTCCATCTGCACTTTATTTTTCAACCTCTATGTAATCCTCCGGTGCCAACGGCTGCTGTCCTTTTTCCATAAATGCAGTCCACGCACTGGATAACGTCATATCCGGAAGCTGTTTTATCCTACATCCCGGAGTTGTTTTTTCCAGAATAGACCTTGTGGCATCTGTAAGAAGAATGGAATATTCCTTTTCTTTGTCTATTTTTTCCTGATCTACCACGATATCTTTTAACAAAAATCCGTTTTCTTCCTTTTGGACGGTTATTTTCATCCCGGACAGAATGGGCAATTCGTATTTATTTGTTATAGAAAATTCATCCTCTGTATGATCCAGATAATTCTCTACAAGCTTCCAAACCTGTTCCCCGTTTATTTTTGCAAAATATAGAGAGGTGTCTGAGCTCTTTGCTGTCATCAGAGCAACACGACTGCTGGTACATTCTCCCCTATAAATAGAAGCGGTGAAATAATAATATGGTGCAATAGCCAGCTGCGCATTGTTTTCAACTCGGACCGTAGTTAAAATAGAGGATGCCGCATCACGGCCATTTTTATCATTCAGTGCTATGGAATACTCCCGGTCAAAATTTACCACTGCCTTTTCTTCTGTATCCTCCGCGTTCATTGCACTGCGGAAAGCATCATATGCCTGGGCTTCATCCATCTCGCCTGACAACAAACCATGAATAGCTTCCAGACTGGCAGGAAAGGATTTTTGAGCAGAATATCGGATATAAATGGAATTACTTTTCATTTCATCTTCCAGACCGGATATATCCTGCATCATCGTCGGAACATTGGTATTCAATGAGATCACACATCTTCCATTGGCGATCAGCCTTTGTCCCTCTTCTGAGATCATGCAATCCAGCACATCCAATGCAGTCTCCAGCTTTTCCTGATCTTTTTCCAGGTCTTTATTGAATGCAATATTTAAAGACGGAGTCATATACACAAAGGCTTCCTCTGAGGTCTGGGAAAAATAAGGAATGCAGATCAGCTTCGCGTCCATCTGTGTCTGCAGCTGCTGCATAAGTGCCGGATATCCGTGGAACATTGCTGCTTTTCCTTCTACAAAGGTCTGGTATGCAATATCCGCATTAACAAGAATATCGTCTTTCCCCAAATGAGAGTCTTTTAAAAACCTGCTGGTTTCTGAAAAAATACGTTTCCATAATCCATCGTCAAATTTTACTTCCCTCGATGAGGTTTCTGCGCCGCTTCGCCATTCAATTCCATCCAGACTTGTGAATTCCCCAATGGCACCCGCCTGAATCACTTCATGGGCAGACCAGTCTTCTGCAAGATCCAGGGAATAGGGTTTGATTCCATTCTCATAAAATTGCTGGCAGGCCTCTGCATATTCCTGATAATTTGACGGGATTTTTATACCATACTGATCAAACAGTGTCTTATTGGCAATGATCGTCTGCGGCAGACCACAGACAGGCAGCCATTGAATTTCATTGTCAGAATTTTTATAATATTGCAATGCATAGGAATAATACCTGGAAACAACATCATAACCGCAAAAATCCATAAGATACGGCTGTAAATCCTGTGCATCTGTTCCGGAGAACCGCCGCACCGTTATCACATCCGGCAGCTCGCCATGTTCTTCCATATAACTATATAAATCGGTATCATTGTTACCAACGATAAACTCTATGTCTTGATTCGGAAGCTGTTCATGAATATAAGGTACCAGATTTTTGATCAAAGAATTTTCCCAAAGATATACGGTAAGCGGCTCTTCTTTGGATACCGCTCCTGAAGGCTCACCGCATCCAAACAAAACAGCCGCGCCGACAAGCACAGCCATCATAAACGCAGCCAGATCATATTTTCTGTTTTTCATGTGTCTGCTTCCCCATTTTCCCGCTTAAAGCCCGTGCTGATTACAATAGAATGCACGCTCTGCGAGCATTCTATTGTCATGAATAAAAACATGAGTTTTATTATAGCACTTCATATTTTCTCATGTCTATATTTTTGAAAACTTTTCCCTTTTGGACAGGAAAAAGGACGAAATCTATTTTGCCCGAAAACTCCGGAGATTTCGTCCTATCAATTATAAATCCCTGCATATCCCTCTTCATCAAAATAATAAAAACTGCTCGTTTTTTTCGATAACGACTCCTTCAACAAATGAACGTTTTCTTTGAACTGCCACACAAAAAACAACGCTACATAATAATATGTACGTGGTCTACACACACCTTTCCATCAATAAGTTGCACCTGCTTCATCTCACACAATTTTTTTATGATTTCCACTAAATCCTTTTTCGTTTCTCCATACATTATTTTTCTTCGAAACTTTGGAATAAAAACAATATGATATGTGCAGTTCCATCGTGTATGTGTTATACTTTGATTATCCATTTTGGATATCTCCTATGCTTTTGATATGGCCTGCGAAACCAATATCATTATAGCATAGGAGTTTTTTAATACTCTAGGTAACGCTCCGGCTTTGCCTCGGCCCCCATTTCAAATGGGGGATATAGATATTATTCATTATATTATCAGAACCTGTATC